>Ga0247779_1000065_pt1 | contig 88961 bp, 83 predicted proteins | sample UWRJL221509R5_FD_179925 | JGI IMG/M metagenome (GOLD analysis project Ga0247779, IMG submission 179925) | Plant litter microbial communities from Arlington Agricultural Research Station in Wisconsin, United States - UWRJ-L221-509R-5 | ecosystem: Environmental > Terrestrial > Plant litter >... | reverse complement strand
GCACCGAGAACAAGAGCCGCCTGGGCGCCAATGCGATGCTGGCCGTCTCGATGGCCGTGGCCCGCGCCGCCGCCGAGGAATCGGGCCTGCCGCTGTACCGCTACTTCGGCGGCATGAACGGCTGCCAGCTGCCGGTGCCGATGATGAACGTCATCAACGGCGGCGAACACGCCAACAACAATCTCGACCTGCAAGAGCTGATGATCATCCCGGTCGGCGCGCCCAGCTTCCGCGAAGCGCTGCGCTGGGGTGCCGAGGTCTTCCACGCGCTGAAGAAGATCCTGAACGACAAGCACATCAGCACGGCCGTCGGCGACGAAGGCGGTTTCGCACCCAACGTCGAGAACCATGAGGCGGCCATCCAGATGATCCTGGAAGCCATCGACAAGGCCGGCTACACGGCTGGCGAGCAGATCGCCATCGGCCTGGACTGCGCCGCCAGCGAGTTCTACAAGGACGGCAAGTACGTGCTGGAAGGCGAAGGCGGCATCTCGCTGAACTCGCAAGAGTGGACCGACATGCTTGCCACCTGGGTCGACAAGTACCCGATCATCTCGATCGAGGACGGCATGGCCGAAGGTGACTGGGACGGCTGGAAGATCCTGACCGACCGCCTGGGCAAGAACGTGCAGATCGTCGGTGACGACCTCTTCGTCACCAACACCAAGATCCTGAAGGAAGGCATCGAGAAGGGCATTGCCAACTCGATCCTGATCAAGATCAACCAGATCGGCACCTTGACCGAGACCTTCGCCGCCATCGAGATGGCCAAGCGCGCCGGCTACACCGCCGTCGTCTCGCACCGCTCGGGCGAAACGGAGGACTCGACGATCTCCGACATCGCCGTCGGCCTGAACGCCGGCCAGATCAAGACCGGTTCGCTGAGCCGCTCGGACCGCATGGCCAAGTACAACCAGCTACTGCGCATCGAGGAAGACCTGGGCGACATCGCCGTCTACCCGGGCCGCGCTGCGTTCTATAACCTGAAGTGAAATGATGCCCCTCGTCCAACCGGCCCGCGCTGAACGCGGGGCTGGCTGGCCGGTCCCCCGAGGGGACGCCGATGCTCGCGGGACGTTCCCCGCGAGCACATCGGCTCAAGCCGCCCTTGGGGCGGCCCGGCGGGCGGCTTGAGTTTCTAAGCGGCTAAACTCCCGCCCGTGCGCGCGCTCACCCTCGTCCTCATCCTCTTCGTCGCAGGCATCCAGGCCGAACTGTGGATCGGCAAAGGAAGCCTGCCGCACGTCGTCGCGCTGAAGAGCGAGCTCGCGCAGGCCGAGGCCGCCAACGCGCAGGCCCGCGCACGAAATACGCAGCTGCAAGCCGAATTGCGCGACCTGCGCGAAGGCCTGGAGATGGTCGAGGAAAAGGCCCGTTCCGAGCTGCGCATGATCAAGCCCGACGAGATCTACGTTCAAGTCCATCATTGAAATGGCGGGGCTTCTCGACTGGGTCGGCCTGCCGGCCTTCACGCTGCTGGGCAGCCCGATCACCTGGACCGAGGTGATCGCCTTCGCGCTGTCGATCTGGATGGTCGTCTGCAATATGCGGGTCCACGTGCTGGCCTGGCCGCTGGCGCTGGTGTCCTCGCTGCTGTACTTCCTGCTGTTCTGGAGCGGCAAGCTCTACGGCGAGGCCTCGCTGCAGCTGCTGTTCGCGGCGCTGGCGATCTGGGGCTGGTGGCAGTGGCTGCGCGGCACCGATGGCGAGGGTCACGCGCTGCACGTGCGCCGGCTCGACCGGCAGGGCCTGACCCTCGCGCTGCTCGTCACCTTGTGCGCCTGGCCGCTGCTGGGCCTGTTCCTGAAGCACCAGACCGATTCGCCGCTGCCCTTTTGGGACGCCTTTCCCACCGTCGCCAGCCTACTGGGCCAGTGGCTGCTGGGCCGCAAGTACCAGGAGAACTGGCCCGTCTGGGTGCTGGTCAACACGGTCAGCGTCGCGCTGTTCGCGTTCAAGGGCTACTGGCTCACCGTCGTGCTCTACGCGGTGTTCATCCCGATGTCGGTGGCCGGCTGGCGAGCCTGGCAGCAGCGCCTGGCGGCAGCCTGATGAAGATCGCGATCGTCGGTGCCGAGAGCACCGGCAAAACCGTGCTGGCGCAGGCGCTCGCGCAGGCGCTGGCCGAGACAACCGGCCGTTCCTGCATCGCCGTGCCCGAGCTGCTGCGCGGCTGGTGTGAGCGCGAGGGCCGCACGCCGCGGCCCGGCGAGCAGGCCGCGATCGCCGCCGAGCAGGCCGCCGCGATCGATGCCGCCGCGCTGGCGCATGACGTCGTCGTCTGCGACACGACCCCGCTGATGACGGCGATCTACAGCGAGCACATCTTCGGCGACCGCTCGCTGATCGAGCAGGGCCAGGCCTTCCACCGCCGCTGCGACATCACACTGCTGACCGCACTGGACATCGCCTGGGAGTTCGACGGCCTGCAGCGCGAGGGCCCGCATGTGCGGCCGCCGATCGACGCGCTGATCCGCCGCGCGCTGATCGACGGCGGCCTCGGTTGGTCGGTCGTCAGCGGCCAGGGGCGTGCGCGGCTGGACTCGGCGCTGAACGCCATCACGCCGCTGCTGGCCAAACCAGGCACCGGCCTGTTCACGCGCCTGCAAGGCCGCCAGGCCGCCCTTCCCGACTGGCGCTGGCCCTGCGACTGCGACGTTCCGGAATGCGAGCACTTGAGCTTCCAGCGTCACAATGCGTCCGATGAAGACCAGCGTTAGCCGACGGGCCGTCCCCTTCCTTGTCTCCCTGCTGCTCGCCGCCTGCGCAGCGCCGCCGCCCCAGGCTCCGGTCGAACTGCGCATCCTGGCGCTGAACGATTTCCACGGCAATCTGCTGCCCTCCGCCGAGGGCATCAAGGTCCGCGATCCGCAGGACCCCACCAAGAAGATCACCATCCGCTCGGGCGGCGCCGCCTGGCTCGCCAGCACGGTCAAGGAGTTGCGCGCGGGCCACCCGAACAATGTCTTCGTCGCCGCCGGCGACCTGATGGGCGCGAGCCCGCTGCTGTCCGCGCTGTTCAACGACGAGCCGACGATCGAGGCGCTGGGCGGCATGGGCCTGGCGTTGTCCTCGGTCGGCAACCATGAGTTCGACCGCGGTGCGGACGAACTGCTGCGCCGCCAGCACGGCGGCTGCCATCCGGTCACCGGCTGCCAGGGTGGCCACACCTTCGCCGGCGCGAAGTACCAGTACCTCGCAGCCAGCACCGTCGTCGAGGCCACCGGCAAGACCTTGCTGCCGGCCTACGAGATCCGCCGCTTCGAGGGCATTCCGGTCGGCTTCATCGGCCTCACGCTGAAGGGCACGCCCGGCATCGTCAACCCCAGCGGCGTGGCCGGCCTGCGCTTCGATGACGAGGCCGAGACGGTCAACCGCCTGGTGCCCGAGCTGCGCGCGCAGGGGGTGGAGGCCATCGTCGTGCTGATCCACGAAGGCGGCTTCCCCACCGGCGGCTACAACGAGTGCCCCGCCCTCTCCGGCGCCATCGTCGACATCGTCAAGAAGCTGGACCGCGCGGTGGATCTCGTCGTCAGCGGCCACACGCACCAGGGTTACAACTGCCGCATCGACGGGCGCCTCGTCACCAGCGCCGACAAGTACGGCAACCTCGTCACCGCGATCGACGTGAAGCTCGACCGCAGGACCGGCGACGTAATCTCGGCGCAGGCCGAGAACGTGCTCGTCGACCACCAGCGCTTCCAGCCGGACCCGGACACCGCGCAGCTGATCGCCGGCTATGAGGAGCTCTCGGCACCGCTGGTACACCGCGTGGTCGGCCACATCAGTGAGACCTTCACCCGCGAGCCCGATGCCGCTGGTGCGACGACGATGGGGCAGCTGATCGCAGACGCACAGCTCGCTGCGACCCGCCGCGCCGCCAAGGCGCAGATCGCGCTGACCAATATCGGCGGCGTGCGCTCGGAGCTGAGCTTCCACGACAGCGGCGCCGTCAGCTATGGCGAGGCCTTCACCGTCCAGCCCTTCTACAACAACCTGATCACCTTGACGCTCACCGGCGCGCAGCTGCGCCAGGTGCTGGAGCAGCAGTGGCTGAACCAGCCGAAGTTCCGGCCGCTGCAGGTCTCGCAGGGTTTCAGCTACCAGTGGGACGCGAGCCGGCCGCTGGGCCAGCGCGTCACCGCCGCCAGCCTGGACGGCCAGCCGCTGCGCGACGAGGCCAGCTACCGCGTCACCGTCAGCGCCTTCCTCGCCTCCGGCGGCGACGGCTTCCCCGGCTTCACCGCCGGCACCGGGTCCCTCACCGGCATGCAGGACATTGACGCGCTGGAACAGTACCTGTCCTCCCAGCCGCTGACGAAACCGAGCGCGCGCGACCGCGTGCAGCGGCTGAACTAACGCGTTACTTCAGCAGGCTCACATAGTCCAGCAGCTGCGCCCCGCCTGCGCTGCCCAGCGGGATAAGCAGAGCCTTCAGCATCGGCTGATCGAACAGCCCAGCCAGCGCGCCGCCGTTCATCGTGCGGACCTCGGCGATCAGCGCCTCGAAGGGCGGGGCCAGCTCGGCCAGCGGGCCCTTCTGCCCTTTGAGCCAGCGCAGGTCGGCCGTCATGTGCTCCAGTGCGTGCTTGCGCGTGTTCTCCACCGCGTTCTTCAGCAGCGCGCTCAGGAGGATCAGCAGCAGCAGGTAGGCGCTGGCGGTGATGGCGACAGCGGGTGTCATCGACCAGTTGTCGAACACGCGGCTGCGCGCCAGCAGCAGGATGCCCAGCACGACGAAGGGGCCTATCACCAGCGGCGCGATGCGGCTGGTGCGGCGGGCCACGAGCTGCATGTCGATCCAGTCGTCCAGCAAGGTGTGGACGCCGTCCGCCGCGTTGTCGGGCGAGCGCTCGTGCGGCAGGCGCTGCATCGTGCGGGACCAGAGCTGCGCGCGCGCCGCATCGCCCAGGCCCTGCGCGAAACGCAGCAAGGTGGGGCGCGGATAGTAGCTGCGGCCCTGGTCGAGGTGGACGACGAAGCGGTAGACCAGCAAGGTCGCGTCGGCCACCAGCACGATCGACAGCGGCAGCAGCAGCACGATCAGCGCCAAGGTGGCGAGCACCAGGCGCTGGTGGTAGAGGCCGCGCACCGGCACGTCGATCAGCCGCGTGCCGCCGAGGATGCCGGCGATGTTCGCGTTGCCGCCGCTGAACACCCACCACAGCAGCAGCGCCAGCACCGCCGTCCCGACGTAGCTCGCCGCGATGCGCACCAGGCGCGGCCGGCCCGCGCCGCGCCAGCGGTACTCGCGCCACAGCAGCGCGACGTCGGACGAGCGGCTCTCCGGCCGGCGCCAGCGCATCACCGACACGTGGCGCATCCAGGCCCAGGCCGAGGTGTAGCGCGGCAGCATCGGCATGCAGAGCCATTCGGTGTCCTCGTTCAGCGAGTTCAGCACCCGGTCCAGCGAGACGTCCAGCGACCACAGGATCGCCACCACCGCCGCCAGGTGCAGCAGCTCGGTGGGCCAGGCGCTGACGCCTTCGAACCAGGCGATCGTCTCGCCGCCGATCTCCTGCACGCCCTGCAGCCGCCAGACCAGCGCGATCGCGCAGGCGCACATCAGCAGCACGATCGCGAAGTAGACCGGGCTGCTCAGCAGCGGGCGCCGCGGCCGCGGGCTCCGCGCCGCGGGCAGTCCGGCGATGCGGCGCGCACCCTTCAGCAGCAGTCGTGCGGCCAGCAGCAGGTAGGGGCCCAGCGCCAGCGCCGCGAGCACGAACACGAGCACCGCGAGCCAGGGCTTCTCCATGAAGGCATCGCGGCGCAGGAAGGCCACCATCATGCAGAAGGCGTAGACCAGCGCGATCAGGTGCATCGAGGCCAGCACCACGGCGGCCTTGCGCATCGGCCGGCGGTTGCGGTCCTCGTCGAAATTGACGATGGTCGCGCGCAGCGCCCGCAGCGAGGGCGTGGACGGCCAGAACAGCAGCGCCATCATCAAGAGCGCCAGCAACATGCCGGCGATCAGGCCCTGCCCGCGGTCGGCCTTGCCGGACAGCAGCTGGGCCGCCGGGCTGTCCAGCATCACCGCCTCGGTGCGACCGATCTCGTAGAGCAGCGGCTTGTCGAGGCGGCGCTGCACGTCGCGCGCCTCGTGCAGCCGGCAGGCGCGGTCCAGGCAGGCGGCCTGGCGGGCCGCGAGGTAGGCGGCGCTCTGGTAGACGTCGCGGAAGTAGTTGCTGGCCGGCTCGATGCCGTGGCCGCTGTCGCGCCGCGTGCCCTGCAGTTCCAGCGGCAGGCTGGTCGCGACGATCAGGTTGCGGGTGAAGGGCAGCACGCGCGGGTGGACGAAGCGGGCGTCCATGTCGGTGGTGAAGAAGATCCGGTCCTCGAAGCCGGCGTGCAACGCCTGCAGCACCAGCAGCTTGTCGTGGACGTCGAAGCCGACGACGCCGATCGCAGCGATCGGCGGCTTGCCCGGATCGGCATCGCTGTCCTTCAAGGCATCGCTCAGGCGGCGCAGGTAGTCGAGCTGATCGCGCGCCTCGGGCCATTCGATCGCCGCGGCCGGGTCGGCGCCGGGCTTGGCGCCGGTGGACGCGGTGGCGGCGTCGCGCGTGGTGACGCCGTCGATGCCGCGGAAGTAGTAGGCCGGCTCCAGCAGCAGCCGGTAGCGGGGGCCTTCGTCGTCGGGCCCGCTGTCCAGCCTGCGGCGCGCCTCGGCGAGCAGCGCACGCGCGTAGGCCGAATCGTGCTCGGTGACGATGACGACGCGGCGCGGCTTGCCCGGCGGCAACCGGCGCTTGATTTCCTGCACCAGCAGGTCCATCAGCCGGTCGTCGGTGGCGATCGTGCGCTCGAAGGACACCTTCATCTCGCCCGCATGGTCCGGGTGCAGCACCTCGTCGAACTTGCGGCTCAGGAAGCTCTTGACGCTGGCGCCACCCAGCTCGGGCAGGTACTGCTCGGCGGCGGTGGAGGCCGCGCTGAAGAAGCGCGCGCCCGCGAGCAGCGCGTAACCCTGCTGCAACTCGTTGAGCCCCGGCGCGGCGCCACGGCAGCGGGCCGCGGCACCGAGGCCCTGATAGCGCTCCGGCCGGTCGCCGGCGCGGTCGAGGTCGCGCAGCGCGGTGCGCAGCGCATCGGTCGACGAGGGCCCGATCACCGCCAGTTGCGGCTCCGCGCGCACACTGCCGGGCGGCGCCGCGCAGCTCCACTGGCCGTAGAGCTGCGTCATCAGCAGCGCCAGCGCATCGAGCTTCGGGCTGGGCAGCGCGCTCTCGTCCACCCACATCACCAGCACGCGGCGGAACGTGCCGTCCTTCAGCGTGACGACCGGCGCGCTGCTGCGGTCCGGGCTCAACACCTCGAAGGGCACGTTGAAGCGCTGGTCGATGCTGTCCTTCTTCAGCGCCGAGGCGTCCTGGCGCGAGGCGACCAGCCGATGGTCGATGGACATCAGGCCCATGTGCTCGGAGTCGTCGGGCACGAAGCCGGCCGACATCAGGCCGCTGAGCACCGCGTAGCGCGTGCGCCGCCGGCTCTCCTCCGCGCCGACGAAGGGGTGGCCCGGCACCAGCGCGGCCAGCAGCAGGGTCTGCTCGGTCTGCGCCGCCTGGCGGCTCTTTTCAAACACGGCCTCCGGCACGCCGGCATCGCGATGCGGCTCGGCCAGCCAGCGGCGCAGCAGCGCGTTGCGCAGCACGTCCGGCGTGTCGCCGAGCGGCTTCAGGCCCTTGCAGCGCTGCAGCGCTGCGGCATCGAGCCCGAGCTTGCCGCAGCGCTCGTCGCGCTCGGCCTGGTAACGCCGCAGCGCGACGAAGGGGTCTTCCCATAGGCGCGCATCCACCGGCAGGTCCTTGCTGACGGGTGCCTGCGCGCGCTCCTTCTCGGGCGGGCGCAGCACGTCGAAGGCCTTGGGCACCAACTGCGTGCTGGCGATGAAGGCCAGCAGCACGGCGATGCCGGCCCAGGGAATGCGGCTGCTGCGGGTGGCATCGTCGGCCATGCTGAGAACCTCCGGCATGCTCGAACGGGAGCATGCCGGACCATCTCAGTTCACGCGCGCGGGGTCAAGCTGCGCGCTCCACCGTGTTGAGGAGCGGCCTGACGGTTTTACTGGACGGCGTCCGAGCCGCCCGCCTGGGCCAGGCTGTCGGAAAACAGCTCCCCTACGTCCACGCTGTCGAAGTGGTACTTCAGGCCGCAGAACTCGCAGCCGATCTCGACGTCGCCGCGCTCGGCAACGACGCTATCCACCTCCTCGCGGCCCAGGCCCTTGAGCATCTGGCCGACGCGATGGCGCGAGCAGGTACAGGCAAAGCGGGGCTGCTGCGGCTCGAAGCGGCGCACGCTCTCTTCCCAGAACAGGCGGCGCAGGATCGTGTCGGCGTCCAACGTCAACAGTTCCTCGGGGGTCAGCGTCGAGGCCAGTATCGAGATGCGGTTGAAGGCATCGGACAGGCCGATGTCGTCCTCGTTGCGCGCACCCTGGCCTTCGAGGTTGCCCTCGCCCTGCACCGGCAGGCGCTGGATCAGCAGGCCGGCGGCGACCTCGTCGTTGGCGGCCAGCACCAGCTTGGTGTCGAGCTGCTCGGACTGAAGCATGTAGTGCTCCAGCACCTCGGAGAGCTTCTGCAGCGGCTCGCGCTGGTCGCCGTGCAGCGGCACGACGCCCTGATAGGGCTGCTGGCCGGGCAAGCGGTCCTTCGGGTCCAGCGTGATCGCGCAGCGGCCCTGCCCGTGGACGTTCAGCATCGCCTCCAGCCGCGCGCCAGCCGGCACTTCGCCGACGACCTTGGCCATCGCACGGAAGCTCAGGTCAGGCTGCACCTCGGCCACGGCCAGCTTGACCGGTCCGTCACCGAAGATCTGCAGCACCAGCGCGCCGTTGAACTTGATGTTGGACTGCATCAGCACGCCGGCCGCGGCCATCTCGCCCAGCAGGGCGCGCAGCTCCGGCGGGTGGGCGCCGGCGGCCTCGCGGCGGCGCAGCACCTCCTGCCAGCCTTCGGTCAGGCGCACCAGCATGCCGCGCACGGGCAGGCCTTCGAACAGGAATTTGTGCAGTTCACTCATGGCTTTATTTCTTGCTTACTTCAGTCTTTTGAGCCCGTCACGGTAGCGGGCAGCGTTCTCTATGTAGTGACGACTGGTCAGTTTCAAAGCCTCGATCTGCGCCGGCTCCAGCGCGCGCACGACGCGGGCCGGGCTGCCGACGATCAGCGAGCCGTCCGGGAACTCCTTGCCCTCGATCACCAGTGCACCGGCGCCCACCAGGCAGTGCCGGCCGATCTTGGCGCCGTTCAGGATCACCGCGCCGATGCCCACCAGCGAATAGTCGCCCACCGTGCAGCCGTGCAGCATCACCTTGTGGCCCACGGTCACGCCTACGCCCAAGGTCAGCGGAAAGCCCATGTCGGAGTGCAGCACCGAGCCGTCCTGGATGTTGGAGCCGGCGCCCAGCGTCAGCATCTCGTTGTCGCCACGCAGCACGGCGTTGAACCAGATGTTGACGCCTTCATGCAAGGTCACGCGGCCGATGACCTCGGCGCTGTCGGCCACCCAGGCGGATTCGTGCACGTCGGGGACCAGATCGCCCAGTTGATAGATCGCCATGCCGCCATCGCCTCCGCTTGGGCAAAGCGCGGATTTTACGGGCTGCCCGTGACGGCGCCGCGCAGGCGCTCCAGCCCACTGCGGCTGATCGGCACCAGGGCGCCGCTGCGCAGCCGGGCCGCATGGCCCTCGCTGCCGTGGCGCTCGATCGCGGCCAGGGCGGCGACGCTGATGATGGCCGAACGGTGCACCCGCACGAAGGCGGCCGGGTCGAGCTGGGCCTCGATCTCCGAGATCTTCTGCAGCTTGAGCCGGCTGCGGCCCTGGGCATGGACGGCCAGGTAATCGCCCTGGGCCTCCAGCCAGTCGATCTGCTCGACCGGGATCACGTGCACCTGCTCGCGCTCGCGGATCAGCAGGCGCTGCAGGTATTGCCCGCCGCGCGCGGCCACGGCCAGCGCCTGCGCGTCGACCGCATCGGCCGGCCGCAGTTGCGCGGCGCGGGCCAGCGCGGCATCGAAGCGCTGCTGCGAGAAGGGCTTCAGCAGATAGTCGACCGCATGCAGCTCGAAGGCCTTGATCGCATGCGCATCGAAGGCGGTGGTGAAGATCACGCCGTGGCGCCGGCCGCTGAGTTCCAGCACCTCGATGCCGGAGAGGCGCGGCATCTGGATGTCGAGGAAGACCAGGTCCGGCGCCAGCGCCTCGATCCGGGCCAGCGCGGCCTCGCCGTCCTCGCACTCGGCCACCAGGCGGATGTGCGGATGCGCGCCGAGGTACTCGGCCAGCAGGCGGCGGGCCAGCGCTTCGTCGTCGGCGATCAGGGCGGTGAGCGTCGTCATCGGGGCATTGTGGCGGGCAGCAGCAGCGTCACGACGAAGCCGGCATCACCTGCGCGCTGCCAGGCCATGCGGGCCTGCGCGCCATGCAGCGCCTCCAGCCGGCTGCGCAGGTTGCGCAGGCCCAGGCCCTGGCCGGGCTGCGGTGCCGCCAGCGGGTCGACCGGGTTGCTAACCTCCAGTTTCAGCTGACCCTGTTCGATGCCGGCCGCCAGCCGCACCGTGCCGCCGCCGGCCAGTGGCGCTATGCCGTGCTTGATCGCGTTCTCCAGCAGCGGCTGCAGGCTCATCGCCGGCACCAGGCAGGCGCGTGTGCCCTCCTCCACCTGCCACTGCAGCGCCAGCTTGGCACCGAAGCGCCGTTGCTCGATGGCGGCGTACTGCTCGCACAGCGCCAGCTCGTCCGCCAAGGGCAGTTGCGGCCGATCGGCCAAGGCCAGGGTGGCACGGAAGAACTGCGCCAGCTCGATCGCCATGTCGCGCGCCGCGGCAGGCTCGATCTGCGTCAGCGCGCTGATCGAGTTCAGGCAATTGAACAGGAAGTGCGGATTGACCTGCGCGCGCAGCAGCTGCAGCTCGGCCTCGCGCGCCAGCGTGCGCGCCTGCTCCGCTGCCTGCGCGGCCTGGTGCGCGCGCTCCACCGCCAGCAGCACCTCGTGGGCCAGCAGCGCCAGCAGGTAGAGCAGCCCGCCGGCCGCGAACAGCATCAGCCAGGCCGCCGGCGTCAGCACCAGCAGCGGTGCCGCGCCGATCAGCGTGCCCAGCGAGTTCCAGGACACGGCCAGGCCCAGCCAGCTCAGCGCCGCCACCGCCGGTGCGGCCACGTACAGCGCCAGCAGCGCCGGCCAGCGCCGGTCGGCAAAGCCGCGGCACAGGAAGTAGGACGACAGCGCCACGAAGCCGTACACCGCGCAGACGGGCAGCGAGAACAGCAGCGCGCGCGGCCACGGCCCCTGGCCCGAGACGCTCAGCAGGCCGGCCAGCAGCGCGCCCACGCCCAGGCAGGCCCCGATGAAACCGAGCAGGCGGCGGTGGTCGGCAAATACAGGATGCATCAGTTGCGGATCGTCACGCTGCCCATCACGACTTCGCCGCCGATCTGCAGCCGCCCGGCGGGCGCGACCGGCGGCACCGTGCGGTCGTCCACGCCGGCCAGCACGTGCTCGGCCCGCACGCTGACGGCCCACGTGCGCGGCACCTTGATCTCGATGCCGCCCATGACGACCTTGACCAGCAAGGCAGCGTCGCCCGCGATGGCCGCGTCGCGCAGGTCAAGCTCGATGCTGCCCATCACCGCGCTGAGTTCCCCGCCCTGGAAGTTCTGCGATGCGTTGCTCAGCACCTGGCTGCCCAGGGTGGTGGAAACATCCACGCGATCGCTGTTGTCGACCTGCGGGCTCGTGCCGAGCCCCGTCGGCAGCTGCATGCCGTGGCGCCGCGCCCAGCGCGCCTCGCGTCGCAGCTGGCGGCGCTGCCAGCGCTGCTCGTCCCAGCGGCTGCCGCGCAGCAGCATGCTGGCACCGCCGATGATCAGCAGCACCGGCCACCAGTCTCGCCAGTGGAGGTACAGATAGCCGAGGTTCTGGGCCGTGAGCAGCAGGCCGATGAAGATCAGCGCGGCGCTGCCGAAGAAGCCGCGCCAGCTGAACAGGCGCACGACGCCCAGCACCACCAGCACCATCGGCCAGTAGGGGCGCAGCGCGCTGGCGTCGAAGAGCCGGGTGTTGTCCAGCAGGGCGACGAGGCCCACGCCGATGATGAAGAGGCCGATGACGAGCCGGCTGAGCTGACGGTGGAACAAGAGGCGCTCCCGAATATGAAGAGCCTCCAGCATCCCAGATCACCCGCCGCGGCGCAGCAGCATTTCGGCCAATGAACGGAAGCCCTCGACGAACGCCGGCGCGCCGCACTCCTAAAATGCCCGCATGACCGCCGCCACCTCCCAGTACGAAGATTTCATGCGCCACGTGTTCGAGCACGGCGCGACCAAGAGCGACCGCACCGGCACCGGCACGCGCAGCGTGTTCGGCCACCAGATGCGCTTCGACCTGAGCCAGGGATTCCCGCTGGTGACGACGAAGAAGGTCCACATGAAATCCATCGTGCTGGAGCTGCTGTGGTTCCTGCGCGGCGACTCCAACGCCCGCTGGCTGCAGGAGCGCGGCGTCACGATCTGGAACGAATGGGCGCGGCCGGACGGCGATCTCGGCCCCGTCTATGGCGTGCAGTGGCGCTCCTGGCCGACGCCGGACGGCGGCCACATCGACCAGATCGCCGAGGTCGTCAAGCAGCTCAAGACCAACCCGGACTCGCGCCGCATCATCGTCAGCGCCTGGAACGTGGCCGACCTCGGCAAGATGGCGCTGATGCCCTGCCACGCCTTCTTCCAGTTCTATGTGGCCGACGGAAAACTGAGTTGTCAGCTCTACCAGCGCAGCGCCGATATCTTCCTGGGCGTCCCGTTCAATATCGCCTCCTACGCCTTGCTCACCCAGATGCTGGCGCAGCAGTGCGACCTGGAACTGGGCGACTTCGTCTGGACCGGTGGCGACTGCCACATCTACAGCAACCATTTCGAGCAGGTGCAGACCCAGCTGGCCCGTACGCCGCTGCCCTTCCCGAAGCTGCACATCAAGCGCCGGCCGGACTCGATCTTCGATTACGAGTACGAGGACTTCGAGCTGCAGGGCTACGAACCGCACCCGGCCATCAAGGCGCCCGTGGCCGTATGAGCATCAGTCTGATCGCCGGGGTCGGCCGCGATGGCGCGATCGGCCGCGACAACGGCCTGCTCTGGCACCTGCCCGGCGACCTGCCGCGCTTCAAGGCGCTGACGATGGGCCATGCGGTAATCATGGGCCGCAAGACCTGGGATTCGCTGCCGGAGCGCTTCCGCCCGCTGCCGGGTCGCCGCAACATCGTGCTGTCGCGCCAGCCGGCGCTGCAGCTGGCCGGCGCCGAGGTGTTCCGCAGCCTTGATGAAGCGCTGGCCACCTGCCCGGCGGGCGATCGCGTCTTCGTGATCGGCGGCGCCCAGATCTACACACAGGCGCTGCCGCTGGCCGACCGGCTGGAGCTGACCGAGGTGGATGCGGATTTTCCGGGGGCCGACGCCTTCTTCCCGGCCTGGGACCGCGACGCCTTCGCCGAGGGCCAGCGCGAGACGCAGGTGTCAGCTGAAGGCTGGCGTTATGACTTCGTCACGTACCGGCGCAAATAATCAGTCCAATCATCTTCGAGGGAACACAACATGTCCGGACAAGGCTTCCACGTCCACGGCCCGCACGACCATGAGATCGAGCACGTGGCGCAACACGGCGCGCACGACAGCTTCGCCAGCAAGGTGGCCGTGATGACCGCGCTGGTGGCCACGATCGGCGCGATCTTCGGCTACATGGGCGGGCTCACGCAGGCGAACGCCGGCCTCTACAAGAACGACTCGGCCATCCACAAGACGGCCGCTTCGAACCAGTGGAACTACTTCCAGGCCAAGAGCAGCAAGCAGAACATGGCCGAGTTGGCGATGGACCTGAGCACCTCCGAGGAGCAAAAGGCCAAGTACCGCGACAAGATCGCCCGCTACGAGAAGGAAAAGAACGAGATCAAGGACGAGGCCGAAAAGCTCGAGAAGGAATCCCGGGAGTGGGACGAGCGCAGCGAGAAGGAGCTGCATGAGCACCACCGCTGGGCCCAGGCGACCACGGCCCTGCAGATCTCCATTGCCATGGCGGCGATCACGCTGCTGACGAAGAAAAAGTGGCTGGAGAAACTGACGATCGTCGCCGCGCTGATCGGCATCGGCCTGGGCGTCGTCGCCGCGCTCCACCACTGAGCGCGGGTACTCCCCGGGCGCTTAGTTCACCTTGAACACCGCCACCACCTCGGACAGGCGCTGAGCCTGGTCGCGCAGCGCGAGCGCGGCTGCGGCCGACTCCTCCACCAGCGCGGCGTTCTGCTGCGTCATCTGGTCCAGCTGAGCCACGGCCTGGTTGACCTGGCTGATGCCGTCGCGCTGTTCGACCGAGGCCGTGGTGATCTCGCCGATCAAGGTCGACACCTGCTGGACGCTGGTGACGATCTCGCTCATCGTCTGCCCCGCCTGCGCGACCTGCTGCGAGCCCGACTCCACCGTCTGGACCGACTGGCTGATCAATGCCTTGATCTCCTTGGCCGCCTCGGCGGAGCGCTGGGCCAGGCTGCGCACCTCGGAGGCGACGACCGCGAAGCCGCGACCCTGCTCGCCCGCGCGCGCCGCCTCGACGGCCGCATTGAGCGCGAGGATGTTGGTCTGGAAGGCGATGCTGTCGATCGTGCCGATGATGTCGCCGATCTTGCGCGATGAATCGGTGATGGCCTGCATGCTGCCCACCACCTGGCCCATCGCCTCGCCGCCGCGGGTCGCCACCTTGGCCGCGGTGGCGGCCAGCTGGTTGGCCTGGCGCGCGGTGTCGGCGGACTGGTTGACCGTGCCCGTCAGCTCTTCCATGCTGGACGCGGTCTGCTCCAGGTTGGAGGCGGTCTGCTCGGTACGGGCGGAGAGGTCGTTGTTGCCGGTGGCGATCTCGGTCGACGCGGTGGAGACGGAATCCACGCCGCTGCGCACATCGGCCACCACGCGGCGCAGACGCGCCGCCATGGCGGACATCGTGCGGACCAGCACGCCGAACTCGTCCTGGCGATCGGCCTGGAGCTCCTGCGTGAGATCGCCTTCGGCGATGGCATGCGCCATCTTCACGGCGCTGTCCAGCGGCTGGGTGATGGAGCGCACCAGCGCCAGCACGAACAGGATGCTCAGCCCGAACACGGCCAGCACGCTGGCGGTAGTGACGAAGACCCGCTGCTGGCGGTCATCTTCCAAGTGGGCGCGGATGGCATCGCGCTGCCGCTCCTGCACCTCGACGAACTGGTCGAGCGCCGCCAGGTAGGCGGCCATGCGCGGCCGGTACTCCCGCTGCACATAGGCCTGCACGGCCGCGAGGTCACCCGCCTCCCGCATCTCCTTGATCTTCGGGCCGAGCCCCCGCACCGCGGCACGCGCCTCGGCCACGGTGCCCAGCGCCGCCTTGTCGGCATCCGAAGTCGCCTCCTTCGCGATCTGTTCCTGGATCGGCGTGATCCGCGCCGTCAGCGCCGCGACCCGCGCGTCGAAGTCCTCCTTGAGCGCCAGGTCGGTGGTGCCGGCCGCGCTGCTGGACATCGTGACCGCGACCTCCGCCAGGCCGCGCCAGCGTACGGCTGCGGTGATGGCGGCCTCGTAGCGGCCGATCAGCTCCGCGGTCTGGTCGCTGGAGCGCCGGCTGCTGTACTGCCCCCAGACGGCCACCACCGTCAGCAGCAGCAACAGCCCCAGGATCACCAGCCACAGCTTGTGCGCCACGCGCAGGTTATTGAAATTCATCGTATGTCTCCTCGTTCGTCTCGCCTCGGTGATCCGGAGTGTAGGGAACCCCAAACGCTCGGCAACCGTCAAGACCTGACCCCTGCATAAGCTTGCTCGAATTTCTCAGTTCGCCCCAGGGACCCGCCTTGATAGCCTCGACAGGTTCATCTCATCAGCAACACAAGCCAACAACGCAGCCCCTCATGACCACAACGACGACGCGAACGACCCGGACGGCCGCAGCCCTCCTCGCCACCGGCCTGCTGCTGCAGGCCTGCAACGGCAGCGACGAGGCGCCCGCCGCCGCGGCCAAGCCCACCGCGCTGGCCAAGCGCCCGAACATCCTGTTCATCATGGCGGACGACCTCGGCTATTCCGACGTCGGTGCCTTCGGCGGCGAGATCTCCACGCCCAACCTCGACGCGCTGGCCGCCGCCGGCCGCCTGCTGACCAACCATCACACCGGCACCGTCTGCGCGATCACCCGCTCGATGCTGATCTCCGGCACCGACCACCACCTCGTCGGCGAGGGCACGATGGGCGCGCCCAGCGACGAACGCCGCGGCCTGCCCGGCTACGAGGGCTACCTGAACGACCGCTCGCTGTCGCTGGCCCAACTGCTGAAGGACGCCGGTTACCACACCTACATGGCCGGCAAGTGGCACCTGGGCTCCAACGTTCCGGCCACCGGCGTGGCGCTGGGTAGTTCGGGCCAGACGCCCGACCAATGGGGCTTCGAGCAGAGCTATGCGCTGCTCGGCGGTGCCGCCACCAACCACTTCGCGCACGAAACCGCCGGCTCGAAGAACTACACCGAGAACGGCGCCTACGTGCAGCCCGGCCAGCCGGGCCAGCCCGGGGGCAGCGGCGGCAGTCCGGCCGTCTTCTACTCGACCGATTTCTACACCCAGCGGCTGCTCAGCTACATCGACAAGAACAAGGGTGACGGCAAGCCCTTCCTCGCGTACGCCGCCTACACCTCGCCGCACTGGCCGCTGCAGGTGCCGGAACCCTGGCTCAGCAAGTACAAGGGCAAGTACGACGGCGGCTACGAGGCGATCCGCGCCGCCCGCATCGCCAAGCAGAAGCAGCTCGGCCTGATCCCGCAGGACTTCGCCGCCTTCGAGGGCGAGCCCGACGCCACCGCCTCCACGCCCGCCAGTACCAACAACGGCACCGCCTCGGCCAAGTACATCAGCGCCGTCCACACGGTGGCCGATGGCTATTCGGACTACGGCGCCGGACGCGTCAACAAGAAATGGGCCAGCCTCACCGCGCTGGAGAAGAAGTCACAGGCTCGTTACATGGAGATCTACGCCGGCATGGTCGAGAACCTCGACTACAACATCGGCCTGCTGATCCAGCACCTGAAAGACATCGGCGAGTACGACAACACGCTGATCGTGTTCCAGTCCGACAACGGCGCCGAAGGCTGGCCGATCGCCTCCGCAACGACCGACCCGCGCGCCACCGACGAGGCCAATGCCGCCGACGCCGTCTACGCCACCTTGGGCACCGACAACGGCCTGACCTCGGCCAAGCGCCTGCAGTACGGCCTGCGCTGGGCCGAGGTCAGCGCCACGCCGTTCCGCCAGAGCAAGGGCCACTTCGGCGAAGGCGGCTTCGGCGCGCCGCTGATCGTGCACCTGCCCGGCCAGACCAAGGCCGAAGCGCAGTACGCGCAGTTCACCCACATCACCGACCTCACCGCGACCTTCCTCGACGTCGCCCAGGTCACGCTGCCGACCACGCCCGCCCCGGCGCTGATCAACAGCACGACCGGCGTCGACCAGAACAAGGGCAAGGTGGTCTACGACAACCGCTACGTCTACCCGGTCACCGGCAAGACGCTGCTGCAGGTGCTGCTGGGCAACAAGACCGATACGGTGCGCACCGCCGCCTTCGGCGAGGAGAGCTACGGCCGCGCCCAGATCACCAGCGCCGACGGCAAGTGGAAGGCGCTCTGGACCGAACCGCCGGTGGGCCCACTGGACGGCCATTGGCAGCTCTACGACGTCAGCAAGGACCGCGGCGAGAACATCGACCTGTCGGCCAGCAACGCGGCCCAGCTGAAGGCGCTGACCGATCAGTGGAACAGCTACATGACCAACGTCGGCGGCGTGGAACCGCTGCGCCCGCAAGGCTATTACTGAGATGCCGCGGCCATTGCAGATCGCCGCGGCCGCCCTGCTCGCGATCGTCGCCACCGCCACCGTCGCCGTGGGTTGGAGTGAGCGCAGCGAACGCCAACGGTTCGCGGGGACGCCGCTCGGCAACGAGACGCGCTGCGAGGCCTACGCCGGCCTGCCGCCGGGTTGGGGCGGCGACAAGCACGCCGGCATGGTCCAGGTGCCCGCCGGCAACTTCCACTTCGGCAGCACCGGGGGCTACCCCGACGAGCGCCCCGGCAGCGCCGAGCCGCTGCAGATGGCGGCTTTCTGGATCGACCGGACCGAGGTCACGATCGCCCAGTTCGCCGCCTTCGTCCACGCCACCGGCTATGTGACCGAGGCCGAGCGCCAGGGCGGCGCGGTCGTCTTCCACCAGCCGACCGACCAGGAACTCGGCAGCCGGCCCTACGCCTGGTGGACCTTCGTCCAGGGCGCGGACTGGCGCCATCCCGGCGGCCCCGGCAGCACGATCGAAAAGGGCATGGAGCACCTGCCGGTTACCTTCGTCACCGAGGCCGACGCGCTGGCCTACGCCCGCTGGCTCGGCCGCGACCTGCCGACCGAGCAGGAGTGGGAATACGCCGGCAAGGCCGGCCGCGAAGGGCCGGAGCTGGACACCGCCCCGCGCGGCGCGGACGGCCGCCCGACGGCCAACTACTGGCAGGGCGCCTTCCCGGCCTTCGACGCCAAGGAGGACGGCCACGCCGGCCTGGCGCCGGTGGGCTGCTACGCGGCCAACGGCTGGGGACTGCACGACATGATCGGCAATGTCTGGGAATGGACCAAGGACGGCTACGGCGGCCCGCACCAGGGCCACATGAATGGCGACACGGCGGTGGCCGCGGCGCAGACGGCGCCAGGGGGCCACAAGCCCGACCGGCCGATGGTCATCAAGGGCGGCTCCTTCCTCTGCTCGCCGGACTTCTGCGTGCGCTACCGGGCCTCGGCGCGGGAGTCGCAGGAGGCGGACCTGGCGACGGCACACATCGGCTTTCGCACCGTGCTGCGGGAGCGCTCGTCGTGAAGCGCCGTTGCATGATCGCTGCCGCGGCCCTGCCCTGGGCGGCCCGAGCCGAGAAGGCCTCTCTGCGCATCGCCGTCGCACCCGGCCCGCAGGCCGAGGTGATGGAGCTGGTGGCGCGGCTGGCCGCTGCGCAGGGGCTGGTGCTAACGACCATCCTCAGCGTCACCGCAGCCACGGCCGTGAACGCCACTCTGGTCGCGGGCGGCTTCGATGCGGCCAGCGTTGAGGACGGCGTCGCCTTCTCCAACGACCCGTCTCGCCAGCGGCTCGCCGAGGCCGCGTTGACGCTGACCTTGCCGATGGCCCTCTACTCGCGCCGCCTCGCCGCGCTGCGCGAGCTGCCCGTCGGCGCGAGAGTGGCCATCCCCGCCGAACCGGCGGCGGCCACGCGGGCGTTGCTGCTGCTCTACAACCACGGCCTGCTCTTGCTGCGACCCGAGGCCGGCCTGCACGCGCGGCTGTCCGACGTGCGGCAGACGCGCCGCGGGCTGCGCCTTATCAGCCTGCCTTCGACCCGCCTGGCCGCCGCGCTCGACGGCCCGGCCGATCTCGCCGTCATCGACCGGGCCCATGCCGCCGACGCCGGCCTGCAGCCCGCGCGCGATTCGCTGGGCATCGAGGACGCCCGCTCGCCCTGGGCCGGTGTGCTCGCCGTGCGCCGCGCCGACATCGAAGCGCCGTGGCTGCGCCAGCTGGTGGCGGTGTACCGCAGCGAGCCGGTCAAGCGCTTCATCCTCGAGCGCTACCAGGACGGCGTGCGCCGGCCATGGTGATCGGCTTCGCCTGCAGCGCCTGCGGCCGCTGCTGCAACAGCCCGCCGCTGCTGAGCCTGGCCGAACTGCTGCGCTTCGAGGCCGTCTTCGTCGGTGCGCTGACCCTGAGCCGCACGGCGCCGCTGACCCTGCAAGGCCACGAAGCGCCCTCACAGGCCTGCCCGGCCCTGCGCGCCGATGGCCTGTGCGACCTGCACGCGCAGGGCAAGCCCGCCATGTGCGCCAGCGTGCCGCTCGATGCCCGGCAGCCGGACGCCGCGCAGGAGATCGTGCTGCGCCGGCGCCTGCCCGGCGGCCCGGAGGACTTCGGTGCGCAGTGCCTGGCCGAGGGATCGATACTGCCGCCGCTGCTGGCCGCGGGCGAGGTCGTCGATGCGGACCATCGCCATGCCTTGCGCATCGCCCGCGCTTCGAGCGCTGAAGAGGATCCGCTGTGGCGCGCGCCGCTGCAGTCGCGCCTGGCGCCGCTGCTGGGCGCCGCGCCGCCGGGTGGCTTCCTCAGCCTGCCGTTGACGCCGCTGTTGGAATGGCTCAGCGAAGCCGGCGCGCCCGAGCATGCCCGGCGCCTCGCCCAGGCGCAGCGCGGCCTGCTGGCCCAGCGCATCGAGGCGGCACTGCAGCGCCGTCGGGCGGAGGACCGGCCCAGCACCGCCCAGTTCCGCCGCTGGCACGAGGCCTACGGCAGCTATCTCGATCAGACGCCGGCGCGTCCCGCTCGCGACACGCCGCTCTCCGCCTATCTGCGCGGCGCCGGACTTGCCATAGACTGAGGCCAGGGAGTCAGAGCACGAACGAGCCCACGAGGCACGTCGGTCTTGAGGGCACGGCACATCGCCACGCACGCGCTCCCTCGCCTTGTCAATGCAATGACCAGCAAGGAGACGCCGATGTGGTCCTTCGGAAGAAAGTTGATCGTCAGCTTCGCGCTGTCGTTCGTCGTACTGATCCTCGTCGGACTGATGTCCTACCGGGGGCTCGATGTGCTGACCCGGGCCAGCTACTCGGTCGCGCACACGCACGAGGTGCTCGACCGCGTGGACCGTCTGCTCGGCGCGCTCAAGGATGCCGAGACCGGCCAGCGCGGCTTCCTGCTGACCGGCGTGGACGCCTACCTCGAGCCCTACACGGCGGCGCAGGCCGGCATTCCGCAAGTGCTCGCCGAACTGGACCGGCTGGTCTCCGACAACCCGCGCCAGCGCGAGCGCGTGGCGGACGCCCAGCGGCGGGTCGACGCCATCTTGAAGGTGCACCAGTCCCGCATCGCCCAGCGGCGATCGTCCGGGGAGGAGCCGGCCGTTCGCGCGATGCTGGCCGGCGACGACAAGCGCCAGATGGACGACCTGCGCCGACTGCTGGGCGAGATGATCGATGAGGAACACGCGCTGCTGCAGCAGCGCGCGGGCGAGGTCGAGTCGGCCTCCTCCGGCGCGCGCGCGGCGATCGGCATGGGCACGGTGGCCGGGCTGCTGCTGGTCTTCATCGCCGGGGGCTTGCTGGCCCGCACCCTGCGCACGCAGATCGGCGCGGCCGTCGGGCACGTGCAGCGTTCATCGGCCGAGTTGCAGACGGCGTCGAACCAGCAGGCCGCGGGCGCGCGCCAGACCGCCACCTCGATGGCCGAGATCACCACCACGCTCGCCGAGTTGACGAGAAGCTCGCGCGAGATCGCCGAGAGCGCGCTGCAGGTCGGCGAGATCGCGGGCCGCACGGCGGATTCCGCCCGCTCCGGCGACGACATCCTGCAGGCCGCCCGCGATTCCATCGGCGCCATGAAGCAGCAGAGCGCGCGGGTCGTCGAGCACATGCTGGACCTGGGCCGCAAATCAAGACAGATCGACGACGTGCTCGATCTCGTCGTCGAGCTGGCGGAGCAGACCAACATCCTGGCCATCAACGCGACGATCGAGGCGGCGGGTGCCGGCGAGAGCGGCGCACGCTTCAGCGTGGTGGCCGACGAAGTGCGCAGGCTGGCGGACCGGATGGGCGAGTCGGCCAAGTCCATACGCGGGCAGATCAAGGAAGTTCGCGACGCGGTCAACGCCACCACGATGGCCACTGAGACCGGCTCCAAGTCGATCGACGCCGGGGCGAGCCAGTTCGCCGCCGTCGCCGCCTCGCTCACGGACATCGGCAAGATGGTGCAGAGAACCAGCGAGGCTGCACGCGAGATCGGCCTGTCGACCCAGCAGCAGTCCACCGCGGTCGAGCAGGTCAACCTGGCCTTGTCCCACACGGCCGGCGCCGCCAAGGAGACCGAGGTCAGCTCGCAGCAGACCTCGCAGACGGCGCAGCAACTCGTCGAGATGGCGCGCGGGCTGATGCGGCTGGTCCAGGCCCAGCCTGTTCACTGAGGATCCCGGCCATGGCAACGAAGGACAGCTACCGATTCTTTCGCCTGGAGGCCCGCGACCTGCTGACGCGGATCGACCCGGCTCTGCCCGAGCTCCAGCAGCCGACCGTCGACATCCGGCGCGCGGCCGCCGAACGGCTCGTTTATCTCACGCACACGCTCAAGGGCGCCGCGACCGTGGTGGGATTGAAGGACATCGCGGCGGCGGCCTATTCGATGGAGACGCTGCTGAGGGCGCATCCCTGCGCGCAGGACATGCTCTCGCCCGAGGTGCTGGGCCAGCTGGCGGAATCGCTGGCCGAGATCAAGGCCGGCGTTGCGGCATTGATACCGGCACCGGCGGACCACTGAACTCAACTGGCGCGAGAGAACACCAGGCTCGCGTTGGTGCCGCCGAAGGCGAAGGAGTTGCTCAGCGCGTGGCGCAGGCCCGGCGCATGCTCGCCCTGCCCCAGCACGTGGCCGAGGCCCTGGCAGGCGGGGTCCAGGACCTGGACGCCGGACGTCGGCGGGATCTCCTGGCGCTCCAGGGCCAGCACCGTCCAGGCGGCCTCGATCGCGCCAGCGGCACCCAGCAGATGGCCGTGCGCGGCCTTGGTGGAGCTGACGCGCAGGCCCGGCGCGGCCTCGCCCCACAGCTCGCGCAGCGCGGCGCACTCGACCGGATCGCCGGCCACCGTGCCGGTGCCGTGGGCATTGCAGTAGCCGACGTCGGCGGGCTGCAGGCCGGCGGCGGCCAGCGAGCGCCGCAGCGCGGACATCTGGCCGCGCTGGTCGGGGTTGGTCAGGTGCGATGCATCGCAGCTGATCGCACTGCCGGCCAGCCAGGCGCGCACGCGGCGGCCGTCACGCGCGCAATCGGCCTCGCGCTGCAGCACGAAGAAGCCCGCGCCTTCGCCGAGCACCAGGCCGGCCCGGTCGGGCGAGAACGGGCGGCAGCTGCGCGCGGGATCTGCCGTGTCGGGCGGGGCCAGCGTACGCAGCCCCTGCCACGCGGCGACCGTGCCCCGCACCAGCAGCGCCTCGGCGCCGCCGGCGATGGCGATGTCGATCTCGCCGCGGCGCAGCGCATGCGCGGCCTCGGCCAGCGCGACGGCGCTCGATGCGCAGGCGACGGCGTAGGTGACGACCGGGCCACGGATGTCGCAATGCAGGGCCAGCACCGCCGCGGCAGCGTTGACCATGGCGGTCGGGACCGTGAGCGGCGGGACGCGCTTGCCCGCGTGGAGCGCGGCGTAGGCGGCATCCAGCGTGGTGGCGCCACCCATGCCGGTGCCCAGGTACAGGCCGACGCGTTCTGCATCTGCCCACGCGCCGCAGCCGGCGTCGTGGATCGCGCGGCGCGCGGCGCTCAACGCCATCTGGCTGACGCGCTCGGTGCCGATCTGCTGCAACTTGGGCAGCACGGCGGCCACGTCTTCCGACACCCGCGCGGCGGCAATGTCGGGGAGCCCGTCGAGCGCCATCCGCTCGATCGCCGATTCACCGGCCATCAAGCGCGTCCAGGCGAGATCGAGGTTCGCGCCCAGCGCGCTCGTGAGCCCCAGTCCCACGACGCCGACGCGCTCCATGACGTTCATGCGGCCTGGGCGGCCTGCGTGCTGCCGCCGAGCAGCTCGTCGAGCAATTGGGCGAGGCCGCGCAGCGTGCTGACGGAGGACGCGGCCGAGTCGGGCACGTTGACGTGGAAGTCGTCTTCGACGGTGAAGATCAGCTCGGCCAAGGTCAGCGAATCGATGTCGTAGCTGGCAAACGGCGCATCGGGATCGATCTTGCTCTTCTCCACGTCGAACTGTTCGTGAATGAGGTCCTGGAGGCGTTCGATGCTGTTCATCATGAGATCCTGGCAAGGGCACCCGCGGCGAGCGGGCTGTGGAGGGAAGCTGCAGGGCCCGGATGGACGCCGGGTCGGAGTCTGGCCGCGAAGCCGGCGATCAGCTCGCCGACCCGCTGGCGGTCGTTGTCGGCGCTGACCATGTGATAGCTGTCCTCGAGCACCTCGAGGCTGGCGATGCCGGGGCGCAGGCCGCCGACGGCCTTGCGCACGGTGTCCAGGCGGCAGATCTCGTCCTCGCGTGCATGCACCATCAGCAACGGCCGCTGCTGCTCGCGGAGCAGCCGGCAGGCGTGACGCGACAGGCCTTCGCTTTCGCGCACCACGTTCAGCGGCACGCTGGCCGGCCCGACTAGCGTCGCTTCCTCGCCTTCCATCTGGGCGCGCACCCACTGGCGCATGCGCTCGTTCTTGAGGCCGTAGGGCTCGCGCTCGGACATCGAGAACCACGGCGCGATGCCCAGGCCGTAGGCCAGGTAGCGCAGGCGGTACCACCAGGGCAGGCCCCAGCCGTTGTAGGCGATCAGTGGCGACAGCAGCACCAGGCCGCGCAGCGGCGCCCGCGGCAGGCGCCCGGCCGCGGCCAGCGCCAGCATCGCACCGGAGCACAGGCCGCCGAGCAGGGCCGGCTCGCAATCGTCGTCGAGCAGCTTGCTGACCGATTCGGTCGCGGCATCGACCCAGTCGGTCCAGCGCGCACGCGTCGCCAGCATGCCGTGGCTGTAGCCCGGCACGGTCGGGCATTCCAGTTGAAGACCCAGCCGCCGCAAGGGATGAAGGAGGAGGCTGAACTCCTTGGGCGTGCTGGCTAGGCCGTGGAGCAGGATGAGTCTGCGCACGGGCAGGATCGCGGAGTCGGTGGACATGGAAGGGATCAAAGACGTGGCAGTCTACGGGGCTTCGTCGTTGGGAAGAACTCGCGCCGCCCATATGCGGGTGCGGCGCGGGGGTGGTCGGTCTGTGGTCAGGTTCTTGCGACTAAGAGCAACATTGCTTTGCAGTCGCAGCGGCTTTGTGAAGTACGTCTGACGGCTATTCTTCGGCCCCTCGCCCTTCGGTTACCTGACAACCCATGGTCTGTCTTTCCCGCCGCAGCGCTCGCCACTCCCTCGCCTTGTGCCTCATCCTGGGCGGGTGGAGCAGCGCGCCGGCGCAGGCTGCCGGCACGCTGCTGCTGATCGATCCGCCGCCCGCGCAGCCCACGCTCTCGGCCGGCGTCACCACGCGCGCCTGGCCCGCGGCGCCCGGCGCCACCCAGCAGGACCACGCGCTGCTGCCGGCCTTCGACTACGCAGCACCGAACGGATTCTTCGCCTCGACCGACGACAGCATCGGCTGGAACCTGGCGCCGCTGTTGATGGACGAGGCCGGCGTGAAGGACTGGCAATGGGGCGCACGCCTGTGGCCGCAGTGGAGCCGGCCGCAACGCCTGGCCCCTGCCGGGGCGCAGCGCACGGGCACGCGCGTGCTGGGCGAGCTGTTCGCCAACGTGCAGGCCCTGCCTTTCCTGCTGCTGCAATCGGGCATGAGCGTGGGCGGCGGGCAGCACCGCGACGGCGCGCAGCTGGAGCTGGGCGCCACCACCGGCCTGCCGCTGGGCGATGAGCTGATTGGCATCGGCCTCGCGGCCAGCTATGCCAACGCGGCCCAGCTGCGCGACAGCTTCGGCGCCGGCACGGCCTGGCAGCCCTCGCGCGGCTGGCAGGACTGGAGCCTCGCGATCAGCGCGGAGCACAAGTTCTCGGCGGAGTGGTCCGTCAGCGGTCAGTGGATCGGCGCGCGCCTGCTCGGTGCCGCGGCACGCGCACCCTTGACGCAGACGCGTTTCCAGCCTTCGTACACCGTCAGCCTGTGGCGGCGGTTCTGAGCGGACCATGCAAGACGAATTCCTTCTCTTCGCGCTGCCCGTGTTCGTCGCGGCCATGGCCCTCGAATGGGCCTGGGGGCGCTGGCGCGGCCGCAACACCTATGGCTGGGCCGACACGCTGACCAGCCTCTCCCAGGGCCTGCTGAGCCAGGCGGTGGCCGCCGTGACACCGCTGCTGCAGACGGGCATCTACGCCTGGGTGCAGCCGCGGCTGCACCTGCTGCCGACGTCGCGCTGGGCCTCGCCTGCCGGCTGGGTGCTGGCCGTGCTCTGCTACGACTTCTGTGACTACTGGCTGCACCGCGTCAGCCACGAGAGCGCCTTGTTCTGGGCCGCGCATGCGGTGCATCACCAGAGCGAGCACTTCAACCTCAGCACCGCGCTGCGACAGGAGAGTTTCTATTCGGTGATGGGCTTTCCGTTCTTCCTGCCGCTGGCCGTGCTCGGCTTTTCGAGCGAGCAGTTCATCGTCGCGGGCCTGGTGGTGTTGCTCTACCAGTTCTGGATTCATACCGAGCACATCGGCCGCCTGGGCTGGCTCGACCGCGTGTTCTCGACGCCCTCCAACCACCGCGTCCATCACGCGGTGAACCCCGGCTACCTGGACAGGAACTACGGCGCCATGCTGGTGGTGTGGGACCGCCTGTTCGGCAGCTTCGCCGAGGAGGCCGAGCCCTGCGTCTACGGCACCGTCAAGCCGCTGGCGAGCTGGAATCCGCTGTGGGGCGTGGCCCAGTTCTACGTGGAGATCGGCCGGCGCATGGCGGCCACGCCGCGCCTGCGCGACAAGCTGCGCGTGCCCTTCAAGTCGCCGGGCTGGATGCCACCCGGCGTGGTGTCGGCGGACTCGGAGGAAGAAGCCGCGCGCCGCTTGGTGCAGCCGAGATTCGACCCGCCACTGCCCATCGCAGCCAAGGCCTGGGCAGGTGCCGTGTTCGCTGCCTGCGCGCTGGGCGTGGGCAGCTGGCTCGTGAATTCAGAGGCGCTCGATGCCGCCGTGCAATGGCTGGCCGCAGGGCTGTTGGCCGCGGCACTGTGGTGCATGGGCCGATGCCTGCGGGCCGGTGCGCGCCCGTTGACCCCAGGACTGAGCGGCGTGACCTTGGGCCTGCTGCTGACGCTGCTCGCGATCCACGCGTAGCGGGTCAGCGCGCCTGCTCCATCGCGGCCGTGTACTCGCCACGCCGCGCCAGCCGGTTCAGCCGCGCGCGTTCGACCAGCGTCGCCTGCGCCGCCGCCACGTTCTCTGCCTTGCCGCCCCAGGCCTTCATCGCCGGCTCCTGGATCGCCCGCGCGAAGGAGAACGCGACCGGCCACGGCAACTGGCCCTTGTGGCGCTGGTTCATCGCGTTCAGGCGCGCAGAGGCGTCGGCGGCCGACTGGCCCCCTGAAAGGAACGCGATGCCGGCCACCGCGGCCGGCACCACGCGGCTAAAGCAATCGAGAGTGGCGTCCGCCACGTCCTCGGCCGAGGCCTGCACCGGGCAGGCCAATCCCGGAACCACCATATTGGGCTTGAGCAGCATGCCGGCCAGGTCCACGCGCTGGGTGCGCAGGTGTTCGAAGACGAGGTGCAAGGTGCGCTCGGTGACCTCGGCGCATCGCGGCAATGTGTGCCGGCCGTCCATCAGCACCTCGGGTTCGACGATGGGCACGATGCCGGCCTCCTGGCACAGCGCCGCGTAGCGCGCCAGGGCGTGGGCGTTGGCATCGATGCAGCCGCGCGAGGGGGCATCCTTCGCGTCGTCGATGGTGATCACCGCGCGCCATTTGGCGAAGCGGGCGCCCATCGTCGAATACTCGGCCAGACGCTCGCGCAAGCCGTCCAGGCCCAGGGTCACCAGTTCGCCGTCGTGCAAGGCCAAGGGCTTGGCGCCCTCGTCCACCTTGATGCCGGGAATGATGCCGACGCGCTCCAGCGCCTGTGCGAAGGGCGTACCGTCGAGCGCGGTCTGGCGGATCGTTTCGTCGTAGAGGATCGCGCCGCCGATCGATTCGGCCAGGCCCGGCGCGGTGACGATCAGGTCGCGGTAGGCGCGGCGCATCTCCACCGTCTGCGGAATGCCCAGCGCGGCGAAGCGCTTGCCCACGGTCGGATTGCTCTCGTCCATCGCCAGCAGGCCCTTGCCGTCGGCCAGCATCTGGCGGGCGGTATCGCGGAGTGTTTGCTTGTTCATCGGTGTCACTTCCAATCGCATCCCACGGGCAAACGGAAAGCCCAGTTGCGCGATGATGGCGCATCCAACTTTGAAAGACGCCAGTGCAACTCGGAATCATCGGTTTAGGACGAATGGGCGCGAACATGGCGCGTCGCGTGATGAGCAAAGGGCACGAGTGCGTCGTGCAGGACTCCCACGCGGATGCGGTCTCGAAGATGGTCGCCGATGGCGCCATCGGCACGGCCACCCTGGCCGAGATGGCCTCGAAAATGGCCAAGCCACGCGCCGTGTGGCTGATGGTGCCGGCCGCCGTGGTCGACAGCGTGCTGGACGATCTGGTCGCCCACCTGGATCCGGGCGACATCATCATCGACGGCGGCAACTCCTACTACCGCGACGACATCCGCCGGGCCAAGAAGCTGGGCGATGCCGGCTTCCACTACGTCGACTGCGGCACCAGCGGCGGCATCGCCGGCCAGGACCGCGGCTACTGCCTGATGGTGGGCGCCGAGAAAGCCATCTTCGACCACCTGCGCCCGATCTTCAGCGCGCTGTCGCCCGGCATCGGCAACGAGCCGCGCACATCGGGCCGGGCGGGGGAACCCAGCGACTCCGAGCAGGGCTTCCTGCACTGCGGCCCCAACGGGGCCGGCCACTTCGTCAAGATGATCCACAACGGCATCGAGTACGGAATGATGGCCGCCTTCGCCGAAGGCTTCAACATCCTGCGCCACGCCAACATCGGCAAGAAGGACCAGGTGGTGGACGCCGAGACCACCCCGCTGCGCGAGCCCGAGTTCTACCAGTACGAGTTCAACCTGCCCGAGGTGGCCGAGGTCTGGCGGCGCGGCAGCGTGGTCGGCTCATGGCTGCTGGATCTCACCGCCAAGGCCTTGCTGGCGGACCCGGAGTTGAAGCACTTCGGCGGCAAGGTCTCCGATTCCGGCGAAGGCCGCTGGACGATCCAGGCAGCCATCGACGAAGCCGTGCCCGCGCACGTGTTGAGCGCGGCGCTTTACGACCGCTTCAGCTCGCGCGGCGAAGCCACCTTCGCCAACCAGATCCTGTCCGCGATGCGGCACGAGTTCGGCGGCCACGCCGAGAAGAAGGACTGAGAGCGGACGCTCAGCGGGACGACGACGTCGTCAACTGGCTCACCTTGTCGGCGAGGCCGGCCAGCAAGGTCTTCCATGACTTGGCGAAGGCGTCGCCACCGTCGACCTGCAGCTTGGCCGCGAGCGCGTCGATATCCACGCCCTCGCGGCGGAACGCATCCAGCACCGCTTCGGCGTCGCCGCCGTCCACCGGCATCGGCGCACCGACGCGGCCATCGGAGGCGAAGGCCTTCAAGGTCTTCTCGGGCATCGTGTTGACCGTGTCCGGCGCGGCGAGCGCTTCCACGTACAGGCTCTCCGGCACCTTCGGATCCTTCGTGCCCGTGCTGGCCCACAGCAGGCGCTGCGGATGCGCGCCGGCGGCGGCGAGCTTCTGCCAGCGCTCCGAGGCCAGCAGCTCGCGGTAGGCCTTGTAGCTGCGCATTGCGATGGCGATGCCCAGGCGGTTCTGGAGCTGCGGAGACACCCGGTCCTTGACGCCCGCGTCCCAGCGGCTGATGAAGAGCGACGCCACCGACTCCACCACCGGCGACTTGCCCTCGTCGAGCCGGCGTTCGATGCCGCGTAGATAGGCCTGCGCCGCGGCGAGGTAGTGCTCGCACGAGAACAGCAAGGTGACGTTGATCGGAATGCCCTGGTAGATCGCCTGCTCGATAGCCGGGATGCCATCGGGCGTGCCTGGAATCTTGATGAACAGGTTCTTGCGCGCGGCTTGCGAGTGCAGCGTCGCGGCGGCCTCGATGGTGCCGGCCGTGTCGTGCACCAGCAAGGGCGAAACCTCCAGCGAGACCCAGCCGTCGACGCCTTGGGTCGCTTCGTGGACCGGCTTGAACAGGTCCGCGGCATGCTGCAGGTCGTCCACCGCCAGCGCGAAGAACAGGTCCTCGATGCCGCGCCCACCGCTCGTGCTCCGCGCGAGATCGGCAATCGCCTCGTCGTAGGCCTCGCCCTGCCCCATCGCCTTCTCGAAGATGCTCGGGTTCGAGGTCAGGCCGGTGACCGAGTATTCGGCGATCAGCTTCGCGAGCGATCCGTCCTGCAGGGTCTCGCGGCTGATGTTGTCGATCCAGAGACTTTGCCCCAGCTCATGCAGGACTTGTGTGTTGGCGTTCATTGAAGGCTCCTGTTGCAATCCACCCGGCAATGTCCATGTGCGCCACATCGCCGATGTGGGCCACGGTGACGTCGGGCTCGGGGTGGCGAGCCACTTCCGCGGCGTCGAATGCGTACTGCCCCTGGCGCGGGAAGACGGTGGTCACGCCATCGCCCCAGGCGGCCTTGAAGGCACCGAGGATGCGCGGCTTATCGTCGACGATGACGTAATGGCGCGCCGGATATGTCCGCCGGATCTCGTCCAGCATCAGTTCCTTGTGCACGTAGATCATCACCCGACCGTCCACCGCGGCCCACAGGCCGGAGCGCTGGACCTTGCGGGGCTGGAACACGATGTCGCCGTCAGAGAGGATCACGGTGGGGCCGAGACGCTCCATGCGGGCCAGCGCGTCGAGCGCAGCGGGGAACACCCGATCGGCGAATGGATAGTCGATGAGGAAGCTGGACAGCTGCAGCAGCCGAAGCGCCTCGGGGCCTTCGCCCTTCACTTCCTTGCGATAGAGCTGCAATGCGCCCAGATAGTCCGCGTACCCAAGCTCGGTACGCAGCTGCTCGAACAGGGCCCAGTAGCGCTCCGAACTGGCGAGGCCGAACTCGTGCGTCAAGCGTTCGCGAAGGTCCGCGGCGACGCGATCGTTGTCCAGCAACGTGTTGTCGACATCGACGAGAAAGACGAGGTCGTTGAGGATGGCAGCCAAGACGTGCAGGCCCTTTCCGAGTAAATGGTTTGTAGCGGCTGCGAGGTGGGCGAGCTGATTGCCGAGCCAGGCCCAGGCCGCCTTCGGGATGAGCAATCCGCATACCCACTGCCTACCCACTCGTCGAAAGAACACTTCCATGGCTGACTCGCTCGACCAACAATGCATCGACACCCTGCGCTTCCTGTCCGTCGACATGGTGCAGAAGGCGGACAGCGGCCACCCCGGCCTGCCGCTCGACGCCGCGCCGATGGCCTACGTGCTCTGGACCCGCCACCTGAAGCACCATCCGTCCAACCCGACCTGGGCCGACCGCGACCGTTTCGTCCTCTCCGCAGGCCATGGCTCGGCCTTGCTCTACAGCCTGCTGCACGTCACCGGCTACGGCCTGTCGATCGACGACCTGAAGCAGTTTCGCCAGTGGGGCAGCAAGACACCGGGCCACCCGGAACGCGGCCACACCGCCGGTGTCGAGATCACCACGGGCCCGCTCGGGCAGGGCCTGGCCAACGCGGTCGGCATGGCGATCGCCGAGGCGCAACTGGCCGGCACCTACAACAGGCAGGGCCACGAGGTCGTCGACCACCGCAGCTGGGCGATCGTCAGCGACGGCGACCTGATGGAGGGCGTCGCATCGGAGGCCGCCTCGCTGGCCGGCCACCTGCGGCTCGGCAAGCTGATCTGCCTCTACGACGACAACGAGGTGACGCTGTCGGCCGGCGCCGACATCGCATTCACCGAAGACCGCGCCAAGCGCTTCGAGGCCTACGGCTGGCAGACGATCCGCGTGGCGGACGGCAACGACGTGGAGGAGATCGAGCGCGCCATTGCGGCCGGCGTGGCCGATGCGGAGCGGCCGACGCTGATCCTGGTGCGGACCCACCTGGGCTTCGGCTCGCCCAAACAGGACAGCTTCAAGGCCCACGGCTCGCCGCTGGGCGCGGACGACGTGGCCGCCACGAAGGCCAGGCTCGGCTGGCCGGCCACGCCCGACTTCCTCGTGCCCGAGGCGGCCCGCAGGCACTTCCTCGAGGCCCAGACCAAGGGCGCGCGCCAGGAAGCGGCATGGGATGCGCGCATGCAGGCCTACCGGGCCGCCTTCCCGGACCTGGCGGCGGAGCTGGAAGGCCGCCTGCGCGGCGATCTGCCGGCCGGCTGGGACGCCGACATGCCGGCGTTCCCCGCCGACGAGAAAGGCCTGTCCACCCGCGTGGCCGGCAAGCAGATCCTGGCGGCGATCGGCCGCAGGCTGCCCGCACTGTTCGGCGGCTCGGCCGATCTGGACCCGTCCACCTTCACCGCCCTGCTCGGCCTGGGCGATTTCAACCCGACACCGAAGGACGGCGACAGGACGATCGAGGGCGCCGACAGCGGGGGGGCCAGCCGCGCCGGTCGCAATCTGCACTTCGGGGTACGCGAGCATGCGATGGGCGCCATCGTCAACGGCCTGGCCGCACACGGCGGCTTCATCCCCTACGGTTCCACCTTCCTGATCTTCTCCGACTACATGCGCCCCGCCATCCGGCTGGCGGCGCTGCAGAAGCTGCATGCCTTGCACGTCTTCACGCACGACAGCATCGCGCTGGGTGAGGACGGCCCCACTCACCAGCCGATCGAGCAGCTGGCCAGCCTGCGCGCGATGCCGGGCCTGACCGTGATCCGCCCGGCCGATGCGAACGAGGCCGCGGTGGCGTGGAAAGTGGCGCTGACGATGAAGGACCGGCCGGTGCTGCTGGTCCTCACCCGCCAGGACCTGCCCACACTGGATCGCAGCAAGCACGCGAGCGCCGAGGGCCTCGCCAAAGGTGCCTACGTGATCGGCGACGCCGCGGATGGCAAGCCGGATCTGATCCTGATCGGCAGCGGATCCGAAGTGGGCCTGATCACCGCTGCGGCCAAGATGCTGGGCGAGGCCGGCGTGAAGGTGCGCTGCGTGTCCATGCCCAGCTGGGACCTGTTCGAGGCGCAACCGCGAAGCTACCGCGACGAAGTGTTGCCGCCGTCGGTGACCGCGCGCCTGGCCGTGGAAGCGGGCGCCACGCTGGGCTGGGAGCGCTACGTCGGCCCGGCCGGCGACGTGATCGGCATCGACCACTACGGCGCCTCGGCACCGGCCAAGGTGCTGCTCAAGGAGTTCGGCTTCAGCGCGGAGAATGTCGTCGCGCGGGCGAAGGAACTGCTCCGGAAATGACGGAAGGGTGTCCTGCCGTGGCTCGCGCCCAGCGCCAGCGGCTCAGGCTAGGTCGGCCCCGGCGAGGCCCGGACCACGCCCCGACCCGCGGCCTTGGCCGCATAGCACGCACGATCGGCGGACTCCGCCCACTCGGCTGCGCTGGCCGCCGTCGGTGACAGGGGAGCGACGCCGGCGCTGGCGCCGACCTTGAGGGATCTCGCGCCCCACGGCACGTTCAGCTCGGCGATCTGTGTGCACACCTTCTCGGCAATGCTGAGCGCCACCTCGAACTCGCAGCGCTCCAGCAGCAAGGCGAACTCGTCGCCGCCGATACGCACGGCAAGGTCCCCGGGGCGGATCGATGCCGTGAGCAGCTGGGCGATGGCCATCAGGACGGCGTCACCGGCAGCATGTCCATCGCGGTCATTGATCGGCTTGAAATGATCGAGATCGAGGTACACCACCGCCGCGGGCACCGACCGCGGCAGCGCGTCGACGAGCCGCGTCGCACGGCGCTCGAACACCTTTCGATTGGCGAGGCCCGTCAGCGCGTCATGGGTGGCCGCCCACTGCAGTTCCTGCTGCGCATTGCGCTGAGAAGTGACGTCGCTGAGGGTCCAGATGAAGCCGGCCGCGGCGTTCGACGGGTCCAGGGGATTGCACTTCAACTGCCCCCAGAACTGCACGCCATCCGCCCGCAGCATCAGCCATTCGCCACTCGGCCCGCAGCTCGCAGCGGCGCCGGGCTCCTGGCGTTTCGAGGGTGACTCGCCGGCGAATATCTGCTCCGTCGATGATCCGAGCAATGCCGACTTGTCGAAGCCCAGCACCTCGCAGAAACCGTCGCTGACCAGCTCGAACCTGCCATCGGAAACGAATGCAATTCCGATCGGCGCCGAGTCCACCGCCGAGCCCAGCATCTTCAGCAGATGCTCCTTCTCGGTCTCGAGGCGCTGGCGCTCGATGGCCCCTTCGCGCAGGACGGCCGAGAGCTCGCCCAGTTCGCCACGGCAGGCGGGCCAGCCCATCGCCGGCGGCATCTCCTTGTCGACGGCGTGCGTGACCCGTCGGCGCAGTTCGGTCAACGGGCTCAGCAGCCACCACAACAAGGCCATCAACATGGCGGAAAGTGCCAACACGAGCGCCAGCGCCCAGCTGACCGCGTAACGCTTCGCGTCATGCAAGGGCTGCAGCAGATCCTCCTCCGAGCTTGCACGCCAGACGATCCAATCGGTCCCCGGCACGCCGGCAGCCGTCACCATCTCTCGGGATTGGTTCAGCTCCAGGCCCGAAGGTTCGAGCGGACTGCCGCGGGCAATCCATGCCTCGTAGGCCTCGCCAAGCCGGGGCTCCATGGCGACGCTCTTCAACTCCTTCGCGCGCCCGGCCGGCGCCAGGATCCTGCCGCTCGAATCCGCAACCAGCGTCAGGGCATTCGCGTTCGTGCTCCTTTCCGTCAGATCGTCCAGGAACTCGCGGCTGGTGAGCTTCAGGTTGCCGCACAGAATGGATTTGACGTTCTTGTCGTCGTCGTACACGGGCACGGTGAGAATGACGATCCAGTCGCCGGAAACGATGCTGAGAATCGGCTCGGAAATGATGGGCCTGCGTTCACGCAAGGTCTGCTGCACATACGAGCGCTTCGACAGGTCGACCTCCACGGGACGCAAGCCGCTCTCGTCGACAAGCCACCGCATCTCCCCCGTGGGGGCGACGACGAAGAGACCCGAGAACAGGCTGCGCAGCACCTGGTTGCTCTCCAGATACTGGCTGGTTTCTTCATCATCCTTGAGCCCGCGCATTTCCAGCTGGCGGGCGGCGGCTTGAATGGCGCGCTGCAGATGCACGAGCCGGTGCGAGAGGATGTCGGCGGTGCGAACCGACTCGGTCAGCTCACGGTGGCGTTGACTGGCAAGAAGGTCCCGTTCTGCTCGCGCGGAAACGAGCGCAGTGATCGCTCCGATGCCTATGGCCAGGGAGGCCAGGCTCGCCAGCGTGACGCGCAGCTTGACCGACATGAGCCGGTGTCCCAGCCTGGCCCTGAACGTCTTGGGGCCGGCCGATTCCGACTGAGCTTCCGAGAGAACCGCAAGAGGCATCTTGAGAACCGCCGCTGCGCGAGGGCAATTTGTCTACCGTAGCGTGAGCGTACTACTTGACGCCCTGCGGACCGCGAGTAAGCGCCGGTCAGGCGTCACATAATGCGCAAATGAAATTTGCCACCTGGAACGTCAACTCCCTCGCCGTCCGCCTGCCGCAATTGCTGGACTGGCTGGCCGCCAATCCGGTCGATGCGCTCGTGCTGCAGGAGACGAAGCTGACCGACGACAAGTTTCCGACCATGGAGATCGGCGAGGCCGGCTACCAGGTCCAGTGGTTCGGCCAGAAGACCTACAACGGCGTGGCGCTGCTCAGCAAGGTGCCAGCGCGCGACGTGGTCAAGAACATCACCGGCTATGCGGACGAACAGGCGCGGCTGATTGCCGGCACGGTGGCGACGGCTGCCGGCGACGTGCGCGTGATCGGCGGCTACTTCCCCAACGGGCAGGCGCTGGACAGCGACAAGTTCGTCTACAAGATGGCCTGGCTCGACGGCCTGCGCGCCTGGCTCGCGACCGAACTGCAGGCGCATGACAAGCTGGTGCTGATGGGCGACTTCAACATCGCCCCCGAGGACCGCGACTGCTACGACCCGGCCGCCTTCGTCGGCCAGACCCACACCTCGCCGCAGGAACGCGCCCACTTCCAGGCCCTGATCGAGCTGGGCCTCACCGACGCGTACCGGATGTTCGAGCAGCCGCCCAAGAGCTACAGCTGGTGGGACTACCGGATGCTCGGCTTCCAGAAGAACAAGGGCCTGCGCATCGACCACATCCTCGTCAGCGCGGGGCTGAAGCCGATGGTCACGGCCTGCACGATCGACCGGCAGATGCGCAAGCTGCCCAAGCCCAGCGACCACGCGCCGGTGATCGTCACGCTGGGCGACTGAGCCGCTTGCGCAGCGCGTCCTTCAGTTCGGCCCAGCTGTAACTGGCCTGCGCGGCCGCCAGGCCTAGCCGACCAAACACGGGCACGAGGCCATAGCGCGCCAGCTCGACGGGCAGCGCCGCTCCGCCCTGGATCGTCTCGGCCAGCAGTTCGCCCGCCACCGTGGTCGGCGCCACGCCGTGGCCACCGAAGGCCTGGGCGAACCACAGGCCCCGCGCCAACTGGCCGATCTGCGGCATCTGGTGGCGGGCATAGCTCATCAGCCCGCCCCAGGCGTGATCGATGCGCAGGCCGGCCAGTTGCGGATAGACGCGCAGCAGGTCCGCGCGCAGCAGCGCCGCGATGCGCGCGGGGTCACGCACCAGGATCGAGATGCGGCCGCCCCACAGCAGGCGGCGGTCGGGCAGCATGCGGTAGTAGTCGAAGGCGAAGCGGGTGTCGTAGAGCGCGGCCGGGGTGCGGATCGGCTCGCAGCCAGGAGGCAGCGGCTCGGTCGCCATCACATAGGTGGCGATGGCCAGGCGCGATCTCTCCAAATGCCGCTGCAGGCCCTGCATCGTGGCGCCGCCGGCCAGCACCAGTTGCCGCGTGCGCAGGCTGGCACCGGCGGCCGTGTGGACGCGCCAGCCGTCGTGAAGCTTTTCGATCCGGCTCACCGGGCTTCGCTCATAGAGGCTCGCGCCCTCGGCGCGCAGCGCGGCGGCCAGGCCGTGCACGTACTTGAGTGGATGGAAATGGAAGGCGTCAGGCTCCAGCAGGGCGGCGCCATAACGGTCGGTTTCGACGGCTTCGCGTACCTCGGACGGCGACAGCTCACGCCAGTCCACGCCGAACTGCTCGCGCATCATCTGCGCCCGGCGGCGCAGCGCAGCCCGCGCGCCCGCACCATCGAACCAGTCCAGCAGCAAGGCGCCGCCCTCCGTGCGGTCGCAGGCGATGCCCAGGCCTTCGATGCGCCGGCGTATCAACGCCACCGCATCGCGGGTCAGCGCGTAGAGCACGCGCGCCGGGCCGGGGCCCAGTTCACGCAACAGCGCCGCGCAGTCGCGGCTGTAGCCGCCGAAGACGAAGCCGCCACAACGGCCCGAAGCGCCCTGCCCCAATGCGCCCGCCTCCAGCACGGCCAGCGAGCGCAGGCCGCGCTCCTGCAAGCCACGCGCCGTCGCGAGGCCGGCGAAGCCGCCGCCGATGATGGCGACCTCGACCTCGCTGCCTTCGCCCGCCAATGGGGGCAGCCGCAGGCCAGTGCTGGTGGCCTCGTAGTAGCTGTCTGCGGCGTCATGCATCAGGCAAGGCTAGCGCACCGGCGACAGCGCCCCAAGCTCCAGCCCACAATAATCGCAGCTACAAATTCCCAGGAGTTGATCGATGAGCGAGACCAGCAGTCACGATGCGGTGTTGCAGCAGTGGATGGCCGACGAGGCGGCGCTGCGGGAGCGCATGCAACAGGAGCCGGGCGTGGCACGCCGCGAGCAGGTGATCGGCCGCACCGGCCTGGAGACGATGCAGGCGCTGCTGAACGGCGAACTGCCGCCGCCACCGATCGCGCAGACGATGGACTTCACGCTGGTTTCGGTGGCCTTCGGCGAGGCGGTGTTCCAGGGCCGGCCGCTCTTCAAGCACTACAACCCGTTGGGCAGCGTGCACGGCGGCTGGTATGCGACGCTGCTCGATTCGGCGCTAGGCTGTGCCGTGCACACGACGATGCCGGTCGGCCGCGCCTACACGACGCTGGAGTTCAAGGTGAACCTGGTACGCACGCTGACGCACAAGATCCCGCTGGTGCGGGCGATCGGCAAGGTCGTGCACTCGGGCCGGCAGACGGCCACGGCCGAGGCCAGCATCGTCGGCCATGACGGCAAGCTCTACGCTCACGCGAGCACGACCTGCCTGGTTTTTGAAATGCCTAGCGCTTGATGTTTAGCGCTTGATCGCCGCGGCTTCGGCCGCGAGCTTGGTGATCCGCGCCCAGTCGCCCTTCTCCACCGCGTCCGCCGGTGTCAGCCAGGAACCGCCGCAGACCTTGACGTTGGGCAGCGAGAGGAACTGCGGCGCCGTCTCCAGCGTGATGCCACCGGTCGGGCAGAAGACGACGTCCGGGAACGGGCCGGCCAGTGCCTTCAGCAGGTTCACGCCGCCGACCGCGGTGGCCGGGAACAGCTTCAGGAAGCCGTAGCCGCCCGCATTGGCTTGCATGACTTCGCTGGCGGTGCTGACACCAGGCAGCAGCGGCAGGCCCTGCTCGCGGCAGGCCGCGCCGATCGCGTCGGTATAGCCGGGGCTGACGCCGAACTGGCAGCCGGCATCGCGGGCGGCCTTCACGTCGGCCACCGAGCGCAGCGTGCCGGCGCCGACGATCGCGTCGGGCACGGCCTTGGCCATCGCCTCCATCGCCTTCAGGGCCACCGGCGTGCGCAAGGTCACTTCGAGCACGCGCACGCCGCCGGCGACCAGCGCCTCGGCCAGCGGCACCGCGTCTTCCAGGCGCTGGATGACGATGACGGGAATGACGGGGCCGTGAGCGGCCAGGCTGAGGGTGTTGTCGATCATGGGTCGTTCTCGATTTGTGGATGGATCAGAGCCAGGTGACGGCGCCTTCTTCGGCCGTGCGCGCATTGCGGCGCATGCCGGCGAACAGGTCGCGGCCCAGGCCGTGGCCGTTGTCGTAGGCGTGGGCGGCGGTGATCTGCGCGAGGCCGCGGGCGTCCCACTCGGCCTGCGGCACCAGCGCCGTCAGCTCGCCGGTGACCGCATCCATCCGCACGACGTCGCCGTCGCGCAGCTTGCCCAGCGGCCCGCCGGCCAGCGCCTCGGGGCTGACGTGGATGGCGGCCGGCACCTTGCCGGAGGCGCCGCTCATGCGGCCATCGGTCACCAGCGCAACCTTGAAGCCCTTGTTCTGCAGCACGGCCAGCGGCGGGGTCAGCTTGTGCAGCTCGGGCATGCCGTTGGCATGCGGCCCCTGGAAGCGAACGACGACGACGACGTCGCGCTCCAGCTCGCCGGCCTTGAAGGCATCCTGCATCGCGTCCTGGCTGTCGAAGATGCGGCACGGCGCCTCGATGACGTGGCGGTCTTCCGGCACGGCGGAGACCTTGATCACCGCGCGGCCCAGGTTGCCCTGCAGCAGCTTCAGGCCGCCGGTGGCGCTGAACGGCTCGGCGGCGGTGCGGACGACGGTGTCGTCGCCGCTCGCCGGGGCCAGGTCTTGCCACTGCACCGACTTGTTCTCGCCGAGCACCGGCACGCGGGCGAAGGGGCGCAGCGAGGCACCCGCGACGCTCAGCACGTCCTCGTGCATCAGGCCCGCATCCATCAGCTCACGCATCACGAAGCCCGGGCCGCCTGCCTCCTGGAACTGGTTCACGTCGGCACTGCCGTTCGGGTACACGCGGGCCAGCAGCGGCACGACGGCGGAAAGCTCGGAGAAATCGGTCCAGTCGATCAGGATGCCGGCCGAACGTGCGACGGCGACCCAGTGGATCAGGTGGTTCGTGGAGCCGCCGGTGGCCAGCAGCGCGACCATCGCGTTGACGATGCAGCGTTCGTCCACCAGCCTGCCGATCGGCGTGTAGTTGGCCTTCGGCGCGATCGACAGCACGGTGCTGACGGCCTGGCGGGTGAGCGCCTCGCGCAGATCGTCGTGCGGGTGCACGAAGGCGGCGCCCGGCACGTGCAGGCCCATGGCCTCCAGCAGCATCTGGTTGCTGTTGGCCGTGCCGTAGAAGGTGCAGGTGCCGGCGCCGTGATAGGCGGCGGACTCGGCCTTCTGCAGCTCGTCGCGGCCGACAAGGCCCTGCGCGTACTGCTCGCGCACCTTGGCCTTGGCATTGTTCGACAGGCCGCTGCTCATCGGGCCGGCCGGCACGAAGACGCAGGGAAGATGGCCGAAATGCAGCGCGCCGATCAGCAGGCCCGGCACGATCTTGTCGCAGATGCCCAGCAGCAGCGCGGCATCGAAGACATCATGGCTCAGCGCGATGGCCGTGCTCATCGCGATCGTGTCCCGCGAGAACAGGGACATTTCCATGCCCGGCAGGCCCTGCGTGACGCCGTCGCACATCGCCGGCGTGCCGCCCGCCACCTGGGCCGTGGCGCCCAGCGCATGCGCGGCCTCGCGGATCAGTGCCGGATAGCCCTCGTAGGGCTGGTGGGCGGACAGCATGTCGTTGTACGCGGTCACGATGGCGATGTTGGGCGCCTTCTCCTCGACGATGCGCAGCTTGTCGCTGGCCGGCATCGCGGCCACCGCGTGGGCAACGTTTGCGCAACCCATTCGCTCGACGCCGCGCTTGCGGCCGGCCAGCTTGTCCACGCCGTCGAGGTAGGCCCCGCGGCTGTCGGCACTGCGCTGGCGAATGCGCTCGGTTACGGCCAGGAGGGTCTTGTTCATAGAGGCTAGCGATGTAACTCGACGGTGTTCGAACTGGTAACCATATTACAAGATGAGGCCCGCGCCCGGGTTACATCGAGGGTACAGCAGCGCGCTCGCCACAGGAACCGGCGGGCAAGTCGAATGCCATGACCAGCTCGTGTCAACATCGCCCCCATGCGCCCGTCGATGCAGTTGCCCTATCCACCTCGCGACACCCAGGCCCTGTTCGCCCGTACGCTGGCGCAGTGGCGCAGCGATCCGCCCCAGGATCTGCTGCTGTTCGCCTACGGCTCGCTGATCTGGCGGCCGGATTTCGAGTTCAGCGAATGTCGGCCGGCCCGCGTGCAGGGCCACCACCGCGCGCTGCGCATGCGCTCACGCGTGAACCGCGGCAGCCCCGAGGAGCCGGGCCTGGTGCTGGCCCTGCTGTCGGGCGGTAGTTGCCGCGGCCTCGTCTACCGTGTGCCGGCTGTGGATGGCGAAGGCGTGCTGACCGCGCTGTGGGCGCGCGAGATGCCCACCGGCGTCTACGAGCCGCGCTGGCTGAACTGCGAAACGCCGCAGGGTCCGTTGCGGGCGCTGGCTTTCACCCTCTCCCGCCGCAGCCCGAACTGGACTGGCGAGATCAGCGATACCGAGCTGCTGCACATCTTTGCTCACGCGCGCGGCCGCTACGGCACGACGCTGGACTACCTGCTGCGCACGGTGCAGGGCCTGCGCGACCACGGTATTCGCGACGCGGAGCTGGAGCGCCAGTGGCACCTGGCGGCGCGACATGGCCTCTGCCTGCCGCTGACGACACCGGATCAGCGCTGATCAACGCTGACCAGAGGCCGAGTCCGACGGCTCGTCGGCCTTCAGCAGGCGGGCGAGGTCGTCCTCGGTATCGATGTCGACCAGCACGCCGGGATCGTCCACGTCCACCGCCTGCGACGGGTAGCGTGCCAGCAGGCGCCGGGCGCCATCGTCGCCCTGCAGGTCCACCAGTTCCGAGTACAGCTCCGCACTGAAGCCGACCGGATGGCCGCGCCGGCCGCGGTACTGCGCATAGGCCACCGGGAAATGCTCGAGCGCATCGGCGACGGCGCGCATGCTGGCCGGGCGCATCAGCGGCATGTCGGCCGGGACGATCAGCCAGCCGTCGGAATCGCCGGTGGCGCTGACGCCAGCGGCGATCGAATGCCCCATGCCGACCTGGCTCGGGCGGCCTCGGCCATCGAATTCCGGCATCTCGACGACGTCCTGCGTCGCGACCAGCTTGCGCACCGCGGGCGCCAGCGCGGCGCTGGTGACCACGACGACGCGCAGCCCCGTCTCCAACGCATGGCGAAGCGTGCGAGACAGCATCGTGTCGGCCATCATGTCGGCCGTCATGTCGGCTTTTGGCCCGAGCTGCTGCATCAGCTTGTGCCCAGGCCCGCGAAAGCGCATGCCGCGCCCCGCTGCCAGCACGACGACTACGGGTCGCCGTTTGCTCATTCCTTCTACTTCCTTCTGCTGGATTCGCGCCATTGACAGCATGCCGCCGGCCCGGGGGCGGCAACACTGGGGCCTCTACCTAAAGGTTTCCGTGTACCAGCAGAGCGGGAGGAGAAGGCATTTCGACATCGAAAAGGCGTGCTAGTTCCTGCTGTTTAGCAGGGTCGTGTTCTTGGGCGACAAGCGCGTCGAGCGCAGCACGTCGCGCGTCTAAACCGGCGATTACGGCCATGCGGGCGGCTATGCCGGGGCTGATTGGACGTTTGCCAGTGCGCATCTTGCTGAGGAACCCGGCGTCTTCGCCAATTCGATCGGCGAGGCGACGAAGACCCCCGCACGATTCCGCCGCGATGTCAATAAGTGTTTGACCCGTTTCCATGTTGACCTTCCGTCATCAGACTCCTGATCGTTGACGTTTTGTCAACATAGATCAAGAGTCAACATGCACGGGAATGTACAGCAGGGCGAAGGGGAGCGGCAAGGGCCGCTGACGCATTCCGCGTATCGCGATCTGTGCGCCGACGCGGCGTGGCACGGTAGCCCCCTGCCCCTGTGGGTGCAGTTCCAGCAGCAAGGGCTTACTCGCTGCGGCCGAATCGTTGAAGTCCAGCCTGGTCGCGGTGGCCCGGACTGGTTCCAGCTCGATGCTGGAACTAGTCCGTTGTGGGTGCCTCACTTCAGGGTGCGCGCTTGTCAGGCTGCGGGCCTCTGCCACTGCGCGGAGGGGTCACGGCTTGAGGGTATGGAGCAGGCGGCACATGCGGGCGAGCGTAGCGAGCACGGGGGTGCCGGCTGCTCTGTCCCCCTCGGTAACACGGGGACAACAAGAGAGGCGGCGGTATGAGGACAGCAGACGCGAGGGCCGTGCTTGTTGGGCAGAAAGTTAAGTTCACGCTTGAGCAGCAGGAGCAAGAGAACCCGGGCCGCGTCCGTATCGACTGGCTGCGGTTCACCGTTCCGCTGGATGCGGTGATCCGCACGGATCGCGCGCTTCTGAACCTTACCGCGCTGGATCTGATGGATCAGCGAGGCCGTGACGTGGTGCGCATGGCGCATGGGACGGAACCGGACGTCTACACGAGCGCGCACATGGTGACGCTCGCCGGTGCTCGCCTGCTGGTCGGCATGCTTGGGTGCTTGGAAGTCGGTCAGGTCGAGGCGAAGGGGATGGACTATTACAGCGCACGCACGGGCCTGTTTTTCGCTGGCGAAACGGTCGGCTGGGTTCTCGCTGGTGGCAAGGCGAGTAACCAAGCGGCAACGGTTCACTTCAACCTGTTCGGCTCTGCCCTCCTCCAGATCCCGCGCGAGCGACTTGCGCGCATCGCGGAGTTCGTCAGCGCAGCGGGCGGCAAGATTACCCGCGTTGATTTGGCGCTGGACGTATGGCTCGGTCATCGTGTTGAGGATGTGCGTACGGCGTACCTTGACGGTGAGTTTGATGTTCGGGGCAAGCGTCCTGGTCAGCGTGAGCATGGAAGCTGGACGCTTGGGCACTCACGTACGTTTGAGGTCGGATCCCGCGAAACCGGAAAGATGTTCCGCGGCTATGAAAAGGGTGACGAGCAGTTTGGCCACGAGGCCGGCAGCGAATGGCTTCGGTACGAAGTCGAGGTCCGCGATAACCATCGGGTAATCGACACCGACGTATTGATTCGCCCAGCGGACTTCTTCGCCGGTGCCTATCCCTTCTGCGCCCGCATGCTGGCTGAACAGCAAGCGGAGTTTGAGGCGCAGACCATTCGCACGGTCCCGGAACTCGCGGACGTTACGGCGGAAGCCGCAGTTCAGCGGGTGGTCCGCTGGATCAAGCGCACTGCAGCGCCCTCCATCGTTGCGGCTTTTGACCTTGGCGGCGATCTGCTTGCAGAAATCATCGAGAGCGAACGGCATCGGATGCCGCGTCGACTCCTCGGCATTGACGGGACGCATCTGCGCTCGTCGTTCCAAAAAGTCGCGGAGGCGTTGGCCCCGGCTGCCGCGCCATCGTTGATCGGGGCTGTTTAGTTTCGCGTGCGAAACGGAAAGGGAACTATGAAATTCCAATTGCAAATGACGATCGTCGGCATGAAGTCGAACAAGGGCCAAATGGACAACGGCACCGCCTTTGACAGCACGAAGGTTTACGCGTTGACTGACATGGACACCAGCAAGGGCAACGCGGTCGGGCAAGCCACCTCGGAATACGCCATCGGCACGAGCGACGAACTCGGCAAGTACAAGCACCTGCCTTTCCCGTTTCAGGCCGTCGCCGAGTGCGAAATCGTCACGAACGGCAAGACGCAAAAGACTGTGATTACCGGCCTGCGTCCCGTCGCCGATCAGAAGGTGGGCAAGGCGGCCTGACATGGCGCGCTTCCTCATCCAGTCCGGCGTGACGTTCGAGTTCCTGCACTCGGACCCGCGTACGGGCGATGTGGGCTGGACCCCCTCGCTCGCGACGGCCATTCGGTTTGGCGTGGCGGATGACCTGGACGAGGTTGCGCAGCTTGTAGAGGACCACTGCGACAGGGGTGCGGCGTTGGTGGTTGACCTTGATTCGGAGCCGGCGGGCTAGGCCGTCGATGGATTTTCTTCCCCGGCTGGACGTGGTGCAGCTGGTCGGGGCTTCAACCTGCACCGATGGAGCAAACGATGATCAAGAAGCTGAACAGCGTCGCCCTGGCGCTCGTGACCCTGATGGCCGCTGGCGTGGCCCAAGCTGCCGCGACGGACGCAACCGCGGCCATCACGTCGGCTCAGACCGATGCACTGGCCGTGGCCGGCGCGCTGCTGGGCATGGGTGTCGCCGTCTGGGGCGCGCTGTACTTGTACCGCAAGTTTTTCAAGTAAGCGGCGGTCGCGATGGACGGGCTCGGTTTCGGCGCGGTGTGTTACCGCGATACGCAGGAACTCGCAGCGGCGGCGTGTTCGTCCATCTCCGGCGTGTCGAGTGCTGGCGTTGTCAGCTGCTCGGCACCCTCCGTCAGCGGGAACGTGCTGACCTACACCCTCAATATCGACGGCGCGTCGAGCACGTCCAGGCAAATCACCGCACAGTTACAAGCGTGCGAGCCCTACGACATCGAGTGGTGGTCGCCGGTGCTCGCGGCCTTCTTCGTGGCGCTTGTCACCATCCTTTCGGTTCGCATGCTCTACGCGAAGGTGTTCAACCGTGAAACCTACTGAGGCCCGCCATGAGCGTCGTTTCCGTTATCTTGGTCGTATTGGTCGCTGCCTTGTTCTGGTTTGCTGCGCAGGGCTGGGACAACTAGCGGAGGCGGCGAGGGTGCAGGTCTCGCACTTCGCGCCGAATCCGAATGTGCTGCCCGGAGGTGGCTGGAAGTTCTCGCCGAATACGACATTTGGCGATCCACCTCCGGCGCGGCAATGGGTTGAGGGTGTGTACGGCGCTCAACCGACTCCGTCGTCTCCGGCGCTCATCGTTAAGGATGTGGTGAAGCTTGCTGGTCGCGCCGGTGATCTTCCCGTTACTGTCGCGCAAGCCATTACCGTCGTCGATGCTGCCATCTCGGTGGCGGCGTGTATTAATGGCGCCGTGCTGGGCTGTATCTCGGCCGGTGCTGCTGCTATCACACTTTATAACCAGTGGCGTGTTCGTCCTGCTGGCGGTGGTGGTCTTGAGGTTGATCCTGGGCAGGGTCAGGTGACTAGCGCGGCGTGGCAGTGCAAGATTGGCGGTCAGACCGGTAACGGTGGGTCCGCGTCGGCTGCGTGCGCTGATTTGGTTCAGCGCCTGAATGCGACTGGTTATAACTCCCGCCATGACGCTCCGTGCGGTATCGCGTATTCGTATTCGCTCGGCGCGGGTAGTAGTATTTACTACGACATCAATTGGACTTCTTCGCCTTTGGTTTTGACGCCTGGGGCGGTATGCCCTGGCCCGAACTCGGGCACGTTGGGCGCTGCAACGGCGTCTTCTACGAGCGTGACGCAGTGCCCCGCTGTTGTCGATTTTGGAGATCCAAGGTACTCGCAGCCCGGTGGTCCGCCTGGAGCTGATGGCAAGTGCCCAACAGGTCGATATCAGGGCATCAGTGTTGAGGACGCGGCCGCGAAGGTGGTTGCTACGCCCAATGTGGTGTCGATGCCAAGCTTTAAGCAGGCCGTGCAGGATGTCATCGATAACCAGGGTCAGACCGCGCCGGGCGATCTGACTAGTAGCGGTCCGGCTTCGCAGAGCGGCACGCCTACTAGTAGCACCACGACGGATTCCACCGGCACGAAGACTACGACGACGACACCGACGTATACCTATCACTACGACGGCGACACGATCACCTACGACACCAGCAGCACGGTGCAGACTTGCGTGGGTTCGAACAGTTGCAGCACGACGACGACGACGACACCGGCGAGCCCGGTCGATGCGCAGGACCCCACGGACCCGTGCACGAAGAATCCGAATCGCGTCGGCTGCATGAGCCTCGGTGATCCGCCAAACGATCAGGTGCCGAAAGCGCAGCGCACGCTCAGCTACTCGCAGGAGAGCATCGGCCTGCCGGTCGGCTGTCCGGCCGATGTGACTGTTCAAACCTCGCGAGGGCCGCAGGTGTTCAGCTACGCGAAGACTTGTGACGTAGCGGCCACGTCGAAGCCTTGGGTTCTTGCGGCTGCTGCGTTCACGGCCCTGCTGATCGTGCTCGCTGCACTCAGGGAGTTGTGATGGCTGGCTTACTTGCTGCGATTGCCGGCCTCGCTACGCCGATCCTCGCACGCATATTGATTGCGCTCGGCTTCTCGGCCGTGACGTTTCTCGGTGCGTCTGTGGTGGTCGATCAGCTCAGGCAAATGGTGTTGACCAACCTCAGTGGTGGCGCGACTGCTGCGCTCCAGCTGGCCGGGCTTGCGGGCGTCTGGCAAGGGCTCGGTATGGTCTTCGGCGCGGTCACGTTCACCATGAGCCTGTGGGGCCTCACGAAGGCCGTTCGCATCGTGAGCGGCTGATGGGCGTTCACACCCTCGTTACCGGCCTGAACGGCGCCGGCAAGACCCTTTACACGGTCGCGACAAAGCTCAAGCCGCTGAGCGAAGCCACGATTAACTACCAGGGCCGTGACATTCCTCGCCGGCTGGTGGTCGGCGGCATCCCGGAACTGCTCATCCCGCACGAGCTCATGGACGTGCCGGAGATTGACCCGGAAACCTGGGTTGATCGCTACCGCAACATGGACCGGCGGCCGGGTTCGGAGCCAGTGCGTTGGCTGCGTGAGGTGAAAGACGCGAGGGACGGCAAAGACTGGTGGTACGAAGAGTATGAGTCGGTGACGCCGGGTGAAGATCCTGCGGTGGTCCCTGGCGTGGTGCCGCTCGTATGTGATGCGACGTGTTGGTGGCTCTGGTGCCGGCCCGGCGATGTGATCGTCATCGACGAATGCCAACGCCTGTTCAGGCCCATGGCCAGCGGCCGGCGCGTGCCGCGCTTCATTGCCCGACTCGAAACCGCGCGCCACTACGGCGTTGAGTTCATCCACCTGACCCAGCACCCGCAGCTGCTGCACGTCAACCTGCGCAACTTGGTCGGGCCACATGAGGACGTGCGCCGCATCTTCGGCACCGGACGCGTCATGGTCTACCAGTGGGACAAGGCCAGCAACCCGGATCGGATCGCCAAGGGCACCGGCCGCATGTGGAAGCATGACAAGAAGGCGTTTGGCCTGTACAAGTCGAGCCAACTCCACACCAAGTTCGGCCAGCGCCTGCCGATCGCGGTGTATGCCGTCGTCCTCGGCGTCGGCATGCTGACTTTCCTGGGCTGGAAGATCAAGGAACGCTTGGCCCATCGCTTCGGGGATGAGCCGGTAGCAGCTGCGGTGTCGTCCAGCCCCGCATCGGCCGCTGGTGGCGCGAACGGGCAGGGGGCAGGGGCAGGACAGCAGAAGCAGGGCGGCGATGGCTCCAAGGGCCGATTTCCGCAGTACGACCCGGAACCGTCGAAGGTTGAGCGCGATCCTTACTGGGGCCGTGCCTTCCAGATCGAGGGCGGCTACGACCAGGACGAAGGCCCGGGCTTGCGTCTGTTCGGGCTCATGCAGGATGGCCAGCGCATCGGCACCGTGACGCTTGCCGAGCTGGTTAAGGCTGGCTATGCGTACACGGTGCTTGGGCCGTGCTCGGGCTTGCTGCGCTTCCATCAGCTGGAGCGTGTGGTCAGCTGCCCGGCCAAGATGGAGCCGATGCAGCGGGACGCTCCTAAGGATGGTGCTATTCCGTCTACGGCCGCGCCGGCTGGCGGTACTGCGTAGCCGGGTAGGATCGCGCCGGGAGGTGCGGCTATGGGCTTGCAAGACCGAGATTATTACTGGGAAAAGCGGGACGATCTGGAAGGAAGAAGGCGTCGCCATGAATCGGAGCGCACTGAAGCCGCGAGCGCGGATAGCCAGTCGTCGCCATTCATCAGTGCGGAGACGTTTGCGCGTGTGGCGCGTGAGCAAGCGCGAAATCGGGCGGGAGGTTGGAAGCGGCAAGGTGCTCCAAACTGGCTCGCCATCGCCGGTTTGCTTTTCATTGTTGTCTGCGCCGTGGTCGGCTTTGTTCAGGTGCTTGGATGGATTAGACCGTGGCACTGACGTTTCGCATGCGAAACCCCGGGCTCGATGCCCGGGGTTTCCGCTTTAGGCCGCTGCCTTAGCGAGCTTCTTCAGGTGACGGCGCAGCCATTGCGCGCCGCCAAGTGCCTCGAACTGCTTTGCCTGATCGGCGGAAAGCTCGAAGGTGACGGTGGCTCGGCCGGTAGGCTCGTCCTCGATGCCCTCCCCTTCTTCGTCGTCGGTGCCATCCTCGTCGCTTTCGGCGTTGGTCGCCTTAAGCTTGTCGAGTGCTTCCCGGACCTTCTGCCGGCCGATCATGCCGGCGTGAACATCGGCGATCAGCTTGGGCAGCATTGCCTTTCCGCCTTGGATTCTCGCGATCTGTCCGAGGGTCAGTAGCGTTTCGAGGTCTTGGCAAGCGCCCTCTTCCAGCAGCGTGCGAACGTCGATCGGGAAGGTTGGAGCGGTCAGGCTGAGGTGCTTGGATACCCATGCCTTCGACTTGTTCAGTTGCGCGGCGACGGTGGCCGGCTTGCCATGCAAGGCCAGCAGCGTGCGCACAGCCTCGGCTGTCTCCAGTAGGCTCAGCTGCTCGCGCTGCAGGTTCTCTACAAGCTGCAGCGTCGTCACCTCGGCGTTATCGGCGTTGACGATGATGGCCGGAATATCGGACATGCCGGCCATGATGCATGCGTGTGTTCGGCGCTGGCCGGCGATCAGGTCGTACCCCTCCTCGCTGTTGACGCGAACGACGATGGGCTGCAGCAGTCCATGGGCTTTGATCGATTCGGCAAGCTCGGCGATTGAGGCTCGGTCGAGGCCCGTCGACGTGCGCACGTTGGTGGCGTGCAGGCCGATCAGCTTGACGGGGATTTGGCGGGTCACTTGGGTATGCACAGACATAGCACTCTCCGGTTAGAGGCTTCCCGGTATTGGGATACCTTCAGCAGAGGAACTCCTCGCTCCCCTCCCTCGGGAGGGGCGGGGGGGTGGGGTCGTTGCGGACGGGAAAAAGGGGTCGCTGCTGCAACCCCTGGAAAAAAGACACCCCCGTTGATCCCCCTCGCAAAGCACGGGGGTCAACGGGGGTGTCTCCAGGGGTGAAAGCAGCGGCGCCTTTTTCATTTGGTAGGCAGGACGCCCGCAGCGGACGTGACACCAAGCGCAGCGACTGGCGCGGCCGGTGCAGTCCTGCCGGGGACATGGTTAGAGCCGACATGTGTGGTGCGCTAGGGATCGTTACCCGAATGGGCGAAGACCGGTACTCCGGGCTTCGTGGCGAAGCCATAGAGCCCGGTCCCGCTAGGGAAGCGCCATAGGCGTCAATCCGCGGCGTACACGCTGGAACGCGTGCTTGACGGTGTTCTTAGATACGCCGTACGCCTCCGCGATCTCGGCGTGACTAGCGCCATCGTTTCGCATGCGAAACGCGCCCGCATAGTCCATTTTCCGTTCCCGTCCGCACCGGACTCCCCTCGCCTGCGCTGCATGCAGGCCAGCAGTGCAGCGCTCGCGAATGACGTTTCTCTCGAATTCGGCGAACGCGCCGAGGAGCTGAAAGATCATGCGGCCGACGGGGGTGGTCGTCTCGATTGGTTCGGTCAAGCTCTTTAGACATGCCCCCGCCGCGTCGAGCCGGTCGGCGATGGACATGAGGTCTTGCAAGCTGCGGGCGAGCCGGTCGATCTTGTAGACGACTAGCACGTCCCCGGGTCCGATTGTCGCGAGAAGCTGCTGTAACTGGGGTCGGGTCTTGACACCGGATGCTTTGTCCTGCCAGACGCGGGATACGTTTTCGGCCGCGAGTGCGGCCATTTGTAGAGCGGTGTCCTGTTCTAGTGTGGACACGCGCGCATAACCCAATTTCATTGTGGGTCCTCCTTTGGGTGGCTAGTGTCTGAAGCGGAGGCGGAACCGGTCGCCTGAAAAGAGGGTGCGTATCGCGTGCGAAACGCGGGTGTAAAAGTAAGGCTTTCTACCGTCGACACAAGTGCCCGGCGGGCCGGAACGGGGACAATTCCCCGATGAGCAAACTATCCGATCTCCGAAAGAGCTACGAGCTGGGCGAGCTGGACGAGAAGGTGGCCGCCGCCGACCCGCTGCGCCAGTTCGGCCAGTGGTTCGAACACGCGCTGGCCGCGGACGAAGTGCACGAGCCCAATGCGATGACCTTGGCGACCGTCGGCGCCGATGGCAGGCCGTCCACGCGCATCGTGCTGATCAAGGCCTTCGACGCGCGCGGCATCGTCTGGTTCACGAACTACGACAGTCGCAAGGGCCGCGAGCTCGCTGTTCATCCGTTCGCGGCGCTGCAGTTCCACTGGGTGGACCTGGAGCGGGTCGTGCGCATCGAGGGCCGGGTGGAAAAGGTGTCGGACCAGGAGTCCGACGACTACTACCGCTCGCGCCCGCTCGACTCGCGGCTGGGCGCCTGGGCCTCGCCGCAGAGCGAGGTGATTGCCTCGCGCTCCACGCTGGTGGCCAATGCCGCGAAGATGGCGCTCACCCACGGCCTGAACCCCACGCGCCCGCCGCACTGGGGCGGCTACCGGCTGGTACCGGAGCGCTGGGAGTTCTGGCAGGGCCGCAAGTCCCGCCTGCATGACCGCCTGCGCTACCGGCAGGACGCGAGCGGCACCTGGGTCATGGAGCGGCTGGCTCCCTGATCAACGCGCGCTGAGGGACAGTTCGGCGTGGGGCTGCCAGTCTGCAGCGTCGGCAAGTCTCGGGGTTGCGAGGAACAGGCGGCCGTTCGCGATGCCCTTGGCAATCAGCGCATCGCGGATCGCCGTGGCGCGCGCGGTCGCAAGTTGAGTCAATTGCTCGTCGCTGACCGGCGGCGCGCTGGCCGCGGCACTGGGCGTTGCGGCCGCGGCCGCAACGCGCTGCTGACGCCGCTCGGCGCGCCGGCGCTCGGCATCGGCCGCTGCGGCGCCGAGCTTCTGCTGCAAGGCCAGGCTGTCGGCGGTGGTTCCGGCCCAGCCGGTGATCGTCAAGTCCAGGCCCGGGCGATCGGCCAGCATCCTGGCGACCTTGTCGAGCTGTTCCGGCGCGCCGGGCTCGGCGCTGCCCGGCGCAAAGGCGGCCTGGCTGGCGTCGCCGCTGTCGCTGCCTGAAAACAGCGAGAACGGGGCGAGCAGCGCTTTCTTCAGCAGATTGCCGATCAGCTTCCAGACGATGCCGCCGACACTGAACTCCGGATCGTTGATCGAGCCGCTGACGGGCAGGTCGAGGTCGATGACGCCGTTGGAATCCTTCAGCAGCGCCACGGCTAGCAGCACCGGCAAGGTCGTCGCATCGGGGCCGTCCACGTGGTCGCCGAAGGTGAGCTGATCCAGCGTGATCTTGTTGCTCGCCTGCAGTTGCCCGGATGCGTCGATCTTGTACTCGACCTGCGAGGACAGCTTGCCGCGCGTGATCGCATAGCCGGCATACTTGGCCGCATACGGCGACAGCGGCGGCAGCTCGATGTCGCTGGCGCGTGCCTTGATGTCCATCGTCAAGGGCGCGCCGGTGGGGTTCAGCCAGCCCTCGACGTTCAGGTCGCCGGTTCCCTGGACCTTGCCGCGCATGCTCAGCGGCGCCTTGACGTCCTGGCCGGTGGTGAAGGCGCCGAGGCTGCCGTTCACCTCGGACAGTGCAGCGCTGTAGTTGGGGCGAACGAAGTGGTCGGAAAAGTCGACCTGCCCCTTGCTGAACTTCAGTTGTCCCAGGCTCAGTCGCAGCGCGGGTGATGTGGTCGCAGGAGCTGTCGGTGCCACAGCAGAGGCCGCCGGGCCGGGCACGTCCGGCGCCTTCGGCGCACCGGTACCGCCCAGGTCGCTGATGTTGAAATGCCCCTTCTCGTCAACGTTCAGCCGCATGTAGTAGTCGTCGAGCAGCGCGTCCGCCACCGTGACTTCCATCGGCGCGCCGGGCTTGCTCCGCAGCGCCAGGCCGTTCAGGTCCAGGGTCTGCCAGCGCAGCAACTCGGCGCCTGCGCCGCCCTGCCCGTCTTCTCCAGCGGCCTGGGTCACCCGCAGCGGACCGACGTGCGCATCTCCGTTCCAGGAAGCCTGCCAGCCGGCAGGGGCCTGCGTGGCGGCGAACTCGCCCTTCAGGCCCAGTTCGGCGCGGCGCAGCTGGATGCCCCAGGCCTTGTCGAGATAGGGTCCGACGAGATGCACCGGCAACTGCTCAGCCTGCAGCTTGCCGCTGATACTCAGCGGCGCGAGCAAGACCTGACCCTTCCATTGCAGACGGCCCGCGCTTCTTGCTGAGTTGGCGACCTTGTTGTCGCGAGCCCGGTCCAGTGCAAGACTGAGCTCGGCAGGGATCGCTTCCTTGCCGCTGACCGGCCAGGCGAGGTTCTGGAGGCGCAGCCTGATGTCGCGGGCCTCGACGGCAGCATCGCCGGCCTGCCCATCCTGCAGACGCACCGAACCCTGTTCGACGGCCGCGCCTTGCAGTGCGAGACGCCAGGCCGATGCGGGCTCCGGCTGGGCGGGGCCTGTGGCGGTGGAGCTTGGCGGCAGCAACGCCTCGTGCCGCCACCGGCTATCGGCCGCACGAACGGCCTGCACGCTCGGCCGCCGCAGACTCAGTTCACCGGCCTGCACCAGCTTTGCCCCCAGGTCGAGCTTCAGGGCATCCAGCTGCAAGGCATCGGCGGCGAATATCGGTTCGGCCGGCCGCAGTGTTCCGAGCGCCAATTTGGCGACACGCAGATCCCGCAATTCCAATGTCGAGCGGGCTGCGGCGTCGGCCTCCAGCGGTCGCTGGACCGCCAGCGCGAGCTGCCCGCTGAACTGCCCCGTCAACGCGGCGGGCAGTTGTGCCTGCAGGTACGGGCGGAAATCGGCCAGACTCAAGTCCTGCCAACCGGTCTTCAGCGACAGCTGCTCGGCGGCCAGGCTGCCTTCGCCTTGCAGCGCGGCCGGCTGCGCCTTGCTGCCCGATGAGGCGATCCGTAGCGAGTAGTTCAGCGGCGTCGATCCCTTCAGCGGCCAGGACAGCGCGCCGAGCTTGGCCTGCAGGTCGGTCGCCTGCAGCGCCACCGGCGCCGGCTGCGAGTCGTCGTGCCAGTCGAGCGTGGCGTCCTTCAGCTCGAAGCCGTCGAAACCGACGGTCCAGGGGGCCGGTGCCACGGCCGGTGTGCCGGCGGTGTCCTTGCCGCTGGCAGGCAACCAGACGCGGCCATCGGCATCCCGGTTCAGGATCAAGGCGACGCCGGTCCATTGCACGGCTCCCAGCTGGACGCGGCGCCGCAGCGGCTGCACGTCCTTCAATGCAATACGCAGCTCGCGCCAGTCCAGCCAGGCTTGGCCGGCGGGCGTCCGCAGCGCGACATCGCTGAGACCGAGTTCGCCGCTCAGCTGCAGCAGCGGCCCATCCTTGGCGGCCTGGCTGAAGTTGGCACTGAGCTTGAGGTCCACACGCCCCTGCTTCAGCCTCACGGGCAGGTCGGCCGGCTGGTAGTCCAGATAGGGCGCCAGGTCCAGCTTGTCGAGCTTGAGATCAAGGCGGGCCTGTCGCTGGGCGGCGAAGGGCAGCAACTGGCCGTCGCTGCCGAATGAGATGCCGTTGAGCTTGCCGCTGACGAGTGGCTTGACGGCCACTTCGACGTCGGCCGCCAGCGTCGATAGAAAGGGCAGCTCCAGCCGAAGCTCGCTGAGTTCATGCTTTCGCTTGACCGGCTGGTCATCGAACAAGACCTGACCCTGATGCAGCTGGATGTTGTAGAGCCCGAAGCGCGCGGGCTCGGCATTGGGCTCCGGCGCCGAAGGCTTCGAGAAGCGGGCGATCAGGTCGTCGACGTCGTAATGCCCTTCGGAGGTGCGGCTCAGGCGTAGGACGGGTTGCTCGATCAACAGCGAGGAGAGCACCGGGCTTAGGTGCCAGATCGAGCGCAGCGACAGCGTCGTCTCCGCATGGGCGAGCGTCAGCAGCGGCGGATCCGCGGGCTTGGCACCGGCGATCTGCAAGCCATCCAGCGCAAGCGCCAGCCGCCACGGCTCGAAGCTCACCTTCGCCACGCTGACCGGCCGGCCGAGGGCCTCGCCCACCATGCGCATGCCGGAACCGGCGAGCCAGCGCGGCACGAGCAGCCAGCTCGCTGCCATCAACAGGACGATGGCGCCCAGTATGCTTAGCGCCCAGCGCCGGAGGGTTCGGGAAAGACGTGGCATCGGCATGCGGAAGACGGGACTCTGATCGATCTGGAGTCGCATTATTTATTGGAAAGAAACGAGACCTTGAACATCGCTGAGCTCGTCCATGGCCTGAAGCCCCTGTTGCTGGTCCTTTTGCTGCCCCCGGTTCCGTTGATGATGTTGATCGGCCTGGGGGCCGTGCTGATGCTACGGCGTCACTCGCGCTGGGGCATGGCGATGCTCTTGCTCGGGCTTCTGGGCCTGTGGCTGAGCTGCTGCGAAGGCAGCACGCGATGGTTGAACCGCCACTTGCTGGATGCACCCGCCGCCTTGAATGCGCGGGACCTGGCGACCCTGCATCAGCAGCAGCTCGCGACGCACGACGTGGCGGTGCTGGTACTCGGCGCGGGCGTGCGTGACTACGTGCCGGAGTACATGGGCCCGGGCCTGAAGCCTCTGACGGAAGAGCGCCTGCGCTATGGCGTGTGGCTCGCGCGCCGGCTGGAGGCGCCGCTGGGCTTCACCGGCGGCATCGGCTGGGGCGCCCGGCACAAGCTCTTCCCCGAAGCGGTCGTGGTCGAGCGCGTCGCGCGCGATCAGTTCGACACGCCCTTGCATTGGGCCGAAAGCCAGGCGCGCGACACCCGCGAGAACGCCAGCCTGAGCCTGCCCTTGCTGAAGGCTTCGGGCGTGCGCAAGCTGGTTCTGGTGACGCATGTCGAGCACATGCCGCGAGCGCTCACGAACTTCCGCGAAGCAGCCCAGGGCGCGAACGCGATGGAGATCGTCGCGGCGCCGGTCGGCCTGATGGCGAACGGCTCCGGTACCTGGCTGGACTGGTGCCCGAGTGGGGATGGCACTCAGGGCGTGCGCTACGTCGTCTACGAATGGCTGGGGCAGTTGGCCGGGCACTGAATCCCAAAAGTAGAAACCCCTCCCGACCCGAGGGCCGAGAGGGGCGGGTGGCTGACGCCACCTTTGGGGCTCCAGGGCGATTTGCCTAGGGGCTCCTGGCGCGCAAAGATTGCGCCAGAGTGTTTGCCTTGAGAAGGCCTTACAAACTTAGGCGAGCCGTCCTGGCCTTTCAAGGCTCGCCACCGCTCCTGTTTACCGATTGACAAACAATCGTTCGAAGAGCTGCTCCGCGCGCTGCTCGACCTCGGCCGGCATCGTGATCGCGCGGCCCCATTCACGCGTCGTCTCGCCGGGCCATTTGTTGGTCGCGTCCAGGCCCATCTTGCCGCCCAGGCCGCTGACAGGCGAGGCGAAATCCAGGTAGTCGATCGGCGTACTGTCCACCAAGGTCGTGTCGCGCACCGGGTCCATCCGCGTCGTGATGGCCCAGACGACTTCCTTCCAGTCGCGGATGTCGACGTCCTCATCGACGACGACGATGAACTTCGTATACATGAACTGCCGCAGATAACTCCAAAGGCCGAACATCAGGCGCTTGGCGTGGCCAGGGTAGGCCTTGCGGATCGAGATCACGGCCATCCGGTAGCTGCAGCCCTCGGGCGGCAGATAGAAGTCAATGATCTCGCTGAACTGCTTCTGCAGGATCGGCACGAAGACCTCGTTGAGCGCGACGCCGAGGATGGCAGGCTCATCGGGCGGCTTGCCGGTGTAGGTCGAGTGGTAGATCGGGTTGGCGCGATGCGTGAGCCGCGTCAGCCCGAAGACCGGGAACCAGTCCTGCTCGTTGTAGTAGCCGGTGTGGTCGCCGTACGGGCCCTCCAGCGCATGGAGGTAGCCGCCCTTCTCTTTCAACGGGATGCCGTCCTCGCTGACGCCGACGTAGCCGGGCGCTGCTACCGGAATATGCCCCTCCAGCACGATCTCCGCGCTGGCCGGTACCTGCAGCATGCGGCCCGCCTCGCCGACGCCGCTGTCGACCAGTTCGGTGCGCGAGCCCCGTAGGAGGCCCGCGAACTGGTATTCGGACAGGCTGTCGGGCACCGGCGTCACGGCACCGAGGATCGTTGCCGGATCGGCACCCAGCGCGACGGCGATCGGGAAGGGCTGGCCCGGGTTTGCCAAGGCGAAGTCGCGAAAATCCAGCGCCCCGCCGCGATGCGCGAGCCAGCGCATGATCAGCTGCCGCCGCCCGATCAGTTGCTGCCGGTAGATGCCCAGGTTCTGGCGCAGGCGCGGCTTCTCGACGCTCTGGGGCCCGCGGGTGATCACCAGGCCCCAGGTGATCAGCGGGCCGACGTCGCCGGGCCAGCAGGTCTGGATGGGGAGCGCCTTCAGATCGATGTCATCGCCTTCGAGGATCTCCTCCTGGCAGGGGCCGCGGCCGACCACACGAGGCTTCATGTCCCATAGCGCCTTGCCCATCTGCAGCAGGCGTCCGACGTCCTTGAGGCCCTTGGGCGGCTCCGGTTCCTTCAGGTTGGCGAGCACATGGCCCACGTCTCGAAGCTCCTGCACGCTCTGCGCGCCCATGCCGAGCGCGACGCGCCGGGTCGTGCCGAAAAGATTGGTAAGCGCCGGTGTCGCATAGCCGGCCGGCTGTTCGAACAGCAGCGCCGGACCTTCGGCCCGCAGAACACGGTCGCTGAGCGCCGTCACCTCCAGATGGGGGGAGACCGGCTCAAGCACGCGCCGCAGCTCGCCCATGCCCTCCAGGCCGTGAATGAAATCACGTAGATCTCGGTACTTCATAACCAATAGTAATTTAGAAGAGAGTCAATAAGCTTGACTGGTTATTTTTGATCTCTAGAATCCGCCTGCCCTTGATCATCAAGGGTTTACCCGTGGCTCGACCTTTGGGAGGGAACGAGCCACCTCGCTGCCGATGGACGCCGGTCAGCGCCTCGTCTCTGGTACATCTGATGATGCGCCGCGAGATGAGTCGCAGGGACTGGCCCATTATCACTACCGCCTCCCGAGGCCTCGCCGGCTTGCCAGCGAGGCCTCTTGGTGCGGGAGAGAAGAAAGGAGTCGCATGACAGCGCGTCTAGAAGTTCTATCCCTTGCCCGCCGCACCGGTGAGGCAACGTCCTTGTTCGTGAAGGACATCGGCCAGGGGCTCCTGGTCGTCAGCCACAACACGCTGGCCCTGCTGGGTCTGGCCGTCGTGGCGGTGGCGCTGACCTTCGTCAGCCAAGCCGAGTTGCGCCACCAGCTCGAATCGAAGGCATTCGGCTGGCTGAATGCCCGTCAGGAAGCTCGCGCCGAGGCCGAAGGCAACACGCTCTATGGCACGGCCGAACCCGATGCGATCGCCCGAGCCACGGCATCGAACCCGCGCGACCTCAACCGCCAGCAGGCTGCGGTGGCCCAATGGCTGTCGCGCCGCTACCGCGTGGCGCCGGAACCGGTCAGCCGCCTGGTGCAGGAAGCCTGGACGGCCGGCCAACGTGCTCACGTCGAGCCGACGCTGATCCTGGCGGTTATGGCAATCGAGTCCGGCTTCAACCCGTTCGCCCAAAGCTCGGTCGGCGCGCAGGGCCTGATGCAGGTGATGACGCGCGTCCACGATGACAAGTACGAAGCCTTCGGCGGCACCTTCGCGGCCTTCGATCCGGTAACGAACGTGCGCGTCGGCGTGCAGGTGCTGAAGGAGTGCATCCAGCGCGCCGGCGGCATCGAGGAAGGCCTGCGCTACTACGTTGGTGCCGCCAACATGACGGACGACGCAGGCTATGCCTCGCGCGTGCTGGCCGAAGCCGAGCAAATGAAGGCGGTGGCCTCCGGCCGCAACGTACCGCCGCAGCAGCCGCGCATGGTGCGCGATCCGGCGAATCCGCCCGCCCCTGCCGCCGACGAGCGCGTGGCGATGCTGCACGACATCCGCTGAGCATCCCGCCCCGGGGCGCTACACTCCCCCATTCGCGCGACTGGCGATCAAGGCTGCCGAGGATCCGATCCGGCAGCCCGAGGTGGTGGACCACCGGGAAGCGCGAACGGACGCCGTCGTCTGTCTTCCGCCGTTCGCCTGGGCACCCCTGCACTCGCGGGCCGCGCTTCCTGCGCAGCCCGGTGGGCCGCCAGGGACTCCACCTCTAGCTTGAGCAGTGCCAACCCATATGTTTGATCGCAACACCTCCACCCTCGCCCAGGTCGACCCGGATCTCTGGACGGCCATCCAGAACGAGAACCAGCGCCAGGAAGATCACATCGAGCTGATCGCCTCGGAGAACTACACCTCGCCCGCCGTCATGCAGGCGCAGGGCAGCCAGCTGACCAACAAGTACGCCGAAGGCTACCCTGGCAAGCGTTACTACGGCGGCTGCGAATACGTCGACGTGGTCGAGCAACTGGCCATCGATCGGCTGAAGCAGCTGTTCGGCGCCGAGAATGCCAACGTGCAGCCGAACTCCGGCTCGCAGGCCAACCAGGGCGTGTTCTTCGGCCTGCTGCAGCCGGGTGACACGATCATGGGCATGAGCCTGGCGGAAGGCGGTCACCTGACGCACGGCATGCCGCTGAACATGAGCGGCAGGTGGTTCAAGGTCGTCAGCTACGGCCTGAACGCGCAGGAAGACATCGACTATGACGCGATGGAAGCCACCGCCCGCGAGCACAAGCCCAAGCTGATCATCGCTGGCGCCTCGGCCTTTGCGCTGCGCATCGACTTCGAGCGCTTCGCCCGCATCGCCAAGGAGATCGGCGCCTACTTCATGGTCGACATGGCCCACTACGCCGGCCTGATCGCCGCGGGCGTCTATCCGAACCCGGTGCCGCATGCCGACGTCGTCACCTCGACGACGCACAAGAGCCTGCGCGGCCCGCGCGGCGGCTTCATCCTGATGAAGGACCATGTCGCCAAGCAGATCAACAGCGCCATCTTCCCCGGCATCCAGGGCGGCCCGCTGATGCACGTGATCGCTGGCAAGGCCGTGGCCTTCAAGGAAGCGCTGACGCCCGAGTTCAAGGCCTACCAGGAACAGGTGGTCAAGAACGCCAAGGTACTGGCCGACACGTTGACCGAGCGCGGCCTGCGCATCGTCTCCGGCCGCACCGAAAGCCACGTGATGCTGGTCGACCTGCGCCCGAAGAACATGACCGGCAAGGAAGCCGAAGCCGTGCTGGGCCTGGCCCACATGACCTGCAACAAGAACGGCATCCCGAACGATCCGCAGAAACCGATGGTCACCAGCGGCATCCGCCTCGGCACGCCGGCCATGACCACCCGCGGCTTCAAGGAAGAGCAGGTGCGCCTCACCGCCCACCTGATCGCCGACGTGCTGGACAAGCCGCACGACGAGGCCAACCTCGCCACCGTGCGCGAGAAGGTCGCCGCGCTGACGCGCGACTTCCCTGTCTACGGCTGATCGCCCGCTGACCCGCCGCAATGCGTTGCCCGTTCTGCTCCCACACCGAAACCCAGGTTGCCGAGACCCGGGAATCGGACGAGGGCGACGTAATCCGGCGCAGGCGCCGCTGCCTGCATTGCGACAAGCGCTTCACCACCTACGAGCGGGCCGAAATCGCGCTGCCCGTGGTGGTGAAGAAAGACGGCACCCGCGCAGACTTCGACCCCAAGAAGCTGCGCGCCTCGATGCAGTTGGCGCTGCGCAAGCGCCCCGTGAGCATCGAGCAGATAGACGCGGCGCTCGCCCGCATCGAAGAAAAGCTGCTGACCAGCGGCGTGCGCGAACTGCCATCGACACGCGTCGGCGAACTCGTCATGCGCGAGCTGAAGAAGATCGACAAGGTGGCCTACGTGCGCTTCGCCTCGGTCTACCGCAGCTTCGAGGACGTGGACGAATTCCGGCAGTTGATCCGCGAGATCTGAGCTTCGCTCGCCCCCCAGATTGAAGCCGCCGGCATCCCTCCTGAAGAGGATGCCTCCCCCACGGACCGCAGTGGTCGCCGACCCATCGCCTCCGACACAGTGATTGCCTCGAATCACGTGTTGCGGAGACGGTTATGTTGTCGAAGTCCTCGCGTACGGCCGGAGCCTTGGGCTTCGGTCTCGTCGAAATGCTCGTGGTCATGGTGCTCGTCTGCATCGTGGCCGCGACATGCGTCCCGCTGCTGACCGGCCTTCGGCAGCACCGCCAACTGGCAGCGGCGGCTGATACGCTGCATGCCGAGATCCAACACGCACGAAGTGAAGCGGCGCGCTTGGGTAAGACCGTGCGGCTTGGCTTCAGCGACCATCCAGGCGGCACTTGCTACATCATTCACATCGGAAACACCGGCGATTGCCGATGCAAGGACGATGGCCGGGCTGCCTGCACCGCGGGATACCTGTTGAAGGTCGAGTGGATCGACAAGAAGTCGCAGATCGTCGTCAAGGCCAATGTGCCAGTGCTGTCCTTTGATCCGGACGGCGGCTACGGCACTTCGCCAGGCACGATCGGTCTCACGAATGCGGCCGGAGAAAACATCAGCCACATAGTCAGCTTCGTTGGCCGCATCCGCAGCTGCACGACCACCCCTGGCAAGAACTCCTTGCCGAAGTGCGAGATCAAGACAAAGAAGAACTGACCAAGGACACCCATACCCCGAAGGCGGTGGGCGCCGATGAACGGTCGGGTAGCGCAGATGGGCGGCCCACCGCGCCCAGGCAATTGCAAACAAGCTTTACATAATCGATCCCATGCGTGAGCAATGCCACATTCCCGGCCGAGTCATCCATGGCTTCACTCTGATTGAGCTGATGGTCACCGTGGTCGTGGCGGGCATCCTCGCTGCGATTGCTATTCCGAGCTATCAGACCTACATGATGAAGTCCCGGCGCGAGGACGCGAGGACGACGCTCTCGGCCATGGTGCAGGCGCAGGAGCGCTATCGAAGCAACAACGTGGCCTACTCGTCCGACCCGTCTTTCTTAGTGAGCGGTGTGGCATCGGCATCTACATCCGCTCCGTCGTTCAACGGGCACTATGCGATGAATGTGGTCGACAGCAACAATGACGGCCTCGTATCCGGCTATGAAGTCCATGCGAAGCCCACGCAAAATGACCCGCAAGAGCGAGATACCGACTGCAGCGACATCTTCATACGAGTGTCCAATGGCAGTCTGAACTATCGCGACAGCAAAATGGCGGACGGCGCCACCTCTTCACCATGCTGGCCGCAATGAAGCGCTCACTCGGCCTCGGGCTCGTCGAGCTCATCGTCGCGGTAGCCGTCCTGGGCATCATCGCGGCAGTGGCCGCGCCGTCGTTCTCCGACATGCTCAATCGTCGGCGCGTGCAGGCCGTGGCCACGTCGATCAGCACTGATATCGCGTATTTCAGGGCCGAGCAGAGCCTGCGCAATCAGGAACTGGACCTGCTGGTCAACCTTGATCCGGTCGGGCACGCGACGAGTTGCTATGCGATTGGTATCTTGCAGAACAGCAGAACATGCAAGGCCTGCTGGAATGCGGATGATGCGGCGGTGTGCACGGGCTTCGGCCCCGCCGCACTGCCTGTCAAGGTCGAGCGTCTCCCGACCAACACAAATGTCAGCTTCGCAGCAAATACGGACACGCTCAAGTTCGAACTACCGCAGTTGACTCCGAAGCCGAGCGATTTCTTCTTCGACGTCTGCGGCGCGAGCAAGATCAATCCGCGGCCGGTCCTGCGCGTAGAGCTGAACGCCGTCGGGCGCGCCAAGGTCTGCTCGCCGAACAGTTCCATGAGCGGCTACGGCACATGCACGAACGGCTCCGCCCTCCAATGCCCTGCCTCATGATGACAACCTCTCGCCGCCGCTTACGGCAAGCGGGCCTGAGCCTCGTGGAGCTGATGGTGGGCATCACCATCGGCCTGATCGTCGTGGCTGCCGCCTCGCTGATGATGACGAATCAAGTCACCGAGAACAGTCGTCTGCTGGTCGAGACCCAGTTGCAGCAGGACTTGCGCGCAGCCGCAGAACTGATGCTGCACGAGATGCGTCGCGCGGGCTACAACGGCAAGGCCGAAGCAAGCGTTTGGAGTCCCAGCAATCCCACGCCGGTCGCCAATATCTATGCACCGACCCGAGCTCCCCTTGCCCCAACGGTGGCACCAGCACAAACCAGCGACCGCTTTTTCTATGCCTACGATCGCGGTAGCAACGCCGTCAACATGCCCGCCACCAACGAATCATTCGGTTTCCTGCTCGCCAAGGACGAGAACGGCAAGGGCGTCTTGTTTGCCGTCAACGGCACCAGCTTTGCTCCGGTCGCCTCGCCTCCGTCATTTGACTTTCCTTCAGGTGTGAACCCCGCGCAGCAACCATTGACCGATCCCGCCTTGATCGACATCACTGATTTCAAGGTGACACTGATCTCGCAGCCTACCAGCATGGGTGCCTATGCAAATCCTCCCCAGAACTGTGTTCCGGGCGCTCCGAATTGCCCTTGCCTGATCGTCAGGCGCGTCGACATCTCCATTACCGCCAATGCCGTGCGCGACACAGCGGTACAGCGAACGATCAAGCTCAGCGGCCGGATTCGTAACGACCAGATCCTGCCATCCTGCTAGTCACCATGATCCAGTCGAGACACGAACGCCAGCATCCCGCGCCACTGCGTAGTCGGCAGGGTGGCGCCGCGACGCTCGTCGTGGTGATGATCCTGTTCTTCATCATGGCGATGATGGCGGCGTATGCCAACCGCTCGCTCATTTTCGAGCAGCGCATTGCCAGCAATTACTATCGCGGCGGCGTGGCGTTCGAGGTGGCCGACGCGGGAATCGACTGGACTCTTGCAATGCTCAATGGCGTCAACGTCGATGCCAATTGCACAACCCAGGGCGCAGTCACTAATTCGTTCCGCCAGCGCTATCTGAACCTCGACATCAGTTCATCCCGCGCGATCACGACGGTCAATACGCCGAACGATGCTGTCGCAGCCTGCGTGCGAACGGTCAACGGCTGGATTTGCGGGTGCCCAACCGTTACACCGGTTCCGGCCATTCCTGTCGCGGCAGCGACCCAAATGCAGTCGAGTTTTCAGGTCGCGCTGACTGGCATGCCGGCTGGAGTCGTGAAGATCTTATCCACCGGATGCACGAGCAACACGCCGTCAATCTGTACGACGGACAGTAACAACGCGGCGCTGGCGACGAAGCAACTCGTGGGCGCGTCGCAAGTCATGATGAAGGCCGCCCTGGTCAGCGCCCTGAAGGCTCCGCCGGCCGCTCCGTTGACTGCACGCGGCAATGTCTCCGACATCGGCGGCTACCTTGGTTTGCACAACACCGACACGGCCGGCAACGGCCTGCTGCTACTGTCCGGCGGAAGCGCGGTACTGTCGGGCAGCCGGCTCGAAAGCTTGCCGGGCACACCGGGCCAGCAGGCACTGAGCATGAACGACCAGTCCCTCAGCAGCATTCCTTCGAGCGCGATCATGTTTGCCCGTTTCTTCGGGATGTCTCAGGACCAATACAAGAATCAACCGGCCATTCGCGCGGCTGACTGCACTACCAGTTGCGCCGGTAGCGATGTCAGCACTGCAATTGCGGCAGGCGCCCAGATGGTCTGGGTGAACGGTCCCCTGACCCTCTCCAGCGCCACTACCTTCGGCACCGCTGCGCAACCGGTAGTCATCGTGGTCAACGGGAACGTCACGATCAGCGGCTCCGCCATCATCAATGGCGTGCTGTACGCCGCTGGCAATGTTTCGGCCGGCGCGCCGCAGATCACCGTGAACGGCGCCGTGATCAGTGACCAGAACTTCACCGTCAATTCCGGCCTGATGGACATCAACTACCAGGCCTCCATCATCAACACGGTCAGCAACACCCTCGGCAGCTTCGTGCGAGTGCCGGGGAGCTGGTTCGAGGGCACACCATGAAGTGCGGTCTCCGCATGATCCACGGGAAGCCGCGGGCCCGCGGCGTCGCGCTGATAGAAGCGCTGGTCGCCCTGCTGGTGATGGCTTTCGGCATGGTTGCCGTGGCGGGGCTGATGACGACAATGCGACGAAGCGCTGACGTGGCCAAGCAACGCGGCGAGGCGCTGCGCATCGCGCAGCAGCAGATGGAGACCTGGCGCGACTATTCGGTGCTGTCGTCACCGACCTCGAATCAACGGGACTACACCACCAACATCTCGACCAGTTTGCCGAATCCGAAGCCAACCCTCGGCAATGCGACTTACACCCTGACCCCACTGGTAACCCCCATGGATGGCAGTGCCAGCGATGCTTACCGCACGGTCACTATGACGATCACGTGGGCGGATCGCGCGGGCGTCACTCAGACAGTCTCGACCGACAGCGCCATCGCGCGCGTGGATCCCACCCTCGCCGGATCGCTGGCCATCGCGCCGACCTACACCGCAACGCAACGTCCGCCCGACGGCAAATCGTCACTCCCCCCCGATGCCAGAGACCTGGGTGGTGGCAAGAGCGTCGCGTTCCGACAACCGTCGCAACCCGGTAGCGCCACGGTCGCGCTGGTCTTCAACAACATCAGCGGTGTAATCACCAGCCGTTGTACTGTCCCCGCAGGGACGCCAACGGATCAGATCCACACGAGCGCGAACCTGACGAGTTGCGAGGACACCAACGCCTTTGCGCTATGGGGCTACGTCAACTTCGCCGGTGCGTCGCCACTGACCTCGGCCAATCTGGCTTCGAGCATCGCGGCCACCTATGCGCTACCTCTGGACATGACCATGGTGGCGATTCCATCGGCCACGAGCGCACCGGCCCATGAATGTTTCGACGACGGCCCGGCCGATGCCACCGATCCCCGAACATCGACGCAGACCACCGTCAGCTATCTGTGCGTCGTCACACCGGTGGCCGTCGAAGTCAAGACCACGACCGGCCCGACGGGAACGACAACCGTCTACAACTGGGCGGGCGGCTCCTACACGAAGACAGCCGCTACGCCGACCGCTACGAGCGCCGCGACAACGACCACGGCGACCACGGCATGGTTCGGTCGACTGAATGTCGGCGACATCATCCCGGCCAGTGGCACGTCGACCTGGCAGATCTGCCGCTACAGCGGCGACTACGACGGCAACGGCGTGATCAGCAACGGCGAACACCCGCTTGACTACCGAGTCGTCGAAGGCGCACTGGGGAACCAGAATTTCCTGGTGATCAAGTCCACGACCACCTGCCCCACAGGCGCCGACGGCACGACTAGCGGCACATTCTTCTCGATCGCCACCGTGGCGCACCAGCCGAACGGCATCGACACCGCAGCGATAGCCCACTGACCATCGCCAGCAATCGAACCCGAAAACAAAGAAGCCCCACTGCAGAGCGCAGCGGGGCTTCTCTCTTTCAAGCCGGAATGACGATCAACGCTCGCCGATCGGCTTCACATTTCGCGGCGTCGCGCCCACGAACAACTGGCGCGGGCGGCCGATCTTGTACTCCGGGTCGCCGATCATCTCGTTCAGCTGAGCGATCCAGCCGACCGTGCGGGCCAGCGCGAAGATCGCGGTGAACAGCGGCACCGGGATGCCGATGGCGCGCTGCACGATGCCCGAGTAGAAGTCGACGTTCGGATAGAGCTTGCGGGAAACGAAGTAGTCGTCTTCCAACGCAATCTTTTCCAGCGTCATCGCCAGCTTGAACAGCGGATCGTTGTGCAGGCCCAGCGCGTCGAGCACTTCGTGGCAGGTCTCGCGCATCAGCTTGGCGCGCGGGTCGTAGTTCTTGTAGACGCGATGGCCGAAGCCCATCAGCTTGACGCTGCTGTTCTTGTCCTTGACCTGCTTGATGAACTCGCCGATCTTGGCCTCGCCACCCTGCTTCTGGATGTCGTGCAGCATGTTCAGCGCCGCCTCGTTGGCGCCGCCGTGCGCCGGCCCCCACAGGCAGGCCACGCCTGCAGCGATGGCCGCGAACGGGTTCGTGCCCGAGGAACCGCACAGGCGCACCGTCGAGGTCGAGGCGTTCTGCTCGTGGTCGGCGTGCAGGATGAAGATGCGGTCCATCGCGCGCACCAGCACGTCGTTGGGCTCGTACTCTTCGCAGGGCGTACCGAACATCATCCGCATGAAGTTGCCCGTGTAAGACAGGTCGTTCTTCGGATAGATGTAGGGCTGACCGATCGTGTACTTGTACGCCATCGCCACCAGCGTCGGCATCTTGGCGATCAGACGGATCGCCGAGATTTCGCGGTGCTCGGGGTTATTGATGTCGGTGCTGTCGTGGTAGAACGCAGACAGCGCGCCGACCAGGCCGGTCATCACCGCCATCGGGTGCGCATCGCGACGGAAGCCGCGCAGGAAGAACTGCATCTGCTCGTTGACCATCGTGTGGTTGGTCACCGTCTTGACGAATTTGTCCTTCTCGACCGCGTTCGGCAGCTCTCCGTGGAGCAGCAGATGACAGGTCTCGAGGTAGTCGCAGTTGGTGGCCAATTGCTCGATCGGGTAGCCGCGATACAGCAGCTCGCCCTTGTCGCCGTCGATATAGGTGATCGACGAGTTGCACGAGGCGGTCGACAGGAAGCCGGGGTCGTAGGTGAACTTGCCGGTCTGGGCGTAGAGCTTGCGGATGTCGATCACATCCGGGCCGATGCTGCCCTTGTACAGGGGCAGGTCCATCGAGGGGCTGCCATCGGAAAACGATAGCGTGGCTTTGACGTCTGACGGGGTCATGGTCGCTTCCTTCTACTTGCTGGGGGTATACGGGTTCAGGGTGCGGTTCTGAGCAGGGCCAGAACCTCTTTCACGTCGGGACGGTCCAGTTCGCCCTCGAGTTCCTTGCGGCGCAGCAACAGGTCCATCAGATCGTTGTCCGACAGATCCGTCAGCGCGCTCAGCCCCTCGGCCTGGCCGTGGGTGAGCGTGCTCTCATAGCGCTGGAAGAACCGCTCGATGAACAGATCGTTCTCCAGCAGCCCGCGCCGGCAGCGCCAGCGCAGCTTGGAGAGCGAGCGCTCATCGATCAGGTCCGAGGTATTGGGGTTCACTGGAAAAGTCCCGCTGCGGGCAATCGGGCAATTTGGCAATCAGACGGCCCGGCGGACCATCAGCTCCTTGATCTTGCCGATCGCCTTGGTGGGGTTCAGCCCCTTCGGGCAGACGTCCACGCAGTTCATGATCGTGTGGCAACGGAACAGGCGGTACGGGTCTTCCAGATTGTCCAGGCGCGCAGCAGTGTCTTCATCGCGGCTGTCGGCAATGAAGCGGTAAGCCTGCAGCAGGCCGGCCGGGCCGACGAACTTGTCCGGGTTCCACCAGAAGCTCGGGCAGCTCGTCGAGCAGCTCGCGCACAGGATGCACTCGTACAGGCCGTCCAGCTCCTCGCGCTCGACGGGCGACTGAAGGCGCTCCTTCTCGGGCGGCGGGTTGTCGTTGACGAGGTAGGGCTTGATCGAGTTGTACTGCTTGAAGAACTGCGTCATGTCGACGATCAGGTCGCGCACGACGGGCAGGCCCGGCAGCGGCTTGAGCACGATGTCGCCCGCCAGCGTGCGCATGTTCGTCAGGCAGGCCAGGCCGTTCTTGCCGTTGATGTTCATCGCGTCCGATCCGCAGACGCCTTCGCGGCAGGAGCGGCGGAACGACAGGCTCGGATCGACTTCCTTCAGCTTGACCAGTGCGTCCAGCAGCATGCGCTCATGGCCGTCGAGTTCGACCTCGATGGTCTGCATGTAGGGCTTGGCGTCCTTGTCCGGGTCGTAGCGGTAGATCTTGAAAGTGCGCTTCATGTCTTGTTCTCGTCAGAAAGTACGGACCTTCGGCGGCACCGAATCCACCGTCAGCGGCTTCAGGTTCACCGGCTTGTACTCGAGGCGGTTGCCTTCGGCGTACCACAGCGTGTGCTTCATCCAGTTGGCATCGTCGCGGCCCAGCGGGGCGGTCGGATGGTCGGCCGGATGTTCGTAGTCGTCCACCGTGTGGGCGCCGCGGCATTCGCGGCGGGCGGCGGCGGAAACCATCGTGGCCTGGGCGGCTTCCATCAGGTTCTCCACTTCCAGCGCTTCGACGCGGGCGGTGTTGAAGACCTTGGACTTGTCCTTCAGCGCCAGGTTGCTCACGCGATCGCGCAGCGCGGCGATCTTGGTGACGCCCTCGTCCATGCCGGCCTGGGTGCGGAACACGCCGGCGTGCTGCTGCATGGCCGAGCGGATGTCGCCGGCCACGCGCTGCGAGTATTCGCCGCCGCTGTTCGAATCCAGCCGCACCAGGCGGGCCAGCGTGCGGTCCGCGGCGTCCTTGGGCAAGGGCTTGTGCGTCTTGTTTTTCAGGTTGAAGTCGACGATGTGGTTGCCGGCCGCACGGCCGAACACCAGCAGGTCCAGCAGCGAGTTGGTGCCCAGGCGGTTCGCGCCGTGCACGCTCACGCAGGAGCATTCGCCCACGGCGTAGAGGCCGTTGATGACTTCGTTGTGGATGCCGTTGTTGGGCACCACCACCTGACCGTTGATGTTCGTCGGGATGCCGCCCATCTGGTAGTGGATGGTCGGGACGACCGGGATCGGCTCCTTCGTGATGTCCACATTGGCGAAGTTGTGGCCGATCTCCAGCACCGAGGGCAGGCGCTTGGCGATCGTGTCGGCGCCCAGGTGGGTCATGTCCAGCAGGATGTAGTCCTTGTTGGGACCGCAGCCTCGGCCTTCCTTGATCTCCTGGTCCATCGAGCGAGAGACGAAGTCACGCGGGGCCAGGTCTTTCAGCGTCGGTGCATAGCGCTCCATGAAGCGCTCGCCGTTGACGTTGCGCAGGATCGCGCCTTCGCCGCGGCAGCCTTCGGTCAGCAGCACGCCAGCGCCGGCCACGCCGGTCGGGTGGAACTGCCAGAACTCCATGTCCTGCAGCGGGATGCCGGCGCGCGCCGCCATGCCCAGGCCGTCGCCGGTGTTGATGAACGCGTTCGTGGAGGCCGCGAAGATGCGGCCCGCGCCGCCGGTGGCCAGCAGCACGGTCTTCGCTTCGAGGATGTGAACCTCGCCGGTCTCCATCTCGAGCGCCGTCACGCCGACCGTGTCGCCGTCGGCGTCGCGGATGATGTCCAGAGCCATCCACTCGACGAAGAACTGCGTGCGCGCCTTGACGTTCTGCTGGTACAGCGTGTGCAACAGCGCGTGGCCGGTGCGGTCGGCCGCGGCGCAGGCGCGCTGGACCGGCTTCTCGCCGTAGTTGGCCGTGTGGCCGCCGAAGGGGCGCTGGTAGATCGTGCCGTCGGCATTGCGGTCGAAGGGCATGCCGAAGTGCTCGAGCTCGTACACGACCTTCGGTGCCTCGCGGCACATGAACTCGATCGCGTCCTGGTCGCCGAGCCAGTCGGAGCCCTTCACCGTGTCGTAGAAGTGGTAATGCCAGTTGTCTTCGCTCATGTTGCCGAGCGAAGCACCGATGCCGCCCTGCGCCGCCACCGTGTGCGAGCGCGTCGGGAACACCTTCGACAGCACGGCCACGTTCAGGCCCGCCAGGGACAGTTGCAGCGAGGCGCGCATGCCGGAGCCACCCGCTCCGACGATCACCACATCAAACTTGCGCTTTGCAAGCGTCGTTCCAATTTGCATGTTCTTCAAAGCCTCCAAAGCACCTGGATCGCCCAGCCGGCGCAACCCACCAACCACACCAGCGTGAACACCTGCAGAGCCAGGCGCACGCCAACCGGCTGCACGTAATCCATCCAGATGTCGCGCATGCCCACCCAGGCGTGCCAGGCGAGCGAAACGATCAACACGAAGGTCAGCGTCTTCATCCACTGCGAGGCGAAGATCCCTGCCCAGTGCTCATAGCCCAGCGCGCCGGGCATCAGGAACTGCACCAGCAGCGCGACGGTGAACAGGGCCATCAGGACGGCCGTGATGCGCTGGACCAGCCAGTCCCGCAGGCCGTAATGCGCACCGGTGACGATGCGCTTGGAGCCGAATGTGCTCATTGCTTGTGTTCTCCGTAGGGAATCAGTACAGGCCGAACAGCTTGGCGCCCAGCAGCACGGTCAGCAGCAGGCTGATCGCCAGCGTGGCGACGGCGCTGCTGCGGCCCTGCTCCTTGCTGACGCTGTGCGTCGCGTCCATCCACAGGTGGCGCACGCCGGCGGTGAAGTGGTGCAGGTAGGACCACAGCAGGCCCAGCGTCACCAGTTTCACAAGCCAAGCCGGCGCGTAGCCGCAGCCGGCGACGAAGACATTGGTGAACTCGTCGTAGGAGATCTCGCTGGTCAGGCTCTTGTCGAACATCCAGACGACGAAGGGCAGCAGCAGGAACATCACGAAACCGCTGATACGGTGCAGGATCGAGATCCAGCCCGCGACCGGCAGGCGATAGCTCGGCAGGTCAGTGAAGGCGTTGATGTTGCGGAATACCGGTCGACTCTTTGTCACCGTCTTGGTCGCTGTGTCTGACATAGGCAGCCTTGCGTTTGTTGTTTGTAACTAGGGTGAAACCAAAAGATTTTATTGCAATGCAGCATGCTCGCGGGGAGAGCACGTGCGGCCAGCGCATCTTCGCCGCGCTGGGCTAACGGGTTGTTAATTCAGCTCGTTGCGATAGAAGTGGTTCGACGTGTTGTAGAGACCGCGGCGCAGTTCCACCGGTTTGTCTCCGTAAGTAAAGGACAGCCGCTCGACGCTCAGCAGCGGCGTTCCCTGCGGCACTTGCAGATGGCCGGCGCTGTCGGCATCGGCCGCCACCGCGCGGATCTTCTCCTCGGCCCGGATCATGTGCACGCCAAACTCGGCCTCGAACAGGCCATAGAAGGGCCCGCGGTGCTGGTTCAGCTTCTCGGCCGTCAGGCCCTTGAACAGATCGCCGGGCAGCCAGATCTCGTCCAGCACCACCGGCTGGCCGCCGCTGTGCAGCAGCCGGCGCACCTCCACCATGGGGTCGCCCGCGCGCATCTGCAGCAGCTTGGCGATCCAGGCGGGCGCCCGCTGGCGCTTGCAATCCAGCAGTTGCCGGCCCAGCGCCTCGGCGCCCTTGTCGGGCGTCAGGCGCAGGAAGCGGTACTGGATCTTCTCCTCGGCATGGGTGGCGACGAAGGTGCCCTTGCCCTGCCGGCGCACCAGCAGGTTGTCGGCCGCGAGTTCATCGACCGCCTTGCGCACCGTGCCCTGGCTGACGCCGAAGCGCGCGGCCAGTTCCTGTTCGCTCGGGATCGCCTCGCCTGCGCGCCATTCGCCCGCCTGCAGCCGCGTGATCAAGAGCCCCTTGATCTGCCGGTACAGCGGGCTGAAGGACGGGCCGCCCGCCGCACCATCCGAACGCACGGATGAATCGTCGGCAATGGCGGGCGGGCTGGCTGGCATGGGCGGCAGTCTACCAAACTTACCCTAGGTCTTCTATAAGACATAAGATGCCAATGCTGCATTGCGATTTCGTCGCATAATCCCGCGCCATGCCGGCCGGTTTAGGGGTTAGCCCTGGTCTAAACTTGCCGCGCACCGCTCGTCGGACACACGCATTCCTCACCGAATTCATCACATCACCGGAGCTTTCACATGAGCCTCAAGAAACCCGTTCGCGTCGCCGTCACCGGTGCCGCCGGCCAGATCGGTTATGCCCTGCTGTTCCGCATCGCCTCCGGCGAAATGCTGGGCAAGGACCAGCCCGTCATCCTGCAGCTGCTGGAAGTGCCGGTCGAAGGCCCGCAGAAGGCCCTCAAGGGCGTGATGATGGAACTGGAAGACTGCGCCTTCCCGCTGCTGGTGGGCATGGAAGCGCACAGCGATCCGATGACCGCATTCAAGGACACCGACTACGCCCTGCTGGTCGGCTCGATGCCCCGCAAGGCCGGCATGGAGCGTTCGGAGCTGCTGTCCATCAACGGCCAGATCTTCACCGCGCAGGGCAAGGCGCTGAACGCCGTCGCCTCGCGCAACGTCAAGGTGCTCGTCGTCGGCAACCCGGCCAACACCAATGCCTACATCGCGATGAAGTCGGCCCCGGACCTGCCGGCCAAGAACTTCACCGCCATGCTGCGCCTGGACCACAACCGCGCCCTCTCGCAGATCGCCGCCAAGACGGGCAAGCCCGTGGCCGCCATCGAGAAGCTGGCCGTCTGGGGCAACCACTCGCCGACGATGTACGCCGACTACCGCTTCGCCACCATCGACGGCGCCTCGGTGAAGACCATGATCAACGACCAGGTCTGGAACAAGGACGTGTTCCTGCCCACCGTCGGCAAGCGCGGCGCCGCCATCATCGAGGCACGCGGCCTCTCGTCGGCCGCCTCGGCCGCCAACGCCGCCATCGACCACATGCGCGACTGGGCCCTGGGCACCAACGGCAAGTGGGTCACGATGGGCATTCCGTCCGACGGCTCCTACGGCATTCCGAAGGACGTGATGTTCGGCTTCCCGGTGACCACCGAGAACGGCGAGTACAAGATCGTCCAGGGCCTGGAGATCGATGCCTTCTCGCAGGAGTGCATCAACAAGACGTTGAAGGAATTGACCGACGAGCAGGACGGCGTCAAGCACCTGCTGTAAGCACTCCGCGATCAGCGACACTCGGGGCCGGTTCTACCGGCCCTTTTCTTTTGCCATGCATCCGACACAAGCCCTGTTCGAAGAAGGCGATGCCGCCACCGCCCTGCCCGTCGTGGACCACTACTGCGGCGTAGAGGCGCGCATGGTCAAGAGCCTGGAACTGCAGGCACAAATGGGCCCGGTCTTCGACATCACGCTCGATTGCGAGGACGGTGCACCGATCGGCGGAGAGGCCGAGCATGTGCAACTGGTGCTCTCGCAGCTGCACAGCGCGAACAACCGACACGGCCGCGTCGGCGCGCGCGTGCATCCGCTCGGCCACCCCGCCTTCGAGGCCGACGTCGACGAGCTGATCAAGCGCGGCGGCGAGCGGCTCGCCTACCTGATGGTGCCCAAGCCGCGCGGCCTGGCCGATGTGGAAAGCGCCTGCGAATTCATCGATGCCACGCTGCTAAAGCACAGCGTGAAGAAGTCGCTGCCGGTCCACGTACTGATCGAGACGCACGGCGCCCTCCATGACGTGCACCGTATCGCAGCTCACCCACGCATCGAAAGCCTGTCCTTCGGCCTGATGGACTTCGTCTCCGCGCACCGCGGGGCGATCCCGCGCACCGGCATGAGCGCCGAAGGCCAGTTCACGCATCCGCTGGTCCTGCGCGCCAAGCTCGAGATCGCCGCCGCCGCGCACGCGCACGCCAAGACGCCCTCGCACTGCGTCGTCACCGAGTTCAAGAGCGCCCGCGCGATCCAGGCCGCGGCCACGCGCGCGGCCCGCGAGTTCGGCTACACGCGGATGTGGAGCATCCACCCGAACCAGATCCAGCCGATCATCGACGCCTTCGCGCCCAGCGTCGCAGAGATCGACGAGGCGATCGAGATCATCCAGGCCGCCCAAGCTCAGCAATGGGCGCCGATCCAGCACCGCGACACCCTGCATGACCGCGCCAGCTATCGCTACTTCTGGCAGGTGCTGGAGCGCGCCCATCGCACCGGCCAGCCGCTGCCGGCCGAGGTGCTGCAAGCCTGGTTCACTCCTTGAGCGCAGCGCACAAAGACTCACAAAAGACCCGCCGGTGGCATTGCCGCCCCTTCATGCGCTGACGCTACATTTCAGCGCCATCCGTTTGCACCGTTCCTCCCGGAGTTCGATGAAGAAGTTCAAGCACCCCTCTTTCGCAGCCGCGCTGGCCATCGTCGTGGCCACCGCCGCGCACGGCGCAACCCATGCGCAGACCGCCGCCAAGCCGGCCGCCACCAAACCCGCCGCTGCCAAGCCCGCACCCAAGGCCCGGCCGAAAGCCGCCAAGCCCGTGCCGCCTCCGCCGCCGCCCTTGCCCGAAGCCGATGAGGCCCAGCTGGCCGCCGCCGAGCGCGCCTACCTGGGCACCTACGACTGCGAGTTCAAGCAGACGATCCACATCAGCAAGGACACCAAGGACGTCGGCTATATCGACGTCGTGCTGGGCAAGCAGACCTTCGTGATGAAGCCGGTGCTGTCCTCGACCGGCGCGCTGCGCCTAGAGGACGTGACCGGCAAGACGCTGATGATCCAGATCGCCAACAAGTCGATGCTGCTCGACGTCAAGCTCGGCCAGCGCCTGGTGGACGATTGCATCAGCCCGCAGCAACGCGAGCTGATGGCCGCGATGGCCGCCGCCAGGGCAGCCGCAGCCGCCTCGGGTATCGCGCCGGAAGCGGGCCTGGGCATCGACCCGCAAAAGACTGCTGCCACCGCTGCCGCCGCAACCGCAGCCTCCGCCGCGGCGAATGCAGCCGCCTCGGCCGCATCGGCCGCCGTAAAGGCAGCCGCAGTGGCGGCCAGCGCAGCAGAAGTCGCCGCTTCAGCGGCCTCCGCCGCTGAAGCGGCACCTGCCGCCAGCGCCGCTAAATAGCCCTAAGCAAGCGACCCGCCATCCTCCCGCGCTTCCGTCGGATACGGAAAGTATGTAAAATTCATACATACTTTCCATTCCATACCGGAATGGTTCTTGCTGGAGGACGGTCATGGAAGCCACGGTTGCCGAACGCGGGCAGATCACGTTGCCCAAGGCGGTGCGCGATGCACTGGGTTTGACCAAGGGCACGACGCTGAAGGTCGAGCTCGATGGCGGCCGGATCATCCTGCGCAAGAACGTCGACGACGCGATCTCGCGCGCCCGCGGCCGCTTCAAGCTGCCCGAGGGTGTGACCACCGACGACATCATGCGCGAGCTGCGCGGCCGCGCGCCCGGCGATCCGGTGGACGTCTGAACTAGACGACGCCAATGATCGCCGTCGACACCAACATCCTGATCGACCTGCTCGGCGACGACCCTCGCGCCGACGCCGCCGAGGCCGCGCTGCGCCTGGCGCTGACCAGCGGCCCGGTCGTGGCCTGCGAGGTCGTCATTGCCGAAGTCACCGCTGGCCTGGGCCATGGCGGCGAGGTGATGGACGCACTGGAAGACATGGGGCTCGGCTATGCCGCCATCGACGCCCGCGCCGCCGTGCGCGCCGGCGAGATGCAGCGCAAGTACACGCAGCGCCGGCTCGAATCCGGCAACACCGCGCCGATGCCGCGCGCGATCCCCGATTTCCTCGTCGGCGCCCACGCGTTGCTGCAGTGCGAGGCGCTGATCACCCGCGACCAGGGCTTCTATCGCGACTACTTCAAAGGCCTGCGGATCATCGTCCCGGCCGCCTCTACCTAACCCCTGATTCAACCGGAGTACCTCCATGCTTCAAGCCTATCGCCAACATGCCGCCGAACGCGCCGCGCTCGGCATCCCGCCGCTGCCCCTCGATGCCAAGCAGGTCGCCGAGCTGATCGAGCTAATCAAGGCTCCGCCGGCCGGCGAAGATGCCTTCCTGCTGGACCTGCTGACCCACCGCGTGCCCCCGGGTGTGGACGATGCCGCCAAGGTTAAGGCCTCGTTCCTGGCTGCCGTCGCGCACGGCGACGTCAAGGTCGCGCTCATCTCCAAGGCCAAGGCCACCGAGCTGCTGGGCACGATGGTGGGCGGCTACAACGTCCATCCGCTGATCGAACTGCTGTCCGATGCCGAAGTGGCCGAAGTCGCCGCCGCCGCGCTGAAGAAGACGCTGCTGATGTTCGACTACTTCAACGACGTCGCCACGCTGGCCAAGGCCGGTAACGCGCACGCCAAGGCCGTGATGCAGAGCTGGGCCGATGCCGAGTGGTTCACCAGCCGCCCGGAAGTCCAGAAGGAGATCACCGTCACCGTCTTCAAGGTGCCGGGTGAGACCAATACCGACGACCTGTCCCCCGCGCCCGACGCCTGGAGTCGCCCGGACATCCCGCTGCACTACCTGGCCATGCTGAAGAACACCCGCGGGGACTTTGGCGCTCCCGGCGGTGCCGCCTTCAAGCCCGAAGAAGACGGCAAGCGCGGCCCGATGCAGTTCATCGACGACCTGAAGAAGAAGGGCCATGTGGTGGCCTACGTCGGCGACGTGGTCGGCACCGGCTCCTCGCGCAAGAGCGCGACGAACAGCGTGATCTGGGCTACCGGCGACGACATCCCCTTCGTGCCGAACAAGCGCTTCGGCGGCGTCACGCTGGGCGGCAAGATCGCGCCGATCTTCTTCAACACGCAGGAAGACTCCGGCTCGCTGCCGATCGAAGTCGATGTTTCGAAGCTGGAGATGGGCGACGTCATCCAGGTGCTGCCCTATGACGGCAAGCTGGTGAAGAACGGCGAGACGGTCGCCGAGTTCAAGCTGAAGAGCGACGTGCTGTTCGACGAAGTGCGCGCCGGCGGCCGCATCAACCTGATCATCGGCCGCTCGCTGACCGCCAAGGCGCGCGAGTTCCTGGGCCTGCCCGCCTCCACCCAGTTCCGCCTGCCGCAAGCCCCGGCCGAGACCAAGGCCGGCTTCACGCTGGCGCAGAAGATGGTCGGCCGCGCCGTCGGCCTGCCCGAGGGCCAGGGCGTGCGCCCCGGCACCTACTGCGAGCCGAAGATGACGACCGTGGGTTCGCAAGACACCACCGGCCCGATGACCCGCGACGAGCTGAAGGACCTGGCCTGCCTGGGCTTCTCGGCCGACCTGGTCATGCAGAGCTTCTGCCACACCGCTGCCTACCCGAAGCCGGTGGACGTGAAGACCCACCGCGAACTGCCCGCCTTCATCAGCAACCGCGGCGGCGTGTCCCTGCGTCCGGGCGACGGCGTGATCCACTCGTGGCTGAACCGCCTGCTGCTGCCCGACACCGTCGGCACCGGCGGCGACTCGCACACCCGCTTCCCGATCGGCATCTCCTTCCCCGCCGGCTCGGGCCTCGTCGCCTTCGGCGCCGCCACCGGCGTGATGCCGCTGGACATGCCGGAATCGGTGCTGGTGCGCTTCAAGGGCGAGATGCAGCCCGGCGTCACGCTGCGTGACCTGGTCCATGCGATCCCGCTGTACGCGATCAAGGCCGGTCTGCTGACCGTCGCCAAGGCCGGCAAGAAGAACGTCTTCTCGGGCCGCATCCTCGAGATCGAAGGCCTGCCGGACCTGAAGGTCGAGCAAGCCTTCGAGCTGAGCGATGCCTCGGCCGAGCGCTCCGCCGCCGGCTGCACGATCAAGCTGAACCCGGCGCCGATCAAGGAATACCTCACCAGCAACGTCGTGCTGATGAAGAACATGATCGCCGACGGCTATGCCGACTCGAAGACGCTGCAGCGCCGTATCGAGAAGGTCGAAGCCTGGCTGGCCAACCCGGAACTGCTGGAAGCCGACAAGGACGCCGAGTACGCCACCGTCATCGAGATCGACCTGGCCGACATCAAGGAGCCGATCGTCTGCTGCCCGAACGATCCGGACGATGCCAAGTTCATGTCCGAAGTCGCCGGCACCAAGATCGACGAAGCCTTCATCGGCTCGTGCATGACCAACATCGGCCACTTCCGCGCCGCGGCCAAGCTGCTGGGCGGCCAGCGCGACATCCCGGTCAAGCTGTGGGTCGCCCCGCCGACCAAGATGGACCAGAGCGAGCTGATCAAGGAAGGCCACTACGCCGCCTTCGGCACCGCCGGTGCGCGCACCGAGATGCCCGGCTGCTCGCTGTGCATGGGCAACCAGGCACAGGTCCGTGAAGGCGCCACGGTGATCTCCACCTCGACCCGCAACTTCCCGAACCGCCTGGGCAAGAACACCAACGTGTTCCTGGGCTCGGCCGAACTCGCCGCCATCGCCTCGAAGCTCGGCAAGATCCCGACCGTGGCCGAGTATCACGAAGCCATGGGCATCATCAACAAGGATGCCGACAGCGTGTACCGCTACATGAACTTCGATCAGATCGAGGAATATGCGGACGCGGCGAAGGCCGTGACGGCCTGAGCAAGCGTGGCTAGCGGCTGACCTTGAAAGCCCGCCCGGCTCTGCCCGGCGGGCTTTTTCATGCCCGACTGACTCAAGTACCCAACAAACCCTTGAACGCCAGCACATCGGCCGAGCCCGCGGTGTACACGCGCACCGGTCCCTCGGCGTCGGGGTGGCCGCAGATCGCGATGGCGGAGCCGTCGTACAGGCGGGTGATCTGTACGGCGCTGCCGCGACAGTCGCCACGCAGCAGCGCGAGCGTGGCTTCGTCGTCGAAGCGCTCGAAACGGCGCTCGACCATGAAGTCGGGCACCGAGGCCGCGCCGCTCACCAGTTGCGGCAGCTTGAACTTCAGCAGCATGTAGCCTTGCCGGCCCGCCACGGCCGCCAGCAGGACGGCGGCCAGCGCGGCGCCCACGGCGACCGTGCGAATCCCTGTCCGAAGCGTCCGACCCTCTGCCATCGCGGTTCTCCCGTACCGATTCTCTGCGAACTGGCTTCGGCGCGTGCGGTGGGTCGTCCGCTCAGTCGAGCGCCAGGGGAATCTGCAGATTTGTCGGCCGGTTTTCCTCGGTGTCGAAGCCGCGGCCGTCGGCGTGGCGGGCACCCCAGAACAGCAGGTCGCCGCGCAGGTGCACGAGGTCGAACTCCTTGAAGTTCTTTCCCTCGGCCAGGCCGAAGGGCGCAAAGGCCCGGCCGAAGATGCTCTGCGTGCCGCCGACCACCCAGCGCTCATAGCCGGCCGATGCCACCTGGTTCAGCAGCTCGGCGAAACCCTGGTGCAGCGGCGTCACCTCATAGGCCTCGTCGGCCTCGAAGTCCACTTTCTGGGCGCCCTCGGCGATCGGATGCGGGCCGCGCCAGCGCATGTGGCCGCGGATGAAGATGCGCGCCAGCGGCACTTTCGCGAACGGATCCGCCGCGTTGACAATGCTCAGCTCGAAGACATCGTCGGGCAGGTAGCGGAAATGGCGCGTCAGGTAGAACGGTTTGCTACTGCCATCGGCATTGCGTGTGGCGCTGGGGCGCAGCTCGGGCGCGAGGCTGGTCCAGCTTCCCAGCAGGGCATCGGTGTTCATCGGGATACTCGTTTCGTTGAAGATCGCGCCAGTTTCGGGCTCGCGGACGCGAAAGCGGTAACCCGAATCGGCAAGTTGCACGCATGACGACTCTCTCCACCGTCCTCGAAGACTTTCACCTCGGCGGCACGCCGGAGCCGGTCTGGCACCAGCGCTACCGGCAGCTCTCTCCCGGCCGCATGAGCAGCCGGCTGCAGCAGGCGGGTAGCGGACGGCTGCGCCTGTACGGCAAATGGATGAGCGAGCGCGTGGTCCAGCAAGGCTGTGTGCCACCGGGGCGAATCTGCATCGCGGTGCTGGGCGGGAGCGGCAGTTGCACGCTACCGCCGAGGGCCCAGGGGCGCGAGTTGCCAAACAACGCGCTGCTGGTGCTGCAGGCCGGCGAGGAGTTCCATCTGCAGCGTCCGCCGGGCATGGAACTGCTGTCCATCAGTGTCGAGCGCGAGGCCTTCGCTGGTCTGCTCGATGCCGCCGGCGGCTCGCCGCGGGCCTGGGCGTCGCCGGTGCTGCAGGCGGCACCCGAGCGCCTGGAACACCTGCGCATGCGGCTGCGTGCGGCACTCGACACCGAGTCGCCAGCATCGCCGCTGGCCATATTCGCCGCGTTGCAGGCATTGCTGGTCAATGCCGGTGCGACGCGCCAGGCGCTGGGCAGCGCCTCCGCCAGTTACCTGGTCGCGCAGTGCCATCGCATCGTCGCCGAGAGCGGCACCGCGGCACCCGGCATCGACGCGCTGTGCACGCGCCTGCGTACCAGCCGGCGCAGCCTTCAGAACGCCTTCCGCCAGGTCACCGGCCTGAGCCCGGTGGAGTACCTGCGCGGCCTGCGCCTGAACCTGGTTCGCCAACGGCTCGTCGAGACGCCTGCTGCACAACTGAACATCGCGACGGCCGCCGCCGCGCAGGGCTTCGAGCAGATGAGCCATTTCGGCGCGCGCTACAGGGCGCTGTTCGGTGAGTTGCCCTCGCAGACGCGCCGTGGGTCGGATCAAGGTCCGGCCGCTTCGTCCTCGCCCGCCGGCATCGGCGGCCCCTGAGCCGCATCGTCCGCCCGCGGCGGCGCGTGCCAGTAGCGCCGTGCCAGCACCCGCTGGCAGCTCCACTCCCCCGCTTGCCAATGGAGTGCGCCGCAGTCGGGTGAGCTGAGCACGCGGATGCCATGCTGCTGGTAGCGCGCCAACACCGGCAGGGCCGGGTGGCCGAAGCGATTGCGGTAGCCGGCCTGCACCAGCGCCAGCCGCGGCGCGACGGCGTCGAGCAAAGTATCGGTCGACGAAGTCTTGCTGCCGTGGTGAGGCACCAGCAGCAAGTCCGCTTGCAAGGTATCGGGCGCGCTATCGCGCACCAGCGATGTCTCCTGCGCCGCCTCGATGTCCCCGGTCAGCAGCACCGCACGGCCCGCCGTATCGATCACCTTCAGCACGCAGGACATCGCGTTGCTCTTCGCCTTCGCATCCTCGTACTGCGCTGCGGGCGGCCACAGCACCTCGAAGCGCACGCCGTCCCAGGACCAGCGCTGGCCCTGCTCGCAGCGCCGGTGCGGCGGCCCCCGCAGCAACGGGTGGCCGTCTTCCAACGAGCTCAGCAATTCCGCCACCGGCAAGCCGGCCATCACCGAGGCCGCACCGCCGACGTGGTCGATATCGCGATGGCTCAGCACCAGCCGATCCAGCCGCATCGTGCCGAGCGCGCGGGCCAGCGGCACCAGCACGCGCTGGCCCGCGTCGGCCTGCGGCCCGAATTGCGGGCCGGTGTCGAACATCAGGTCGTGCTCCTGCGTGCGCAGCAGCACCGCCGTGCCCTGGCCGATGTCCGCCGCCAGCAGGTCGAACGTGCCGGCCGCGGGCCGCAGCGGCGCCGGCCACAGCAGCGGCAGCAGCAGGGCAAAGCCGCAGGCACGCAGCCGCCACGGCAACGGCAGGGCCAGCAGCACACCGCCTGCAAGGCCCGACGCCTGCGCCCACAGCGGCGCCACCGGCAGTTGCCAGACGGCGCCGGGCAAGGCATCGAGCCAGCGCAGCCAGGCCATCAGCACACGCACCCCCTGCTCCGCCAGCCACCAAGCACCCGGCACCAGCGCCCCCAGCAGCGACAGCGGCGCGACGACAAAGGTCACCAGCGGAATCGCCAGCAGGTTCGCCGCCAGGCCGACGACCGAGATCTGCTGGAAGAACAGCAGCGACAGCGGCGTCAGGCCCAAGGTCGCGACCCACTGGCTGCGCAGGCCCTCGCGCAGCGCCGCGCGCCAGCCGGTGCCCGCAGCGCCGCTGCCACTGGCCATCAGCAGGCCCACCGCGGCGAAGGAAAGCCAGAAGCCCGCCTGCGAGATCGCCCAGGGATCGATCGCCGTGACGACCACGGCCGAGGCCAGCAGCAGCAGCGGCCAGGGCCAGCGCAGGCCCAGCGAGCGCAGCAGTGCCAGGCTGGCCAACATCCAGACGGTGCGCTGCGAGGGCACGCCCCAGCCGGAGAACAGCGCATAGACGAAGGCCGCGGCCACGCCGGCCCACAGGGCCACCCGCGGCGCCGGCGCCACCAGGCACAGCCTCGCGCTGCGGCGCCACAGCCGGCCGACGAGCCACTGCGCGGCCCAGGCGAACATCGTCACATGCGTGCCACTGACGGCAAGCAAATGGGCCACGCCGGTATTGCGGAACAGCGTCCAGTCCGTCTTGGCGATCGCATCCTGGTCCCCGAGGCTCAGCGCCGCCAACACGCCGGCATGGGCCGGGTCACCGATGCGCCGGTCCAGCGCGTCGCGCAGCCGCTGGCGCCAGGCCTCGAGCGACCCGAACGGCGCCGGCGCCAGCCGCTGCAGCGTGCCTGGCCGCAGCACGCCGGTGGCGCGCAGGTCCTGCTCGAACATCCACAACTCGTAGTCGAAGGCGAACGGATTCATCAGCCCGTGCGGACGCTTCAGCCGCGCCACGGCCTGCCAGCTCTCGCCGGCGCGGATCGGCGGCGCGCTGCCGCAGGGCTCGCCGAAGGCGCTGAGCATCATGTGCCGCGGCAAGGCCAGCGGTGGGTCCTGCGCGGACGGGCCGGCCCGCGCATCCAGCAGCTCGAAGGCGAAGCGCCAACCCGGCGCCCCGCCCTGGCCCAAGGTGGCGCTGGGCAGCGAATCGACACGGCCGCTCAGCAGGACGTCACGCCCCTCCCAGGCCTCGGGCAGTGCGTCGTCGATGCGCAGCTGCGCTCGCCCCGCGCCCAGCGCAAAGGCCAGCAGCAGCGCCGCCAGCGGCAGCGCTCGCCGCCAGGTCGTCAGCGTGGCCGTCAGCGCCGCGAGCAGCAGCCCCCACTCGAGCGCCCCCGGCAGCCGCTCGCAGCGCTGCAGCAGCGCCAGCCCGAGCAGCCAGCCGAGTGCGAGTGCATGGGCGAACCCGAGGCGGGAGCGGCGTTGCGTCAGCGGCGTCGGCGGCAAATAGGGTCTCCCTGCTCGGTGTAGGATGCGCGCCGACCCATCCTAGCCATCGGGCCCGCGCCGCGCGCCCCCAGAACACCATGAGCAGCCCCGTCTACGACCGCCTGAAAGCCCTCGCCATCGAACTGCCGCCGCTGGCCGTTCCGGCCGCTGCCTACGTGCCCTTCGTGCGCACCGGCAACCTGATCTTCGTCTCCGGCCACATCGCGAAGAAGGACGGCAAGCCCTGGGTCGGCCAGCTGGGCCGCGACGTGGACACCGCCACCGGCAAGGCCGCCGCCCGCGCGATCGCGATCGACCTGATGGGCACGCTGCACGCCGCCACCGGCGACCTCGGCAAGATCACCCGCATCGTCAAGCTGATGAGCCTGGTCAACAGCACCGGCGACTACACCGAGCAGCACCTGGTGACCAACGGCGCGTCGGAACTGTTCGGCGAAGTCTTCGGTGCCGCGGTCGGTGCCCACGCCCGCAGCGCCTTTGGCGTCGCGCAGATCCCGATGGGTGCCTGCGTGGAAATCGAAGCGATCGTCGAAGTCCAGGACTGATCCCGCAATGTTCCTGCCTGTCTCCAAGCTGCCGGCGCGCACGCTGGCCGGCGTGGCCGTCGCCTGCTTCGCGGCCCTCGCCTTCGCCCTGATCGCCCAGCACGTGTTCGAGGTCAAGCCCTGCCCCTGGTGCGTGATGCAGCGGGGCATCTTCCTCGTCATCGGCATAGTGTCCGGTCTGGCCGCCCTGGTCGCGCCGAGCAACGGCTCGCGCAAGGCGGTGCTGGGTCTCGTCGTGGTGCTGGCCATCTGCGGCGTGGCCGCGGCCGTGTTCCAGCATCAGGTGGCCGCGAACATGGAAAGCTGCGCGATGACCTTGGCCGACCGGATCAACAACGCGCTGAACCTGGAGGAGCGTTGGCCCTTCATGTTCATGGTCACGGCATCCTGTGCCGAAGCCGCCGCCTACCGCCTGCTGGGCCTGAGCTACGACATCTGGAGCGGCCTGCTGTTCCTGCTGCTGGGCTTGACAAGCCTTCGGACAATCGTCAGGCGCTGAGCCAGCTACAAGCCGGAACGCAGAGGACGCAAAGAGACGCAGAGCCCGCAGAGGCGCTGGGCTTGCTCTGCGTTCCTCGGCTGCTGGCCTCTGCGTCCTCTGCGTAACGGATTCGATTCCTAAGCTACTTCCTCTGGTCCCGCCAGGCCCTCTCGAAAGGGAGGCGCCACGCATGCGGTGCGATCAGTTGATGAACGGACTTGGGTCCCCAGGACTCGATCGGATACAGCCGCACCGGGGGCGGTGCGTCCAGCAAAGGCTGTGAAATCGCCCACAGCCGCTCGATGCCTTCAGCGGTCGTGAACAGCGTGCGGTCACCCCGCATCGCGTCGAGGATCAGCCGCTCGTAGGCCTCCAGCACATCGCCGATCAGGCCAGTGTCGTTCATCGCGAACTGCAGGCTCAGCTTGTCCAGCCGCATGCCCGGCCCGGGCCGCTTGCCGTAGAAGCTCAGCGACATCTTCGAGGCATCGGCCAGGTCGAAGGTCAGGTGATTGGGCCCCTGCGCGCCGACGCCCGAACTGGCCGGGAACATGCTCTTCGGGGGTTCGCGGAACGCGATCGAGATGATGCGCTGGCCTTCCGCCATCCGCTTGCCGGTGCGCAGGAAGAAGGGCACGCCGGCCCAGCGCCAGTTGTCGATGAAGCACTTCAGCGCGATGAAGGTCTCGGTCTCCGACTCCGGGTCCACGCCGGCCTCGGCGCGATAGCCGGCGTATTGGCCGCGCACGACGTCCTGCGGCTGGATCTCCAGCATGCTGCGGAAGACCTTGTTCTTCTCCTCGCTGATCGGCGTGGGCTCCAGCGCGGTCGGCGGCTCCATGGCGACGAAGGCGAGGATCTGGAACAGGTGCGTGACGACCATGTCGCGGTAGGCGCCCGTCTGCTCGTAGAAACCGGCGCGTTGGCCCAGGCCCAGCGTCTCCGGCACGTCGATCTGCACGTGATCGATGAAGTTGCGGTTCCAGATCGGCTCGAACAGACCGTTGGCAAAGCGGAAGGCGAGGATGTTCTGCGCCGGCTCCTTGCCCAGGAAATGGTCGATGCGGAAGATCTGCTCCTCGGCGAAGACCTCGTGCAGCTTCGCGTTCAGCGTGACGGCGCTGGCGAGGTCGGTGCCGAAGGGCTTCTCCATCACGATGCGCGAGGACTCCACCAGCCCCGCCTCGCCCAGCATCCGCACCGCCGGCAGCGCCGCGCTGGGCGGCACGCTGAGGTAGTGCAGGCGCCGGCATTCCTTGCCCAGCGCGGCCTCGGCCGCATCGACCGCCGCGCGCAGCGCCGCCGGCCCGGCCGAGAGCTTCACGTAGTCCAGCGTGGCGGAGAAGGCCTCCCAGTCCTTGGCCACCACCGGCCGCGTGCCGAACTCGTCCAGCGCGCTGCGCGCCAGCGCGCGGAACTGGTCGGCGTCGATCTCGTCCAGCGACACGCCGACGATGCGGCAGCCCGGGATGAAGCCCGCCGTCGCCAGGTGGAACAGCCCCGGCAGCAGCTTGCGTTTCGCCAGGTCGCCGGTGGCGCCGAACAGCACCACCACCTGCGGAAAGCGTGGGCCCACGCCGTGCGGAATCTTTGCCATGTCCATCGTCTCCTTGTGATGCTTCGGTGCTTGCAAGAACGGTGCCTTCCTGCCCACGTCAATCGCCCCTGACCACGCCCTCGCGCCGCGGATCGGCGGCGCCGAACCAGCCGGTCCTCGTGCGCTGGATGCCCTGCAGGCCGCTGGTCAGCTCGAATTCGACCACCTCGTGCCCCAGCGCGCGCAGCCCCTCCAGCGTTTGCGACGGAAAGCCTCCGTCCTCCAGCACGGTCGGGCCGTTGAAGCTGCCGTAGTTCGGCAGGTCGACGGCGCGCTGCAGGTCCAGGCCCCAGTCGAGCGCACCGACCAGGGTCTTGGCGACGAAGTGGATGATGGCCGGGCCGCCCGGCGCGCCGACGGTCAGCAGAAGACGGCCGCTGCGGGCGTCGAAGACCAGGGTCGGGCTCATGCTGGAGCGCGGGCGCTTGCCGGGTTCCACGCGGTTGGCGACCGGCCGGCCGTCGGCGCCTTCGGGCACCAGCGAGAAGTCGGTCATCGTGTTGTTCAGCAGGAAGCCACCGGGCAGGCCGGTGCCGCCGTCGCTCATGATCTTGTCGCCGAAGCCTGACTCGATGCTGGTCGTCATCGCCACCGCGCGGCCCTGGGCATCGACGATGCTGATGTGGCTGGTGCCGTGTTCCGGCTGCTCGGCCTGGGCGGCGTAGGCCGTTTCGGCATCGCCGGGCCGGCCCGGTGCGGCGGTCTTCATGCTGCTCGGGCCGATCAGCGCGGCGCGCTGCTTCAGGTAGGCCGGGTCGAGCAGGCGTTGCCAGTCACCGCCGGGCGCGGTCACGAAGGCCGGGTCGGCGATGTACTGCGCACGGTCGGCGAAGGCCAGGCGCGAGGCCTCGGTGTACAGGTGCAGCCAGGGGACGCTGGGCTTTCCATTGCTCAAGGGACGTGCGGGCTCGCCGCGCGCCTCGATCAGCTTGAGGATCTGCATCATCGTCAACTGGCCCGACGACGGCGGCGGGAAGCCGCAGACGCGGTAGCGCTCGAGCCAGATGGTGCACAGCGGCTCGCGCCGCAGCGGCTGGTAGGCGGCCAGATCGGCCTCGGTCATGGGGCCAGGTCTTGCGCTGGCCTGGATGCGGCGGGCGATGTCTTCGGCGATCTTGCCGCGGTAGAAGACATCCGGCCCGCGCGCGGCGATCGCGCGCAGCACGGCGGCCAGCGCCGGATTCTTGAGCAGGTAGCCGACCGGGCGCGGCTCGCCGCGGGCATCGTAGAACAGCGGGCCGGCCTGCGGGTCGCGCTGCAGCGTTCGTTCGTCCTGCAGCAGCGTGTGCAGCCGCGCGCTGACGAAGAAGCCCTTGTCGGCCAGCTCGATCGCGGGTTCGAACAGACGCGCCCAGGGCAGCTTCCCTTGCTCGCGGTGGGCGGCCGCCAGCATCGCGACGACGCCCGGCACCGCCGCCGAGAGGCCGCCCGGGATCGCTTCGCGCACCGACATCGGCGTGCCGTCGGGCTTGAGGAACATGCGCGGCGCAGCGCCCGCCGGTGCGCTCTCACGGCCGTCCCAGGCGCTCACCTCGCCCTTGCCGTCGAACAGCATCAGGAAGGCACCGCCGCCGATGCCGCTGGACTGCGGCTCGACCAGATTCAGCACCATCTGCACGGCGATCGCCGCGTCGATGGCGCTGCCGCCGGCTTTCAGGATCTTGTAGCCGGCGTCGACGGCCAGCGGGTTCGCGGCAGCGACGGCGAAATGCCTGGTCGCCCAGCCGGGCTTGGCATGCAGGCCGGAGGCTGCTTCCGGCTGGGCCGGTGCGGCGGTGTCGGCGGCAGCGGCAGAAAGAGAGAGACCGGACAGCAGCGTGGCAATGATCAACTTCATGCGGCTCATCATAGGAGCCGCGCCACGCGCTTGCCGTCAGCCGAAGTAGCCGAGATTCCGCAAAGAAAAGTTGCCGATGTGGGGCAGCACGGTCGGCAGGTCGGTCGCCGACACGCCCATCCAGGCGGCCAAGGTGGCGGCAAGCTGGTCCACCGAGGTGTTCGGCAACAGCCGGCCCTGGCCGACATCGTCCGGCCCATTGGAAGCCACCACCGGCGCCTGCCCCCAGAAACGGCCGCCTTTGACGGCGCCGCCCAGCACGAAGTGGTGGCTGCCCCAACCGTGATCGGAGCCATCGCCATTGCTGCTGAGCGTGCGGCCGAAGTCGGAGGCGGTGAAGGTCGTCACCTGGTTCGCCACGCCCAGCTCGACGGTGGCGGCATGGAAGCTCGCGAGCGCCTCGGACAAGCTGGACAGCAAGGCCGGATGGGCCGTGGTCAGGCCCGAATGCAGGTCGAAGCCGCCCAGCGAGACGAAGAACACCTGACGGCTGGCGCCGAGCGCGGCGCGCACGCCGATCATCTTCGCCACCATCTGCAACTGCCCGGCCAGGCCGTTGCTGGTGTCGAAGGCGGCGGACAAGGTGGGCAGGCCGGCCAGCGCCGAGGCGACCTGGCCCTGCGCGCCGATCGAGCGGGCGACGACGCGATTCAGCTCGCGTTCCATCCAGTGCGTTCGGTCCGTCGCCGTGATCAGGCCGCGCAGCACGTCCGAGCAGGCCTGCGATCCGTACAGCGGCTTGCCGACGAAGTTGATCGGCACGGCGCCGCTGGGCACCATCTGGTACTGCACCGCCTGCTGCCCCGACATGAACACCGCGTTGCCGGAGACGTTCACGCAGGTGAAGACCGACTGCCCGTTGCTGGACAGGAAGCGGTCGCCGATACGCCCGCCCCAGCCGGACGGCGCGCCCTCGGGGGCGCTGGACTGCCAGTAGCTCTGCTGGTCGTTGTGCGAGAAGAGCTTGGGCGGCAGCGGCACGCTCTGCGCCTTGTACTGGGCCAGCGTCGTCGGCTGCATCAGCGTGCCGATGTTCAGCTGCACGCCGAGCTGCCCGGCGTTGAACAAGGCCTGCAGCCTGCCCATCTGCGGCGCCAGCGCCATCTGCCGGCCGTCCGGTAGCGGCATACCCCCCAGCGGTGTGAGCGGCAGCAACTGCTCGCGCGGCGTCGCCAGGCTGGGGCGCAGCGCCGCATAGGCCTGGTAGCTCGCGGCGTCGTAGGGGACGACGGTGTTCGCATAGTCGTTGCCGCCGTACAGGAAGACACAGACCAGCGCCTTGTAGTCGCCTGGCGCAGTGGCGGCAGCGGCCTCACCCATCGAGGCCAGGCTCAGCGCCCAGGGCGCAGCCGTGCCGGCAATGCCCAGCGCGGACGCCCGGCGGAGGAATTCGCGGCGCTGCAGCCGCGGCAGTTGGTTCACACGCATGGCAGGGCTCACTTACTTCTGGACCAGGTATTCCGGGCCGGCCATCACCATCAGGATGGCGGCGCACACGCGGTTGAGCTTGGCGGCGTCGGTGGTGGGCTTGATCGTCTCGACGGCATTCGTGATCGCCGTCTGCGTCGCGGTGCTGAGCGTCGAGCCGGTCAGCAGCAGCGCGACGTGCGCGACCAGCGCCGTCGCGTCGGCGGCCAGCGCCAGTTCGTCGGTGTAGTCCGGCTTCACGTCGGTGCCGAAGCCGTTCGCGATCACGGACTGCATGAAGTTGACGTAGGCCGCGACGCTGCTCTCGTTGCAGAGCTGGAACTCCGGCGCGGTCACGCCGCCCGTGCCCAGCTCCGAGTTCGGCAGCACATAGCCCGGCCGGAAGAAGTTGAACACCGAGCCGCTGCGCAGCGGGCTTTGCGCCAGGCGGTTCGCCGGACTCGAGGTATCGCCGATGGTCCACAGCCCGGTGCTGG
>Ga0247779_1000064_pt1 | contig 92786 bp, 78 predicted proteins | sample UWRJL221509R5_FD_179925 | JGI IMG/M metagenome (GOLD analysis project Ga0247779, IMG submission 179925) | Plant litter microbial communities from Arlington Agricultural Research Station in Wisconsin, United States - UWRJ-L221-509R-5 | ecosystem: Environmental > Terrestrial > Plant litter >... | reverse complement strand
AGCGCGAAGCTGACTGCGTAGCGGTAAATCCCATCCCCGGTGTCAGGGGCTGGGAATCCGCGCCGGCCCCAGGACTGCAACCGTCAAGGTGTGTTCGGCGGACGCATACCGCTGTTCTGCACCGACGGCAGCTTGGCCAGACCATCCTGCACGCACACACGTCCCACCGTGCTCTTGGAGAGACCCACTCATTCGGCGATCTGCGCGTAGCAAGCTCTTGGGAAACGACAGCTAGGTTCGAAGCACTCCGCAAAGCTCCGGGGACGGTTCTGCGCAAGTGGTCGAGTCGGCACAGACTAGAAGCAAAGTGGCGATTGAGCCTGCCAGCACCTTCATTTGTCACCCCACGGAGTTGCCCGTCCCGTCACAACTAGCTCTAAATGGAGATATTGGTGATTTCCTCGCTTCTACGCCAGAGTTCCTCGGCCGCGTTCGAGTCAACGGCATAGGCTTGAACGCCGGTGCCGCGATTGGTCCGATCCTCAGAGAGATCAAAGGAATTGCCATCCGGCAGAATGGGCGTGATATCAGAATCGGCGCAGAACACCCCGCCTTTGCCGTCGAGCTGCGGGCTAACCGCGCACCAGACGTGAGTGGCTGCACCCTGTGGAACCGATTTCAGGTCACGAGCCAAATCGACGACCGGCCGACCATTGGCATCGACGAACCCGGTCTTTGTTAGCATTTCCACGCCAACGTGCGTACCGAGATTCGTTCCCGCGATCCCGCCCGGATGGAGCGCAAACGCACGAATTCCATCGATCTCGCCTCGCCGGTCGAGGCCAACCGCGAAGAGGACGTTGGCCGTCTTCGACTGTCCATAGGCCTTGAAAGCATCGTAGTCACGACGCTCGAAATTGATGTCGTCGAAGATGACTGGCGAGAAGCGGTGCCCGGCGGACGAAACGGATATGACGCGCGCGCCACAGGCCCGCTTGAGCGCCGGCCAGAGTCGCAGAGCCAGCCGGAAATGGCCGAGGTGGTTGGTGGAAAACTGAAGCTCATTGCCTTGCGCATCGCGCTTCAGCTCAGGTAGCGCCATGATTCCGGCGTTATTGATAAGCAGATGAAGCGGCATGCCTGTTTCAACGAAGTCGCGTGCGAAGTCGTCGATCGCGCGAGGGTCGGTGAGGTCCATCGATTGAACCTCCATGCCGCCGCCCGCTTCGGCGATGGTTCTGCGTGCGCGTTCTACATCACGCGCCGGAACGATGATGCGCGCGCCCGCCGAGGCGAGCGTACGTGCCGTTTCAAGTCCGAGGCCCGAGTAGCCTCCAGTGACGATCGCTACCTTGCCGACCAGGTCGATGCCCTTGATGACGTCGACGGTCGTGGAAGCGCGGCTAAAACCTGAGCCGATAGGTGCCTGTGGTGTGCTCATTGCTATCTCCTTTTCCCGAATCAGAATAGGTTCACGGCAATTTGGTGTGCAGCTGTTCTAGTTGCTCACATCCAAAAAACCGAGTAACGCGGTGTTCGTTTGCTCTGCCGTCTCAAGTGACAGAACAGCACGACGGGTCGCTCATGCACTCGACAACATGCAGCGCGAACGCCAATGTGGCGATACGGGGTTCCCTCGTGCTTTCCCGTCAGGCCCGAGCAAACGACGGCACGGTTCGGCCGTCAATCGTCATGCCCGGGAACGCGAGCATCGGTGCCAGGGTTTCATTGTTCTCGGCGGGGAAATTCAGCTTCGGCTTGGAGACTTGGGTGAGTTTGCCGATCTGCTCGGCGGACAACGTCAGTTCGAGAGAATCGAGATTGGCTTTGAGCTGATCGAGCCGTCTAGCACCGACTAGGGTGGACGTGACGCCAGCCTGTGAACGGACCCAGGCCAGTGCCACCGACGCTGGGCTGGCGCCGAGCTCCGATGCCACCTCGACGACGGCCTCGATGATTTCGTAGTCTGCTTCGCCCGGGACGCCGACCAGGTCCGTACGCTTCGTATCGACTTGGCCTACGCCGCCACGCCGGAACTTGCCGCTCAGGAAGCCGCTCTTGAGCGGCGACCAGGGCATGATGCCCATTCCCATTGCCTGAGCCATTGGAAACAGTTCGCCCTCGCTGGTCCGCTCCAGCAGCGAATATTCAAGTTGCAGCGCGATGATCGGCGCCCATCCACGGAAGTGGGCGATGGTCTGTGCCTCGGCCGTTTTCCAGGCGGGAATGTCCGAGAAGCCGACGTAACGGATTTTGCCCGCCGTGACGAGATCGTCGAGGCCGCGCAACGTTTCTTCGATCGGTGCCGTCCGATCCCAGTTGTGCAGCCAATAGATGTCGATGTAGTCGCTCTGGAGCCGGTTCAACGAGGCTTCGCACTGCTGGACGAGCGCCTTGCGTCCGGCGCCGCCGCCATTCGGATCGCCTGGGAACAGGTTGCAATAAAACTTCGTGCTGAGCACGACCTCGTCGCGCCGGACTTTGTTCTGCCTGAGATAGTCGCCAATGATCTGCTCGGAGTGGCCTGCGGTGTAGATATTGGCCGTATCGACGAAATTGCCGCCACGGTTTCGATACTCATCGAGCATGGCACACGACACTTCAGGACTTGCGCCCCATCCAAATTCTTCACCAAAGGTCATGGTTCCGAGGCAATACGGGCTGACGCGGAGGCCAGAATGCCCGAGCGTGACAAAGTGGTTGAGAGGCATGTGAGATCTCCGAAAACGAACTAGCTCATCGCATGGTAGGCTGATGGTCGCGTACTAAGAAGATGCGGCAGTTCAAATTTCATGCGCGAGAGTTCAAATTTTCAGGCTGATCCCCTTTCAGACCTGCTGGAATTCCTTCAGGCACGCTGCGAACTGTCTGGGCGGGTAGTCGCAGGTGGCCCCTGGGCGCGCCGGTTCGCGAATCTGGATGCGATCAAGTTTTGTGCGGTTACAGAGGGGCTTTGCTGGTACTCCATTGACGGCATGGCTGAGCCGGCCCGGGTAGACACTGGCGACGTCCTGATTACCAATGGCACGCGCACCCTGACGCTCGCCAGTGCTGCAGCGCTGGTTGCTGACGCAACGGCCGCGCCATTCGTTCGGGATCGCGACGATCAATATCGGCTCGGCGAAGGTAGTGACTTCACCATGCTGGGCGGCACGGTACAAGTTGACGCAGATCGGCAAGCGCTACTTCTGAACGGTCTGCCACCACTCATTCATGTACGGGGAACGACAGACGAAGCCAAACCGCTTGCTTGGTTGCTTGAGCAACTGCTGGCCGAAATGAAAAGCATCCGGCCGGGTCGATCAGCCGTCGTATCCGGGCTGGCACAACTGCTGTTCACTCAGACGCTGCGAGCCTATCTGGCGCATGCTTCAGATGGCGACGAAGGATGGCTCAAAGGCTTCGGCGACCAACGGTTAGCCATCGTGCTTAGTAGCATCCATAGCGAACCTTCACGGAACTGGGGTCTTGAAGAACTTGCGAAAACAGCGGGGATGTCTAGAACGTCACTTGCGGTGCGGTTTCGCGAAATGATGGGCGTTCCACCGCTCGCCTATTTGACTCAATGGCGCATGTATCTCGCGAGACGCGAGCTTCGGACAGGTGCCACGATCTCCGAAGCTGCGGCCTCGGTCGGGTACGCTTCCGAAAGTGCATTCAGCAGTGCATTCAAGCGTGTCATGGATGTTGCACCTGGCCAGTATCGGCGGACGGCCCAAGGTGTAAGCGAGGCGCAGATAGCCCCTGTACTCGGCAAGCGCCATTGGGATTGACCGGCGACACCGTGAATCGGAGCCGATAAGCAGCCCTTCGCGGACAGCAGTTCCTGGCCGACTGCAGCAGGCCATCGTGCAGCCTGAGTGGACGTGATGTTGCCGCGCGTGGATCGAAGCGATCTGCGTTCACGGATGGCTCTGACTTGCGGCAGTTCGTCCACTGTAGGATCAATCGGCGTCAGACATGAAAACACCCTCCCTCGACTACGGCCGCCGCACGATAGATCCGCACGGTTGACCGCTGTGTCGGTGCTAAGACGATGAAGGAAACCCACAAGATCGAGAACATCGGCTGGCTGCGCGCAGCGGTTCTCGGCGCGAACGACGGCATCGTGTCGACCGCCAGTCTGGTGATCGGTGTTGCGGCCGCACACGCGACGCACGGCAGCATTCTTGTGGCCGCGATCGCCGGGCTGGTGTCGGGCTCGATGTCGATGGCCACCGGCGAGTACGTGTCGGTATCCTCGCAGGCAGACACCGAGACCGCCGCCTTGAACGAGGAACGCGCGGAGCTCGCCAACGACGCCGATGGCGAGCATCGCGAGTTGGCCGCAATCTACGTGCGCCGCGGTCTCGATCTCGCGCTGGCGCGGCAGGTGGCCGACAAGTTGATGCGCCACGACCCGCTCGGTGCCCATGCGCGCGATGAACTCGGCATCTCGGAGATCACGACTGCGCGGCCGCTTCAGGCGGCATTCGCGTCGGCGCTGAGCTTTGGCATCGGTGCGTTGCTTCCGCTTGTGGTGGTCGCGTTCTACACGGGGCCCAACATGGCAGCGGCGGTCGCCATCGCGGCTTTGGTGGCGCTCGCGATCCTGGGGGCACTGGCAGCCAGGACAGGAGGTGCGAAGCTTCTTCCAGGTGTCGTGCGCGTGACCTTCTGGAGCGTACTCGCGATGGCAGTCACCTATGGTGTCGGCACACTCTTCGGGACGGTCGCCGGGTGACGAACCTCGCCTCAATGCGACCAGCCCTTTTGCCGCGGGCCATCTCGCGCTGAATGTCTTGCGGTGCACCATGCGAACCCAGCAACTTCCAAAGCGATCCATCGGCATCGCGGTCATGGCCTCGCTCCTGAGTTGGGCGCATGCGGCCTTTGCTGACAGCTCCGAAGCCGTTGCAGCACCCACCAGTTGGCTGAGGCCCGCGCTTGTCTACGACGGTAGCGGCTTGTGGAACACGCGCGGTGGCGCACGCACCGGGAGCACCTATGGCGGTGTCCTGCACGCCAGGCTCACCGCGAGCGGCGACGCGGCCGGCTGGCCGGGCACTTCCGCCTTCCTCGACGTGCAGACGATCGACGGCGGGCGCCCGAGCCAGCTCGTCGGCGACGCGCAGGGAACCAGCAACCTCGAGGGTCCGTCGGGCACGCAGATCGAGGAGGCCTGGGTCCAGCAGAACTTCAATGGCAGCAGCGCTTCGGTCCTGGTCGGCATCTACGACCTGGGCAGCGAGTTCTATCGGCTGACCGCTGCTGGACTCCTCCTGAACAGTTCGTTCGGCGTCGGGCCGGAGTTTGCGCAAAGCGGTGTCGAGGGCCCTTCGATCTTTCCGCGCACATCAGCAGGATTGCGCCTGGCGGTGAAGCCCACGGCGAACACCGTCCTGCGCGCAGCACTGCTTGACGGCGTACCGGTGGTGCGACCCGATGGCTCGCACGCTGCCTTTCGCGGAGGCGATGGCGTGCTCGGCGTGCTGGAGTTCGCATGGCTCTCGCGTGGCGCGAGCGCGGCCCCACCGGCCTCCGAAACGCGCGACCGCATCGGTCGCTACTCGGCGCTCCCGTCTTACGACGACAAGCTGGCCGCGGGCATGTGGCGCTACTCGGGCCGATTCGCCGACCTGAGTGATGTTCACCGCAACGGCGACCCGCTCCTGCGGCAGGGCGATCTCGGCGCCTACGTCGTCGGTGAGCGCCTGCTGATCGGCGAGGCCGACGGCACTGGCCGGCGCCTCTCAATCTTCGGCCAGGCCGGCCTGGCCGATGCGCGCATGAACCGTTTCTCCAGCTACGTAGGCGCCGGCATCGTCGGATCGGGCTGGGGACCGATGCAAGACTCGGATCAGGCCGGGCTGTCGATCGCGCACGCGCGCAACGGCAGCCACTACCTTCGCGCAGTCGCGTCGACGAGACCACGCCGCGCCGAGACGACCGTTGAGCTCAGCTACTTGACCAAAGTCTCCAAGTTCATGACGCTGCAGCCCGACATCCAGTATGTGATCCACCCCGATACCGATCCGTCGCTGGCGAACGCCCTGGTACTGCAGCTCCGTTTCGAACTCGCGTTCTGAGGCCAAGGAATGGCTTCGCCGCGGAACAGCGCGCGCTCCCGCAATGCGCCGATCCGATCCGGCCATGAAACCGCGTCACCTGCGCGATGTGAGCCACATCCTCGGCCGCCAGTAGCTCTTCCTCCGACTTCAACTTAGGAACCGCCTCGGGCCGAATCCAGCGCACCAGCACCATTCGCCAGAGCGGGCTGTAGTTCCGGTCTCGGTTCTCGGGCCCCGCCGGCGAAGGCGCGGACTGGAACACGCTGATCTGCTCGTTGTTGGGAAACTTGTAGACGCGCTCAAGCCCGCCGCGGAATCGGCGCCGATCAGCTCGTTCAAAATCCTGCGCATGCTTTCCAGTTCAACCTTGAGCGGCTTGCCGGTCCTCTACTCGTTTCGCCGCTGCCCCTACGCCATCCGCGCCAGGCTTGCCATCAAGGTGTCGGGCGTACGGGTGGCGCTGCGCGAGGTGCTGCTTCGCGACAAGCCTGCCGCGCTCCTGCTGGCCTCGAGCAAGGCAACGGTGCCCGTTCTGCAGCTGCCTGACGGCCGCGTGCTGGAGCAGAGCCTGGAGATCATGCGCTGGGCTCTTGAGCAGCATGACCCACAAGGATGGCTTTGTCGGCAAGAGCAGGAGGAAGCGCTCGCGTTGATCGCGCTCAACGATGGGCCCTTCAAGCAGGCGCTCGACCGCTACAAGTACGCGCCGCGCCATCCCGAACGCCCCGCGCAGGCCTGGCGCGACGAAGCTGTCGAACTGATGCTCGCGCCGTTGAACGCGCGTCTGGCGGATCGTCATTTCCTGCTGCGTGACACGCCCTCGCTGGCTGACATGGCAATCGTGCCGTTCATACGGCAGTTCGCGGCAGTCGAGCCTGGCTGGTTCGACAGCGCGCCGTTCAAGCCACTGCAAGCGTGGACGAACCGCATCGTGTCCTCGGAGCTGTTCGACGCGGTGATGACAAAGTTCACCCCCTGGCAGCCCGGCAGTGCCGAACCTACTTTTTGACGTGTCACCCTAGATCCGGCACGCGGCCGCTTCAGCCCTCCAACGCCCGCTTGCTGCTCTCCGGCAGCGCCACCATCGCCAGCGCCGTGACCAGGCTGGTGACGGCCACGTACCAGGCGGGCGCGGCCGGATTGCCGGTGGCGGCGATCAGCCAGGTGACGATGAACTGGGTCGTGCCGCCGAACAGTGCGACGCCGATCGCGTAGGCGATCGACAGGCCGGTGGCGCGGATGCCGCGCGGCAGCAGTTCCGGGATGGCGACCAGCGAGGCCGCAGCGCTGATCGCGGTCAGCGCCGACAGCACGGCCGTCACGGCCAGCAGCACGCCCGGCGTCGGGTGCGCCGCCAGCAGACCGAAGGCCGGCACGATCAGCACGGCGGTGGCCACACGCGGCCACAGCATGGTCGGCTTGCGGCCGTAGCGGTCCGACAGCCAACCACCGGCGAGCCCGAACACCAGGAACATCAGGCCGACCATCACCGTCGCGCCCATTGCGATGACCGGCGGGAACTTCAGCGTCGTGACCGCGTAGGTCGTCATATAGCTGCCGACATAGGTGGCCACCGTGCCACCCATCACGATGATGACCGACAGCGCGATCAGTCGGCTGTGACGTCTCAGGCCGGCACCGCCGCTGTTGTCCGGCGTGGCCGGCGCGCCGTGCAGCGTCTCCGGCATCGCGCGGCGCAGGTAGAAGGCCAGCGGGACCAGTAGCAGGCCGGCCGCGAAAGGCAGCCGCCAGCCCCAGTCCTGCAATTGCTGCGGGCTCAGCGAGCCGATCACCGCGACACCCAGCAGCCCCGCCACCAGGATCGCCGCCCCCTGGCTGGCGGTCTGCCAGCTGGCGAACAGGCCGCGACGGTGCGGCGGGGCCGCCTCGACGAGAAAGGCGCTCGACGGACCGACCTCCCCGCCCAGCGCCAGCCCCTGCACGAGCCGGCAGGCGACGACGATCAGCGGCGCCGCGATGCCGATGCTCTCGTAGCCCGGCGTCAGCACCAGTCCCATGGTGCCGACGGTGATCAGCACGATCGTCAGCAGCATCGCCGGCTTGCGCCCGGCGCGATCAGCGAAGGCCCCGATCAGCACCCCGCCGAGCGGCCGGGACACGAAGCCGACGCCGAACACCGCCACCGACAGCAGCAGCGAGCCCAGCGGCGTCGCAGCCGGGAAGAAGGCCTTGCCGATCTGCACGGCGAAGAAGGCGTAGGTGACGAAGTCGTAGAACTCCAGCGCATTGCCGGCGACGGTGGCGGCGATGATCTTCTTCGGGATCGCGGCTTGCGCCTGCTCCATGCGGCCCTCTCTCGTTCGGCTTGTCCTGGGGCCGAGTATGCGGCGCTTGGCCGCACGAACCCCTCATGGAAAGCGTGGAGAGAGAAGGGAGCGCTCAACTCATTCGGCGACGAGCTCGATCCCGGTGTACTGCGCGTGGCTCCACTTCAGCGCGATCTCGAGCTTGCGCTCGGCGGCAGCCGCAGAGAGCGCAACGCGGCAGTCGATGAAGACGTTGCCGTCCTCGCCGATCAGCCGCGGCTTGCTGCCCGGCGCGCAGGCGAGCGGTTCACCGTCGAGAGTGGCTTCCAGCCAGGCCTGCGTGTCGTCATGCCCACCGGAGAAGCGGGCGACGAAGCGCAACTTCTGCGCACTGGCGGGCAGCGCGCAGGACACCTCACGATAGTCACCGGGCGTGTCCGGCGCTTCGCAGTGCGGTGCGGCGCTGGCGCAGCTCGCCGCCAGCACGAGGCCGGCGGCGATGAGGAGGTCGCGTCCGATCACGAACGACGCTGGCGGCGCGCGACGACCATCATGCCGGCCAGGCCGAAGGCCAGCATGCCGAAGGTGGCGGGTTCCGGCACGGCGCTGACCGTGTTGACGGTGATGTTGTCGAAGGCCGCGTTGCCCACGCCGCCAAAGGACACCGATTGCGCGGTGCCGGTGAAGCTCAGCGTGATGCGCTGCCAGTTGCAGTAGGCCGAATCGGTGCAGCCGCCCAGCTGGGCGTTCTTGCTGATCGAAACGGAGCCGAGTTCAGCGCCGGTGCCGTTGGCGCCGCCGTAGATCGTCACGACGTCCAGCTCCGAAGCCGGGGCCGAGTACCAGAACGACAGCTCGCCGGTGAAGCCGGCGGCCACGTTCATGATCGTCGGCGCATCGGCCGCGAACATCACCGTGCCGTTCGTCGGGGCGTGCGAGAAGTACGGGCCCAGCTCGTCGTTGGACAGCGCCAGCGCGGAGTCGGTGAACGAGATGCCCCAGTTCGGGCCGCCCACGCCGTTGTAGTAATCGCCCACGGACGCGAAGGAAGTGGTGCCTTCGAAGTCGATCGTCGTGGTGGCGGCGAAGGCCGGCGCGGCGGCCAGGGCGAGGGCGGCGAGGCCCAGCTTGCGGATCAGAGTCATGGATCTCTCCTGCGAGAACGTTGGATTGATGAAGGGAAATGGGAGCTGGCGGGTCCAGCGGCGAGCGCAGTCTAGGCAGCCGATCGCGACACCCGAATGACGGACCGGCATGGGCCGCATACGGGTTTGCCCGTGGTCCAGACCGTTGGAACCACGGCCTTGTGTCACGTTGACGTCAAAGCTTGTGCTTAGCCTTTGCACGTTCTTCTTCACCGATCTTCACTTCCCCGAACGAGGCAAAAAACATGACCCAACGCTTTGCGAAACGAGACGTGGCCCTGGCCGCCCTCGCCCTGCTCGCCACGAGCACCCTGTCGATCGCGCCGACGATCGCCAGCGCCGGCACCAAGACGCCCGGCAAGTACGTCACCGGCGACTTCCACAACCACACGACCTGCTCCGACGGCTCGATCTCGATGCAGAAGCTGGTCAAGAAGTCCACCGACAAGGGCGACACGCCCTGGGGTCTGGACTGGTTCGTGCAAGCCGGCCACGGCGGCAACGGCAACCGCAACTGCACACTGGTCGAGGACGCCTCGCTGTCCACACCGTCCTTCCCCTACGTCGCCGGCCAGGGCCCGACGACGACCTGGACCGACAGCATCGGCGCGGCCAAGCTGAAGGGTGACGGCGGCGGCGTGGGCGGCAACGGCAATATGTGGCGCTGGCAGTCGCTGCAGGAATATCAGTACCCGCTGGTGGAGTACCTGAACAGCCGCGGCAACCTGCCCGTCTTCATCGGCATGGAGTCGGTCGTCGCCGGCCACGAGCACACCTCGATGTCGGTCATCACCGGCCAGATTCCGCTCGCTACCGAGACGGCCTCGCTGCCGGCCAGCGGCGCCTACACCGCGCTAGGCAATGCCGACGCTCTGGCCCAGTGGTCCTACTGCTTCGACCGCGGCGACACCGACAAGAGCCGCGGCAACATCACCGGCTCCTCGGTCGGCAACAACTGGAACTGCGCGGTCGCCGGCAGCAACAGCACGGCCGACGTCAGCTGGAACGCCACCGCCCAGAAGCTGCTGCCCGCGGGCGGCGCCGGCACCGGCACCAAGGGCCACCTGAAGACGCTCGAAGCGCTCAAGTGGATGAAGGCCAACCACGGCACCGGCAGCTACTACGTGCCGGCCCACCTGGAGCGCGCCGGCCCCTTCTTCGCCGACGGCAACCAGGGCTTCAACATCGAGCACCTGCGCAACTTCAACAACACCGCCCCGGCCATCGCCTTCGGCTTCGAATCGCAGCCGGGCCACGGCGCCTCGGCCAACCGCGGCGAATACCAGGTCAACCGCAACAACTTCGGCGGCACGATCGTCGACTCCGTCGGCGGCACGACCTATGGCGGCACCGGCGTCTACGCCGGCCAGATCGGCGGCGTGTGGGACGCGCTGCTCGGCGAGGGTCGCAACTTCTGGTACTTCGCCAGCTCCGACTGGCACAACCGCGGCAGCTTCGGCCCGGACGACCGCCGCTCCTCGCAGGACTTCTACCCCGGCGAATACGCCCGCGACTACGTGATGGTCCGCAACGGCAGCAACAAGCTGCGCCCCCAGACCATCGTCGACGGCCTGCGCACCGGCAACAGCTTCGTCGCCAACGGCCAGTTGATCGACCGGCTCGCCTTCGTCGCCTGCGCGTCCTACCCGGGCATCGCCGCGCGCACGAATGCCGCCGTCGAGGCGATCGCCGTGGCCGCTGCCACCGGTAACACCGATACCGACACCACCGGCTGCGCCACGATGGGCGAGAAGCTCGTCGTCCGCCCCGGCGCCGAGGTCGTCGTGACCATCGTTGCCCGCGACCCGGCCGGCACGAACTACTCGCCGTACACCTTCCCCAACCCCTCGCTGCTGCAAGTGGGCATCAACCAGCCGATCAACCAGCCCGTGCTGGACCACATCGACCTGATCCGCGGCATGGTGACCGGCTACAAGACGCCGGGCGCCGCCGATTACTCGGGCGAATGGCCGCGCAACACCGCCTGGCTGCGCACCGACGGCACGACGGCCGACCTGTCGGTCGTCCCTGCCGGCGCGAAGAACACCTCGGCCGCGGTCATCAAGACCTTCGCCGGTACTGGCGGCGGCGCCTGGACGACGGTGCAGTCCGGCGTGGACAACAGCGCCTTCGTGAAGATGACCTACCGGATCCCGGCGGTGCAGGCTTCGCAGTACGTGCGCCTGCGCGGCACCAACATGCCGGCCGCCGTGCCCTACGAGACCGACGCCAACGGCAACCCGCTGGCCGACCTGTACACGAACGCCAACGACAGCAGCAAGCTGCGCATCCCGTGCACGACGGTGGGCACCAATGTGCCGGCCACCGGCACGACCTACACAGGCACCGCGATCGACGGCTGCCCGGCGCACCTGCCGGTCGTCAGCGGCAAGAAGATGGTGGCCTACGACGTGGCCGCCTGGTCCGACCTGTGGTTCTACAGCAACCCGATCTACGTTGAAGTCCAGGGCGGCACCACCGTCGCCGGCCTGAAATAAGTTGCTGGTCAGATAGCGATACGTTTCTTTTCCTCCATCGCCATTGCAACGCGATGTCCTCGCGCCGCACGGTTCGCCGTGCGGCGCCTTTTGACTTCTGAAGCCCCTTGAATACGAGTATGGACACGAGCCTCGACAACACAGTCCATTCACCCGCGCCGCGGCGCCCCCTACCCGCCTGGCTGCGCGAGCCGCTGTTGCACTTCGCCGTGCTCGGCGCCGCGCTGTTCGCCATCGACCATTTCCTCGTCTCGCGCGCGGACGACCCGATGACCATCGTCGTCGGCGCCGACGTCGACAAGGAAGCCGTCTCGGTCTTCAAGGCCTCGCGCGGCCGCGATCCGAACGCCGACGAACTGGCGGCGCTGCGCCGCGTCTGGCTCGACAACGAGGTGCTGTACCGCGAAGGCCTGTCGATGCAGGTGGACCGCGGCGACCCGTCGATCCGCGAGCGGGTGATCTTCAAGGCGCTGAGCGTCGTCGACGCCAACGTCAAGCTGCCACCGGTCGAGGACAAGACGCTACGCGCCTGGTTCGAGGCGCACCGCGACAAATACGACGACCCGGCCCGCTACGACTTCCAGGAGGCCGCGCTGGAAGGCAAGCCGGCGGAGGTCGAGGTGCGCGCCTTCGTCACCGCGCTCAACGCCGGCACGCCGGGCGATGCCAAGGCGGGCCTGCGCGTGTTCAAGAACCGCCCACGCGCGAGCCTGGAGCCGGCCTACGGCGCCGATTTCGTCAAGGCGCTGGAAGGCATGCCCGCCGGCGAATGGCGCGCGCTGCAGACCAAGGACGGCTGGCGCGCGATCCGCGTGGACGCCGCAACGCCGGCCAAGCCCGCCGACTTCACCGTGCTCCGCAACGTGATCGTGCAGGACTGGACCGACGCCGTGCTCTCCGAGCAGCGCAGCGCCGCCGTCGCCACCCTGGCGAAGAAGTACACGATCCGGACCAGCACGCCATGAGAGCCCTGCTGCTGATCCTGCTGGCCCTGACATGTGCACTGCGGCCGGCGGCCGCGCACGAGATGAGCATGGCCGAGATGCAGCTGCGCGAGACCTCGCGCGGCGAATTCATCTGGCAATGGATGGCCACCGAGAAGGGCGCCGCCGCCGACCAGCTGCTGCCGCACTGGCCCGAGCCGTGCCGGCTCGACAGCGAGGAGCCCAACGCGCTGCATTGCGGCGCCCAGGGCCTCAGCGGCGAGCTGTCGATCGACGGCGTCGGCCGCAGCTACTCGGCCGCGCTGGTCAAGGTCTACTGGCTCGACGGCCAGGCCCGCGTCTACACGCTCACCGCCGCGCAGCCCAGCGTCCACCTGTTCGGCTCGGCCGACGACCAGCGGGGCTGGAGCGAGATCGCCACCGCCTACACGGTGCTGGGCATCGAGCACATCCTGACCGGCATCGACCACCTGATGTTCGTCGTCGGCCTGCTGTTTCTGGTCGGCTTCCGGCGCCAGTTGCTGTGGACGATCACCGCCTTCACCGCCGCGCACAGCCTGACCCTGGCCAGCAGCGCGCTGGGCCTGCTGGTGCTGCGTCCGCCGCCGGTGGAGGCGACGATCGCCCTGTCCATTGTGCTGGTGGCCGGCGAGGCGCTGCACTCGCGGCAGACGCTGGCGCGCCGCTGGCCCGCGCTGATCGCCTTCCTGTTCGGCCTGGTGCACGGCCTGGGCTTTGCCGGCGCGCTGAAGGAGATCGGCCTGCCGGCGCAGCATCTGCCGGTAGCGCTGCTGACCTTCAACGTCGGCGTGGAGATCGGCCAGCTGATGACCTTGGGGCTCTGCTGGCTGCTGTGGAAGCTGGCCGCGCGCTGGCCGGCGCTGGCGAAGCTGCGCACGGCACTGCTCTACGTGATCGGCAGTTGCGCCGCCTACTGGTCGTGGCTGCGCATCGCCGCCATCTTTGCCTGACGAGACCCATGGACGAAGTCATTCCGCTCTTCCCGACGCCCTTCATGCGCGTGCCCGGCGCGCTGCCGCCGCCGCTGGTCGTCGCACTGGCGGCGCACTTCAGCGGCATGGCCGTGCAGGACAACAACTCCAGCGCCAAGCTCTCGCACACGCGCATGCTGAAGCCGGCCGACAGCCCGCTGCTGGTCGACGTGGCGGGCCTGGTCACGCCGAAGATCGGCGAGTTCGGCGCGCTGCTGTTCGGCGAGCGCATGGGCTGGTCGATCAAGGAGATGTGGGTCAACGTGCTGGACCACGGCGGCCACCAGGCGATGCACAACCACGCCAACAGCTTCTGCTCCGGCGTGATCTACCTGACGCCGACGCACGAGTCCGCCCGCACCGTGTTCATGAAATCGCCCGGCGGCCACGACTTCTCGTTCAAGAACGACCACGACGGCGTCGCCACCGGCGCCTACAACGCCGAGAAGTGGGTCAGCCCCGATCCGAGCCCCGGCGACATGGTGCTGTTCCCCAGCTACCTGATGCACGCGGTGCCGCCTAACGCCGGAGATCGACGGATCAGCCTGGCCTTCAATGCGATCCCGGCACGGCTCGAATCGTGGGGTTATACGGTGCGGTTCAGCGGATGAGCTGCAGGGACGATCTTTTCTACGCAGAGGTCACAGAGGAACACAGAGGACATGGAGAAAGCTGGAAAGGGTTTTGTTCTCTGTGCCCTCCGTGTTCCTCCGTGTTCTCTGTGTCCATTGCTCTGCCATGAAAATTGAGACGAAGAAGATCCTGCCCGCGGCGCTGATGACGGCCTCCGGCTTCGCCGGCCTCGGCTACCAGATCGTCTGGACCCAGCAGGGCGCGCTGTGGCTGGGCCACGAGGCCGCCGCGGTGCTGGCCGTCGTCGCGGCCTTCTTCGGGGGCCTCGCGCTAGGCGCATTGGCGCTCGGGCCGCGCATCGAGCGCAGCGCGCGGCCGCGCCACTGGTATGCGGGCTGCGAGCTGCTGATCGCCGCCTGGGGTCTGGTGCTGATCTTCGGCATGGCACCGTTCAGCGCCTGGGCAGCGCGGCTGATCGGCGAGCAGCCGGCTCCAGGCTGGCAGTGGACGGTCGCCTTCCTGGGCAGCTTCGCGCTGCTGCTCCCGGCCACCGCAGCGATGGGGGCGACTTTGCCCGCGATGGAGCGGCTGGTCGCCGCCGAGGGCCGCCGCTCGATCGCGCTGCTCTATGCCTTCAACACCTTCGGCGCGGTGCTGGGCGTGCTGGCGACCGCCTTCTGGCTGGTGCCCGAATGGGGCCTGGCGCGCACGGCCACGCTCTGCGTCGCGCTGAACCTGTTCTGCGCGGCGGCGGCGTGGAAGAGCTTTCCCGCCAGCGGTGCGGTGCCGGCGGGCGGTGACGCCGCGGCGCGCGGCCCGCTGCTGCGCCTGTTCGCCACCGGCTTGCTGGGCATCGGCTACGAGGTGCTGGTCGTGCGCGTGCTGAGCCAGGTGGCCGAGGACACGGTCTACACCTTCGCGCTGCTGCTGGCGGTCTATCTCGTGGGCAGCGCGCTGGGCGCGGCGGCCTGGGCGCGCTGGCCGCGCGGGCGCGTCACGCGCGACGCGCTGCTGTGCGCGCTGGCCGCGGCCTGCCTGCTCGGCACGGCCAGCCTGTGGGCGGCGGATGCGCTGAAGCTCGCCGTCACGTCCGCACTGCCCGCGGGCATGGCGGGCGCCGCCGCCGGCGAGGCGGCGCTGGCAATCGCCGCATTCCTGTTGCCGACGCTGGCTATGGGCGCGCTGTTCAGCCAGCTCGCGGACGAGGCGAACGCCGCCGGCGCCGGCTTCGGCCGCGCGCTGGGCTTCAACACCGCCGGTGCCGCGCTGGCGCCGCTCGTCTTCGGCGTGCTGCTGGCGCCGGCGTTGGGCCCCAAGCTGTGCCTGCTGCTCGTCGCCGCCGGCTACCTGGCGATGGTGACGCGGCCGATGCTCGCCGCACTGCCGGCCGGCGCCGCCGCCACGCTGGCCCTCATCGCGCCGCCGCTAGCCTTCGTGGACCTGCCCGAAGGCGGCCACATCGTCAGCTACGCGGACGGCGCGATGGCCGCCGTCAGCGTCGTCGAGGACGCGCAGGGTGTCTCGCGCCTGCGCATCAACAACCGTCAGCAGGAAGGCAGCAGCACGAGCCGGCTCGTCGACGCGCGCCAGGCGCTGCTGCCGCTGCTGCTGCACCCTGCCCCGCGGCGCGCGCTGTTCCTGGGCCTGGGCACCGGCATCACCGCCGCCTCGGCCGCGCAGGACCCCACCCTCGCCGTCGACGCGGTGGAGCTGCTGCCCGAGGTGATCGCGGCGTCCGCGCACTTCACCAAGCAGCTCGATCCGCCGCCGCGCGCGCTGCACCTGCGCTCCGCCGATGCGCGGCGTTATGTGCGCGCCGCCGGCCAGCGCTACGACGTGATCGTCTCCGACAACTTCCACCCGGCCCGCAGCGGCTCCGGCTCGCTGTACACGGTGGAGCACTTCGCCGCCGTGCGCGAGCGGCTGGCCGACGGTGGCCTGTTCTGCCAGTGGCTGCCGCTGCACCAGCTCGACCTGGAGACGCTGCGCAGCATCGTCCGCGCCTTCATCGCCGTGTATCCGCAGGGCACGGCGCTGCTGGCGAGCAACAGCCTCGCCACGCCGGTGCTGGGCCTGGTGAGCCACGCCGGCTTCGACGCCGCGGCGCTGCACCGGCGCATCGATGCCGCGGCCTGGCCCGAGCCGCCGGCCGACTTCGGCATCGAGGACGAGTACGCGCTGCTCGGCAGCTTCGTCGCCGGGCCCGCCGCACTGCGCGCCTTCGCCGGCGATGCGCCGGCCAATACCGACGACCGCCCGGTCGTCGCCTACCGCGCGCCGCGCGTCACCTACGCGCCGGATGCCGCGCCGCAGGACCGCCTGATCGCGCTGCTCGGCCAGGTCCGCATCACGCCGGCCGAGCTGACGGGCACCGACTCGCCACGGCTGGCCGCCTACTGGTCCGCCCGCCAGCGCTACCTGGACCTCGGCCGCGGCGTGCAGCCGAGCGCCGACGTCCGCGCGATGCTGGCCCAGCTGCAGCGCCCGCTGCTGGAGGTGCTGCACACCAGCCCCGACTTCCGCCCCGCCTACGACCCGCTGCTGCGCATGGCGATGGCGCTGGGGCCGATGCAGCCCACACAGGCGCGCGCGCTGCTGGGCGAACTGGCCCAGGTGCAACCGGCCCGATCCGAGGCCCGGCAGGCGCTGGCCGACATCGCTGATTGAGCGTCCTCATGCGAAGGCCGCAGATGCATAGCCGTTTTAGTCGCTTCACCGCGGCGGCGGCTTCCGCAAGACTGCGGCCCCATGAGCAGCAGCACCGACACCGTATTCCTTACATCCGCCACTGCGCCCGGCGCCGCCCCCGATGACCCGACGGGGTCAGGTCTTGCCAGGCTGCGGGAGCAGCTTGCCGCCACCGCCGTCGAGCGCGATCGCCAGGGCGGGCATGCCGCCGAGCAGCGCGAGCTGATCCGCGCCAGCGGCCTGCTGGCGCTGACGATCCCGCGCGAGCTGGGCGGCCTCGGCGGCAGCCTCACCGACTTCTACCGCGCACTGCGCGAGCTGGCCCAGGTGGACAGCGCGCTGGCGCACCTGTTCGGCTTCCACCATCTGCAGCTCTTCGGCGTGCAGCTCTACGGCGGCCCCGCCGCTATCGCTCACGGCACGCGCCACCTTCGCGAGACGGCCGAGCAGCGCCTGTTCTGGGGCAATGCGTTGAACCCGGCCGATACGCGGCTGGCGGCCCGCAAGGTCGATGGTGGCTGGCGGCTCGAAGGCGTCAAGGGCTTCTGCTCCGGCGCGCTGGGTTCCGACCGGCTGACCGTCTCGGCCCTGACCCGCGACGGCGCGCTGTTGATCGGCATCGTGCCGACGCGCCGCGAGGGTGTGCAGGTGAGCCAGGACTGGGACGCCTTCGGCCAGCGGCAGACCGACAGCGGCAGCGTGCGCTTCGTCGATGTCTGGCTGGCCGATGACGAGTTGCTCCAGCAGCCCCGCGTCGCCAGCACGCCGCGCGCCACCCTGCGCTCGCAGATCGCGCAATTGATCATGTCCAACCTCTACCTCGGCATCGCCGAGGGTGCCTTCGACGAGGCGCGCCGCTACACACTGACGCAGAGCCGCCCCTGGTCCGCCTCGGGCGTCGAACACGCGGCGGACGACCCCTATGTGCAGCAGCGCTACGGCGACCTGTGGCTGTACGTGCGCTCTGCACAGGCCGTCACCGAAGCGGCGGTGCGCAAGCTCGATGCCGCGCTGGCTCGTGGCGAAGCGCTGACGGCGCAGGAGCGCGGCGAAGTGGCCGTGGCCGGGGCCGAGGCCAAGGTGCTGGCCCACCGGGCGGCACTGGAGGTCAGCACGCAGCTGTTCGAGCTGACCGGCGCACGCAGCACCTCCGCCCGCTTCGGCCTGGACCGCTTCTGGCGCAACGCCCGCGTGCACACGCTGCACGACCCGGTCGACTACAAGCTGCGCGACCTGGGCCGCTTCCGGCTCGAAGGCCGCATCCCCGAACCGACTTCGTATTCCTGAAGATGAGCGTCATCGGCAGCATTCCCCATCCGCTGATCCGGCTCGACGGCGTGTCGAAGTCCTTCGGCAGCTTCGAAGCCGTGCGCGACGTGAGCCTGCAGGTGCGCGAGGGCGAGATCCTCGGCCTGATCGGCCGCAGCGGCGCCGGCAAGTCCACCTTGCTGCGCCTGATCAACCTGCTGGAGCGGCCCGATACCGGCCGCGTGTTCGTCGCGGGCCAGGAGCTGACGCGGCTGGGCAGCACCGAGCTGCGCGCCGCGCGCCGCCAGATCGGCATGATCTTCCAGCAGTTCAACCTGCTGCAGAACGCCACCGTGGCCGAGAACGTCGCCTTCCCGCTGCGGCTGGACGGCAAGGCCTCGCGTGCCGACATCGCCGCGCGCGTGGACGAATGCCTGGCGCTGGTAGGCCTGCGGGACAAGGCGACCAGCTACCCGGCACAGCTCAGCGGGGGCCAGAAGCAGCGCGTGGCGATCGCCCGCGCGCTGGCGCCGCGGCCGGCCGTGCTGCTGTGCGACGAGCCGACCTCCGCGCTCGATGCCGAGACGACGCGCGAACTGCTGGCCACCTTGGCCGACATCAACGCGCGGCTGGGCGTCACGCTGGTGATCGTCACCCACGAGCTGCCGGTCGTGCAGGCGCTGTGCCGGCAGGCGGCCGTGGTGGAGGACGGCCGCATCGTCGAGCAGTTCGCCGTGGCCGAGGCCGCGCAGGGCCGCAGCACGCTGGCGCGCGAGGTGGCCTATGCCTGAACACATCATCGAGCTGCTGCCCGACCTGGTGCTGGCGATCGGCCAGACGGCGCTGATGCTGGCCGTGGGCCTGGCCGCGGCGCTGGCCTTCGGCGGGCCGCTGGGCGTGCTGCTGTTCCAGCTCCGGCCGGGGCCCGTCTCCAGCCTGCTGAACTGGCTGGTGAATACCGTGCGCAGCTTCCCTTTCATCATCTTGCTGGTGGCGCTGGTGCCGTTCACGCGGGTGCTGACCGGCTCGTCGATCGGCCCGTTGGCCGCTGCCGTGCCGCTGTCCTTCGCGGCGATCCCGTACTTCGCCCGCCTGGTCGAGCAATGCCTGCGCGACGTGCCGCGCGGCGTCATCGAGGCGGCGCAGGCGATGGGCGCCAGCGAGTTCCAGATCGTCACCCGCGTGCTGCTGCGCGAAGCCCGCTCGGGCCTGGCCGGCGCGCTGACGGTGCTGGCGATCAGCTTTCTTTCCTACTCCGCCGTGGCCGGCGTCGTCGGCGGTGGCGGCATCGGCGACCTGGCGATCCGCTACGGCTACTACCGCTTCCAGACCGACGTGATGGTGCTGACGGTGGTGATCCTGATCGCGCTGGTGCAGCTCATTCAATTCATCGGCAACACCGCCGCGCGCCGACTCGACAAACGTTGATAACTCTCCAAATCCACTGACATGAACACGATCCGTCGCTCGCTGCTCGCACTCGCCCTCGTCGCCACCACCGCCGCCACCTTCGCCGCGGAGCCGAAGAAGGAACTGGTGATCGGCGCCACCGCCGGCTCCAACATCGAGGTGCTGCGCCTGGGCATCAAGCCGCTGCTGGAGCAGAAGGGCTACAAGGTCAAGCTGGTCGAGTTCAACGACTACGTGCAGCCCAACCTCGCGCTGGCCCAGGGTGCGCTGGACGCGAACTTCTTCCAGCACACGATCTACCTGAACCGCTTCCGCGAGGACCGCAAGCTGGACCTGGTGGAGATCGTCCAGGGCCCGATGGCGCCGTTCGGCATCTACTCGAAGAAGCGCAAGAGCATCGCCGAGGCCAAGCCGGGCGACCGCATCACCTTGGCCAACGACCCCGCCAACCTGGCCCACGGCCTGGCGCTGCTGGCCGACCAGAAGCTGATCACCTTGAAGCCCGGCGCCGATCCGATCCGCGTCACCGAGAAGGACGTGGCCAGCAACCCGCTGAACCTGAAGCTGCAGCCGCTGGAAGCGGCCCAGTTGCCGCGCACGCTGGATGACGCTGACTACGCCATCGTCAACGGCAACTTCGCGATCTCCTCGGGCTTGAAGCTCACCGACGCGCTGGTGCTGGAGAAGACGCCGGCGCACTACATGCTGGTCGTCGCCGTCAAGGGTGCGGACAAGGACGCGCCGTGGAGCCGCGACATCTCCGCCGCCTTCCACGCGCCCCAGTTCAAGGCCGTACTGGAAAAGAACTTCCCCGGCTACGCCCGCCCGGACTTCCTGCAATGAGCAAGCAGATCAGATTCAACGCGTTCACGATGAACACGGTCGGGCACCAGTCGCCCGGCCTGTGGACCCATCCGAAGGACGAGTCCCACCGCTACACCGACGCGAATTACTGGCAGGACCTGGCACGGCTGCTGGAGCGCGGCCGCTTCGACGGCGTCTTTCTCGCCGATGTACTGGGCGTCTACGACGTCTACCAGGGTGCGGCCGACGCGGCGCTGCGCCACGGCGTGCAGGCGCCGCTGAACGATCCGCTGGCGCTGGTGCCGCTGATGGCCGGCGTGACCAAGCACCTGGGCTTCGGCATCACCGCCGCGCTGAGCTACGAACACCCCTACACCTTCGCCCGCCGCATCTCGACGCTGGACCACCTGACCCGCGGCCGCGTCGGCTGGAACATCGTCACCGGCTACCTGGACAGCGCCGCGCGCAACCTGGGCCTGGTGCAGCAGTTGGCCCACGACGAGCGCTACGACCTGGCCGACGAGTACCTGGAGGTCGTGTACAAGCTCTGGGAGAAGAGCTGGGACGAAGACGCGGTGCGGCGCGACAAGAGCGCGCGCGTGTTCACCGATCCGGCCAAGGTCCATCCGATCCGCCACCGTGGCCCCAACTTCCAGGTGCCCGGCATCCACCTGAGCGAGCCCTCGCCGCAGCGCACGCCGGTGCTGTTCCAGGCCGGCACCTCGCAGCGCGGCCGCGCCTTCGCCGGCCGGCATGCGGAATGCGTGTTCGTCAGCGGGCCCAGCAAAACGGTGGTGACGGGCTACGTGGACGGCGTGCGTGCCTCCGTCGTCGCGGCCGGCCGCCGCGCGGAGGACGTGCTGGTCTACGCGCAGGCGCTGGTCATCACCGGCGCCACCGAGGCCGAGGCGCATGCGAAGCTGGACGACTACCGCCGCCACCTCGACATCGAGGCCGCGCTGGCCCTGCTGTCGGGCTGGACCGGCGTGGACTTCTCGCGCTATCCGCCGGACGCGACGATCGAGTACCTGGACACGCAGGCCGGCCGCGCCGCGCTGGCCTCGTTCAGCAGCGCCGACCCGGACCGCCGCTGGACCGTGCGCGAGGCGGCCGAGTTCATCGGCCTCGGTGGCCGCGGGCCGGTCATCGTCGGCAGCCCGGCCCAGGTGGCGGACCAGTTGATCGACTGGCAGGACGCCACAGGCGTGGACGGCTTCAACCTCACCTACGCCGTGGCCCACGAAGACCTGCGCGAGGTGGTCGACCGCGTCGTGCCCGAGTTGCAGGCGCGCGGCCGCTATCGCAGCGAATACGAGCCGGGCAGCTACCGCCACAAGCTGTTCGGCCGCGGCCCGCGGCTGGACGAACGCCACGCCGGCCGCCAGGTCCGCATCGATCCCCCGCCATCCGAACTGGAGCAAGCCGCATGACTTCCCTCAATCGCCGCCACGCCCTCGCGCTGGGCCTCGCTGCCGCGCTGCCCGCCGTCGCAGCCGACGCGCCGAAGACGCTGCGCATCGGCTACCAGAAGTTCAACACGCTCAACATCCTGAAGGGCGCCGGCCAGCTGGAGGCCGCGCTGAAGCCGCTCGGCTGGAGCGTGAGCTGGAAGGAGTTCGCCACCGGCCCGGTGCTGCTGGAGGCTCTGAACGCCGGGGCGATCGACTTCGGCCACGCCGCCGACACGCCCAGCGTGTTCGCCCAGGCAGCCGGCGTGCGCGCCGTCTACCTGGCGGCCGAGCAGCCCTACCCGCAAGGCATCGCGATCCTGGTGCCGCAGGACTCGCCGCTGAAGACGGTGGCCGACCTGAAGGGCCGCCGCATCGCCGTCGGCCGCGGCTGGAACGTGCAGTACCTGCTGGTGCGCGCGCTGGAAGACGCCGGCCTGTCCTTCGACGAAGTGCAACCGGCCTGGGTCAACACGGCCGCCGATGCGCGCAGCGCCTTCGAGTCGGGCAAGGTCGACGCGGTCGGGCTGTGGGATCCGTTCCTGGCCGGCGCGGAGCTGAACGGCAAGCCGCGCGTGCTGCGCAACGGCGAGGGCCTGTCGAACAACCGCACCTTCTACCTGGCCGCGACGGATTTCGCGGAACAGCAGGGTCAGGTCTTGCGCGCCGTGTTCGCCGAGCTGCGCAAGACCAACGACTGGGCCGACCGCCATCCGCAGCAGGTGGCCGAGCAGCTGGCGCCGCAGCTGGGCGTGCCGGTCCCGGTGCTTGCGCTGGCGACCGGGCGGCGCCGCTACACGGCGGTGCCGGTGGACGCCGCCATCGTCGCCGAGCAGCAGCGCATCGCCGACACCTTCTTCAAGCTGAAGCTGATCCCGCGCCAGGTGCAAGTGCGCGACGCCGTCTTCACCCGCGACACCTACGTTTGACCGCTACGTCTGACTGAGCCCCCCCGATGATCCAACGCCGAACGCTGCTGCAGGCCGCAGCACTCGCCTCGTCCCCATTGGCGCTCGCCGCCCGCGCTGCGGTGCCCCTGCAGGAACTGCGGCTCGATTACGCCTACTACTCGCCGTCCAGCCTGGTGCTGCGGCGCTTCGGCTGGCTGGAGGAGGACTTCAAGAAGGACGGCATCCCCGTCCGCTGGGTGCTCAGCGCCGGCAGCAACCGCGCGCTGGAATACCTGAACGCCGGCAGCATCGACATCGGCTCCACGGCCGGCCTCGCCGCGCTGCTGGGCCGCGCGAACGGCAACCCGATCCGCGCGCCGTACATCTTCTCGCGGCCCGAATGGACGGCGCTGGTCGTGCGCCACGACTCGAACATCAAGACGCTGGCCGACCTGAAGGGCAAGAAGGTCGCCGCGACCAAGGGCACCGACCCCTACCTGTTCCTGCTGCGCGCGCTGCACGTGGCCGGCCTCAGGCGCAACGACATCGAGCACGTGGCGCTGCAGCATGCCGACGGCCGCGCGGCGCTGGAGCAGGGCCGGGTCGACGCCTGGGCCGGCCTCGATCCGCTGATGGCCGCCAGCGAACTGGACCAGGGCTCGCGGCTGATCTATCGCAACGTGGCGTTCAACACCTACGGCTTCCTGAACGTGCGCGAAGAGTTCCTCGCCAACCAGCCGCAGGCGGTGCGCCGCGTGATCGCGGGCTACGAGCGGGCGCGGCAATGGATCCTTGCCAACACGACCGAGGCGGCCAGGATCCTGTCCGAGGAGGCCAAGGTGAGCCTGCCGGTCGCCCTGCTGCAGATCAAGCTGCGTACCGACCTGAGCCATCCGCTGCCGACGGCCGAGCACGTGCAGGCGCTGCAGGCGGCCGCGCCGATCCTGCTGTCGGAGCAACTGGTGCGGCCGGGCACGGACCTGAACCGAACGGTGCTTGAGCTGGTGGACACGCGCTTCGCCGCGCCGCTGCTGGCCCGAGCCTGACGACGATGTCGAACGTGAACGCCGAGGCCGGCGCGAAGCTGGATGCGCCCGCGCCGCTGCGCCTGCCAACACTGCGCCTGCCGCGCGCCGCGCTGGGCCTGCTGCTGCCGGTGCTGATGCTGCTGGCGATCGAAGTGGCCGTGCGCGCCGGCTGGATCGCCTCGCACCTGCTGCCGGCACCCAGCGAGGTGCTGCGCACCTTGGGCGAGCTGGCCTCGCGTCAGGCGCTGGCGGCACACATCGCGGCCAGCACCTTGCGCGTGGCCGCCGGCTTCGCGCTGGGCGCGTCGGCCGCGCTGCTGCTGGGCGCCTGGGTCGGCCTGTCGCCGCTGGCGCATGCGCTGCTGGACCCGAGCTTCCAGGCACTGCGGGCGATTCCGTCTTTGGCCTGGGTTCCGCTGCTGCTGTTGTGGCTGGGCATCGACGAGGCGCCGAAGATCGTGCTGATCGCGATCGGCGCCTTCTTCCCGATCTACATGGGCGTGGCCTCGGGCATTGCCGACGTGGATCGCCGGCTGGTCGAGGTGGCGCAGCTGCGCGGGCTCACGCGGAGCCAGTTGGCCCGCCGCGTGCTGCTGCCGGCGGCGCTCCCGGCTCTGCTGAACGGGTTGCGCCTGGGGCTCTCGCTGGCCTGGATGTTCATGGTGGCGGCCGAGCTGATCGCCGCGAGCCGGGGCCTCGGCTACCTGCTCAGCGATGGCCGCGAGACCGGCCGTGCCGACATCGTGCTCGCCGCGATCGGGCTGCTGGCGCTGCTGGGCAAGCTCAGCGACGGGCTGATGGCCGCCGTGGAGGCACGGGCGCTGCACTGGCGCGATGGCTTCGGCGGGAGTGCAGCGCGATGAGTACGCCATTGCTCGATCTGAACCTGCGCCGCAAGGCCTACCCCGGCCGCACGGTGCTGACCGACGTTCGCCTGCAACTGCACGCCGGCGAGGTCGTGAGCATCGTCGGCGCCAGCGGCTGCGGCAAGAGCACCTTGCTGCGCATCGCCGCCGGGCTCGACGATGCGTTCGACGGTCATGCCCTGCTCGAAGGACGGCCGCTGGGCCTGCGCCGGGTCAGCCGCGCGACCGTCTCCGCCGTGGGTGTCGTCTTCCAGGAGCCGCGCCTGTTCCCGTGGCTCGACGTCGCGGCCAACGTGGGCTTCGACAGCAGCGCGGAATTCGATGCGCGGCGCGTCTCGGCGCTGCTGGACGAGGTGGGCCTGGCCGGCTACGAGCGGGCCCTGCCCAAGCAGTTGTCCGGCGGCCAGGCGCAGCGCGTCGCCATCGCCCGGGCGCTCTACACCGGGCCGCGGCTGCTGCTGCTCGACGAGCCCTTCTCGGCGCTGGATGCGTTCACCCGCGTCCGCCTGCAGGACCTCGTGCTCGAGCTGGCGCAGCGCCACCGCGCGAGCCTGCTGCTCGTCACGCACGAACTGGAGGAAGCGGTGCTGCTGTCCGACCGCGTGCTGCTGCTCGACCAGGGCCGCGTCGCGCGCGAGCTGGCCGTGCCGCTGCATCGCCCGCGTTCACGCGACGACACGGCGCTGATCCGCCTGCGGCGCGAACTGCATGGCGCGCTGGCGCAGGCCGCCTGATCGATCAAGGTCTTTTCCGTTTGTCTCCTCACCCGATCGGGTGATTTCGCACCTCGCCGAGGGGCCCCAAGCCCCGAGGCAGGTGCATTTTTTTTGGCGCGAAGGGAACAAAAACCCCCTCACTACAATCCGCCGATCGTCCCCACAAGGGGCAGCAGAAAGGCCCGGTCGCCATGGACACCCGCACCTCCCAGATCACCCTGCGCGTCGAGCGCATCCGCGACGCGCTGAAGGCGGCCAACGCCCAGGCTGCACTGATCCTCTCGGCCGATCCGCACCTGTCCGAATACCTGCCCGAGCGCTGGCAGGGCCGCCAGTGGGCCTCGGGCTTCACCGGCTCGATGGGTACGCTGGTCGTCACGCGCGAGCGTGCGGCGGTGTTCGCCGACAGCCGCTACTGGTCGCAGGCCGAGGCCGAGCTGGCCGGCACCGGCATCGAGCTGCAGAAGATCCCGACCGGTGCGGCCACGCACTACATCGACTGGATCGCCGTGCAGCTGAAGGCCGGAGACACACTGGCCGTCGACGGTCAGGTGCTGAGCCTGGCGCTGGCGCAATCGCTGCGCGCGGCGATGGAGCGGGCCGGCATCGTGCTGCGCACCGATGTCGACGTGTTCGCCAGCGCCTGGGACGGCCGCCCCGGGCTGCCCACCGCGGCGATCTACGAGCACCTGCCGCCCGAGGCCACCGTCAGCCGCGGCGACAAGCTGGCGCACGTGCGCGCCGCGATGGCCCGCGCTGGCGCCAGCCACCACTTCGTCTCGACCGTCGACGACATCGGCTGGCTGCTGAACCTGCGCGGCTCCGACGTCGACTACAACCCGGTCTTCCTCGCGCACGTGCTGCTCGACACGCAGCGGGCCACGCTGTTCATCGCCGCGGGCAAGCTGCCGTCCGAAGTGCAGGCGCGCCTGGCGGCCGACGGCGTCGACGTGGCGGAGTACGCGCAGGCATCGAGAGCCTTAGCCGCGCTGCCCGCCGACGCCGTGCTGCTGCTGGACCCGCGTCGCGTGACCTTGGGCCTGCGCGAGGCGGTGCCCGCGGGCGTCAAGGTCATCGAGCAAATCAATCCGAGCACGCTGGCCAAGAGCCAGAAGACGCGCGCCGAGGCAGGCTTCGTGCGCGAGGCGATGGTGCAGGACGGCGTGGCGATGTGCGAGTTCTACGCCTGGTTCGAGGCCGCGCTGCTGCGCGGCGAGCCGATGACGGAACTGACCGTCGACGAGCAGCTGAGCGCCGCCCGCGCGCGCCGCCCGGGCTTCATCGGCCTGAGCTTCCCGGTGATCGCCGGCTTCAACGCGAACGGCGCGATGCCGCACTACCGCGCCACGCCGCAGTCGTTCGCGAAGATCGAGGGCGACGGCCTGCTGCTGATCGACTCCGGCGGCCAGTACCTCGGCGGCACGACCGACATCACCCGCGTGTGGCCGATCGGCGCCGTCAGCGCCGAGCAGAAGCGCGACTACACGCTGGTGCTCAAGGGCATGATCAACCTCAGCACAGCCGTGTTCCCGCGCGGCACGCTGAGCCCGATGCTGGACGCGCTGGCCCGGCTGCCGCTGTGGCAGCACGGCCTGGACTACGGCCACGGCACGGGTCACGGCGTCGGCTACTTCATGAACGTGCACGAAGGCCCGCAGAGCATCTCCAAGGCCGTGCCCGAGGCGACGATGGCGATGGAGCCGGGCATGATCACCTCGAACGAGCCGGGCCTGTATCGGCCGGGCCAATGGGGCGTGCGGATCGAGAACCTGGTGCTGAACGTGCCGAAGCCGACACAAGAGAAGGGCCAGTTCGGCGACATGCTCGCCTTCGAGACGCTGACCTTGTGCCCGATCGACACACGCTGCGTGGACCAGAGCCTGCTGCGTGCCGATGAGACCGCGTGGCTGAACGACTACCACGCCACCGTGCGCTCGGCGCTGGCGCCGCACCTGACCGGCGCGGCGCTGGACTGGCTGAACCTGCGGACCGAGGCGATCTGACGCCCCGATTCCCGCGGGTGGTCAAGCCATCGCAGGGATGCGATTCGCGGCGTAGTCCTTGCCGGCCTTGATCGCGTGCTGGAGGGCTTCGCGCGGCGAGGCCCAGGCGAAGCCGCCCGCCAGGTTCTCGTTGCGGAAGGCTTCCTGCCGGGGCAGGCGGCCGCGCACCCGCACAACGACGACGGCGGCCACATAGCCGTACTGGCGCGAGCGCTCGATTGCACCCGCGTAGATCTTGTAATCACCCGCGTCAACTTCTTCGAAATACATAAGGCGTTCCTCTCCTGGGCGCTGCAAAAGGCCGCAGCGTGGTCCGCACTATTACGAGCTTGGGTGGGCCGCGATACACCTCAAAGAAAGGGGTTTGCGTGATCGGCATGTGATTCAGATCACGTTCATCCGAGATTAGGTAACTTTCACGTTCGACGGCATGCGATGGCGTGCACGTAACTGGTTAGCTACCGGGCAGATGCAGCGCTTCGAAAGTGCTTCACAAGATTCTGTTTTACATTCATATTTTATTGTTTTACGATAAAACTATGAGTACATCTCCCGTGCTGAGAATCCATCGCCTGTCCGTGGCCGTGCGCTGGCTCGCTGCCATCGGCGCGCTGGTGCTGCTGGTTCTGCCGCCGGTGTTCTGGAGCCAGCCGGAGTGGGTGGCCTCGGTCGCGCGGCGCGAATGGGCCCTGAGCCCGTTGCAGCTCGACGCGGGCAGCCGCCTCGCCGCCCTGGCGGCCAGCCTGCTGCAGTGCCTGCCGGGACTCTGGGCGATGTGGGAGATCTGGCGGCTGTTCGGCCGTTTTGCCGCCGGCGAGGTGCTGGCGCCGCAGCCGGCGCGCCACCTGCGCCGGCTCGGCGGCGCCCTGATCACGCTGGCCGTGCTCTCGCCGCTGAGCGACACGCTGACGGTGCTGGCGCTGACCTGGCATAACCCGCCGGGCCAGCGTCAACTGATCGTCCACGTGTCCGGGCAGGACTATCTGGCGCTGCTGTTCGGCCTGATGCTGATGGCGCTGGCGGCGGTGCTCGGCGAAGCGGCGCGCGTGGCGCAGGAACACTCCGAGTTCGTCTGATGCCCATCGTCGTGACCCTGGACGTGATGCTCGCGCGCCGCAAGATGCGCTCGCGCGAGTTGGCCGAGAAGATCGGCATCACCGAGGCGAACCTGTCGCTGCTGAAGTCCGGCAAGGTGCGTGGCATCCGCTTCGATACGCTCGCCGCGATCTGTGCGGCGCTCGATTGCCAGCCCGCTGAACTGCTGAGTTATGAGGCCGGCCCCGAAGATGATGCCCAGGACTAGGCCCGCCCGCTGGCTCTTGCTGCTGCCGCTGGCGCTGGCCCACCTGCTGCTGGCGCTGTGGCTGAACGGCCGGCACCTTGCAACGCCGCGCAGCACGCCGCTGCAGGCGCTGAGCATCGTCCGGCTGGACATGGAGACACCGCGCCCGCCACCGCCGAAGCTGCAAGCTCCGAACGTCGAGCCCCGGCTGCCGCTGCCGGTCGTCGTGCCGATCGATCCGCCGCGGCTCGACGACCTCGCACCACCGCCGAACGCGATCACACCGACGCAGACGGACACGCCGCACAGCGCCGCCGCGGCCGACGCCGCACGCCCCGCGCCGCTGAATCTGGCACTGCCATCCGCCGTGCCACCCGCCCCCGCGGCCTCGCAGCCCTGGCGCAACCCGGCCCTCGCCGACCCGCGCGCCAACACGCAGCGGGCCGACTACGCCGCCCGGATGGCCGACACGCTCGGCACCGACACCACCCTGCGCGAACAGCAGCTCAGCAACGGCACCGTACGCCTTCGGCAGGGCACCCAATGCGTCGAGGTCAGCGAATCGCGCATCGGCAACATCGATCCCTTCAACAACAGCATGCGACCCACGCCGCGCGTGACGCACCCCTGCCGATGAACAACAAGCTTCCCGTGATCACCCTCCTGCTGTCCCTCGGCGCCGCGGCGTCTGCGCAGGACGCATCACCTGCGCAGCTCGACGCCGTCACGGTCCAGCGCGGCGCGATGACGACCAGCGTCGCGCCCTACGGCCAGATCAACGAGCTGCTCGCCGGCCTGCAGACCTATGGCGAAGGGCTGTTCCGCTTCGAGTTCCACATGAAGCCGAAGGATCCCGCCAAGCTCGTCGCCACGCCGACCCTGGCGATCCAGCACGCCGACTTCTACCGCCCGCTGAAGATCGCGCCCGATGGCCTCGTCGAGCTGCCCGTGCTGCCCGCCGAGCAGGCCAAAGATGCCGACGTCATCACCAACCAGCCCAAGGGCAGCCTGCAGCTGCAAGGCAGCATCGAGCTGACGACACCGCCAGCTGCGCTGGACCTGGCCGGCGTGCGCCGCATGGTGGCGCTGTCGGGCCGGCTCAAGCGAGAGCTGCTGCCCTGGTACGTGCGGCCACTGTTTCCGTCGATGAGCGGTGTGCGCATCTGCAGCGCCCAGCCCGGCTGGGAGATGCAGTGGCGCGACGAGAAAGGTCAGCTGTGGGGCGTGACCTTGCCGCCGGCGCCGGGCGAGACGGATCCGAAGGTCAAGTCGCCGGCCCAGCAATGCACGGTGCTGACGGGCCAGGAGCACTGGCCCGAATCCGCCAAGCTGGTCGCGCCAGCCGACGCGCGGCTGAGCGTCAAGCTGCTTTGACCGTCGCCAACCTGGCGCGTTCCTCTTCCTGCAGCCGCAGCACGCGGCGCTGGACCTTGCCGGTGGTCGTCATCGGCAGCGCTTCGATGAACTCGATCTCCTTCGGGTACTCGTAGGGCGCCAGCCGCGACTTCACGTGGCCCTGCAGTTGCGCGACGAGCCGGCTCGTGCCCTTGAAGCCCGGTGCCAGCACCACGTAGGCCTTCACCAGCGCGCCGCGCTCGGTGTCGGGCTTGGGCACCACCGCCGCATTCGCAACGGCCGCGTGCTTGACCAGGCAGTTCTCGATCTCGCTCGGGCCGATGCGGTAGCCGGCGGACTTGAACACGTCGTCGCTGCGGCCCTGGTACCAGAGATAACCGTCCGCATCGACGGTGGCCATGTCGCCGGTGCGGCACCAGCTGTCGGCCGGGTCGCCGGTGAACTTCGCGCGGGTGGCCTCGTCCTGGCCCCAGTAGCCGAGGAAGAAGATCGGGTCGGGCTCGCCGTGCACGTCGCGCCGGTGCACGGCCACGTCGCCGGGCACGCCCGGGGGGCAGGTCTTGCCCTCTTCGTCGATCACGGCGACACGGTGGCCCGGGTAGGCACGGCCCATGCTGCCGGCGCGTGCCGGCCACAGCGCTGCGCAGTTGCCGACGATGTAGTTGATCTCGGTCTGGCCGAACATCTCATTGACGGTGATGCCCAGTTGCTGCTGGCAGTAGGCGAACACCGCATCGCCCACCGACTCGCCGGCGCTCATGATCGCCTGCAGCTTCAGGCCCGGGTAGCGCTCATGCGGCTGCGGCACGGCCTTCATCATCGCCTTCAGCGCGGTGGGGAACAGGAAGGTGTGGGTGACGCCGTGGGCCTGCATCAGCTCGAAGGCCTTCTCGGCGCCGAAGCGGCCCTGGTAGGCGAGGATGGGCCGGCCGAAGTAGAGCGTGGGCAGCAGCGCGTCCATCAGGCCGCCGGTCCACGCCCAGTCGGCAGGGCTCCAGAAGACCGCCTGCGAGCCCTTCTCGGGCGCTGCCGTGTCGAAACCGAACCAGTTCTGGCTGGCGATGAAGCCGCTGAGATTGCCGATCAGGCAGCGCTGGGCCAGCAGCGCACCCTTGGGCGGGCCGGTGGTGCCGCTGGTGTAGATCAGGATCGCAGCGTCCTCGGCCTTGGTCTTCACGGCGGTGAAGCGGGCGTCCTCGGCCTGCAGCGCGGTCATCCAGTTGATCTCATCGCAGCCTGCTTCGCATTCGCCGACGACGATCAGCCGGCGCAGCGCCGGCACCTGGGCGCGTAGGCCCCGCACGGTGTCCAGCACCGCGCATTCGACCAGCGCCAGCACCGCGCCGCTGTCCCTCAGCCGGTACTCCAGCGCCTCCGGCCCGAACAGCATCGACAGCGGCACGGCCACCGCGCCGAGCTGGCTGATCGCGACGTGGGCCACGGCCGTCTCGAAGCGCTGCGGCAGGATGATCGCCACCCGGTCGCCTCGCTGAACGCCCTGGCGCCGCAGTGCGTTGGACAGGCGGTTCGCCGCGCGCTGCAGCTGGCCGAAGCTGTAGTGCGCGCCGCAGCCATCGTCACTCGCGAACTTGATCGCGAGCGCATCGGGCGTGTCGCGCGCCCAGCGCGCGCAGCAGACCTCGGCGATATTGAATTCCTCAGGCACCTGCCAGCGGAAGCCCGCATGCAGTGCGGCATAACGGTTTACTTCAGCGGCATCGGCAAGCATGGCCATCGGGTGGAGCCCTCCGCGGATAAGGCGAAGATAGTAGCCATCGCTCGCCTCGGCGCGCTCATGGATTCCCCGGACACTTTCTTACACTCCCGCCGATGATCAAGCTCTATCACAACCCCCGCTGCTCCAAATCGAAGGAGGCCCTGAACCTGCTGCAGGAGCGGCTGCCGATCAGCGCCTTCCAGGTGCGCGAGTACCTGAAGAAGCCGCTGGACCTGGCCGAGCTGAAGGCCCTGCAGGCGCGGCTGGCCGTGCCGGTGCGCGAGTTGCTGCGCAGCGGCGAGCAGGCCTACTGGGAGCTGGACCTGGCGAACGAGGCGAAAACCGACGACGAGCTGCTGGCCGCCATCGCCGCCCATCCGAAGCTGCTGCAGCGGCCGATCGTCGTGAGCGACGACAAGGCCCTGATCGCCCGGCCGCCGGAACTGCTGCTTCAGCTCTTGCCGTAAGCGGCCAGCGCATCGCCGGTGAGGCGGCAGATGCGCCACTCGGGCAGCACGCTGGCGCCCATCGTCTCGTAGAAGCGGATCGCGTTCTCGTTCCAGTCGAGCACGCTCCACTCAAACCGGCCGTAGTCGCGCCCCACGGCGATCTCCGCCAGCCGGCTCAGGATGCGCCTGCCCAGGCCCGCGCGGCGGTGCGCCGGTTGCACGTACAGGTCTTCCAGGTACAGGCCGGGCTTGGCCAGGAAGGTGCTGAAGTTGGTGAAAAACAGCGCGAAGGCGCAGACCTCGCCATCCGGCGTCTCGGCCACCAGCGCCTCCACGACCGGCTTGTCGCCGAACAGGTGCGGATGCAGTTTCTCGGGCGTCAGCTGCAGCATGTGGCTCAGTTGTTCGAACTCGGCCAGTTCGGCGATCAGGCCGGCGATGGCCGGCACGTCGCGCGGCTCGGCGGGGCGCAGGGTGTAGTCGGTGTCCATGGCGGGCATTGTCTGTCGCGGCGTCGACAGCAGCGCGCGCCGGGCCGGCCTACAGTGCGGCACATGAACACCGACTATGCCGCCCGCCGCATCCACCAGGACCGCTTCGTCACGCTGCGCGGCCTGCGCCACCACCTGCTGCAATGGGGCGACGGCTCGCTTGTCACGCCCGAGCGGCCGCTGCTCGTCATGCTGCACGGCTGGATGGACGTCGGCGCCTCGTTCCAGTTCGTCGTCGATGCGCTGCGCGAGGAACGCTGCGTCGTCGCGATGGACTGGCGAGGCTTCGGCCTTTCCGACAACGGCCCGTCCGACAGCTACTGGTTCCCCGACTATCTCGGCGACCTCGATGCGTTGCTGGACAACCTGAGCCCCGACGCGCCGGTGGACCTGCTGGGCCACAGCATGGGCGGCAACGTCGTGATGAGCTATGCCGGCGTGCGGCAGCAGCGGATCCGGCGCCTCGTCAATCTCGAAGGTTTCGGCCTGCCGGACATGCCGCCGGAACTCGCGCCCAAGCGCCTGGCCGACTGGCTGGACGAGCTGAAGACGCCGCAGCAGCTGAAGCCCTACGCCAGCCTGGAGGCCGTGGCCGAACGGCTGATCAAGACCAACCCGCGGCTGCCGGCGGGCAAGGCGCGCTGGCTGGCGCCGCACTGGTCGCGCGAAGCGAATGGCGAGTGGACCATCCTCGGCGACCCGGCACACAAACGCACGAACCCGGTGCTGTACCGCAAGGCGGAGATCGTCGCCGGCTGGAGCCGCATCGAGGCATCGACGCTGTGGATCGAGGGCGACAGCACCGACATCGCCAAGTGGTGGGGCAATCGCTACCCGCGCGAGGACTTCGAATCGCGGCTCGGCGTGGTGAAGCAATTGGAACGCCACGTGCTGAAGGATGCCGGCCACATGCTGCACCACGACCAGCCCGAGGCGCTGGCGTCGCACCTGGAAGCCTTCCTAGGCTAAAGCTCCGTCTCCTGGTCCAGCTTGCCCATCGCCCAGGCGTAGTACGCCACGATCGCGCAGAACACCAGCAGCGCACCCTGCGCCGCCACCCAGAAGCTGAAGGGCCAGCCGAAGAAGCGCACCGTGCTCAGCTCGCGGGCGAAGAAGGTGATGCCGAAGCAGACCAGAGCCCAGACGACCAGCAGGCCGCCGGTCAGCAGGCGCGTGCGCTTCCAGTAACGGGCATTTCGAGCGGCAAGGTCCGAATCCATGGCACGTATGTTCGCATGCGAAAATGCCAGGCTTACCAGGAAGAAACATGGACATCGAACGGATCAATTCGATCGGCTCCACCCTCACCGATCTGCAAGCGCGTACCGACGCGCTAAGGGGGTATCTTTGACTACGAACGCAAAGCACTGCGGCTGAACGAGGTCAACGCGGCGCTGGAGAATCCCAGCGTCTGGAACGAACCCAAGCGTGCCCAGGAACTGGGCAAGGAAAAGCGCACGCTGGAGAACGTGGTCGGCACCATCGACCACCTGACCAGCAATCTGGCCGACAACCTCGAGCTGTTCGAGATGTCCAAGGCGGACGATGACATCGCCGGCCTCGAAGCGATCGAGGCCGACGCGGCCAAGCTGACCGAAACCGTCGAGCAGATGGAGTTCCGCCGGATGTTCAACAACCCGGCCGATCCGCTGAACTGCTTCGTCGACATCCAGGCCGGCGCCGGCGGCACCGAGGCCAACGACTGGGCCGGCATGCTGCTGCGCCAGTACCTGAAGTACTGCGAGCGCAAGGGCTTCAAGACCACGCTGGAAGACGAATCCGCGGGCGACGTGGCCGGCATCAAGAGCGCGACGATCAAGGTCGAGGGCGAGTACGCCTTCGGCCTGCTGCGCACCGAGACCGGCGTGCACCGCCTGGTGCGCAAGAGCCCTTTCGATTCCTCGGGCGGCCGCCACACCTCGTTCGCCTCGCTGTTCGTCTACCCGGAAGTCGATGATTCGATCGAGATCGACATCAACCCGGCCGACGTGCGCACCGACACCTTCCGCGCCAGCGGCGCCGGTGGCCAGCACATCAACAAGACCGATTCGGCGGTGCGCCTCACGCACATTCCGACCGGCATCGTCGTGCAATGCCAGGACGGCCGCAGCCAGCACAGCAACCGCGACGTGGCCTGGAAGCGCCTGCGCTCGCGCCTGTACGACCATGAGATGCGCAAGCGTATGGAAGAGCAGCAGAAGCTGGAAGACACCAAGACCGACGTCGGCTGGGGCCACCAGATCCGCAGCTACGTGCTGGACCAGAGCCGCATCAAGGATCTGCGCACCAACTACGAGACCTCGGCGACGCAGAAGGTGCTGGACGGCGACCTGGATCCGTTCATCTCCGAGAGCCTGAAACAGGGCGTGTGATCCGCGCTAGCCCCGGCCGAGACAACCGGGGCTATCTTTTCCGAACCCAACAAAGGATGCCCACATGATGCGTGAAGGCACTGCCACCCTGATCCGCCGCGAGGACTACCTGGCGCCGGCCTTCTGGATCCGCAAGGTCGAGCTGTGCTTCGACCTCGATCCGCTGAAGACGATCGTCACCTCGAAGATGCAGATCGAGCGCAACGCGGGCGTCGCCCACGGCCCGCTGAAGCTGCACGGCGAGGAGCTGAACGTGCTGCGCGTGCTGATCAACGGCGAGAGCGTGTCCTTCCGCACCGAGGACGACACGCTCGTCATCGACAACGCACCCGACGCCGATTTCGCGCTGGAGATCCGCAACACCTGCTGCCCGGAAAAGAACACGGCGCTCAGCGGCCTCTACACCTCCGGCGGCAGCTTCTTCACGCAATGCGAGGCCGAGGGCTTCCGCCGCATCACCTACTTCCTGGACCGTCCGGACGTCATGGCCGTCTACACCGTGCTGATCCGCGCGGACAAGACCAAGTACCCGGTGCTGCTGTCCAACGGCAACCTGATCGAACAGGGCGAGCTGGACAACAAGCGCCACTTCGCCAAGTGGCACGACCCGTTTCCGAAACCCTCCTACCTGTTCGCGCTGGTGGCCGGCGACCTGGTCGCGCGCGAGCAGCGCGTGCGCACCCGCGGGGGCAAGGACCACCTGCTGCAGGTGTACGTGCGCCGCGGCGACCTGGGCAAGACCGAGCACGCGATGAACTCGCTGATCGCCTCGATGGTCTGGGACGAGGCGCGCTTCAAGCTGCCGCTGGACCTGGAGCGCTTCATGGTGGTCGGCGTGTCCGACTTCAACATGGGCGCGATGGAGAACAAGGGCCTGAACATCTTCAACACCAGCGCCCTACTCGCCTCGCCCGCCACCTCGACCGACGCCGACTTCTCGCGCATCGAATCGATCGTCGCCCACGAGTACTTCCACAACTGGACCGGCAACCGCGTCACCTGCCGCGACTGGTTCCAGCTCTCGCTGAAGGAAGGTCTCACCGTCTTCCGCGACCAGGAATTCAGCATGGACATGGCCGCCACGCCCAGCGCGCGCGCCGTCTGCCGGATCCAGGACGTGCGCCAGCTGCGCGCGATGCAGTTCCCCGAGGACTCGGGCGCGATGGCGCACCCGGTGCGGCCGGACAGCTATGTGGAGATCAACAATTTCTACACGGCCACCGTCTACGAGAAGGGTGCCGAGGTCGTGCGCATGTACCAGACGCTGGTGGGCCGCGCCGGCTTCGAGAAGGGCATGACGCTGTACTTCGAGCGCCACGACGGCCAAGCCGTGACCTGCGACGACTTCGCCCAGGCGATGGCCGACGCGAACCCCGGCTCGGAACTGACCAAGCGCCTGGACGCCTTCAAGCGCTGGTACTCCACGCCCGGCACGCCGCGCGTGACCGCACGCGGCAGCTACGACGCGATCTCGCGCACCTACACACTGACGCTCTCCCAACAGAACAACGGCGCTGCGCCGCAGGTGATCCCGGTCGCGATGGGCCTGATCGGCCACGGCGGCCAGGTGCTGCCGCTGGAGCTGCAGGGCGAGGCCGAATACCACGGCAACGACCGCGTGCTGGTGCTGGACCAGGCCGAGCAGAGCTTCACCTTCCTGAACGTCTTCGTCGACCCGGTGCCCTCGCTGCTGCGCGGCTTCTCGGCGCCGGTGCTGCTGGACGACGGCCTCTCCGACGCCGACCTGCTGACCCTGCTGACGCACGACACCGACGCGTTCAACCGCTGGGAGGCCGGTCAACGTCTCGCACTGAATCGGATTCTTGCCGCCGTGCGCTCGGGCACCCCGCTGCAGCTGGACGCCGCCTATATCGATGCGATGCGCTCGGTGCTGAACCATCCGCAGCTCGACGCCGCCTTCAAGGAACTGGCGCTGACCTTGCCCGGCGAGGCTTACATCGCCGAGCAGCTCGACGTGGTCGACCCGCAGGCGATCCACGCCGCCGTCGAGGCCGCGCAGCTGCAGCTGGCGCAGGCGCTGCGCGCCGACTGGATCGCCGCCTTCGAGGCCAACGGCACGATCGCCGGCGGCTACCAGCCCGACCCGGTCTCGGTCGGCAAGCGCTCGCTGGCCAACCTCGCGCTGGCGATGCTGGTGCTGGACACGCAGGCCGCCGACGCCGCCATCTGGCAGGGCCGCGCCTACCAGCGCTTCAAGGACGCCGGCAACATGACCGACCGCCTGGGCGCCCTGGCCGCGCTGGTCAACAGCGGTGCCGAGCTGTCCGACAGCGCGCTGGAGCGTTTCCACGCAATGTTCAAGGGCGATGCGCTGGTGGTCGACAAGTGGTTCGCGCTGCAGGGCCGCGCGCCCGAGCGGGAGGGCCGTACCTTCGCCAAGGTCAAGGCACTGATGAAGCACCCCGACTTCAGCTTGAAGAACCCGAACCGCGCACGCAGCCTGATCTTCTCGCTGTGCATGTTCAACCCGGCGGCGTTTCATCGTGCCGACGCGGCAGGCTATGTATTCTGGGCCGACCAGGTGCTGGCGCTGGACGCGATCAACCCGCAGGTGGCCGGCCGCCTGGCCCGCGCAATGGACCGCTGGACGACGCTGGCCGCACCTTATCGCGCGGCCGCGCTGGAGGCGATCCGGCGCGTGGCCGCCAAGCCCGACCTGTCGCCCGATGTGCGCGAGATCGTCGAACGCGCGTTGGCCTCCGGCTCCTAACTTCGAAAGTGAACGCATGACCCGCCGCATCAGCCTTACGCAATACCTGATCGAACAGCAGCGCGAGCACGGCCACATCCCGCAGGAGCTGCGGCTGCTGATCGAGGTGGTGGCACGCGCCTGCAAGCGCATCGCGATCAGCGTCAACAAGGGCGCGCTCGGCGACATCCTGGGCACCGCCGGTTCCGAGAACGTGCAGGGCGAGGTGCAGAAGAAGCTGGACATCATCGCCAACGAGGTGCTGATCGAGGCCAACGAGTGGGGCGGCCACCTGGCGGCGATGGCCTCCGAGGAGATGGACGACATCTACGCGGTGCCCAACCGCTACCCGCAGGGCGAATACCTGCTGCTGTTCGATCCGCTGGACGGCTCGTCCAACATCGACGTGAACGTGTCCATCGGCACGATCTTCTCGGTGCTGCGCAAGGTCAACAATGCGCGCGGCGTCTCGGCCGACGATTTCCTGCAGCCGGGCAAGCAGCAGGCCGCCGCCGGCTACTGCCTGTACGGCCCGCAGACGATGCTGGTGCTGACGGTGGGCGACGGCGTGGCGATGTTCACGCTGGACCGCGAGCAGGGCTCCTTCGTGCTGACCGAGGAGAACGTCCGCGTGCCGGAGGACACGCAGGAGTTCGCGATCAACATGTCCAACCAGCGCCACTGGGACGCGCCGATGCACCGCTACATCGGCGAGTGCCTGGACGGCACGGACGGCCCGCGCGGCAAGAACTTCAACATGCGCTGGATCGCCTCGATGGTGACCGACGTGCACCGCATCCTGATGCGCGGCGGCATCTTCATGTACCCCTGGGACAAGCGCGAGCCGAGCAAGCCCGGCAAACTGCGCCTGCTCTACGAGGCCAACCCGATGTCCTTCCTGATCGAGCAGGCAGGCGGCGCGTCGACCAACGGCCGCCAGCGCATCATGGCCCTGACCCCGACCCAGTTGCACGAGCGCGTGGCCGTGGTGCTGGGGTCGAAGAACGAGGTGGAACGCGTGACCGCGTACCACCTCGAAGCCGACAAGGCCTGAGCGGCCTTCGCCCTTACAGGGACCGCAGGAACGCGATCAGCGCGTCGCGGTCCGATTTGCCCAGCGCCTCGAAGCGGGCGCGTGACTTGTCGGCTTCGCCGCCGTGCCACTCGATCGCCTCGGTCAGGTTGCGCGCGCGGCCGTCGTGCAGGTAGCCGGCCTGGCCGTTGGGCCCCATCACCTTGTCGGTATAGCCGATGCCCCACAGCGGCGCCGTGCGCCACATCGCGCCGCTGGCCTGCCCTTCCGCGAACTTGTCGGCAAGACCTGGCCCCATGTCGTGCAGCAGCAGATCGGTGAACGGGTGGATCGTCTGGCCGCGCAACTCGGCCAGCAGGTGGCCGGTACCCGTCTTCATCTCCACCGCGTGGCAGGCCTGGCAGCGCAGCGCCTTGAAGACGTTGCTGCCAACCGTGACCTGCTGCGGATCGACACGATGCTCGTCCAGCGGTGCCACGCCCTTCGGGAAGCCGCTGGCCAGGCTGCGCTGCGCCGGCACGGCCACCATCGACAGGTAGCGCGTCACCGACTGCAGGTCGGCCTCCGACAGGCCCGCTGCCTTCGCGCCGCTCGTGCAGGCATCAGGCCCGCGAGTGCAATCACGGCTCGGGTAGACGGTGGAGGTCACCGCCATGTCCTGCAGCAGCGCGGAGGCGGCCTGCTGCCGCAAGGTCGCCTTGCCTGCCTTCCAGCCGAAGCGGCCCAGGCGCACGATGCCGCTCTCCGGGTCGTAGACGTAGTTGGGCTGGCCCTTGACGCCATCCTCGTCCGGCGTGCTGCGGGCGCGGGCCAGGATGTCGGCCTCGGGCACGGCCTCCAGCAGGCCCACGCCGATCATCGGCTGGGCCGCGCGCAGCGAGTACAGCGTGGGTGCCGGGCCGTCGAAGCTCAGCTTGGGCGCGCGCAGTTCCACCGCCGTGCCGTCCGCCAGCTTGACGCTGTGCACGTCGAAGCTCGCCACGCGGGCCGCGTTGCCCCAGTCCTGCGGCGTGCCGGTGGCCGAGAGCGCGTTCATCTGGATGTTGGTGCCGTAGCGCGGGTGCGGCACCTGCTTGCCGGAGGCGTCCAGGATGGCCGTCAGCACCGACATCGTGTCAAGCTTCTGGTTCAGCGCCGCTGGTGCCGGGCTGCGGCCGTTGTTGACGTGGCAGGCGATGCAGGCCGACTGGTTGAAGCGCGTGCCCTGCATGCCCACGGCCGGCTGGTAGCGGTCATTGCCGGGCTCATTGTGGTCACCAGTGGTGAAGTTCGTGTGCACCAGGCGCCGGCCCTCGACGAAGCGCTGCATATTCTGCATGCCGAGGTTGTTCTGCGGCTGCTGGAACATGAACAGGCCGTTGTCCGAGTAGTTGTACGAGACCGAGCCCACGCCGCCCGACAAGGTCGAATCCGGCAGCGGCACCGAGTTCAGCCGCGGCTGCACGCCGTACCACGGCCGCAGGCCCGTGCCGACCACATAGGTCCACTCGGACGCGTAGTAGCGGATGCCGCCGTTATCGCCCTTGGCCTGCATGGCGTCCGTGGTCGAGAACATCGAGGGCGAGACCTCGATGACGTCGCCGACCAGCAGCGGGCGGCCCGGCACGTCCTTGCCGTTCGGGAAGCCGTCGGGGCCGAGGTCGCCGTGGCCGGGGTAGCCTTTGATGCGCAGCGTGCAGCCGTTGTTGATACCGTTGGCGCTGGCCAGCTTGCCGTCGGCCGGATAGGGCACGGGCTTGCAGATCGTCACGCTCTGGTCCGCCAGTTCGCCCGGCGCCATCCAGCCATAGCCGGTCACGCCGGGGCGGTCGAAGGCGCGGAAGAAGGCCACGCCGCCCGGCAGGAAGTCCACCTGGTTGTACTGGTTCACGACCAGCGTGGGCTGCGTGACGCCGGCCACGCGGCTGTTGTCGATCACCTCGAAGCCCCAGGTGCGGTTCTTGAAGTACTGCGGCACGAAGGTCAGGAAGTTGCCCGGCCCTTTGTCCACCGGCAGCCCGGTGACCGGGTCCACCGTCTCGTTCGGGCCGTAGCCGATCTCGTTCCACTCCTCGCCGCGCTCGCGGCCGTGGCGCGCGAAGCCGCGCACGCCGAAGCGCGTAACCAGCGTGCCGTCGGGTAAGGTGAACTGCACGGTCTCCAGCGGCGCGGGTGCGGGTGGCAGCGGCGCCAGTGCCGAGCCGTTGGCGGGGAACTTCAGCGCCGACGTGGCGGTCTCTGCGATCGTGTTGTCACTGCCTGGTGACTTGAACTCGACCTCGAACAGCGAGTAGCCGTACTGCGTGGCCCGGGCCACGCCCTGCAGGCGCACATAGCGGGCGCTGGCGCCGAGGTTGAAGAATTCCTCCACACCGCCGTGGCCGTTGCTCACGTAGCGCAGCTGGGTCCAGGTCTTGCCGTCGTCGGAGGCGAGGATCGAATACTCCTTGCCGTAGGCGTTCTCCCAGCTGAGCTTCATGTAGCCCAGCGGGGTCTTGGCGCCGAAGTCGAACTGGATCCACGCGCCGTCGTCGAAGGCACTGGCCCAGCGGGTGTCGGCCTTGCCGTCGATGGCGTTGGTGGCGGGCATGCCGCCGTTCTCGAGCGCCGAGGAGGTGGCGGTGACCGGCTTCAGCGGCTGGCCCGGCTGGGTCGGATCGCTGGGCGCCGGAGCGGGGCTCGGGGATGGCGCTGGAGCCGGCGGGGGCGCGGTCACCGGCGTGCCGGTGAAGGCCTGGATCTCGAAGATCGAGTAGCCGTACTGCCCGTCGCGCGTGACGCCCTGCATCCGCAGGTAGCGGCCGGTGCCGGCGAGGCCGGTCCAGTCCTCGATGCCGCCCTGGCTGTCGTTGACCGTCTTGATCGTCGTCCAGTTCGTGCCGTCGTCGGAGACCTGCAGCAGGTACTGCTTGGCGTGGGCGCGCTCCCAGCTGATGCGCACCCGCGTGATCGAGACGGACTTGCCGTAGTCCAGCATCAGGAACTGGTCGTCGGAGAAGCCGCTGCCCCAGCGGGTGTTGTCGTCGTGGTCGATCGCCGCGCCGGCGTTCAGGTCGCCGCGCTCGTTCGAGCTGCTGCTGGCGCTGACCGGGGTCAGTGCCTGCTCGACCGGCGCAGCGTCGCCGCTGCCGGTCGCGGCCATCGCCTTGGCCATGCCGGCCGCCGACTGCTGGACCTGCGCGCTGCCGGCATCGCTGCTGCCTCCGCCGCCCCCGCAGGCCGTGAGGCCCATGGCCAGTGCGATCGGCACCAGGCGCAGGCCGGCCTCGCGCATTGCGTTGCTGTTTTTCCTCATCGTTGTTTCCCTCGTCAAGAACCTTGTGAACGGTTTGCGTCTATCCTCCGCCGCCTCGCCGCGTCGACAACAGACCAATCCGATGGCCGACCACCAGACCATTCCCCGCCGCGCTTCCATCGATCTCGCAGCGCCGACCGACTTCCTGGCCCTCGGCGAGCCCGATGCCGGCATGCCCTTGCAGCAGTGGCTGCACACCGCGTTGCTCGACGCAATGCGCGATGGCCGGCTACCCGTCGGCAGCCGGCTGCCGCCGTCGCGCGGCCTGGCGCAGGCGCATGGCATCTCGCGCTCGACAGTCACCGCCGTCTACGAGCGGCTTCTTGCAGACGGTTACCTTGTGGGCCAGGTCGGCCGCGGCACATTTGTGGCGCCGCAACGCAGCGGGCCCGAGCCGACGAGAAGCAAGGGCGCCGTCATCAAAGCGTCACTGTCCCGGCGCGGCGCCGCCATGGCCGAGGCAGGTGCCGAGCTGCGCGGCTGCACGCGGCTGTTCCAGACCTTCGAGCCCGACCAGATCGACCTCGGCCTGATGCCGGTGGGCATCTGGCAGGTGCTCACGGCCAAGCGCGCGCAACTGCACGAAGCGAGGCTGCTGCAGGACGGCATGCCGCTGCTGGGCTATACGCCGCTGCGCGAACGGCTGGCCGAGTTGCTCGCGACGACACGGGGCCAGCGCTGCGATCCGGGCCGGATCGTGATCGTCGGCAGCGTCGCCCAGGCCACCGACCTGCTCGGGCGGCTGCTGCTGGATCTCGGCGACAAGGCCTGGGTGGAAGACCCGGGGCCACCGGGGGCGCAGGCGCTGCTGGCCGCGGCGGGCGCATCGCCGGTCCACCTGCCGGTCGACGAGCAAGGCCTGCGTGTCGACGAGGGGCTGCGGCTCGCGCCGGAAGCCCGGCTCGCCTACCTGACGGCCGACGTGCAGATGCCGCTGGGCCATGCGCTGTCGGCCGCGCGCCGCGCCGCGCTGCTGCGCTGGGCAGCGCGCTCCCAAGCCTGCGTGATCGCCGAGGAGCGGGACGGCGATTTCATCTTCGGCGGACCCTCGCCTTCCGCACCGCCCGCGCCAGCCGCTGACGAAGACGACTGGCTGATCCGCATCGGCAACCTGTCCTTCAACGTCTCGCCCGGACTGAAGCTCGCCTACATGGTGCTGCCCGAGCGCCTGGTCGACCCGATGCGCGCCTTGATCGGCCTGACCGGTGCGATGGCCTCGGTGTTCGACCAGGCGGTGCTGCACGACTTCATCGCCCAGGGCCACTGGGCGCGCCACCTGCGCCTCGCGCGCGAGGTCTACGGCGCGCGTTCCGCACTGCTGCGCGAACAGCTCGACAAGCACTTCGGCCGCTGGATCGAAATGCCGCCGCAGCAGCGCGGACTTAGCCTCGTGCTGAAGCTGCGCGCCGACGTGCCCGATACCGAAGTTGCCGCCCGCGCCGCACAGGGCGGCGTCATCGTCCAGCCACTGTCGCCGCTGTGCCGGCAACAGCATCCGCCGCTCAACGGCCTGCGCCTGGGCTTCGCGGCCTTCTCCGAAGCGAGCATCCGCGGCGGCGTGGAGAAACTGGTCGCGGCACTGGATCGCCGCCATGCCGCCGCCGACATCGCCTCGAATCCGCAGCGCCGCCAGTCCGACGAATTATTTGGGCGTGCCTTGCGGGCTGCAAAAAAGTACGGCTAGAATAGCGGGCTTCACCGCCGGTGTAGCTCAGTTGGTAGAGCAGCGCATTCGTAATGCGAAGGTCGAGGGTTCGACTCCTTTCACCGGCACCAAGACAAGAAGGGCCCGTTCACTCGAACGGGCCCTTTCTCGTTTCTGAGCTAGGGGGTTCAGCCCCGACACAATCCAGCCAACATTCGCCGTTCAGAATCGTCTAAGCCGGAGCCAAGAGACTGGCCTTCCACCCGACAAGACAAGGACGATGATGAAGATCGATGACGTTCGCAAGGCCTATGCGATGCCAGCCACCAGCCCGGCATTTCCGCCTGGCCCCTACCGGTTCGTCAACCGCGAGTTCGTCGTCATCACCTACCGGACCGACATGGACGCGCTGCGCGCCGTCGTGCCGGAGCCGCTGGAAGTGGTCGAGCCGGTGGTCAAGTACGAGTTCATCCGCATGCCGGATTCGACCGGCTTCGGCGACTACACCGAATCGGGCCAGGTTATCCCGGTGCAATTGCGCCAGAAGGACGGCACCGTCGAGCAGGGCGGCTATGTCCACGCGATGTACCTGAACGACCATCCGCCGATCGCCGGCGGCCGGGAGCTGTGGGGCTTTCCGAAGAAGCTGGCCTCGCCGACGCTGGACTACGAGATCGACACCGTCGTCGGCACCTTGGACTACGGCAAGGTCCGCGTGGCCACCGCCACGATGGGCTTCAAGCACCGCAGCTTGGACACCGGCCCGATCCTTGCAAGCCTCGCGATGCCGAACTTCCTGCTCAAGGTGGTGCCGCATGTGGACGGCACGCCCCGCATCTGCGAACTGGTGCGCTACTACATGACCGACATCCACATGAAGGGCGCCTGGACCGGCCCCGCCGCGCTGGAGCTGCATCCGCATGCACTGGCCCCGGTGGCGGAGCTGCCGGTGCTGAAGATCGAATCCGCGGTGCACTACATCGCCGACATGACGCTGGCACTCGGGACAGTCGAACTCGACTACCTGGCCAGCAAGTAGAGTTGCCTGAACACCTCCCTCCTCTTCAACGTCCCCAGCAAGAAAGCCCGCCATGCCTCAATTGAAAGACAAAGTCGCCTACGTCACCGGAGCCGCCAGCGGCATCGGCAAGGAGATCGCCACCCTCTTCGCGCAGGAAGGCGCCAAGGTCGTCATCGCCGACCTGAACAAGGCCGCGGCCGATGCCACCGCGGCGGAGCTGAAGGCCGCCGGCGCGCAGGCGATCGGCGTGGCGGTGGACGTCACGAACGAAGAGCAGGTCAACGCCTCGGTGGAGGAAGCGGTCGCGGCATTCGGCGGCATCGACGTGCTGGTCAGCAATGCCGGCATCCAGATCGTTCATCCGGTCGAGGAGTTCGAGTTCGCCGACTGGAAGAAGCTGCTGGCCATCCACCTCGACGGCGCCTTCCTCACCACCAAGGCCTGCCTGAAGCACATGTATGCCCAGGGCCGCGGCGGCAGCATCATCTACATGGGCTCGGTGCACTCGAAGGAAGCCTCGGTGCTGAAGGCGCCCTACGTCACCGCCAAGCACGGCCTGATCGGCCTGGCCAAGACGGTCGCCAAAGAAGGCGGCAGCAAGGGCGTGCGCGCCAACGTGATCTGCCCCGGCTTCGTGCGCACGCCGCTGGTCGAGAAGCAGATCCCCGAGCAGGCGAAGACGCTGGGCATCACCGAAGAGCAGGTGGTCAAGAACGTGATGCTGAAGGAGACCGTCGACGGCGAGTTCACGACCACCGAAGACGTGGCCCGCGTCGCGCTGCTGTTCGCCGCCTTCCCGACCAATGCCCTGACCGGCCAGTCGCTGATCGTCAGCCACGGCTGGAATATGCAGTGAGGGGCGGCAGCGCCGATCAAGGTGGGGAAAAGCGCGCCAACACCGCGGCGCGCAAAAAGGCGGCGACCCAGCTCGCGCCGCCGCCGCGCGCCTGCCTGAACATGATGGCCAGCGCCCGCAAGGCGCTGGTGCTGCAGGGCGGTGGCGCTTTAGGCTCCTACCAGGCCGGCGTCTACGAGGCGCTGAGCCGGCACGGCCATCATCCGGACTGGGTGGCCGGCGTGTCGATCGGCGCGATTAACGCGGCCTTGATCGCCGGCAATGCGCCGGGCAAGCGCGTCGAGCGCCTGCACGAGTTCTGGCACCTGGTCTCCAGCGCCCCGCCGCAGCAGTTGCCCAGCTGGTTCGGTGACCGTGCGATGCAGAACCAGTGGAGCGCCAACTCGGCCACGATGTTCGGCATCCCGGGCTTCTTCCGCCCGCGCGTGTCGCCATTGCTGCTGATGGGCAACGCCGCGCCGGAGCTCAGCTACTACGACACCTCGCCGCTGCGCGAGACGCTGGAGCGCCTGGTCGATTTCGACCGCATCAATGCGCCGGGCGGCATGCGCCTGTCGGTCGGCGCCGTCAACATCGTCAGCGGCGATTCGCGCTACTTCGACAGCGGCGAGACCAAGATCGGCCCCGAGCACATCATGGCCAGCGGCGCGCTGCCGCCGGGCTTCCCGCCGGTGCAGGTCGGCACGCAGTTCTTCTGGGACGGCGGCCTGGTCTCGAACACGCCGCTGCAGTACGTGCTCGACGCACAGCCGCACACCGAGGCGCTGATGGTGTGGCAGGTGGATCTGTTCGGCGCCCGCGGTGCGATGCCGACGACCTTGTCCGAGGTGATGGAACGCCAGAAGGACATCACCTACTCCAGCCGCACCCGCCGCAACACCGATGCTCTGGCCGCGAACCTGAACCTGCAGCAGGCCATTGCCGACCTGATCGACCGGCTGCCACCGGCGCTGCGCAACGATCCCAGCGTGGCCGCCGTGCAGGCGCAGCTGACGCACCAGCCGATCGACATCTTCCACCTGATCTACCGCGACAAGCCCTACGAGAACGAGTCCAAGGACTACGAGTTCTCGCGCGCCACCGTCGAGGAACACTGGGCCACCGGCCTGCGCGACATGAGCCAGACCCTGACCCACCCCGAGGCGCTGCGCAGCGAGGTACAGACGAACGGTGTGACGACCTTCGACCTGGGCGACCCGGCGAACGAGCGGGTGGAGCGGCCCATCTGATCGACCTACGCAGATGCCGAGGCGGCCCGGGCAGGCGGCTTCGGCGCCGCCGGCGGCTGGCAGCGCTGAGCCTGCCCGACGCCCTTCAGGAATGAACGCCGCACGGTGCCGGCCGCAATGGCGGCGGCCACTTCCTTCGAGTGACGTTCGGCGCCGCTGAGCCGGCGTACCCAGCCGCGGAACGGGACCAGTCCCTCGACGGCGCCACGCAGCGCGCCGGTGGCGGCGTTTTCCAGTTCGTCGGAACCGCGCTCGATCAGGCCGGGATTGGCGGCCGTCGGCGGCGTGTCCAGGTCGGCGCCGAGCGCGGCGTCAAGCGCCTCGACCTCCGCCTTCAGCGCATCGCAGCCGGCCACCGGCGGCAGCGCATAGGGCGCGGCCTTGGCCGACAGCAGTGCGTCGGGGATCTTGCCGCGGACCAGGTTCAGGTCATTGAACGGGGACATGGCCGCCTGGCCGACCGCGTTGTCGGCCTTGCTGCCCTTGCCAGGCTCGGTGCTCGCGCAGCCGGCGGCGAAGGCCACGGACAGCGCGAGGGTGAGAAGGGTCAGGTGTTTCGTCGTCATGGGGCGCGAGCATAGCCCGGCCCCGCAACGCTCAGTTCGACTTCGTCGACGTCTCCAGCACCATGCCGCGCCGCTCCAGCAGCGGCCCGATCTCGGGCTCGTGGCCGACGACGCTGCGGAACAGGCCCAGTGCATCGGCGCTGCCGCCGCGCGACAGCAGCTTGGCGCGGAAGACGTCGCCGTTCTCGCGCTTCAGGCCGCCGTTGGCCTTGAACCACTCGACGGTGTTCGAGTCCAGCACCTCGGCCCACAGGTAGGCGTAGTAGCCGGCGGCATACTCGCCCATGAAGTGGCTGAAGTAGGGCGTGCGATAGCGCGGCGGCACCGGCGCGTAGTCGAAGCCCGACTCCGCCAGCAGCTTCGCCTCGCCAGGCATCACGTCGGCCGCCTTGGGCAGTTGCGCGGCCGGCAGCTGGTGCCAGCGCTGGTCCAGCACAGCGGCGCTGATGTAGGAGGTGGTGGAGAAGCCCTGGTTGAACTTCTTCGCCGCCAGCACCTTGTCGACCATCTGCTGCGGGATCTGCTCGCCGGTCTGCCAGTGCTTGGCGTAGTGCTGCAGCACCTGCGGCCAGCTCGCCCACATCTCGTTGACCTGCGACGGGTACTCGACGAAGTCCCGCGGCGTGTTGGCGCCCGAGAAGGTCTGGTACTTCACGTTCGAGAACAGGCCGTGCAGCGCATGGCCGAACTCGTGGAAGGCCGTCGTCACCTCGTCCCAGGTCAGCAGGGTCGGCTTGCCGGCCGGGGGCTTCGGGATGTTCAGGTGGTTCGCGACCACCGGCATCTCGCCGAACATGCCGCTCTGGTCCACGTAGTTGCTCATCCAGGCGCCGCCGTTCTTGCTCGGGCGGGCGTACATGTCGGCGATGAAGATGCCCAGCTGCTTTCCGTCGGCATCGAAGACGTCGTAGGTGGTGACGTCCTTCTGATAGACCGGCAGGTCGGTGCGCTGCTTGAACGTGATGCCGTAGAGCTGGTTGGCCGCGTAGAACACGCCGTTCTCCAGCACGTTCTTCAACTCCAGGTAGGGTTTCAGCTGCGATTCGTCGAAGCCGTACTTGACGGCGCGCAGTTGCTCGGCCTCGTACTGCCAGTCCCAGGGTTGCAGCGTGAAGCCGGGCTTCTCGTTGGCATCGATGCGGGCCTGCAGCTCGGCGCCCTCCAGGCGCGCGGTGGCCACGGCAGGGCCGGACACCTGCGCCAGGATGCGGTTGACGGCCGGCACGTTCTTCGCCGTCTCATCGGCCAGCGAGTAGTCGGCGAAGGTGGCGAAGCCCAGCAGTTGCGCCTTCTCGGCACGCAGCGCCAGCACGCGGGCGACGACGCCGGTCGTGTCGTTCGCGCCGCCGCGGCTGCCGCGCGCGATCGAGGCCTTGAAGACGCGCTCGCGCAGCGCGCGGTTCTTCAGCTGGGCCAGCACCGGTTGGTCGGTCGTGTTCAGCAGCGCGATGACGAACTTGCCGGCCGGCAGCTTGCGCTCCTCGGCGGCGCTCGCGGCCGCGGTGATCTGCTCGTCGGTCAGGCCGTCCAGCTCCTCGCGCGAATCGACGACGACCGCCGAGTCGTTCACCTCGGCCAGCACGCGGCGCGTGAACTCGGTCTGCAGCGAGGCCAGTTCGCCGTTGATCGCCGTCACCCGCTTCTTCTGCGCGGCCGTCAGCTTGGCTCCGGCCAGCTCCATGTCGCGATGCCAGCGCTCGACCAGACGCAGGCTCTCGGCGTCCAGGCCGAGTTGCTCGCGCTGCTGGTAGAGCGCGTCGACGCGCGCATAGACCTTGGCATTGGTGTATATCGCATCGCCGTGCGCGGAGAGCTTTTCCGCATAGGCGGCGGCGGTCTTCTGCCGCGCGTCGTTCGAGTCGGCGCCCAGCAGGTTGAAGAACACCAGGTTCACGCGGTGCAGGGTCTGGCCGGATTTTTCCAGCGCCAGCACCGTGTTCTCGAACGTCGGCTTGGCAGTGTCGCGCGCGATCGCGTCGACCTCGCGCCGCTGTTCGGCCATGCCGCGGTCGAAGGCGGGGCCGAAGTCGCTGTCGCGGATCTGGTCGAACGGCGGATAGTGCAGCGGCAGCGGGCTGGGCTTGAGCAGCGGGTTGGCGCGCGGCGCGGCCAGCGCGTCGGCCGCGAGCATCGGGAAGGCCAGCGCCGCGGTGGCGATCAGCAGGCTCAGCTTCATCTTCCTGGTCGCCATCATCACTTCTTGCCCTCGGTCGTCAGCACCATGCCGCGGCGCTCCAGCAGCGGCTCGATGTCCGGCTCATGGCCGACCAGGTTGCGGAACAGGTCCATCGCATCGACGCTGCCGCCGCGCGACAGCAGCTTGGCGCGGAAGGTGTCGCCGTTGGCGCGCTTCAGGCCGCCGTTGGCCTTGAACCACTCGACGGTGTCGGCGTCCAGCACCTCGGCCCAGATGTAGCCGTAATAGCCGGCCGCGTAACCGCTCATGATGTGGCTGAAGTAGGGCGTGCGATAGCGCGGCCAGACGGCGGCGTAGTCATAACCCTCCTCCTTCAGCACCTGCGCCTCGAAGGCCATCGCCTTGTCGCCGGCGGGCACCTTGCCGGCCGGGATCTGGTGCCAGCGCTGGTCCAGCATCGAGGCGCTCAGGTACTCGGTCGTCATGAAGCCCTGGTTGAACTTCTTGCCGGCCATCAGCTTGTCCAGCAACTGCTGCGGCATCGCCTCGCCGGTCTGGTAGTGCTTGGCGTAGTTGGCCAGGACGCTGGGCCAGGCGGCCCACATCTCGTTGACCTGCGAGGGGTACTCGACGTAGTCGCGCGGCACAGCCGTGCCCGCCTGGCTCGGGTATTTGACGTTCGAGAACATGCCGTGCAGCGCATGGCCGAACTCGTGGAACATCGTGTTCACCTCGTCCCAGGTCAGCAGCGTCGGCTTGCCATCGGGCGGCTTCGGGATGTTCAGGTGGTTGGCCACGACCGGCATCTCGCCGAGCAGGCCGCTCTGCGAGACGTAGGCATTCATCCAGGCGCCGCCGCGCTTGCTGGGCCGCGCATACATGTCGGAGATGAAGATCGCCAGCTGCTTGCCGTCGGCATTGAACACGTCGAAGACCTTGACGTCCGGGTGGTACACCGGCAGGTCCTTGCGTTCCTTGAAGCTCAGGCCGTAGAGCTGGCCGGCGGCGTAGAACACGCCGTTGCGCTGCACATTGTTCAGCTCCAGGTAGGGCTTCAGCTGCGACTCGTCGAAGCCGTACTTCGCGGCGCGCAGCTTCTCGCTGTAGTAGGACCAGTCCCAGGCTTCCAGCGTGAACGTCAGCTGCTTCTTCGCGGCCTGCTCGGCGTCGACCAGCTTCTGCATCTCGCCGCCCTCGCGGCGTGCGGTGGCCACGGCCGCCGGCGCGAGTTGGCGCAGCATCTTGTTGACGGCTTCCTTGTTCTTGGCCGTCTGGTCGCTCAGCGCGAAGTCGGCGTAGGTGGCGAAGCCCAGCAGCTGCGCGCGCTCGGCGCGCAGCGCCATCGTGCGGGCGACGATGCCGGTGGTGTCGTGCGCGTTGCCGCGGCTGCCGCGGGCGATCGAGGCCTTGAAGATGCGCTCGCGCAGCGCGCGGTTCTCCAGCTGCGCCAGCGGCGGCTGGCCGGTGGTGTTCAGCAGTGCGATCAGGTACTTGCCGTCCAGGCCGCGGGCCTTGGCGGCTGCGGCAGCGCCGGAGATCTGTTCGTCGGACAGGCCGGCCAGCTCTTCCTTGGTGTCGACGACGACGGCCGAGTCGTTGACCTCTGCCAGCACCTCGGTCGTGAACTTGGCCGACAGCGCGGCCAGCTCGGCATTGATCGCCTTCATCCGCGTCTTCTGCGCCTCGTTCAGCTGCGCGCCGGCGCGCACGAAGTTCAGGCGGTAGCGCTCGATCAGGCGCACGGCGTCGGGCTGCAGGCCCAGCTTGTCGCGCTGCTGGTAGAGCGCGTCGATGCGGGCGAACAGCTTGTCGTTCAGGCTGATCGCGTCGCGGTGCGCGGCCAGCTTGGCGGCGTAGTCGGCCTGGACCTTGCGGCGGGCGTCGTTCGAATCAGCGCCGAGCAGGCTGAACAGCACGGTACTGGTGCGGTCCAGCAGGCGGCCGGACTGCTCCAGCGCGACGATGGTGTTGTCGAAACTCGGCGCCGCGGCATTGTTCGCGATCGCGGCCACCTCGGCCAGTTGCTCGGCCATGCCGCGCTCCAGCGCCGGGCCGAAGTCGCCGTCCTGGATCTTGTCGAACGGCGGGTAGTGCAGCGGCAGCGGGCTCTGCGTCAACAGCGGGTTGACGTGAGCCGCGTCCTGCGCAAAGGCGGGCAGCGTCAGCACGGCGGCCAGGATCAGGGAGATCTTCATGGAGGATTCCGTCGGAATTCGAAAGGCCGCAAGGGTAGCCGACGCGACGGACCCGGGCCATTCGTCATCGCCCGGGCATCGGGGCTGCGACGGGCGCTGCTCGCCCATAATCGCGGCCCACATGAACAAGCTCTTGAACTCCGCGCTGTTCGGCGCCAGGTTGGCGCCTTTGCGCGCGCTCGTCTTCGTCGGGCTCGTGCTCGTCATCAGCTGGCTGGCCTTCAGCCCGGCGCCGCCGCAGGGTGCCAGCCTCGGCTGGGACAAGGCCAATCACGCCAGCGCCTTCGCCGCGCTGATGGTCAGCGGCCGGCTCGCCTGGCCCCGGCTGCCCTGGCGCGCGCTGGCGCTGGCGCTGCTCGCGTACGGCGGCGCGATCGAGCTGATCCAGACGCAGCTGCCGCCCCGCGAGGGCGACTGGCTGGACCTGCTGGCCGACGCGGTCGGCCTGAGTCTGGGCACCGCGGTCACGACCGCGCTGCGGCGCGGGCTTGGCGCGAAGTAGGCATCTGCTGACACACCGGTGGCGGTAATTTGCGCTACCGTTGCCGCATGGATGCAGCCCCACCCCCGCCCCTGGCGCTCGCCGCACGCTACCGCGCGGTGCGCGCGCACACCGAGGCACTGGTCGCCACGCTTTCGGCCGAAGACCAGGCCCTGCAGTCGATGCCCGACGCCAGCCCGGCCAAATGGCACCAGGCCCACACGACCTGGTTCTTCGAGACGCTGATCCTGCAGCCGCAGCTGCGCGGCTACCAGGCCTTCGATCCGCGCTTCCAATACCTGTTCAATTCATACTACGAGGCCTTGGGGCCGCGCCATCCCCGGCCGCAGCGGGGGATGCTGAGCCGGCCCCCGCTGGACGAGGTGCACGCTTACCGGCGCCACGTCGACGCAGCGATGCTGGATCTGCTGGGCGGCGCCGGCGCCGCCGGGCAAGACCTGACCCTCGTGGAGCTGGGCCTGCATCACGAGCAGCAGCACCAGGAGCTGCTGCTGACCGACATCCTGCATGCCTTTTCCTGCAACCCGCTGCTACCGGCCTGGCGCGCCGAGGCGCCGCGGCGCTTCCCCGAACAGCCGCTGCGTTGGCTCGCCCACGCCGGCGGCGAGGTGCCGATCGGCCACGAAGGCAGCGGCTTCGCGTTCGACAACGAGGGCCCGCGCCACACCGCGCTGCTGCAAGCGTTCGAGATCGCGGACCGGCTGGTGAATTGCGGTGAGTTCGCCGACTTCATCGCCGACGGCGGCTACCGCCGGCCGGGCCTGTGGCTGTCCGACGGCTGGGCGATGGTGCAGGCCCAGGGCTGGCAGCACCCGCCCTATTGGCTGGCGCCCGGCGACCCGCGCGCCCCCTCCGAGCACTGGCAGGTGTTCGGCCTGCACGGCGTCCAGCCGCTGGACCGCGCGGCGCCGGTGATGCAGCTGAGCTTCTACGAGGCCGCCGCCTATGCCGAGTGGGCCGGCGCGCGCCTGCCGACCGAGTTCGAATGGGAGGCGGCATGCCGCTTGCCGGGATTCGCGCCATGCAGCGATCAGGCCTGGCAATGGACCCGCTCCGCCTACCACCCCTACCCGGGCTTCCGGCCGATGGCGGGTGCCGTGGCCGAGTACAACGGCAAGTTCATGGTCGGCCAACTGGTGCTGCGCGGCGGCAGCCTCGCCACCCCTGCGGGCCATACACGGCCCAGCTATCGCAACTTCTTCCCGCCGGCCGCACGCTGGCAGTTCAGCGGCCTGAGATTGGCCAGGGAAAGCTCCACATGAACATGCCCATCTCCGCTCGCCAGCAATTCGCCGCCGATCTCCACGCAGCCCTGAGCGCCTGCCCGCGCGCCATTTCGCCCAAGTACTTTTACGACGAGATCGGCTCACGCCTGTTCGAGCAGATCTGCGATCTGCCCGAGTACTACCCCACCCGCACCGAGCTGGCGCTGCTGGAGAAGTACGGCCGCGAGATGGCCGAGTGCATCGGCCCGCATGCACAACTCGTCGAGTACGGTGCCGGCGCGCTGCGCAAGGTGCGCCTGCTGCTGGACCATCTGCGCGAGCCCGAGGCCTTCGTGCCGGTGGACATCTCCGGCGCGCACCTGCTGGCCGCCAGCGCCGAGCTCGGCCGGGCCTATCCGGGCCTGAAGATCGCGCCGCTGGTGGCCGATTTCACGCAGCCGCACGACCTGCCCCCGCGTCGGGAAAGCGGCCGCCGCGTCGGCTTCTTCCCCGGTTCCAGCATCGGCAACTTCACGCCCGCCGAGGCGCGCGACTTCCTGCGCATGGCCGCACAGGAACTGCGTGGCGGCGGCCTGCTGATCGGCATCGACCTGATCAAGGATCCGGCGCTGCTGCACGCCGCCTACAACGACGCCGCCGGCGTCACCGCCGCCTTCAACCTCAACCTGCTGGAGCGGGCACGGCGCGAACTCGGTGCGGAGTTCGAGCCCGACGGCTTCCTGCACAGCGCCTTCTACAACGCGCCGCTGCAGCGCATCGAGATGCACCTGCAGAGCCGCCGCGCGCAGTCGATCCGCATCGGCGAGCTGACCTACGAGTTCGCCGCTGGCGAAACCCTGCACACCGAGAACTCGCACAAGTACAGCGTGGCCGGCTTCCAGGCAATGGCCGCCGGATGCGGCTTCTCCGCCGGTCCGGTCTGGCGCGACGAGCATGATTGGTTCACGCTTCTGTGGCTCCAAGCACCCGATTGATGGGGCGTCCCGCCCAGGGATGACCCCTAGCTTCGGCCTAGACTCCGCGCTTGTAACAAGGAGTCCGCCGATGCGAATCGCCGTTGCCGCCGCCGTATTGGGCGTCACTCTTCTCTCCACGGCCGTCCGGGCCGATGAGCCCACCGCGATCGGCCGCGTCAAGCGCGTCAGCGGCAGCGTGCTGCTGGACCGCGCCGGCAAGACGCTGCCGGTCACGTCCGGCATGGCGCTGCTGGCCGGCGACCAGCTCCGCACCGGCGCCGATGGCCTCGTCGGCGTCACCTTGGCGGACGACACCCTGCTGTCCGCCGGCAAGGGCAGCCGGCTGCTGATCAACGATTTCCGTTTCGACGCCACGACGCACGACGGCGGCATGCTCGCCACGCTGTCGCAGGGCAGCCTGCACGTCGTCACTGGCCTGATCGCGAAGAAGGCGCCGGAGAAGGTCAACTTCAAGACGCCCAGTACCGTGCTGGGCGTGCGCGGCACCGATTTCATCGTCGAAGTGCCCGAGTCGGGCGCGCTGTGAGCGGGCTCGTCTTTCGCGGGCTGCTGGCGCTGCTCGCCGTCCTCGCGCTGCAGGCTTGTGCGTCGCGCCCCGAGCGCGTGATCCTGCTGCCCGGCTCCGAGGACCACGCCACCGGCGCGCTGCTGGTCCAGCGCGGTGCCGATGCGCTGCGGCTGGCCGAGCCCTACGCCCAGGCCCGGACACCGGCCCAGGGCTCGCCGCAAGCCGGCCTCAGCGATGCCGCGACGGTGCAGCGCGACTTCGGCTCGCTGCTGGCGATCACCCCGCCGCGCCCCCGCTCCTTCATCGTCACCTTCCTGCCCAACTCCAACGCGCTGACACCCGCGACCTTGCCCGTGCTCCAGCAGGTGCGCGACGCGTTGGCGGCGCAGCCGGCCGGCGAACTGGTCGTGATCGGCCACACCGACAACGTCGGCACCGCGGAGCTCAACGACCGCCTCTCGCTGGACCGCGCGCAGAAGGTCGCCGACCTGCTGGCCGGCATGGGCGTGGCGCGCGAGCTGATCGGCGTGCAGGCGCGCGGCATGCGCGAGCCGCTGGTCGAGGTGCCGCCGCAGACCGACGAGCCGCGCAACCGACGTGTCGAAATCAAGCTTCGCTGAGCGGCTGCTGCTGCGCTGGGCGCTGCCCGGCCTGCTGCTCGCGGCGCTGCTGGGCCACGCCACGCGCCACTGGGAGCTGCCCGGGCTGGCGACGCTGGAGCGCCAGCTGTTCGACCTGCGCGTGCGGCTGACGGCACCGGCCGAGCCCGATCCGCGCATCGTCATCGTCGACATCGACGAGCGCTCCCTCGCCGCGCTGGGCCGCTGGCCGTGGAAGCGCAGCCTGCTGGCCGACCTGCTCGAGCGGATATTCGACCGCCAGGGCGCGCTGCTGGCCGGCGTGGACCTGATCCTGGCCGAGCCCGACGACAGCTCCGGCCTCGCCAGCCTCGATGCGCTGGCCCGCGGCGCGCTGCACGACGACGAGCGCTTCGTGGCGCAGCTGCAGCGCCTGCGCCCGGCGCTCGACCACGACGCGCGGCTGGCGAAGGTGCTGCAGACCCACCCCGTCGTTCTCGGCTTCCACGGCTCCATCGCGCGCGACACGGTCGCCAGTGGCGCACTGCCGGTGCCGACGATCTCGGCCGCCGACTTCGGCCTGCCGCAAGCGGACAAGCTGCCGCACTGGCAGGGCTACGGCGCCAACCTGCCGCAGCTGCAGGACGCCGCCGCGCGCGCCGGCTTCCTCAACGTGCCCAGCGATCCCGATGGCATCGCCCGCCGCGCGGCCCTGCTCAGCGTGATCGACGATCAGGTCTATGCCTCGCTGCCGCTGGTGCTGATGCAGACGCTCAGCGGCGCGACCGCGCTGCGACCCCGGCTCGCCGCCGGCGGCCCCAAGGCGCCACTGGCCGGCCTCGCGCTGCAGACGCCGCGCGGCGAGCTGCACATCGCGACCGACGCCCAGGGCGCCGTGCTGCTGCCCTACCGGCTGCATCAAGATGCCTACCCACACGTCTCGGCGGTCGACGTGCTGCAGGACAAGCTCGCCGCCGACGCGCTGCGCGGCCGCATCGTGCTGCTGGGCGCCTCGGCACCGGGCCTGCTGGACCGGCACACGACGCCGCTGGGCGACGGCTTCCCCGGCCTGGCGCTGCACGCCAGCGTGCTGAGCGGGCTGCTGGACGGCCGCCTCGCCAGCGCCCCGGCCTACACGCCCGCGCTCGAAGCGGGGCAGCTGCTGGCCGTGGCGCTGGTGATGCTGCTGGCCCTGCCACGCCTGAGCCTGGGCCGCGGCCTGCTGCTCGGCGCCGCCGTCGGCGCGGCGCTCGTCGCGGCCAACCTCGGCGCGTACACGCAGGCCCGCGAGGCCTGGCCGCTGGCCTCCGCCCTGCTGCTCCTGGCCGCGCTGCTGGGCCTGCACCTGCTGTACGCCTACTTCGTCGAGCACCGCAGGGTGCGCCAGCTCAGCGCCCTGTTCGGCCAGTACGTGCCGGCCGAGGTGGTGCAGCGGATGAGCCGGCAGCCGGAGCGCTACACGATGGCCAGCCGCAATGCCGAGCTGAGCGTGCTGTTCGCCGACGTGCACGCCTTCACCGGCATCGCCGAGCGCCGGACGCCGGAGGAGCTGGCCCTGCTGATGCACGAATTCTTCACCGGCATGACCGAGATCGTGCAGGCGCACGGCGGCACGCTGGACAAGTACATGGGCGACGCCTTGATGGCCTTCTGGGGCGCGCCGGTCGCCGCACCCGGCCATGCGCTGCAGGCGACCGAGGCGGCCCTGGCGATGCAACGCGCGCTGCGTGAGCTGAACCGCCGCTTCGCCGCACGGGGCTGGCCTGCCTTGTCGGTCAACATCGGCATCAACAGCGGCACGATGGTCGTCGGCGATCTCGGCTCGCGCCAGCGCCGCGCCTATACGGTGCTCGGCGACGCGGTCAACCTCGCCGCGCGCCTGCAGCAGCTGTGCAGCGAACGCGAACTCGGCCTGCTGATCAGCGAGGCCACGCGCGAGCGCCTCGGCACGGCGCTGCCTTGCGAGGACCTGGGCTCGCTGCAGCTGCGCGGCCGTGCGGCGCCGGTGCGAGTCTTCCGCGTCACCGCCATAACCCATCAATTGAGCGGAAATAGCTGAATTCAGGGTATTTTCTTACCCCCCTAATTCAATAGAGTCCCCGTAGACTCCGCGAATGGATCCCAACCAGCAACGCATTCGCGCGCGAATGGTCGAGGCACTGCGCGGCAGTCCCGTCTTCGGCTCACTGGCCGATGACGTGATCGCCGAACTGGCCAACGCCGTGCAATGGCGGCGGGTGGAAAGCGGCGAAACCGTTTTCAGCGAAGGGGCCCGGGCCGACAGCACCATCTTCGTCATCAGCGGCGGGCTGCGCGTCTCGCGCCGCGGGCGCGACGGCAAGCTGCTCGTCTACAACCAGATCCAGCCCGGCCAGAGCATCGGCGAGATGGCGATGATCCTGCAGCAGCCACGCTCGCAGGACGTCACCGCGGTGCGCGACTCCACCTTGGCTCAGCTCGATCGCGGCGCTTTCGAGGCGCTGCTGACGCGCCATCCGGTCGAGCTGAACCGGGTCTTCCTGAAGGCCGTGCACGACCAGTTCCGCGTCGGCAGCGAGGTGCAGGAAAAGTACCTGGCGCAGACGATCGCCATCGTGCCGCTGGACGCCAAGGCCGGCGCCGATACCTTGACGCTTTCGCTGGTCGCCGCCCTGAGCGAGCTGGCCGGCCGCGGCGGCCAGCGGGTCGGCCACCTGCGCGGCGGCTCGCCGGAGGCGCTGCGCCTGATGCAGGGCGATTCGATCGACGGCAGCGGGGACCACAGCGATGGCGGCCGCGAACGCCTCGAGGAAAACTACGAGGTGCTGGTCTTCGAGGCCGGCATCGCCGACGACGCCTGGGCACGCTTCGCGATCCGCCAGGCCGACCAGGTGGTCTTCGTCAGCTCGGCCGATCGCTCGCCGGCCTTGACGCCGCTGGAGCGCCAGTTCCAGGCCGTGCCCGGCTACGCGCTCAAACGCAAGCACCTGGTGCTGATGCACGCGGCCAACGCATCGCGACCGACCTCGCCGCTGCCCTGGATCGAGGGCCGCGACCTGGAGCGCATCTACTCGCTGCGCTCCGGCCTGCGCGCCGATGCCGAACACCTGGCGCGCTTCCTCACCGGCAACGCCGTCGGCGTCGTGCTCGGTGGCGGCGGTGCGCGCGGCTTCGCGCACCTGGGCGTGCTGCGGGCACTGTCGGAATCCGGTGTGCCGGTGGACCTGATCGGCGGCAACAGCATGGGTGCGCTGATCGGCGCGCAGCTCGCGTGCGGCCACTCGCTGGAACAGATCCTCGAACAGACCCGGCGCTTCGCCAAGGGCGGCGAACGGCTGACCGTGCCGCTGGTCTCCATCGTGGCCGGTCGCCGCGTCGAGCGCGACCTGCAGCGCATGTTCGGCGACCTGATGATCGAGCAGCTGTGGCGGCCCTACTTCGCCGCCGCCTGCAACCTCACGCGCGGCTGCACCACCGTGCAGGCGCAAGGCCCGCTGTGGCGCGCCGTGCTCGCCAGCAACTCGCCGGCGGGCCTGTTCCCGCCGGTCGTCATCGATGGCGAGCTGATGGTGGACGGCGCCATCCTCGAGAACGTGCCGGTGCAGCCGATGCGGCTGCGCCTGGGTACGCCGCTTGAACGCCGGCGCGGCAACGGCACGATCATCGCGGTGGACGTGGACGTGCCCGAGAACCTGCGCGCCCACCCGAGCCTCACCCGCGTCACGCCGATGAGCACGCTCAAGCGCAAGTTCATCGCCAGCGCGCCCGCTTCGCCGAGCATCGCCGGCATCCTCTACAGCGCCGGCCACGTCGGCAGCTTGAACCAACGCCCGCGCACGATCGCGCAGGCCGACCATTACCTCGAACCTCCCGTTGGCAACTTTCCTTTAATGGCCTATCAGAACGGCGCTGAGATCGCCGCAGTCGGCTACCGCTATGCGATGGAGAAGATAGCGTCATGGGACAAGCAACTGAAAATGGCGCCGGCGTCCTGACCCCAGGCGCGCCGGAGCCGGCCGCGGACGCGGCGCTGCCGCTGGCGATGAGCCAGCGCGAGGTCTGGCTCGACCACTGCGCCTGGCCCGGCAGCGCGCACCTGAACATTGGTGGCGGCTGCTTCCTCGTAGGCCCGCTCGATCTGGCGCTGTTCCGCCGCGCGCTGCGCGATCTGGTGGCCGAATGCGATGCGCTGCGCCTGGTGCCGCAGCCCGACGGCACGCAGCGCCTGCTGGCGCACTACGAACCGCCGCTGGAGGAGGCCGACCTCAGCCACGCGTCCGACCCGCGCCGCGCGATGCGCGACTGGGGCGCACGCCGCATCCGCGCCGAATACGCGCTGGGCACGACCCCGCCCTGGCGCTTCGCGCTGCTGGCGGCCGGGCCCCAGCTGCACGGCGTGACCATCCTGTTCCACCACACGATCATGGACGGCTGGGGCACGACGCTGGTGCTCCGGCGCTGGGCCGAGCACTACAACGCGCTGCTTGCCGGCACGAAACCGCCGGAGCGCGGGGCCGACTACCTGCAATTCGTCGCCGACACGCAGAAGTACCAGGCCGGCCCCGGCTACAAGCGCGACGCCGAGTACTGGCTGAAGCAACTCGGGCCGACGCCGCCCGATTCCGTCATCGAGCGCCGCCACCATGCCACCGCCGCCCAGGGCCTGCCGCCGGCGCACCTGATCAGCCACGGCATGGAGCGCGCGCGCTACGCGCGGCTCAGCGCCGCCGCCACCGCGCGCGGGCTGACGCCCTTCGTCTGCTTCCTGGCCGGCCTGGCGCTGTACCTGTCGCGCAGCTCGGGCCGGCAGGAACTGTTGATCGGCGTGCCCTGCCTGAACCGGCTGGGCCAGCGCTTCAAACAGACGCTGGGCATGTTCGTCGGCGTGATGCCGCTGCGCATCACGCTGACGCCAGGCATGGGGGCCGGCGAGTTGCTGGCCCACGTCGCCCACCAGTTGCAGGAGGGCCTGCGCCATTCCCGCTACCCGCTGAGCGAACTGGGCCGCCAGCTGCAGCTGATGCGGCTCGGCCGCGACAGCCTGCTCGAAGTGATGATCTCCTTCGAGCGCCAGGACTACGGCCTGCACTACGGCGAAGCCCGGCTGACCGATCCCTACCAGCTCTTCAACGGCTGGGCCCGCTACCCGCTGGCGATCACCGTCTGCGAGTTCGCCGCCGATGACGCCGAGCTCGCCCGCGATCCTGCGCTGGTGATCGAGGCCAGCGCCGCCTGCTTCTCGCCCGACGAGACCGCCATGCTGGCGCAGCGCCTGTGGTGGACCGCGCAGCAGCTGATCGACGGCCCGAGCGAGCGCCCGCTGGCCGACATCGTCGTGATGCCCCCCGCCGAGGCCGCCGCGCTGGTGACCGGCCTGCACAAGGACCTGGCCCAGATCGCCGCGCCGCAGACCTTCATCGAGCAGTTCGAGCAGCAGGCCGCGCTGCGCCCGCATGCGCCGGCCCTGATCTGGGACGAGGGCGAACTGAGCTACGCCGAGCTGAACCAGCGCGCCGATCGCGTGGCCATCGCGCTGCACGCGGCCGGTGCCGGGCCGGAGCGCATCGTCGCCGCGGCGCTGCCGCGTTCGCCGGAGCTGGTCGTGGCGCTGCTGGCCATCGCCAAGGCCGGCGCCGCCTTCCTGCCGATGAATCCCGAGACGCCGCCGGCGCGGCTGCGCGAGATCCTGGAAGACAGCGGCGCGCTCGCGCTGATGCTACCGCTGCAGAGCGACGCGGCGCTGAGCGAGCTGCATCCGCTCACCTTGCGCGTGCGGCCCGTGCTGATGCCGGCCGAGACGCCGTCGACCACCGGCACCAGCGCCGCGCCAGTGGCGGAGCCCGCCTGGCGCCGCGCCGCGCCGCACGAACTGGCCTACGTGCTCTACACCTCCGGCTCCACCGGCGGGCCCAAGGGCGTGCTGATGCCGCATTCCAGCCTGTCGCGGCGGCTGGCCTGGCTGGCGCGCACCTGGGGCATCGACTCGCACGACCGCGCCGCGCAGACCACGCAGCCGAGCTTCGACCCCGCGCTGATCGAGCTGCTGCTGCCGCTGACCGTCGGCGCCAGCGTCGCGCTGCCGCCGCCCGGCCGGCTGCACCCGCGCCGCCTGGCCGAGTTCATCCTGCGCCACGGCGCCACCTTCTGCGCGCTGGTGCCGTCCACCCTGTCGGGCCTGCTCAGCGGCATCCAGAGCCGCGAAGGGCGCGAGAGCCTGAAGCTGCGCGTCTGCTGCTGCGGCGGCGAGGTGCTGCCCGCCGAGCTGGCGAACCGCTTCATCGCCGAGACCGGCGCGCGGCTCTACAACGTCTACGGCCCGACCGAGGCCGCCATCTTCGCGACCGCCTGGCCCTGTGTGACGAGCCCCACCGACGCCGCGCTACCGCTCGGCCGCCCGATCGACGACACCCGCATCTACGTGCTCGACGAATCGCTGCGCCCGCAGCCCTTCGGTGTCGGCGGCGAGATCTACATCGGCGGCGGCGCGCTGGCGCGCGGCTACCTCGGCCGCCCGGATCTGGACCGCGACGCTTTCGTCACCGACCCCTTCGTGCCCGGCGAGCGCATGTACCGCAGCGGCGACCGCGGCTGGCTCGACGCGCAGGGCCTGCTGCACTTCGCCGGCCGGGCCGACCGCCAGATCAAGCTGCGCGGCTATCGGATCGAGCCAGGCGACATCGAACTCGCCTGCCTGGCCGTACCCGGCGTCGAACAGGCCTTCGTGCGCAAGGTGGAGCGCAACGGCGCGCCGCGCCTGCACGCCTGGGTCGCCGCCAGCGGCACGCTGACGCAGGCCACGCTGCTGACCGCACTGAACGAGCGCCTGCCCGACTACATGGTGCCCGCCGGCGTCACGCTGTTGCCCGAGCTGCCGCTGACCGCCACCGGCAAGATCGACGCGCGCGCGCTGCCCGAGCCGCTGGCGATGAGCCTCGCCGCGCCGCCCTCGCGCGCAGTGCTCAGCGCCCTGGAGCAGCAGCTGCGCGAACTCTGGCAGCAGGCGCTGGGCCGCCCCGAGATCGGTCCGCAGGACAACTTCTTCGACCTCGGCGGTGATTCGCTGGCCGCACTGGAGATTCTCGGCACGATGGAGCAGAAGCTGGGCCGCAGCCTCTCGCTGCAGCTGGTCACCCAGCACCCGACGATCGAGGACATGGCCCGCGCGCTCGGCCACCCGGAGCCGCTGCCCGGCATGGTCCAGGCACTCGGCTCCGGCAGTGCCACCACGCCGCTGTACATCTGCGCGTCGGGCTATGGCGACGTGATGCGCTTCCAGACGCTGGCGCGCGCGCTGCACGGCCTGCTCGACGTCCACATGCTGCAGCCCGCGCGCGACCACGCCGCGCGCACGCCGCGCGAGCTGGCCGAGCGCTATGCCGACTGCATCGCGTCGCGCGGCCTGCCGCCCGGCTGGCTGGCCGGCTTCTCGGTCGGCGGCATCGCTGCGCTGGAGACCAGCCGCGTGCTGCAGGAGCGCGGCCAGGGGCCGCTGGGCCTGCTGCTGCTGGACACCATCCACCCGGACGCCGTGCTCGGCGGCACCAGCTCGTGGCGCACGCTCGGCTGGCTCGTCCACCGCCTGCACGTCGAAGACCTCAGCATGAACGGCCGGCGCCTCGGCGCCATGTTCAGCGACCCCGGCCTGGTCGCGCAGGTGATGGCGCTGCGCGGCTACCGCTGCTCGGGCGTCACCGGGCCGGCCTTGCTGATCAAGTCCAGCGGGCTGGACGGCTGGGGCGGCCTCTTCTTCCGCACCTGGCACCGGCTGCTGCCGCAGTTGCAGACCACCGAGGTGCGCGGCCTGCACGGCTCCATCTTCGAGGCCGCGCGCGTCGGTGAATTGGCCCGCGCGATCCAGCAGTTCACTCTGGCCCGCGCCGTGATCACGGGTGACAAGAGTTGACCGCACGGCCCGGTGAGACAGCCCCCAGCCTGCGCCCACGCCTGATTGGCCTGGGCCTGGTGATCGCGCTGTTATTGGGCCTTTCCGCCGCCTGGCAGTGGTCGCCGTTGCGCGAGTACCTGACGCCCGAGCGGCTGATCGGCACCCTGCACGACATGGGCGATGCGATCGGCCCCTGGGGCGCCGTGGCGGCGCTCGCGCTGGCGCTGACGCTGGCCGTGCCGCTGGGCCTGCTGATCCTGGTCAGCCAGCTGGCGCTCGGGCCTTGGGTCGGCAGCGCCTGCGTGCTGGCCGGCGCGCTGCTGTCGGCGCTGGCCAGCCAGATGATCGGCCGCCAGCTCGGCCACGCGGTGCTGCTGCGCATGGCTGGCTCGAAGCTGGTGAAGGTCAGCGAGAGCCTGGAACGCCGCGGCCTCGTCGCGGTGATCGCGCTGCGCCTGGTGCCGGCCCTGCCCTTCGCCATCGTCAACATGATCGCCGGCAGCACCCACCTGCGCAGGCGCGACATGCTCTTCGGCTCCGCCATCGGCATGCTGCCCGGCATCGTGCTGATCGCCGTATTCACCGACCGGATACTTGATGCGCTCCAGAGGCCCGGGCCGGAACGCTACCAGCTGATCGGGCTGATCGTGGTGCTTGTGATCGGCGGAAGCTGGGCGCTCAAGCGCTGGCTGGGTGCGCAGGCGCGGTGAAGTGAAACTCTCCGTTCGGGCTGAGGTATCGAAGCCCTCGGCCGAGGCGCGACGACCTTCTGTACACAGAGGACACAGAGGCGAACAGCCGAGAGCACAGAGGAATTCCACCGCAATTTCTCTGTGACCTCTGTGTCTCTCCGTGCCCTCTGTGTCCCACAAGCCTCGACCGTGGCACGGGCTCGGTTTCATAAGCCGCGGGTGGCGCGCGGCGCAATGGATAGCTGAAGTGTCAAGATCGCTGCGCTACAGTCGCCGCGCAGGTCCTCCTCCTTCCACGACACTTCCGCGCGCCATGGCCCAGCGTCCCACCCACTCTACCCCCGCCCGCTCGACGAACCGCTCGGCAAGCAAGAAGGCGCCGGCCGTCTCGGCGATTTCGGTCTCGGCCGTGCTGGCGCGGCTGCGCACGCTGCGGCCCACGCTCGGGCCGGCGGTACAGCGCATCGCCGATTTCATCGTCGAGCATCCGCAAGAGGTCGTGCACATGTCGGTCAGCGAGGTGGCCGAGCGCACCGGTGCCAGCGAGGGCAGCGTCGTGGGCCTGTGCAAGAACGTCGGCGCCACAGGTTTCCAGCAGCTGAAGATCGTGCTGGCGCAGGAGATCGTGCAGCCGGTGCAGCTGATCCACGAGGACCTGGAGCAGAACGATCCGGTCGCCGACGTGATGGCCAAGATCTTCCACAGCAATGTGCAGACGCTGGAGGACACGCAGTCCACGCTCAGCGCCACGTCCGTGGAGAAGGCCGTCAAGCTGATCCGCGCGGCCAAGCGCATCGAGATCTACGGCATCGGCAGCGCCGCACCGATCGCCGAGGATGCCCACTACCGGATGCTGCGCATCGGGCTGAACGCGAAGTCGGTGCTGGACTCGCACGTGCAGGTCATCAGCGCGGCGCTGACCGGGCCGGACGTCGTCGTCATCACCGTGTCGCATTCGGGCAGCACCCACGAGACCGTGACGGCGACGCGCCTGGCCAAGGAGGCCGGCGCCAAGACGATCTGCATCACCAACTTCGGCCGCTCACCGATCCAGCAGTACGCCGACGTGCTGCTGCTGACGATGGCACGCGAGACGCAGTTCCGCACCGAGGCGATGACGAGCCGGCTCGCGCAGCTGGCGATCATCGACGTGCTGATCGCCTGCCTGGCGCTGGCGGACTACAGCCGCGCGGTGAAGACGATCCGCAAGACCTTCGACGTCCTTTCGTTGAAGCGCTATTGACGAGGGTTATGCATTGCTGACATTAGTTCAATCCGTAGAGCGAACGGACTGAACAAACTTCACTCGCTTGTCACGCTCCGGGCCTAGTCTGGACCTACCGCGGCATTCGTTCCCGCCGCGGGCCATACCCCCACCTGGAGTGACACCATGAAGACCCCGTTCCTCGCCCTGGCCCTCGCCGCATCGGCCCTGCTCGCCTCCCAAGCCAACGCCACCGTCTACGCCGGTGTGAACTTCCCGGCCGGCTCGATCTCGTTCGCCGACGAGTTCGTCTCGCGCTCGTACCCGACGGCCGCCCAGGCACCCGATCAGTACAACAACCACACCGACGCCAGCCTCGGTGTGCCGAACTATGTCTCCGGCGGCGGCTGCACGGCCAAGACGCAGCCCTGCACCTTCATGTCGCTGGGCAACGGCGGAAGCGCCATCTGGCGCTTCACGGACAACGTGCTGGTGCCGGACGGCACGTCGAACTACGACCTGGCCATCTTCGAGGTCGGCCCGTCGGTCGAGCCGATGTACGTGGCCGTCAGCAAGGACGGCGTGAACTGGTCCAACGTCGGCGCCCTGGGCGGCTCGACCTCGGCCGTCGACCTCGACTCCTACGGCTTCACCTCGGCCGACCACTTCTCCTATGTGCGCCTGACGGACGCCAACCCGAACCACCTGACGACCGGCGGCGGTTCCTCCGGCGCGGACATCGACGCCATCGGCGCGATCTCCACGCTGCCCGTCGCCGCCGTGCCGGAACCCGCCAGCGTCGCGCTGATGCTGGCCGGCCTCGTCGGCGTCGGCTTCAGCGCCCGCCGCAAGGCACGCTGATCCCAAGGCCGCGCCGCGGCGCGGCCCGTCAATCTCTCAGGGCAGGCGCAGCAGCGCGGCCGGCGTAGGGGCGCGGGCCTGCGGGTCGCGCCCGAGCAGCAGGAAGCGCATGCCCAGGCGGGCAGCGCCCAGCGCGTCGGTCAGCGGGTTGTCGCCGATCACCAGCGTGTCCGCCGCCCGGGCGCCCAGCCGGCGCAGGCCTTCCTCGAACAGGCCGCCCTCGGGCTTGCCGATGACATGGGCCGGCTCGATGCCGGCGCACGCGGCCAGCGCACGCATCAGCGCGCCGGTCTCGGGCACCACCGCGCCGTGCGGTGCCGGATGGCTCAGGTCCGGATTGGTGACGACCAGGCGCGCACCCAGGCGCAGGTCGTTGGCCGCGGTGGAGAGGGTGGCGTAGTCGAAGCGTTCGTCACGAGCGAGCACGACGAAATCGGGCGATGCATCGACCAGATGGCAGCCCAGCGTCAGCGCCTGGCGCCGCAAGGCCGCGCTGGCGAGCAGGCGGATGCGCGCGCCGGGATGCCGGTCGGCCATGAAGCGCAGGGTCTGCTCGCCGGCCAGCACGAGGCGCTCGGCCGACAGCGGCAGGCCGCGTGCGCGCAGCGCACGGGCCAGGGCCTGCGCGGTGTGCGTGGAGTTGTTGGAGACGACCACGTAGCGCCCGGCCAACTGTTCGAGCAGATCGACGGCGCCGTCGAGCGGCTCGCACTGCGAGTGCACCAGCGTGCCGTCGAGGTCGATCAGGAAGTGCTGCGCATGCCGCCAGTGCGGCGGCGCGTGAGGGAGATCGGCAAGGAGTGCGCTCATCGATTTCTTGTGTTTGTTGACCCTCCGGCCGGCTGGCCGGTCCTCGATCTTAAATTGAACTTAATTCAAATCATTTGACAAATATTCGTGAACTCGTTTCACGCACCTGTCACTTGGCGTTCCTAGCATGGACGCATCAATCCCAACGAGGTGATCTGCAATGAACAAGCTTTTCTTCGTGGCGACGCTGGGCGTCGCACTGTCCGTCGGCGCGCCCGCTGCGCAAGCCGCCACCGTGCTGAACTTCGACGACATCGGTGCCGGCGGCGCCGTGCCGGCGAACTACGGCGGCCTCGACTGGTCGGCCGGCGGCTGGTCCTACTACGCGGGCGACAACGCGCCCTACACGCCGCACTCGGGCGACTTCCGCGCCGCGATGAACTGGTATGACGACGGCGACGCCGCCGCCGGCCAGGCCAGCAGCGCCGTGCGCTTCAACACGCCGAGCGTCTTCGACGGCGCCTGGTTCTCGGGCCTGCAGGGCGCGACGGTCAGCGTCGACCTCTACCTGGACGGCAACAAGGTCTGGAGCTCCAGCACGCTGAACCCGAGCGCGACGCCGAGCTTCCTGTCCAGCGGCTATGCCGGCCTGGTGGACCAGGTGGTGTTCCGCGGCCCGGCGCTGTACGCCGCCACGATGGACGACTTCACCTTCACCGCCGCCGTGCCGGAGCCCGCCCAGTACGCGCTGCTGGCCGCCGGCCTCGGCCTGATGAGCCTCGTCGTGCGCCGCCGCGGCCAGCGCTAAGCGCCCGTCCGCCGCCCCCCGATTTGCCCGATCCCAGGAGATTCCCATGACCCAGCAAGACCGCCGCAGTTTCCTGCGCAACCTCGCCACCACCGCCGCCGCGGGCGCCGCCGCCAGCGCGATGCCGCCCGCCATCGCGCGCGCGCTGGCCACCAAGGCCTTCAACGCCACCGGCACGATCCAGGACATCCAGCACGTCGTGATCCTGATGCAGGAGAACCGCGGCTTCGACCACTACTTCGGCACGATGAAGGGTGTGCGCGGCTTCGGCGACCGCTTCCCGATTCCGCTGGAGAGCGGCAAGCCCGTCTGGTTCCAGTCCGACGGCACCAAGGAGATCCCGCCCTACCACCTCGACAGCACGAAGAACAACGCGCTGCTGATGCCCGACACGCCGCATTCCTTCTCCGACATGCAGGCTGCCTGGAACCAGGGCAAGATGGGCTTCTGGCCCAAGTACAAGACCCAGTACTCGATGGGTCACTACGAGCGCGCCGACGTGCCCTTCCAGTTCGCTCTGGCCGAGGCCTTCACGCTCTGCGACGCCTACCACTGCTCGGTCACCACCGGCACCGACCCGAACCGCATCGTTTTCTGGTCGGGCAGCAACTTCGACCCGAAGCTCGGCGCCCAGGGCATCAACTGCCAGTCCGACAACAGCGAGCCGAACAACCTGCGCTGCTGGCCGAGCCCGTCGAACTGGGTGCCCAACGCCTGGCCGCAAACCTATGTCTACCCCGGCAGCTCGTTCACCTGGGACACGATCCCCGACGTGCTGCAGCGCTCCGGCGTGAGCTGGCGCTTCTACCAGAACATGAACGACAACTGGACGGGCGCGATGAACGGCTGCCTGGCCTTCGCCAGCTTCCGCACCGCCCAGCCGGGCTCGCCGATCTACGTGAACGGCATGACCGACCGCAGCCTGGACGACCTGAAGAAGGACGTGCAGAACAACACGCTGGCCCAGGTGTCGTGGATCATCACCACGTCTTCCAACTCCGAGCACCCAGGCGCCAGCTCCAGCCCCACGCACGGCGGCTACTACATCTCCCAGATCCTGGACGCGCTGACCTCCAACCCCGACGTCTGGAGCAAGACCGCCTTCTTCATCACCTACGACGAGAACGACGGCCTCTTCGACCACCTGCCCGCCCCGGCGCTGCCCTCGTACAAGGCCGACGGCACGCTGGCCGGCAAGTCGACGACGAGCCTGGCGGGCGAGTACTTCTACGACCCCAAGCGCAGCTACCTGCGCGCCGACGACACGATCAGCGGCACCACCCGCCCCTGGGGCATGGGCCCGCGCGTGCCGATGTACGTGATCTCGCCGTGGAGCAGGGGCGGCTGGGTCAATTCGCAGGTGTTCGACCACACTTCGATGGCGATGTTCCTGGAGAAGCGCTTCGGCATCACGATCAACACGATCAGCCCGTGGCACCGCGCCGTGTCCGGCGACCTGACGAGCTGCTTTGACTTCGTCAGCCCCAACGATCCCGTGGTGCCCAAGCTGCCGGACCAGAGCAACTACGGCCTGTCCGACGCGCGCCAGCGCTCGCTGCCGGCCGCCACCGCACCGGCCACGCCGCAGCCGCTGTTCCAGGAGACCGGCACGCGCTTCTCGCGCGCCCTGCCCTACGAGCTGCACGTCACGAGCCAGATCGCGCCCAACACCGTGACGCTGGGCGGCACTCAGGTCTCGCTGGTCTTCGCCAACACCGGCGCCAAGGCCGCGGTGTTCCACGTCTACGACCGGCTGAACCTGGCCCTGATCCCGCGCCGCTACACGGTCGAGCCGGGCAAGCAGCTGAGCGACAACTGGACGCCCACGACGACCGGCGCCTATGACCTGTGGGTGCTGGGCCCGAACGGCTTCCACCGCCACTTCATCGGCAACGCCAAGCGCGTGGCCGCGGCGGCCCAGCCCAACCCGGAGATCAGCGTCAGCTACAACCCCGCGGCCGAGCAGCTGAGCATCACCCTGGGCAACACCGGCGCCATGCCCTGCAACTTCACGATCACGCCGAACGCCTACAGCAGCGCGGCACCGCTGAACGTGAGCGTCGCACCGCACGGCCAGAGCAAGATCGACATCGCGCTGCACGACACGGGCCGCTGGTACGACTTCAACGTGACCGTCGCAGGCGCGCCGGAGTACCTGCGCCGCATCGCCGGCCGCGTCGAGAACGGCCAGCCCTCGGTCAGCGACCCCGCGATGGGCATCGCGCGCTGATCCCTCTCTGAACCGTCAAAGGAGCACGACATGATCCGTCGCCACACCCTCGCCCTGCTCGCCGGCCTGCTAGGCCTCGTCTCGTCGGTAGCCCACGCACAGACCCGGGAAATCAGCTTCGGCTTCATTTCCACTGAGTCCTCGGGCAACCTCAGGACGGCCTGGCAGCCGCTGCTGCAGGACATGGAGAAGGCGACGGGTCTCACCGTCAAATCCTTCTTCGCCACCGACTACGCCGGCATCATCGAAGCGATGCGCTTCAACAAGATCCAGGTCGCCTGGATGGGCAACAAGTCGGCGATGGAGGCGGTGGACCGCTCGGGCGGCGAAGTCTTCGCCAAGACCGTGGGCAAGGACGGCACCGAGGGCTACTACTCGCTGCTGATCGTGCACAGGGACAGCCCGCTGAAGTCGCTGGACGACGTGCTGCGCCAGCACGCCGCCCTGTCGCTGGGCTTCGGCGACCCGAACTCCACCAGCGGCACGGCCGTGCCGGGCCTGTTCGCCTTCGGGCAGAACAAGCTCGATCCGCTGCGCGACTTCAAGCGCACGATCCGCGCCAGCCACGAGGCCAACCTGCTGGCCATCGTCAACCGGCAGGTCGACGTCGCCACCAACAACACCGAGAACACCAGCCGCTTCGAGAAGACGCATCCCGAGGAGGCGAAGGCGGTGCGCGAGATCTGGCGCTCGCCGCTGATCCCGAGCGACCCGCTGGTGTGGCGCAAGGACCTGGACGCGGTGACGAAGAAGCAGATCCGCGACTTTCTCGTGGCCTATGGCCGCGACGCCCGCGAGAAGGCCATCCTGGCCAACATCGAGTACAGCGCCATCCGCCCATCCAGCGACGCGCAGCTGGTGCCGATCCGCCAGATCGAACTGGCCCGCGAGCGCGCCCGCGTGGAGACGGACTCCACGCTGGACGCCGAGGAGAAGACCCGCAAGCTCAAGGAGCTGGACGGCCGTCTCGCCGAGCTCGGCCGCGCCTCGCGGGGCTGAGCTCAGACCTGCGCCATGCCGCCGTCGACAAACAATTCGATGCCGGTGACGAAGGAGGCATCGTCCGAGGCCAGGAACACGGCGGCCTTGGCGATGTCCTCCGGCTGACCGATGCGGCCGATCGGAACCTGCGAGGTCAGGTAGTCCAGCAGGCCCTGCTGGTTCGCCGCGTCCGGCCCGGCGAGTTCGACCAGGCCCGGCGTATGGATCGGACCCGGCGACAGCGTGTTGACGCGGATCGCGCGGCCCTTCAGATCCAGCGCCCAGCTGCGCACCAGGTTGCGCACGGCGGCCTTGGTCGCGCTGTAGATGCTGAAGTTCGCCGTACCCTTGATGCTGGTCGTCGAGCCCGCGAGGATGACCGACGCGCCGTTCGATGCCTTGTCCAGCAGCGGCAAGGCCTTCTGCACCGTGAACACGACGCCCTTGACGTTGCGGTTGAAGGTGTCGTCGAAGTGCTCCTCGGTGATCGCGCCGAGCGGCAGCATCGAGCCGCCACCGGCATTCGCGTACAGCACGTCGATGCGGCCATGCCGGCCCTGGATCGTTTCGTAGAGGCGATCGAGGTCGGCCAGGCGGGACGAGTCGGCCTGCACGCCGGTGGCATTCGGCCCGATGGCCGCCACGGCGGCGTCCAGCTCGGCCTGGCGGCGGCCGGTGATGTAGACGAACGCGCCTTCCGATGCGAAGGCCTTGGCGGCCGCGAGACCGATGCCCGTGCTGCCGCCGGTGACCACGGCGACCTTGCCTGCGAGTTTGTTGTTGCCCATGTCTTTGCTCCGTTGATGAAGGGGGTGAGCGAAGCTTAAAAAATTCATGGGAATGAATAAATAAGCCATTCGCTGCTTCTTATTTCATGGTCGTGAATAATTGGGGCCATGGATCAACTGCTTGCCCTGCGCGTGTTCGTGCGCATCGCAGAGACCGGCGCCTTCTCCCGGGCCGCGGACTCGATGAACATTCCGCGCCCAACCGTGACCAAGCTGATCCAGGATCTGGAGCGGCACCTGGGCGCCAAGCTGCTGCAGCGAACGACGCGGAGGGTCAGCGTGACGCCGGACGGCGCCGCCTACTACGAGCGCGCCACTCGCTTGATCGCAGAGCTGGAGGACATGGACGAGAGCACGATGCAGGCGCGCACCCAGCCGCGGGGCCGGATCCGCGTCGACATCGGATCGGTGCTGGCAAACATGATCCTGATCCCGGCGCTGCCGGGCTTTCGCGCGCGCTACCCCGAGCTGCAGGTGGACCTGGGCGTCAGCGACCGCCCGCTGGACCTGATCGGCGAGGGCGTGGACTGCGTGATCCGCGGCGGCGAACTCGCCGACACCTCGCTGGTGGCCCGGCGCATCGCGGACCTGGACTGGGTGACCTGCGCAAGTCCCGTCTACCTGGGCGCCCGCGGAATTCCCAGGCATCCGCGGGACCTGATCGCCGGCGAGCCCAAGCCGGGCGACAAGAGCCGTGTGCCGGGCCACGCGATCGCGGGCTACTTCTCGTCGCTCACCGGCCGGGCCTTCCCGCTGGAGTTCCACAAGGCGGGCGAACGGCTGCTGGTGCCGGGGCAGTCGGACGTGGCCGTCAACGAGAGCACCGCCCACCTGAGCGCGCTGTTAGCCGGCCTGGGCATCGGGCAGACCTTCAGGTTCGCGGTGGCACCGCATCTGGCCGCCGGCCGGCTGCGCACCGTGCTCGACGACTGGACGCGGCCGCGGCACCCGCTGCACCTGGTCTATCCCAGCAACCGGCACCTGAGCGCGAAAGTGCGAGCCTTCGCGGACTGGATCGCCGAGGTCTTCGCGCCCTTCGACGACCGCTGACCGGCCGCGCGCCCCGTCAGTGCACCGCCGCGCCTTCCGGCCGGTGGCTGCGCACGCGGTTGCGGCCGGCCCGCTTGGCCTCGTAGCAGGCCGCATCGGCGGCGGCCATCACCGCGGCGATGTCCGGCAGGCTGTCGTCCACCTCGACGACGCCGATGCTGGCACCCACCTGCAGGGTCAGTTCGCGCCAGGGCAGACGGAGGGCGGCGACGCGGCAGCGGATCTGCTCGGCCACCGACTCGGCGGTGACGAGGTCGCAGCCGGCCAGCAGCACGGCGAACTCGTCGCCGCCGAGCCGCGCCACCGTGTCGCCATCACGCACGCGGCTGCCCAGCAAGGTGGCGACGTGCTGCAGCATCGCATCGCCGGCGGCGTGGCCGGCGCTGTCGTTGACGGCCTTGAAGCCGTCCAGGTCGATGAACAGCGCCGAGGCCGGGCCGTGGCGCCGCCGGTCGTTCAGCAGTCCGTGCAGGCGCGCCTCGAACTCCCGCCGGTTGAGCAGCTCGGTGAGCGGATCGTGGGTGGCCGACCAGGACAGCTGCTCGCGGTGCTGACGCTGCGAGGAGATGTCGGCCACCAGCCAGATCACGCCGGCCTCGGGCGTGCCGGCGTTGACGGCCGCGCCCTGCAGCGTGGCCCAGAAACGCCGGCCATCTCGGCGCTGCAGTTGCACCTCGTCGGCGAAGAGCTGGCCGGCGGCCAGCGCCGCATCGGCGCGTGCCATCAGTTCCTCGCCGGCCTGCCCGCTCGGGAAGAGGATCTGCCGCGGCGCGCCGACCAGCTCGGCCTCCGTGTGGTCCAGCAGTTCGCCCAGCCGGCCGCTGGCCAGCTCCAGCCGACCCTCCCGGCTGATCGCAATGCCCATCGGTGCATTGCGCATCACCGCGCGCAAGCGCGCCAGCATCTCGCGGCCATCGCGCTGCACCGCCGCGCGCTCGACCAGCACCTGCCTGAACACCGCCGACAGGCGCCCGATCTCGCCCTTGCCGACCGGCCAGCCGGCATCGATCGGCAGGCTCTCGTCCGTCAGCCGGCGCGCACGCCGCTCCAGCAGGCGCATCGGCCGCAGCAGCCAGATCGTCGCCAGCAGCATCAGCGCCGCGCCGCCGATCGCCACCAGCGCGCCGAGCCAGATCGCCTCGGCGCGGCCGCGCGCCGGGCCGCCCAGCAGCAGGTCCGCCGAGGCGACGCGAAACACCATCCAGTTCCCCTCCGGCACCGCCGCCATCGCCACGAACTGGTCGCCGGTGCGCCAGGTCCAGGCCTGTGCCTCCATCGGCGCGCCCTCGCTGCGCCAGCGTGCCGCGGCTGCGGTGAGGCGCGGATCCTCGCCGACGTCGTGGCGCAGCCAGGCAGAGTCAGGGTGCGAGACGATGCGGCCGGCGGCGTCGGTGATGATGGTCTCGATCGGGTCCTGGCTGAGGCTGCTGGCGCGGGTCGAGTCGGTCAGCACCGTGTCGGTCTGCGGCCGCAGCACGCCGCCAAGCACGGCCACCACCTTGCCCGCGGCATCGCGCAGCGGCACGGCCAGCACGACGTGCAGCTCGCGCGCCGTGCTGTCTCCGCCTTCAACGGTTTCCGAGACGGAAAGCTCGCGCCCGCCCACGGCCTGCCGGAAGTAGGACCGGCTGATCAAGGAGCGGCCCTCCAGCGCGGCGACCGTGGCTTCGTCCTCCCCCACCGCGGCCAGCACGCGGCCATCGCGCGCCGCGGCCACGAAGGCATGCGGAAACAGCACGCCCAGCACCGACTGCTGCCGCAGGAAGGCACGCGCGACGGCGCGGTCCGGCGCGGCCGTGCGCGGCCACTGTTGCGCCACGCGGGCGAGCGCCTGCTCGCGGTTCAGCAGTCTCGACGAGATCGTGCTCACCACCGTGTCCACGTCCAGGGCGGAATCCTTGATCGAGCGCTCGGCCCGCAGCGCCGTGTCCCGCGTGACGAGGAACACCGTCATGCCCACGCTCAGCGCGATCACCGAGACGGCCATCAGCGCGATGCGCAACTTCAGCGAGCCGAACAGCGTTTGCCAGGTGCTGGGAGTCGTCATCGCGGCCTCGTCAGATGGGGGGATGCGGATCCGGCGCCGGCAGCCGCAGATGGACCGTCGTGCCCGCGCCCGGCCGGCTTTCCACGCGGATCTCCCCTTGCATCAGCCGCATCAGCTGCTGTGCCAGCGCCAGGCCGACGCCGCTGCCCACCACCGGGCCCTTCTCGCGGCCGAGGCGGTTGAAGGGCTCGAACAGGCGCGCCAGCTGCTGCGCATCCATGCCGATGCCATCGTCGATCACGCGCAGCTGCACGGTGGCGGGACCGGCCTTCACGGCCTCAAGCTCGATGCGCACCCGCCCGCCGGGCCGGCCGTACTTGATCGCATTGCCGATCAGGTTCAGCAGCACCTGGCGCAGGCGCAGCGGATCGGCCAGCACACGCAGGTTGCTCTCCCCGTCCGCCAGCAGCAGCCTCACGTCGGCCCGGTCGGCCTGCGGCTGCAGCAGCCGCAGCGCCTCGCCGGCCAGCGGGGGGAGAGCCAGGGGCTCGATCTTCAGCCGCAGCCCGCCCGCCTCGATGCGCGCGATGTCGAACAGGTCGTCGGTCAGCGCCTGCATGTGCGCGGCCGCCTCGGCGATGCCGCAGATCCAGCGGCACGGCCGATCGCCTTCGTCCATCTGCAGCAACTGCGCGAAGCCGCTGACCGCATGCAGCGGCACGCGCAGCTCGTGGCTCAGCTGGGTCAGGAAGCGCGTCTTGGCAGCGCTGGCGGCCAGCGCCTCGTCGCGCTGCTGACGCAAACCCAGCAGCAGCTGCCGGGTGCGAGCCTCGCTGCGGCGGGCCTCCCGCTCCTGGCGCAGCAGCCAGCCGCCGGCCAGCACCGCGCCCAGCAGCAGCACCAGTGCGAACAGGCCGGCCAGCCAGGGCAGCAGCCCGGCGGGCCCGCCAGAACCAGGGAAGGCGAGTTCCAGGCCCAGCACCGCCGCCGCGACGAGCAGGCCCAGCAGGGCCGCCAGCAGCAGCGCCACTTGGCGGCGCAGCAGGCCGCGCGGGGTAAGTGCCGGCGACATCTTGTCGGCGATGGCGTCGGGGAGGGTGGAGGCTGGAGCAAGCATCTTGGGGGCGATGCTCCGGCGGCGCCGCTACGCGGCGGTTACTTGCGGCGTTTCAACTGAAACCGTGCCGCGCCAGCGCCTCGGCGATGTCTCGCATCGCCAGCGGCTTGGACAGCAGCGCACGGGCGCCGGCCGCCTTCACCCGCGCCTCCAGCTGTGGGCCGCCGTAGCCGCTCATCACGATCACCGGCAGGCCCGGCCGCAGCGCCAGCAGCTCGGCGGCCAGCGCGGTGCCGGCAAGCTCGGGCATGGTCTCGTCGGTCAGCACCGCGTCGAAGCGCTGCGGATCGTCGCGGAAGGCCTGCAGCGCCGCGGTGGCTGAACAGAAGCCGACCGGCTCATAGCCCAGCTGCGCCAGCATCTCTTCGGCCGATTCAAGCAGCGCCGTCTCGTCGTCGACCAGCATCACCGTCTGGCCATCGCCGTGCGGCATGCCGGCGTCGGCCGGGGCGGTGCCGGTCTCGGCCTCGCCCGCGTCGCCTGCAATAGGCAGCCACACCGAGAAGCGGCTGCCCTGGCCCGGCGCGCTGCGCACGTCGATCGCGCCGCCCAGCTCGGCCACGATGCTGTGGACCACCGACAGGCCCAGGCCCGTGCCCTCGCCGACGCGCTTGGTGCTGAAGAAGGGGTCGAACATCCGCGCGTAGACCTCGGGCGCGATGCCGGTGCCGGTGTCGGCGATCGCCAGGCAGGCGAACACGCCCGGCCCGACGCTGCCGTGGCTCAGGCGCAGCGCCTGCTCCAGCTCTGCGCATTCGAGGCCCACCGTCAGCACTCCGCCGTCAGGCATCGCGGCGACGGCGTTCGCGCAGAGGTTGCTGACGAGCTGGTGGATCTGCGTCGGATCGCCGCGCACCGCGATGCGGCCGGCCCGCAGCGCGGCCTCCATCCGCACCGCGGCGGGCAGGCCCGGCGCCAGCAGCGCCAGTGCCTCCTCGATCACCGCCTTCAGCGGCACCAGCACCCGCTCGCGTACGCTGCCACGGCTGAAGTCGAGGATGCGCCGCACCAGCAGCCGCGCGCGCTCGCCGCCCTGCATCACGCGGTCGACGTGGCGGCGCAGCGCGCTGCCTTCGGGCGCCTCGCGCTGCGCCATCTCGCCGTGGCCGAGGATGGCACCGAGGATGTTGTTGAAGTCGTGCGCGATGCCGCCGGCCAGCGTGCCCAGCGCCTCCAGCTGCTGGGCCTGGCGCAGCTGCGCCTCCAGCTGCGCACGCTCGGCCTCGGCTGCTTCCAGCCGCGTCAGTTGCCGGATCAGCACGGCCATCGTCAGCAGCACCACGCCGGTCAGCAGCACCGTGCGCACGGCCACCGTCACCAGATCGTCGCGCCAGGGCTGCAGCGCGCCCTGCACGTCGCGCGTGACGGCGAGGATCAGCGGCCGATCCGCCACCGAGGCGGCGACGATGAATTTCTCGCGCCCGTCCACCGGGCTGATGCGCCGCGCCACCGGCTGGTCCTTCAGCGCGACGACCTCGGGGAACATCGTGTCGGGCTTGATCACCTCGTGCACCGGGTGCCTCACGACCACGCGCCCGTCGTCGAAGGTCAGCAGCAGCGCGCTGTGCTCACCCAGGCGGATCGCGTCGTAGACCTCGCGCAGGTCGTCCAGGGTGACGCTGGCAGTAACGACGCCGTCGAACTCGCCGTTGTGCTCCAGCCGCCGCGAGACGACCAGCGAGATCCTCTTGTCGGTACGCGTGACGATCGGCGGGTTGATGAACAGGCCTTTGGCCAGGCCGTCGCGCTGGGCGATGAAGTAGGGCCGATCGGCGACGTGCGCCAGCGGCACGGAGCGCGTGCGCGAGCGGAAGCGCTGGTCGCCATCGGCGTCGACCACGGTCAGCATGCTGACGTAGGGCGTCGCGCTGCCCCGCGAGGCCAGCGCCCGTTCGATCTCCGCGCCGGTCAGCGAGCGGCCGGTGCTCTCGTACCAGAGCTGCGTGTCGGTCAGCAGCAGGTCCACCGCCTGCAGGCTGCGCTCGGCCTCCTCGGACAGCGCCCGCGCCAAATTGGTCAGCTCGCGCTCGGTGGATTCGCTCAGTTGGTCGTAGAGCCGCCAGGCGTCGTAAACCGATGAGCCGACGAAGGCGGCGATCAGGGCCAGCCCCGTTGCGAAGATCCAGCGCCGCAAGCGCAGGCGCGGGTTCGCTACGGCCACCGCAGCGCCTCGGCGACGGCGGCCAGCAGCTCCTCGCGCGAACAGGGCTTGGCCAGCAGGCCCACCAGACCCAGCTCGCGTACCACCGGTGAGGCGGGCGGCAGACTCGCGCGCACCTGGGTTGACAGGCCCAGCAGGCCCGCATCCGGCCAGGCGGCGCGCACGCGCCCCAGCAACACGCGCGGACTCTTGCGCGGCAGGTCGATCACCACCAGCTCCACCCACCCTCCTCCAAGATCGGCGCCGAGCTCGCCCGGCGCCACAGCGCGCGCGTCGGCATGGCCCGCCACCACCAGCCACTCCACCAGCAAGGCGCGCAGCGGCTCGTCTTCGTCGATCACGATCACCATGCCGCCGATTGAACGGCCTGCCGATGCGTCGATCATTTTGCTGCGCTACAACGGCATTTCATCTGTAATGATGCGACACCGCTGAAATAACGCGTTACCTGCTAGCGTAGCTGCACCATGAACCGGCAAGCCCACATCCTGGCCGTTGACGACGACGCGGCGATGCGCGAGATGATCGCCGAGTACCTCGCCGAGAACGAGCTGCGCGTCACCGCGGTGGCAAGCGGCACCGAGATGCAGCGGGTGCTGGCCGAGCAGGTGGTCGACCTGGTGGTGCTGGACCTGCGGCTGGACGGCGAAGACGGCATGACCCTGGCGCGCCGCCTGCGCGAAGGCAGCCAGATCCCCGTCATCATCGTCACCGGCAAGACCGAGGAGGCCGACCGCGTGATGGGCCTGGAACTCGGCGCCGACGACTACATCACCAAGCCCTTCAGCCCGCGCGAGCTGCTGGCGCGAATTCGCGCGGTGCTGCGCCGCTTCGAGCTGGCGCGCGAACTGCAGCGCCAGCCGCACGGGCCGGCGCGCGACGAGCGCACGCTGCGCGCCTACCGTTTCGCCGGCTGGGAGCTGAACCTGCGCAGCCGCCGGCTCAGCTCGCCGGAGGGCCGGCGCGTGGAACTCTCCAACGGCGAATTCAACCTGCTGCAGGCGCTGTGCGCGGCGCCGCAGCGCGTGCTCTCGCGCGACCAGTTGCTGGACCTCTCGCGCCTGCACGGCGCCGAGGTCTACGACCGCTCGATCGACGTGCAGATCCTGCGGCTGCGCCGCAAGATCGAGGCCGACCCGGCCTTCCCGCAGTTCATCCGCACCGAGCGTGGCGCGGGCTATGTGTTCGACACGCCGGTGGACGTGCTGGGTTAGGAGCGAGTCATTTCGTCGATGCCGGCACGGCGCTGGCGCAGCGACGAGGCCGAGTGCTGGAAGGTGATCGTCGGCCCCACCGTTGCGACGGTCTTCGCGATGGTTTTCACCGCCGCCCCGGCCGATGCGGGCTGCAGCATTCGGGCGAAGGTCGCCTGAACCGTCGCCATGTCGTCGTCGAAGTCGCCGTGGTGGCGGGCCTGCGAGGCGCGCAGCGACCCCTCCGGCTCGTTATTGGGCGCCAGCACCAGCTCGCCGCCGCCGTCCTTGAAGAACGCCGCCAGCTCGGCATCGCGCTGGATGAACTTCTGCATGCCCAGCAGCGGCACGCCGTCGCGCAGCAGCGGGATGCGCGGCTTCGCCTCGAAGGCATCGGACACCAGGTACAGCAGCGACTTGTTGTAGATGCGGGCGCAGTTGTCGTCCTGCTCGGCCTTGTCCGTCAGCGCGAACATCGCGAAGCGGCCGATCGCGCCGCTCCTGATCGCCGGCAGGTAGTCGTGCTTGAACAGGTCCACCGTGCAGGCCGGCGCCCACAACGTGCAGGTCTTCACCTTGAGCCCCAGCGCGCCGGTCAGCCTCTGCAGCAGCGGCCCATGCAGGATCGAACCGGCGCTGTGGCCGACGACGTGGATCTCCAGCCCCGGGAACTTCGCGGCCAGCGCCTTCAGATGCGCCGCCACCAGCCAGGCGGCGCCGCCCTCGCGGCTCGCGGCCAGGCCGTTCTCCTTCATCTCGTCCCACTGCAGCTTGCCGGTCAGCGCGCGCGCCAGCGGCTCCAGCGCATCGTCGAGCCGGTCGAGCATGAAGTCCTTCGCCGAGTCGAGGAAGCCCTCGGGCCGGCGGCGGCGCACGGCGTCCTGCAGGATGTTGCTCAGCGTCGTCCAGTAGTCGGTACGCCAGATGAAGGCCAGCGGATACACGCCCGAACCCAGCAGCGCCGGCCGGTACTCGGCCAGCCGCTGTACGGCAGCCTGCTCGCCGACCAGGCCGCCGTGCGCGTACAGCAGCACGCGCTTGACCGGCCAGTCCTTCATCACGCGGGGCATGTCCTCGCTGAAGATCTGCGCCAGCTCCTGCTCGGTCGTGCCGTACTCGCCACCGGGGCGCAGCTTGCCGTCGTTGCCGACGCTGACGATGTGCGGCCGCAGGTCCGCATAGGCATAGGCCACAGACTGCGCCGCCGTCGCGGCATGCGCCTGCGCCGTGCCTTCAAGGCTGCGCAGGGTCACCGGCGCGCCGAGCCGCGCCACCCAGATGTCGGAGCCGTTGTCGAGCCAGTCGTCGTAGCTGATGTGGCAGAAGCCCTTGCGGCCCCAGTCCGCGCCCCAGGAGTTCTGAATCCAGAAGCCCTCGGCGTCGTAGGCGACGATCGCGAACGCGTGGCCGCCGGTGATGCTCGGCGACTGTCGGATCAACCCATCCGCGCCGACGTCGTTCCAGCCCTCATGCACCGATGCGGTCGCATACAGCACGCCGACCTCGGCGATGGCCGCGTGCATCGCGATCAGGTCCTTGTGGTTGACGCGGAAATAGGCGCCCAGCGGGCGGCGCCGCGCCGCGGAGGTACGCGCATCGGTCATGCCCTGCGGGTCTTTCTTGGCCAGCTTGTAGGGCCAGTCTTTCTCCGCGCAGACGCCGTGCTTGTGCCAGCCCTTCATCGCACCGCGGGCGCTGGAGCCGGAGTAGTCCTCGCCGGGCCACTCGTCGTAGCGCTTGGCGTTCTCGTAGAACATCCGCGGGCTGACCGGTATCTTGTCCGACACGACGCGGCGGCGGATCAGCAGGTAGTTCGCCACCGTTGCCAGGCCGAAGCCGGTGCAGGCGCCTTCCTGGCCCTGATCCAGCACCGGCACGCGGTGTTTCATGTAGTCCGCCAGCGCCACGTGCGACGGCACCTCGATCAAGGTCGGCACGTACATCAGGTCCCGGAAGTCCATCGTGTCGGGCCGCGCGTCGAGCTGACGCTTCACCGGGGTCGTCGCCTTCTTGCCCTTTACCTTCGCGTTTGCCGTTGCCATATCGTCTCCTCCCAGTGATCGGGAAGGCGATCTTCGGAACCGGGGCGGCCCGGGTCATCACCTATCTTGTGGAGCTACTAGCCGAGACGGAAAACGCCGACCACTTCGTTGAGCCGCGCGGCCTGCTCGCGCAGGCTCTCGGTGGCCGCCGAGGACTGCTCGACCAGCGCCGCGTTCTGCTGCGTCATCTGGTCCAGCTGGCTCACCGCGACGTTGACCTGCGCGATGCCCTGGCTCTGCTCGCCGGCGGCCATCGTGATCTCGCCGATGATGTCGTTGACGCGTTGCACCCGTGTCACCAGTTCCTGCATCGAGCCGCCAGCCTGGTTCACCAGCGCCGAGCCGGCCTCCACCCGCTCGACCGAGGCGCCGATCAGCGACTTGATCTCCTTGGCCGCCTCGGCGCTGCGGCGCGCCAACGAGCGCACCTCCGACGCGACGACGGCAAAGCCGCGCCCCTGCTCGCCGGCCCGCGCCGCCTCCACCGCGGCGTTGAGCGCCAGGATGTTGGTCTGGAAGGCGATGCCGTCGATCGTGCCGATGATGTCGGCGATGCGGCGCGAGCTGCTGTTGATCTCCTCCATCGTCGCGACCACCTGGCCGACGACGGCGCCGCCCTCGCCGGCCGCCTCGGCGGCAGAGCTGGCGAGCTGGCGCGCGGTGCGGGCCGAATCTGCCGTCTGCGCCACGGTGCCGGTCAGCTGCTCCATCGAGCCGGCCGTCTCCTCCAGGTTGGACGCGGCCTGCTCGGTGCGGCTGGACAGGTCGTGGTTGCCGCTGGCGATCTGCGTGCTGGCGGTCGATATGCCGTCGGCCACGCCGCGCACCTCCTGCAGCGCCCGCTGCAGCGCGCCGCGCATCGCGTCCAGCGCGCGCAGCAGCCGGCCGGTCTCGTCGCCCGCGTAGTGCGCTTGCGGGGCGCCGCTGAGGTCCATGTCGGCGATCCGCAGCGCCATCTGCTCGGCCTTGCGCAGCGGCTGGGTGATGCTGCCGGTGAGCGCCCAGGCCAGCAGCCCGCCGATCGCCAGGCTCAGCGCGGCGCTGAGGGCCAGCAGGCGCGTCGTGCGCTCGCGCAGCTCGTCGACACGGCGGGCGCCTTCGTCCAGCTGTTCGCGCTGCGCGTCGACCAGGCGGCGCACCATCGCGAGGTAGGCAGCCGAGCCGGGGTCGAACTTCTCGTTGAACACCTTCAGCGAGCCGGCCGCATCGCCCTGCTTCTTCAGGTCGTAGACCTCGTCGCGCGCGGCCAGGTAGGTCTTGCGCGCGGCGGCGATCCTGTCGAACAGCGCCTTCTCGGCGGGCGTGTCCATCTGCTTTTCCAGCTGCTTCTGCAGCTCGTTGGTCTGCCGCACAGCCTCGGCGCTGGCCGGCGAGAAGTAGTCGGCCAGCGAGGGGTCGCTGCTCTTGGCGATGGCCGCGGCGCGCTGCACGCCGCCGTAGACGTTCAGGTACCAGTCGCTGGCCCGGCGCTCGGCCAGCAGGTCGTTGCCGACCATCGCGTCGACCTCGGCGCTGACGGTGCGCAGCTGCGCGATCGCGAACAGGCTGCCCAGCAAGGCCAGCAGCAGCCCCAACACCAGTGCCAGGCGCTTGGCGATGGAGAACTTGTTCATCAAGTGATGGATCACGGTCGGCCCTCAGAGTTCGGAAAGGAAGTTAGGACGGCCGGCTTGCGGCAAGGTTTGCTCGGCCTGCGCGTCCGTTGCGGCCGCAACGCGGCGCGTTTCATCTGTAACCCGGCGTGCATGCAGGCGCGGTGCGCGGCACGCAGCATCGGCAGCCAAGCGAAGAACGACGCACAGGAGCCCTGCCATGCCGCATCGCCGATCAGCGCAGCCACTCGTCGAAAGGCAGCAGGACACGGCCGCCGGCCAGGTCCGGCGGCTGCCAGCTGATGGCCGACGCCATCGCCAGGCAGGCCGGCGTCATGCCGCAGGGCGAGAGCACGACGCGCTCGCCCTCGATCCGCTCGCGCACCAGCGTCATCTCCGCCGACGCGTCGCCGCCGCCGGCCACGACGCGCATCGCGGGCAAGGTGTCCCCGCGGCCCTGCAGGCGGCGCACCAGCGGCACCGCATGGGTGACGAAGGCGGCGAGTGCACTGCCCAGCCGCGGCGACAGGAACATCACGGTCGTCGTGCCGAGCCGGGTACAGGGCGGTCCGCCGCCGGATCCCGGTCCGCCGGCCACCACCGGCCAGCAGTGCAGCGCCGGATCGGCCACCACGAAGATCAGCTCGCAGCGCCGGGCGCACATCTCCAGCGCCAGGCACAGACGGTGCGCCGGCTCGGCCGCGGCCGCCGGCAGCGCACGGCCGCCCATCTGCTCGAAGGCGGCGGCGATCAGCGGCGCGATGGCCTCGGCCTCCTCGCTGCCGGCGAGCGCGACGACGCCGGCCCGCAGGCGCGGGCGCACGGCGAGCGTCTTGCAGCCGGCCGCCACCAGCAGCGGCAGGTGCCGCCACTGCACCAGCGCACCGGCCGCCAGCGGCCCCGCCGCCTCGGCCAGCACGCGGCCCGCTGCCGCTGCCAGCGACACCTGCTCGCGATCCTGCGGCGCGCTGCCGAGCTCGCGGATGGCGGCCAGCGCCGCATGCCAGTCAGCAAGGCTCGGCGCGGCGGCATTCTGGACAGTGATCGTGGGCGTATCGGTCATGATCCGATGGTCGGGGCGGGTCCCGCCATCACAAAGACACAGACGGTCGGTCCGTCGAGGCATACAGTTAGCGCACCGAGGCCACGGCGCCTGCGGAGGACCATGCGATGACCGGCACCCCTGCCACCGCCACTTCCTCGCCGCTGTTCGAGCAGCTCTGCAGCGACCTGGCCCAGTCGATCGCCGACGGCGTGCTGCGTCCCGGCAGCCGCCTGCCCTCGCTGCGCGACGCCAGCCGCAGCCGCCGGCTCAGCATCACGACGGTCAAGCGCGCCTACCAGTTGCTGGAGACGCGGGGACTGATCGAGGGCCGGCCCAAGTCGGGCTACTTCGTGCGGGTGCGGCGCCTCGCGCCCGAGCCGGCCTGCGTCGCGCCGCGTCTGGCCGACGCTGAAACGCCGGCCGGCGAGCTGGACATCAGCCGCATCGTGCTCTCCACGATGAAGGCGATCAGCCAGCGCGAGGCGGTGAGCTTCGGCTCGCCCTTTCCGAACCCGGCGCTGTTTCCGTGGCGGCGCATCCACCAGCGCATGGGCGAGCTGGCGCGGCGCAACGAGGTCTGGGATCCACTGGACGACATCCCGCCGGGCCGGCCCGAGCTGATCCGCGAGATCGCGCGGCGGCACCTGCACAACGGCCTGGATGTCGATCCCCAGGAGATCATCGTCACCGTGGGCGCCACCGAGGCGATCCATTTGTGCCTGCATGCGGTGGCGCGGGCGGGCCAGGCGGTCGCCGTCGAGTCGCCCTGCTACTTCGGCGTGCTGCAGGCGATCGAAGCGCTGGACCTGCGCCCGGTGGAGATCCCGGCCGACCCGGTGGACGGTATCGACCTCGCGGCGCTGGAAGCGGCGCTGCAGCGCGAGCCGATCGCCGCGCTGGTCTCGATGCCGAACTTCCAGAACCCGCTGGGCTTCGTGATGCCGGAGCCGCGCAAGCGCGCGCTGGTCGAGCTGGCGCGGCGGCACGGCATGCCGATCATCGAGAACGGCGTCTACAACGAGCTTTACTACGGCAGCTGCCCGCCGACGACGCTGAAGTGCCACGACACCGACGGCTCGGTGCTGCACTGCGGCTCGTTCTCGAAGTCGCTGGCCGCCGGCGTGCGCGTCGGCTGGGTTCTGCCGGGCCGCTGGCGCGCGGAGGTGGAGAAGCTGAAGTTCCTGAACACGGTCTCGAACTCCGGTATCGGCCAGATGTCACTGGCCCGTTACCTGGTGAGCGACGGCTGGGACTACCTGCTGCGCGGCGTGCGCAAGACGCTGGAGCAGCGGCGCGACATCCTGCGCGCGATGGTGATGCGCTTCTTCCCGGAGGGCACGCGCTGCTCGCAGCCGCCAGGCGGCTACCTGCTGTGGGTGGAGTTGCCCGGGCATGTCGACGGGTTGGCCCTGCACCGGCAGGCGCTGCAGGAGGGCATCGCGGTCACGCCGGGCCGCGTGTTCGGCACCGCCGACCTCTACCGCAACTGCCTGCGGCTCAACTACAGCTACGAATGGACGCCGGCGGCCGAGGCCGCCTTCCGGCGCCTGGCTGCACTGGTGGCGGCCGCCACGCCGGGCCGGCATACGTAGTAACTCTCGATACGGTTTGCACGTATCGCATTTGGATCGAAGCGGTGAAGAATTTGTAGAGCCCCGCCGTGACACGCGGCCGGCAGCAGATCACTACAAAGGAGATACCGCATGAAGACCATGCCCACCGTTCTTGCCGCGCTGATGTTGGCAGCCGGCCTCACCACTACCGCCGCCCGGGCCGCCGACGATCCGATCAAGATCCTGTTCGTCGGCAACAGCTACACCTTCGGCCGGGTCGATCCGGTGATGAGCTACAACGCCGCCAACGTGCACGACCTGACGGCCGGCTTCTACGCCGTCAACCAGACCGGCACGAACCCGTGGGAGCCACATCCCTGGGGCGGCGTACCGGGCATCTTCAAGCAGATGACGGTGGAGGCCGGGCTGAACTACGACGTGTCGATCTCTGCGCGCAACGCGGCGACGCTGCGTGGCCAGTTCCTCCAGACCACGACGGGCTGGAACATGCGCGAGAACGTGGCTTCGCAGGACTGGGGCGTCGTGGTGCTGCAGGAGCAGAGCGACGCGGCGCTGCCGGCCGGCAAGGGCAAGAACGCCAACGCCGCGCAGTTCCAGGCCTATGCGAACCAGTTCGAGAAGTTCATCCACAACGGCTCGGCGCAGAGCTACACGGAAACGCAGCTCTACGGCGGCCTGGACGCCTGCAAGGCCACCGGCCTCAGCGCCGCCTCCTGCAACATGGTGCGGAACATCCCGGCCAACACGAACGCCGATGCCAACACCAAGGTCTACCTGACCGACACCTGGGCACGGCCGGACATGGCCTTCGCGCACAAGAACATCGTCAGCGATCCGAACACGCCGGACGGCGCGCCGATCGTCGACACCAGCGGCGGCCCCAACGGCACCGCCGCGACGCTGTACTACTCGAACCTGCAGGACATGACGACGGACCTGCACAACACGATCTACGGCGTGGCCGCGGCGAACCCGAACTTCGCCGGCGTGGTCGCCGCCGGCGACGCGTTCCAGCGGGCCATGAACTCGGGCCTGGCGATGAGCAGCGGCTTCTACGACGCCAACGGCGTGTTCGTGCCGGCCTCCAGCACCGGCCCGATCGACCTGTTCTGGAAGGACGGCCTGCACGCCAGCATGTACGGCAGCTACCTCGATGCGCTGGTGCAGTTCGGCACGATCACCGGGGTCGATCCGCTTTCGCTGGGCGTCGGCGAGCAGGCGGCGAAGGATCTGGGCATCGACGCGACGACGGCGCTCGCGCTGGAGCACGTGGCGAGCCAGCAACTGGGCTTTACCGCGGCCGTGCCGGAGCCCTCGACCTGGGCGCTGCTGGGCGCGGGCCTCGGCTTCATCGGGCTGCGTTCACGCCGCCAGCAGCGCCGGCAGGCGCGCTGAGCTTTCAGCGCCGGGCTCGTCGGGTCGCGTAGAGTGCGGCCCGATGAACCCGCTGCTGCAAGCCCAATGGCAACGCCTCTTCCACACCGAGGCCGTTGACCGCACTCGCGCCGCCCGGCTCGAGCTGGCACGGCCCGCCGACTGGAACGCGCTCGGCGCGCTGTGGCGCGGCGTCCAGGCCGAACTGGGCCTGCCCGCGCCGGCGATCGCGGTCAACGGTGCGGACGGCTACCAGCTCTGGTTCTCGTTCGCCACGCCGCAGCCGCTTGAAGAGGTCACGGCCTTTCTTGATGCCTTGCGGCAGCGCTGGCTCGTCGGCATCGGCGAGGCACGGCTCTCCACCAGCCTGCGCCCGGATGAGGAAGAGCTGCCGCCGCGCCAGACCGGCGACGAGCAATGGTCCGCCTTCGTCGCGCCGGACCTGGCGCCCGTCTTCGCTGAGACGCCCTGGCTGGACCTGACGCCGAATCCCGAGGGACAGGCCGAATTGCTGTCCCGCCTGGCGAGCATCGCCGAGGCCGACTTCCGCCGGGCGATGCAAGACCTGGCACCGGTCCCGACACCCACAGCGCCGCCCGCCGCCACTCCCGACGCCGATCCGCTGGCCTTCCTCACCCGCGTGATGAACGACGCCGCGGCGCCGCTGGCGCTGCGCATCGAGGCGGCCAAGGCCCTGCTCCCCTACACCACCCGACGCCAGCCATGAGCGACACCGCCGTCCTCGTCATCGATGTCCAGCAAGGCCTGTGCAGCGGCCAATACGCCTGCCCCGACCCCGCCGGCCTGATCGAGCGGATCAACATCGTCACCGCCAAGGCTCGCGCGGCCGGTGCGCCGGTCGTGCTGATCCAGCACGAGGACGACGGCCTGCTCGCCCATGGCGGCGCGGCCTGGCAGCTGGCTGAAGGCCTCGCCGCCGAACCGGCCGATATCCGCCTGCGCAAGACCGCCACCGATTCCTTCCACCGCACCGATCTGCGCGAGCGACTGCAGCAGATGGGCGTGGGGCAGCTGGTGATCTGCGGCCTGCAGAGCGAGTTCTGCGTGGACACGACGACGCGCAGCGCGATGCGGCTGGGCTACCCGGTCACGCTGGTGGCCGACGGCCACTCGACGATCGACAACGGCCTGCTCACCGCCGAGCAGATCAGCCGCCACCACGGGCTGACCTTGTCGAACATCGAGAGCTTCGGCCCGCGCACGACCCTGGTGGCGGCGCGGGACGTCGCGTTCCCGGTCAAGGGTTGACGATCGCCTTGATCGGCGACAGCTGCATCTGGTTCGATGTGGGCAGCGCCAGCACCGACAGGTTCATGCCGCGCATGCCCAGCGCGATGAACTCGGACACATTGCCGGTGGAGCCGTCGCTGGCCGTCATGCCGGTCGCCGGCACGCGGCGCACGTAGCCGTCGCGCAGGCTGTTGATCAGGACGGTCTCCGGCCGTGTCGCGCCGGTCGTCTGGTTGACGACGTTCTGCCGCACATAGCTGCCGGCCACCGTGTCCACCGATTCCACCGTGTACTTGGACGACAAGATTGCCGACGGGGCCGTGTACTGCGCGGTGATCGCCACGCCCCAGCTCTGCTGCACGCGCCCAACCGGCGGCATCGTCGCCACCGCCTTGCGGGTGGCGAAGCTGATGTGGCCGTTGGGCGAGATCGTCACCACCATCAGCTCGCCGCCGCCAGCGCGATAGGCGAACAGGCGGTCGCGCCAGTCGAAGCCGCCGTCGGCGTTCGGCGTGGCCACGATGTCGAGCAGGGTGGCCGGCGCGCTGCAGTTGCGCAGGTCGTCGCAGAAGTTCATGGCACTGACCTTGCCGGCGGCGTCGATCGTCAGCGTCGCGCTGGTCAGGTGGATCGGGCCGTTGTCTTCGGTGCGGTCGAAGGACATCGTGTTCCAGTCGCCGGCCAGCTCGGCCACGGCGTGAGCCTGCTCGGGGAAGAGCACGGCCGCCTGCAGCGGCGGCGCATCGCGGTGCGCGATGCGCGCGACGATGACGCCGGCCGCCGTCACGACCAGCTCGGAGCCGGCGGCGTTGTCGATGCTGTAGCTGCACTCGCCGGTGGCGGTGAGCGTGTAGACCTGCTGGGTGTCGTCGGTGAGCTTCAGCGCGGCGGCGTCCATGGTCAGCAGCGCGGTCTGCGGGGACTCGGTGTCGTTGACGACGAGGCGGTATTTGCCGCTGCGCAGCGCGGCGCAGTTCGGCGCGGCTGGCGCAAGCAGCATTTCCGCCGGCAGCGAGGCGACGGTGCTGGTGGTGGTCGATGCGGTCGAGCCGTGCGCCACCGTCTGCGCCAGCGTGGCCAGCGTGGTGCCGGAGGCGTCCAGCCTGGCCTTCAGCGCCAGCAGTGCCTGGTCGTAGGGATCGCTGCTGCTGGACGGCGCCAGCGTGCCGGCGATCGGGTCGCTGGCCGTGCCGAGGTCGACGCCGGCGGATTTCAGCATCGCGCCGACGCTGCCCGCCGCGCCCTGCACCTGCGCGCTCGTCACGGCGCTGCTGGCGCCGAAGGCGTCGTAGTACGCGGCAGTGTCGGCACCGGCGAGGCTGGCGACGACCAGCTCGGTCACCGGCGTCAGGTGCGCCGTGATGGTGGCGCTGCTGGCGCCGCTGCCGGCGGCCACCGTGTGCAGCACCGTGCCGTCGGCCGCGCTGACGCGAGCGACGCAGGGCAGCTCGCCGCCGCTGATCGCGATGGCGTAGACGCCGGCGGACGAGGTCGTGGCGCTGGCGCTGCCGGTCTTGCACTTGGCCTCGACGGTGGCGCCAGCGATGGCCGCGCCGGTGGCGGCGGTGCCGCCGAGGTTCAGGCTGGCGGACGTGGGCGGGACAGGCGGGACGGTGTTGTCGTCATCGCTGCCGCCACAGGCGGTCAGCGCGGCGGCAGCGAGCATGGAGATGGCGCAGATGCCGGCCACCGGTTGCCAGGAGGTTTGGCGGGGGATACGTCGCATGGTGCAGCTCCTCGAAGGGGTGAGAGGGAGCCACAGCATTCGGTCAAGCGCCGGTCCTGAGATCCCCAGAACCGACGAGGCGTCGGGGAAAGCTGCTCAGAACTGATGAGAAGTATCTAGGCAGATACCTTCAGGAACAGCTCGCGATCCGGCGCGTAGTTCGCGTAGAGCGGGAGCAGCGCGCCGCCGAGCGCGCGCGCGTCGGCGCCGACCGTGCCGGCCAGCAGCGCGGGTCGCGCCACGCCCTCCCAGTCGCAATGGGCGCCGAGCGCGCGCTCCAGTTCGGCAAGCAGCTCGTGCAGCAGCGCCGGTGCGCAGTTGCCGTCGATGACGACGGTCTCCAGGTCCAGCAGGCAGGCGGCGCTGTGGATCGCGTGGGCCACCGCGGGACCGACCTCGCGCAGCCATTCCCGCGTCAGGCCCGCCCAGCCGGGCGCCAGCGCGCGGGCGTCGTAGACGGCGTCGCTGTCGAGGCCCGCGGCGCTGAACCGTGCTTCGAGCTTGAACAAGGAGGCGGCGCCGAGCAATTGGCCGGGCGCGGCGGCACCGGCCTGCATCGAGCCCACGGCGCCGGCGTTGCCGTGCGGGCCGGCGCGCAGTTGCCCGTCCAGCACCAGCGCGCCGCCGATGAAGGTGTCCAGGAAGATGTAGAGATAGCTGTCGATGCGCCGGCCGTGGCCCATCACCAGCTCGGCGACGCAGGCCGCGGCCGTGTCCTTGACGAACCTGACCGGCAGCCCGCCGGCCATGGCCTCGACGCGGGCGCGGATGTCGATGCCCGCCCAGCGCGCGGCCTGCCCCGGCGCCACGCCCAGCAGCGCCTGCCAGCCATCCAGCGACAGCGGCGCGGCCACGCCGATGCCGTGCAGGCGCGGGCGCAGCGCCGGCCCCAGGCTGGCCTGCAGCAGCGCCAGCCGTTCGCGGATCGCATCGAACAAGGTGGCGGGGTCGGGGAAGTCGTAGCGCAGCGTCTGGCGTTCGCGCACCTGGCCGCAGAAGTCCACCAGCAGCAGGTCCAGGCTGCGGCGGCCGATCTTGATGCCGATCGAGAAACCGCCGTCCGGGTTCAGCGCCATCGGCACCGAGGGCTGGCCGACCTTGCCGCGCACGGGCTCGCCGCGCAGCACCAGCTCCTCGGCCTCGAGCCGGGCGATGATGATCTGCACCGTCTGCGCGGTCAGCTGCGTGAGGCGCGCGATGCCGGCCTTGGCCAGCGGCCCGTGCAGGCGGATCGCCTGCAGCACGACGCGCTCGTTGAACTGGCCCAGGCCGACGCTGTTGGACCCGCGCGGGGCGGCGGCCTTGGTCCGCGTCGTCACGGCTGCAGGGACGCGGCGATCACACCCTTCTTGAACAGCACGTTGCCGTAGGGCTGCAGCTCGCCGGTCTGCACGATCGCGAAGGCATGGCGCGCGCGATCGTAAAAGGCGAAGCGCTCCATCGCCTCGCAGGGCACCGGCGCCACCATCGCCGCCACCTCGCGCTGAAGGGCGGAGAGGTAGCCGGCGGGCTCATGACCGACCTGCATGAAGGCGACCGGCCGCTCGACGAAGGTATCCAGCGGGAACAGCGACAGCACGGCCTTGCTGGCGCGCACCACGTCGATGCCGGGCAGGCGGATCACCGGCCGGCCTTGAGACGAGAGCGCGGCGAGCGAGTCGGCGGTGAAGTTGGCGTCGGCGAGCACGATCTCGTCGCCGTGGCCCATCTGGGCCAGCACCATCAGCAGTTCCGGCGTGAGGGCGGGGTCGATTCCCTTGAGCATGATCGGTGGTTCCTAGTGAGCGAGGGCTTCGGGTGGCAGGTCTTCCGGCCGAACCGCACCGGTCATCACCGCCACTGTATCGCTCATGTTGATCTTCTTAGGGTCGAGCACGCAGGCGCGGCGGCCCAGGCGGGCGACGTGGATGCGGTCCGCGATCTCGAACACATGCGGCATGTTGTGGCTGATCAGCACGACCGAGAGGCCCTGGTCGCGCACGCGGCGGATCAGCTCCAGCACCATATTGCCTTCCTTGACGCCCAGTGCCGCGGTGGGCTCGTCCATGATGACGACGTGCCGCGCGAAGGCCGCCGCCCGCGCCACCGCGACGCACTGCCGCTGGCCGCCCGACAAGGTCTCGACCGGCTGCGTCATCGAGCGGATGCCGACCTTCAGCTCGCTCATCCGCGCGACGCTCTGCGCCAGCATCTCCTTCTTGTCGAGCATGCGCAGCAGGCTGCCGAGCGGGCCCTTGCGGCGGATCTCCCGGCCGAGGAAGAGGTTCTCGGCGATCGTCATGGCGGCGGCGACGGCGAGATCCTGGTAGACCGTCTCGATGCCGGCGCGGCGCGCGTCGATCGGGCTCTTGAAGTTGACGGCCTTGTCGTCCAGCTCGATCGAGCCCTCGTCGGGAATCGTCGCCCCCGACAGGCACTTGATCAGCGAGGACTTGCCGGCGCCGTTGTCGCCGATCACGGCCAGGATCTCGCCTTCGCGCAGCTCGAAGTCGGCGCCGTCCAGCGCCGTGACCTGGCCGTAGCGCTTGGTGAGGCCGCGGGCCTTCATCACCAGGCGGTGAGTAACTGCCGTGTTCATCAGCGGGCTCCTTTCCTGCTGAGTTGATCGATGGCAACCGCAAGAATGACCAGGATGCCGGTGATGAGGACCTGGTAGACGGAGGGCACGCCCGACAGCGTCAAGCCGTTGCGCAGCACGCCGACGATCAGCGCGCCGAGCAAGGTGCCCATCACGCCGCCGCGGCCGCCGAACAGGCTGGTGCCGCCGAGCACGCAGGCGGTGATCGCATCGAGGTTCTCGGTCTGGCCTGCGTTGGGATCGCCGACGCCGGTGCGCGCCACCGACAGCAGCGCCGCCACGCC
>Ga0247779_1000063_pt1 | contig 93037 bp, 86 predicted proteins | sample UWRJL221509R5_FD_179925 | JGI IMG/M metagenome (GOLD analysis project Ga0247779, IMG submission 179925) | Plant litter microbial communities from Arlington Agricultural Research Station in Wisconsin, United States - UWRJ-L221-509R-5 | ecosystem: Environmental > Terrestrial > Plant litter >... | reverse complement strand
CGATTTGCACTTGCCGCAGCTCTCCAAGCAGTAGTTGGCGCCGGTCAGCCAGGAGGCATCGCAATTTTTTGCGGTTCCGGGGGGGTTCGCGGCGTCGTATTCTGGCCAAATCGAACAGGGGTCTTTGGCGTGGTCGGGGTCGGGGATCTGAATGTCGGTGCACGGGGCCTCCGAGCCGGCCGCACCTGCGCTTGCGCTCATCCCGCCCACGCCGCCCGCTGCAAAGCTGCCCGCGGCGGCCGGAGCACCGCTGCTTCCAGTTCCGGCGCTGGCGGTCGCGTTGCCGGCACCAGAGCTCGCCGTGCCCGAGCCCGCGGCACCCACCGTCGCGTGACCGGCAGTCGTGGACGACGACCCGCTCGAGCCGCTCGGTGAGTTGGGGTCGCTGCTCAAGCACGAGCTCAACGGCATCACGAAAAGCGCGCTGAGGAGGGCGAGGCCGAAACCGTGACGCAGCTTAAGGACCAACATCTGATTTCGGTATCATTTGCACGGCGTCGAGGCGACCTAGATTCGTCGCTGGAAAAATCCAGCCTCGCGCTTTCTGCTGCCTTCGCGAGTGAGAAAATGATCCTCCCAAACGCCGCCCGCCTGCGGAAAAGCCCCTGCGGCCACTAACCGCGCGGGGCGCTGCGCGTCATGGTTTGCGCGGATTTTTGACGGTAGTCGGGCGCTCGTCCGTAAAATCCCCGGGGACCTTGCCGATCCGGGTGACTTCGCTTTCGTCGTGCACGCTCGACCCGGTATCACTCGGCCCGAGCACCTCGATGGTGTGCACGCCGATCTGAATTCGGTCCCCAATCACCAACCGCTGCAGGCCTTGAATGCGGCGGCCGTTCACCTGCACGCCGTTGCCGCTGCTCAGGTCTTGAATGGCAGCGCTTGCGTCACTCACGATCACGCGTGCATGCTCGCGCGAGATCTGCGGGTCATCGAGCACGAGGTCGCAGGTCGATTTGCGGCCGATTGTGATAGTGCCGGCGCCGAGTAACAGCGTGCGAAACCCCAGCTTCAGCCGCAGCAACCGAGTGCGCGGGGGGCCGTTCTTGGATGAGCCAGATCCGGACGAGTCCACTGTGCTCAAAGCTAACACGATCATGGGCCGGGGGCGCGTTAGCCTGCTTTTTCAAGCGAGATTGGCTATTTCACCCGCTGGCCCGGTGTGAGACGGTCGCCCAATCAGCGCACAGTGCGCATATTTCTTTACCAGAGGCCCGGGCTCGCGCGAGCCCGTTGACTCCGCCGCTGAGGCGGGAAGAGAGATGCGTCCGACTGTGTCCCGGCGTAGGTGGCATACACGACTTCCGTGAAAAGCTACGCCTCCCCCATGCCCTCTAGCTGAGCAGATGAGTCTCTCTCCGTCGCGCCGAGTCGCAACCGCCCTACTCGGGCTGACATTTTCCAGTGTCTTGCTGGGCTGCGGTTCGGACCAGTCGGGTGCCGGCGGCGCACAGTCCGCGGCTGGCGGGCACATAACAGCCGCTAGCGGCGCAAGCGCTGGCGGCACGAGCGGCGCGACACCGAACACCGCAGGTGCAGGCGCAGGCCCTGGCGCAGGCACCGCTGGCGCCGGCACGGCAGGCACCGCAGGCGCCGGCGGCACGCTCGGAGCAACGGCCGCCGCGGGCGCCACCTCGCAAGCGGGCAGTGCGGGTCTCGGCACGGCGGGCGCAAGCGCAGCTGCGGCGGGCTCCGCGGGCAGCACGAGCGTTGGCAGCGCTGGCACCGCGGGCGCGGCCGGCCACGCCGGAAGCGGCGGCGCGGGTGGCGTGCAGTCGAATCTCAGCGTGTGGATCGCCGGTGATTCGACGGTGGCTACGGGTGGCCCTTGCCCGGTCGGCTGGGGCGGCCAATTCAAGGCGCTCTTCAACGGCAAGGTCGCGGTCAACAACAGCGCGGTCGGCGGCCGCAGCGTGCGCACTTGGCTGTACGACGTGCAGGACACCAAAGACAGCGCGGGCGAATGCAACCTAGCCAAAGACGCACAAGGCAATCCCACCGTGCAAGCGCGCTGGACGGCCATGCTGACCGGCATGAAAAGCGGCGACTACTTGTTCATTCAATTCGGCATCAACGACGGTGATTCGACTTGTCCGCGTCACGTCGGCGCGAATGCCTTCAAGACCAGCTATGGCCTGCTCGCGCAGGCTGCCAAGGATCGCGGCGCGCAGCCGATCTTCGTCACGCCGGTCAGCCAAATTGCTTGCAGCGGTGCCAACGTGAGCAAAGGCACCCGTGAGCCGTACGTGACAGCGACCAAGGACGCCGGCGCACAGTTCGGGGTGCCGGTGCTCGACTTGAACGGGCTCAGCACGACGCTCTATCAGTCGCTCGGCTTTTGCCCGATCCCGGGTGGCAGTGACGTCAGTGCTACGACGACGGGCGCGGTCGGCACTTTCTTTTGCGACGACCACACCCACTTCGATACGCCGGGCGCGCAGAAGATCGCAGGCCTGGTGGCGCAAGCGCTGCGCGATCAGAACATCGGCCTCGCGGCTTACCTCAAGTAGGCTACTTGACCGTGATCCCGGGCGCAGGCGGCGCGCTCATCCCGCTGCCGATGTGAAAACCGGTGTGCGGCGGCTGATTGTAGCCAGTCTGCTCGGACGAGACCTGCATGCGGTACTGCGGATCGTGCATCAGCGTGTAGATGCGGCGCGTGGTGAGGGCGGTCGTCGTATAGATGCGAAGCGCCTTGCTCTCCGTTTCGCGCCAAACGACCTCTTCGCGCCAATCACCGTACAAGTCCGCGGTGAGCGCCGGTGTCGACTTCGTGCCGTTGTTCGACGTGACACCCGACGCCGTCAAGAGCCGGCTGGTCTTGCCGGCCGCGTACTTGTCGATATGGTTGCTGTCCTCGAGCTCGCGCGTCTCGTCTTCGTCCCACCAGACCAAGAAGTTCGTCGAGCCGGGCGCGCTACCCAAACTCGCGTTGCTGGCGGCGGAGAACAGCCCGCTGGTGCTGGAAGACCACATTTCTGCCCCCGGATTGGCTGCATCGACATCTTCAGCGACACAGCGACCGGTGTCGGCCCCGTTGACCGGGCCTTGCTGGAGGATGGCGCAGGTTTTGGCGTCGCGCAGGTGATACGCCGGGTGCTCGCCGTCTTCGTTGCACATGAAAAACTCCAGGCCGGGGCGAGAGGGCAGCAAATCCCCAGCGTGAATGGCGTCGCCATGATTGAAGCCCGTCGAGCATAGCCCCGCGCCCGTGTTGTCGATGGTCGCTGCGCCGTACATGATCTCCTGCCCCGGATCATCGTCGACGTTGGCGACGGTCATGCTGTGCGAGCCCTGCCCGGTGTAGGGGTGGCCAGCGGCATCTTTCGGCGTGGCGTTGCTGTCGAACTTCCAAAGCTGGCTCAGCTTGCCATCGCGCCAGTTCCACGCGCTCAGCGTCGCACGCGTATAGTAGCCGCGCGCCATGACGAAGCTCGGCAAGCCGGTCGAGTCGAGGTAAGCGGCGGTGGACAAGAAGCGATCGACGCGGTTGCCGTAGTCGTCGCCCCACGAGCTCACCGTGCCGCGCGCCTGGTCGAAGGCGACCGTGGCCATTTCAGCGCCGGTTTGCCCGTTGAACACGGTCAGGTACTCCGGACCGCTCAACACATAGCCGTCCGCGTTGCGGTAGAGCATGCTGTCCGTGTCGTTGGCGGCCGGGCCCAGCTTCAGGAATTGGCCTGTCCCGTCCTTGGTGCCTGGCGCGGTTTTGACGGCCATTTCCGCCTTGCCGTCGCCGTCGAAGTCGTACACCACGAACTGAGTGTAGTGCGCGCCGGCACGGATGTTCGGTCCCAGGTCGATGCGCCACAACCTCGTGCCGTCGACCTTGTACGCGTCCATGAACACGTTGCCAGTGCAGCCGCCCTTCGAATTGTCTTGAGCGTTCGAGGGATCCCACTTGAGGAAGATCTCGTACACGCCGTCGCCATCGGCGTCGCCCGGGCTGGCGTCGTTGGCGCTGTAGGTGTAGGCCTCGCTCGCGGTCGGACAAGAGGCAGGCGTGGTGCCAGCCGCGGGCACTTGCAACGGCACGCTCAGGTATTGCTGAGACAACACTTTGACGGACTCCGAAGGCGCTCCCTCGAGGCCACCGATCACGGGACGCACGCTGTATGTGGCCGTGCTGGTGCCAGCAGTGTCTTGATAGTTGGTGCTGTTGGTTACGTTGGCGATCTTCGCGCCATCGCGATACACGTTGTACGAGACGTTGGCCGGAGTGCTTGCGTCATATTCGAAGCCGAACATGCGCCAGCCGACGTACACGCCGTTGCTCGCGCTCACCGCCACGAGGCCGCGGCTCAGCCGCTCCATGCGGTAAAATCCGTTACCGCCCGTGTTGCCAAGGCTGTTCGTCGAACCGGCGGCCCCGACGCTCCCCGCGGAACCGACTGGGCCCGCCCCAGCGGCACCAGCGGCACCAGCGGCACCAGGTGCGCCCGCGACGCTTGGGCCACCAGCGAGACTGGGCGCAGCCCCGGCATCGCCGGGAGCCCCCGCGAAAGCAACGCCCGGAGTGCCAGCGAGATTCGCCGAGCCAGCGGCGCTAGCCGGCAAATTGCCGTTGCCAGCGGCTGTCCCATTCGGGCCGGACTGGGACGCGGAGCCACAAGCGATGACCCAGCCGAGGACTGTTGCGGTCGAAAACCAGCGACGAGTGACTACGGCACCGAGAACCTGCTTCATCTGCCAGAGTTAGGGCCTTCGAACAGCAAAACTTGTCTCGCTTTGCTGCCCGACAAGGCAAACGCGCGTGGTCCCCTGATCCCTGTGGCAGACGGCGATTCGAAGATGCAAAGCAGAATTTACCAACATGCGCAGCGCTGGTTGCGCGCTGCCGTCTGGGGCGCCTGTGTGGCGGGTTGCTCGAGCGCGGGCGAAGGGCCCGCCGACCAACCGGGTGGAGCCCCGGGCGCGAGCGGCCTCGGGACGGGCGGCGCGAGCGCGAACGGCGGTTCGAGTGCGGGCGCTCTGTCGGCCAACAGCGGGGGCGCGGCCGCCTGGGGCGCGGCGAGTGGCGCCGGTGCCGCCAGTGTGGGAGGCACGAGTGGCATTGTCGACGCGGGCGGCGCGGCGAGCCCGGGCGGCGCGGCGAGCGGCGGCGCGGCGAACGGCGGCGGTACAGCGGGCATTGGCGGTGCGGCGGGCAGCAGCAGCGCGGCCTCTGCGGGCACCGGAGCCAGTGCGGCTGCGGCGGGCACGGCCAACCTCCCGAACGTCAGCGTGTACATTGCCGGTGATTCGACGGTCTCGGAGTACACGCTCGACCCCCAAGATCCCAAATCTTGGGCGGGTTGGGGGCAAATGCTGGGACCGAGCTACACGACCCGGGTCAAGGTGCTGAACAAGGCGGTCGGTGGGCGCACGGCGCGCCGCTTCATCCAAGAAGGTTCATTGGCTGCAATCCTGAAGCTCATCCAACCCGCTGACTATCTGCTCGTGCAATTCGGCACCAACGACAGCAACACGACCGCCAAGTACACGCTCGAAGGCGTCGAGTATCCGTACTTCGCCGCTGCAGACACCGACTTCAAGAGCTACTTGCAGCAATACATCGACGGCGCGTTGGAAAAAAAGGCCATCCCGGTGCTGGTCACACCGCCCCCGCGCAACTCCGCTTACTGCAAAGGTCCGCGCTCACTCGGCAACTACGGACAAGCCATGCTCGACCTGGGCAAAGCCGGAAGCGTCGCAGTCGTCGACTTGGGCCTCGAGACTCACGCCTACCTGAGCGCGATCTGCCCCAAGCCCACGACCGCGACACAAGAGATGTTCTTCAAGATCAACGCCGACGACAGCATCGACGGCACGCACTTCCAAGAGAACGGCGCCCGCATCATGGCCGGCTTCGTCGCTGACGGTATCGACGAAGCCAAGCTCGGCCTCAGCGCCTATCGCAAACGCTGAATAGGCCACCGCGGCGGGCTCGTCGAGGGCGTCCACGCTTGGATTCGGCTGTCAGCGGTTGCCGGAGCCCGATCCACATGTCAGGCTTGGAAGCAATGCGACGGTGGACAACGGGGTTGGCGATTGGGGTGCTCTCGACACTTTCTGCGTGCGCTTCAGACGGCGGCGATGTGGCCAGTCGAGAGGTCGTCAACATCACGCACTCCTCGACCGAGCCCGCGGGCTCGCTGTCCGTGAGCGATGACGGCAGGCACAGTTTCCTGCGTGAGCCCCCGACCACAACCGAAGTTTGGGGCCGCTTGTCCGCGGCGGAGCTGGCAGCGTTGCGAGCCCAAGTCGCAAACTTGCAAGTTCAGGAACAGGACTTTTCTGCCTATCCTGCCTGCATGGCGTCGGAAAATGGCTATCGGATTGCCGTGCGCGGCGGAAGCTCCGGGGACTGCTTCGAAGCCAACGGCACGTCCTCCTCTGCTCATCAGCAGGCGGTAGATTTCCTCGCTGATTTCTATCAGCAAAAAACCCGCGACTAACGCTGCGCTTCGAGGGCGCGCTTGGCCAAATCTCGGTATTTACCCTTGGGGTAGGCGGCGAGGTAACGCCGTGCGTATTCGGCCGCGCGCGGGTCGTGCTGGGCGGACGCGGCTTCGATCGACAGCGCGAGCGCATCACCGGACAAAGCGCCGCGCGGATTGTGCTTGAGGTAGTCGTTCAAGAGCGCTTGCGCGCGTGCAGGATCGCGCTCGGTGCGCAACGCTTGAATGGCTTCGACGACATGCGTCGCGTCCTCACTCGACTCGGGGCGCGCGCGGCCGTTCTTCGCTGCCCCACGTGGGGCAACTGCGGCGGGCTCGGACGCGGAGGACGCGGAGGACGCGGAGGGCTCTGACGCGGCGGACGCGGCGGGCGCGAGCTCGCCTTCGCTGGCGAGATTGCCGCGCGGAGCTCGCTTCGCGATCGAAGCAGAGTGCGGCGCGACCGGGACGCTAGACGTCGTTGCGCTGGGTGACCCACCCAACCCCAAGAAACCCGTACCGTGCAAGACATAGAGGTGACCGAGCTCGGCCATGGCGGTACCGCTGACCAGCAAGGCGGCGATCACGATCGGGCGTAGCCAGAAGCGCCCCGCTCGGCTGCGCAGCTGGGAACCGCGCTCCAAGCGCACCCAAATGCGACGCTTGCGAAAGGGGTCGATTTCGAAGGGCGCGGCCGCGCGCAGTAGCTCCGACAGCTTGCGATCGACGCCGTCTGCGCCTTCTTGCTCGAGCTCGACTAGGCGCTTCAACATCCGGGCCTCTTTTGCGGTCGGCTCTCGTGTTTGACGAGCGAGGCCTTCAGCTTTTTGCGTGCCTTGTGGATGCGAGCCCAAACCGTATTCAGCGGTACGCCCTGGATGTCGGCGATCTCCTCGCCGCTATAACCATCGATTTCGAACAGCACCAACGCGGCGCGCTCGGACTCGTTCAGCTTGCACAGCAGTCGTTCGAGCAGCGCGCGTTTCTCGTTCGTCTCGAGTGAATCAGCCGGTGACGCGCCGCCTTTGCTCAGGCTTTCGGACAGCGGCACGCTGCCGAACCAAAGGTGCTTGACCCAGAGCAGTCGACGAAAATCCCGCACCCGATGGCGGGCGATTTGATACAGCCAACCGGCCACGTTTTGGCCGTCGAAATCGGGCAAGCGACGGTGCACGATCAGAAACACGTCTTGCACCAAGTCTTCACGCTCGGCCTCGGGGCCCCCCATGGCACGGATCCAACGCGAGACTTCGGAGAACCAGCGCTCGTAGATGGCGCGGAACTCGAGCCCTGAGCCGGGAGGCGGAGCTTCCACGACCCCTTTCTCGGCGCTTTCCACGGGCCACAGTTTGGCCTGGCTGGTTCCGGGCATCACTGTTTCAAGGGGCTCTTTCAAGCGAACCTTTCAAAAAAGGTAAAAGTGCCCGCAGGAGTCGGCATCTCGGGACGCTCGCCGTTCCATTCAGGGTATCCTGTTCCCGTTCGCCCGGCCATGCGTCTTCGCTCCCAGCGCTTGCTTTTTGCCCACATTCTCGGGCTGTCCGTCGCATCGCTCGCGTTATGCGCGTTATGCGCGTTATGCGCGGGCCCCGCGTGGGGCCAAGTGCCCGAGAAACGCGAGGGCTCGGAGGCAAAGACCCCGTTCGTCGTCGGCAGCGTCGAGTGCCCGGATCCCAAAACGGTACAGCAGGCCGTACTCAATCTGATCCCGCCCGAGCGTCACGGCCTGCTCGAGCGCGGCGTCCGCGTCGAGCTCGAGGATTTGGGCGACAGCTACCGCGTCACGGTTTGGAAAGACGGCGCGTCAGTCCAAAAGAGCTATGCCGATCCTGCACGCGACTGCGACGGGCGCGCGCGCTTCGCTGCCGTGTTCACGGTGCTGACGCTGATGCCCCCGGAGCTCGGCGCGGCGCCTCTCGCCACCCCGCCCGAGCCCGTCAAAAAGCCCACGCCGACACCGACACCGACACCGGCAACGGTTCCGGCACCGGCTGCAGCACGCGCGCCGGACCTGCCGCCGTTCGTGCACCTGGAGCTGAGCGCGCTGTTTGCGTATGCGCCCGCGATCCTCGAAGCGCCCAGTGTGCACTCGTTCGGCGGGGAGCTGCGCGTGGCCCTCGGGCGGGGCGCGCTTTCGGGCACGCTTTCGGCCGCATACATGCAGCGCGCCGAGTTCGATTTGGCCGGCGTCGAGTGCGAGCTGACGCGGCTGCCATTCAGCGTCGGCGCGCGACTGCGCTCGGATTTCGGCGCCTGGTCGCTGCTGTCCGATCTCGGGCTGTCACTGACCGCGCAGCGAGTGCGCGCGACGAACTTACTCAGCGGGCACGAGAGCAGCTCGCTCGACGTGGGTGTACGGGCGGGCGTTCAGCTCGCGCGCCAGGTTGGGCCGCATTTTGCGCCGTTCGCCGCTGCCTTCGTCTGGATCTCTCCGGCACCGAGCGAGATCTCCGCGCTACCGCAAGGCGTGCTCGGAAACCTGCCCTACTTCTGGCTTGGCGGCGCCGCTGGCGTATCGTTCGGATTGTGAGCATGTTCGGCTTCCCGTTTTCACGCCCATGGCTGGGCGGCGCGCTTTCGCTGCTGGCTGTCGCGGCGTCCGCGTGCGCGCCCACGCTCGACGTCGGCAGTGACGTGATGTGGGCCACCGATCACGAGTCGGGTGGGCTCGATGATTGGTACGCTGCCCCCGGCGGAGGGCTCTTGCGGGACAACGCCGATAGCACCGTCCTACCCGTGGAGGGTCTCGCGCACAGCGGCCGCTATTCGCTCGAACTGACCGATCTGGCCATGAGCGACACGGTGGGTCCAGGGATCTACCGTGAGCTGCAGGCTCCGCCGGACGCCTACTACAGCGCTTGGTATTACGTGCCCCGCTTGTACCAAACCAACTCACAATGGACGATTCAGAAATTCCAGTCGCGCTCGGACACCGACCCCGAGCAAATCGGTCACGGGCACGATCTCAACTTGCGCACGCTGCCCGGCGGGCAAGTGGTGCTGTACGTGTTCAGTCACGACCCAGCGTACTTGCAAGCGCCGCTGGCCGATCCGCCAGCCTTCGTGCCGATCGAAACCTGGTTTCAAATCGAGGTGTTTTACCGGCCGCGCACGGACGAGACCGGGCAGATCTCGGTCTGGCTCGACGATCGCTTGGTCTATGATTTGAGAGATCGGCGCACCGCCGGCTCGGACGACGTGCTGTGGACACCGTGCAACATCGGCGAGGACATTCAGCCCGCACCGCCCCGGCTGTACCTGGATGACGCCGCCATCAGTCTGGTGCGGGTGACACGCGACGGCACGCTGTTCAGCGATTGACGCGCACGCGCTGCGGCATGCGCTGCGGCACTCCGTCGCCCAACTGGCCGTCGTTTTGCAGCGCGGAGTGGTCGAAGACGACGCTGCCCGCGCTCTCATCGAAGGTCAGATCGAGCACCAGCCCGCGATCGTCCGCTGAAAACTTGCCCGCAAATTCGCCCGCCAGCTGATCGCTACTGCGCACGACCTCGAACACATGGGCGTCATCCATTCGGCCTTCGAACAGATCGCGCGTGCCGTCCAAGCTGCCGAGCCAGCAGGTGGTGGGCGTGCGTTTGTCGGGTATCTCACTGGAGCTCGCCACCAGTGCACCATCGACATAGAGCTGGTTGGTGCTGCCGTCGAAGGTGTACGCCACGTGGTGCCACGTGCCCGTCGTGATCGGAGTCTTGGCGATCACCTGTTGCCGGTCTCCGTACACGCGCCAGGCGCCCAGCAAGCCTTGGCGCAGACCGAGCTCGATCCCGCTGTCGAAGTCCTTGCGCAGAGTGAGCAGGGCTGCACGCTCGACGAGCGTGTCGACGATGAACCAAGCCGACAAGGTTTGTTCGTGCCAGCCGTCCGGGAACCAGGCCGTGGCGCTGGTCGCATAGTCGTCTACACCGTCGAAGGACAGCGCGTAGTTTTGCCCAGAGTCTTGGAACTGGCGCTCCAGGTGAGTCGGCCCCGCCTCGCTGCGCGACTGGGTGCACGCGGCAAGCAGCGTCAGCATCGCGAGAGCAAAGAAAGACGCCTGACGCAGCACGAGAGCAGCCTAGCACCCGGAAAACCCGATTGCCCGAAGCTGTGAAGCCAGCAAATATGCACAAACTTACAGCAATCGGCCTTGCCCCGCCCCTGATCTCCCCGACACGCGCAACTCACCGATGCGCGCCCGCTGCCCCCGAGGATTGATGCTACCGACACGCGGATTCTTTTGCGCTTTCGTACTCGCAAGCGCTGGCTGCTCGTCGAGCGGAGCTCCAGCGCTCGAATCGGCGGGCGGCGGCGGGACTTTCGGGACCGCAGGTTCAAACCCGGCGGGCGTGGGGGGTAGTGGGCTGAGCGGAGCGGCAGGTTCTGGCGCGAGCAACGCTGGCGTCAGTGGCAGCGCCGGCTCGGTCGGTGGTTCGGTGAATGGCGCTGGGGGCACGAGCGCGGCGGGCACGTCTGCGGGCGGCAGGTCTGCCGGCGGCACGAGTGCGGCGGGCGGGGGCAGTGCCGGCGGAGCGAGCAGCGCGGCCGGCGCTTCGGCGACGAGCGGTGGCTTGATTCAGAACGACGTGTTTTGGAAAGACACCGCCGGCAACAACATCTATTCACAGGGCGGCGGAGTGCTCACCGTCGGCAGCACCTACTACTGGTACGGGGTCAACTACGCGGGCGCCGCAAGCTACGCGGGCAATCCCACGAACCAAAACTCGAACACCAATTTCGTCGCCGTGACCACCTATTCCTCCACCGATCTGGCGACCTGGAAGTTCGAAGGCAACGCGCTCACCTACGCGAGCATGGCGGCCAAGCTGACCATGACGAGTGGCACGTGGATCGGCCGCGTGGGCGCGGCTTATCACGCCGCGACCAAGAAATACGTGATTGTCGGGCAGTACCAGGGCACGCCCGACACCCAGCAGTTTTTTGCGACCAGTGACACGCCGAACGGTCCGTTCACGGTCAATGGCACGCAAGCCACGATCAGCAACGTGACCAATAACAACTGCGGCGATCAAGCCATCTTCAACGACGATGACGGGCAGGCCTACATCATCTGCTCGAGCCTCAGCGGACGTTCCAACGTCTACGTCGTGCCCCTGCGCCCGGCGGATTTCCTCGCGGCGCAGCCGGCTACGCGCATCTACAACGGCGCAGGCAGGGAGGGCAACGCGATGTTCAAGTACAACGGGCGCTACTACGCGTGCGCGTCGGATCTGCACGGCTGGAATGCGTCGCACAGCTACTGCATCTCGGCCACGAACATCCTCGGGCCGTACTCGGCGGAAACGGTGATGGGCAACACCGATCTCGACTTCAGCCATGTCACACAAACGGGCTTGTTTGTCACGGTCAAGGGCAGCACGCAGAGCACGGTCGTGTTCGGCGGCGATCGCTGGAGTGATTTCGCCGGCAACGGCATCGGTTACAACCAATGGATGCCACTCACGTTCGATGGCGTCGCGCCCAGCATGCAGTCGCTCAGTGAATGGTCGATCAACCCCAGCACCGGCACTTGGACGGTTGGGCCCGGCAACAACTACGTACTCAACCCGAGCTTCGAAGCGGATCGCGTGGCCAGCAATCCGCCCGCTGGTTGGCAAACCACGGCGGGCGCCGACGTGACCACGACCCACAGCGGCAACTTCGCTTGGCAGCTCACGGACACGTCATCGGTGGCTCAAACGCGCGCGAGCTTGGCCAACGGCACGTACACGCTTTCGGTTTGGGCACGCGGCACCGGTAGCGGTACGCTGCAGGCCAAAGGCTTCGGCGGAACCGATCTGAGCGTCGCGCTCGCCGGCGGCGCGAGCGCGTGGACGCAGGTCAAATTGAGCGGAATCGCCGTCAGCAATGGTCAGTGCCAAATTGTTGCGGCGACCAGCAGCGGCACGGTCAGCGTGGACGACTTCACGCTGACCAAGAACTGATCAGCTCGGCTAGTACGGGAAGCCGGGCACGCTCAGCGCGATCGAGTACACGCCGCGTTGTCCCTCGGTACCTTGCGCGGTGATGTAGAGCGTTTTGTGGTCCGCGCCGCCGAAGGCGACGTTGGTCGTGTTGCCGGCGCCGCTGGCCAGATTGATGGTCGTGAGCAACGCTCCCGCCGGCGAGTAGACGCGCACGGTGGTGGCCCCGTTGCCGGTGACGAACAAGTCGCCCGCACAATCGACCGCCATGCCGTCACCACCGCTGCCGGCCACGAAGTCCGAAGCGGCGCTCAGTGAGCCGTCGGTCATCACGCTGAACTTCTTCAAGCCGCCGTTGTTGGCGGACGCGTACAGCGTCTTCTCGTCGGGCGAGAGCGTCACCCCGTTGGGTGGCATCGGCGCATCGGTAATTGCGCTCACGGTGCGCGTCGGCCCAGGCGTCACGCGATACAGGCGTTCCGCTCCCTGGGGATTGGCGCTGTTCTGATAGCTCGGGTCCGAGAAGTAAATCGTGCCGTCACTGCGGATGGCCAGATCATTCGGCGAAGTGAAGGGTTTCCCCATGTACATGCTGACCAGCGGCGTGGCAGCGCCACTCGTCAGTGAGATCTGCGAGATCGAACCGTCCTTGTGTACGGCTGCGATCAAATTACCGCTGCCGTCGACCGCCAGGCCATTGCTGCCCGCGTCAGGGGCAAAGACCGAGACGGCACCCCCCGACGCGATCTTCACGATACGCGAAGGCGGCTTCATGTTGCTGTTGGTCATCTCCGAGAAGTAGAGCGCGTCGCCGATCCAGACCGGCCCTTCGACGTTCGTCCAATTGTTCTTGTTGAAGGTGTCATTGGGCGGAGCTCCCGCGACCTTGCTCGCCGTGCCCGTCGGGGGCGTGAAGGTGAAGGGGCCAGCCGGACACTTGTAGCCGCCGGTTGCTGCACCCGCCGCGCCCGCGCTACCCGCGCCGCCGCCGGGGTTCCCCGCGCTGCCCGGGCTGCCTCCGCTGCTCGGGGCTCCAGCGCTACCCGCGACATTCGGGCTCCCTGCGCCGCCAACGGGCGCGCCACCCGCACCGTTGCCAGCGCCACCCGCCGCTGTGCCGCCGCCAGCGACGTTCGAGCTGCCGCCACCGGCCTGAGCCGCTGGCGAACCGGCGCTGCTACCAGCCCCGCCCTTGTTCCCCTGATCTGGATTCGGGTCACTATTCGAACAGCCAATCGACAGCAGCCAGACACACGCACAAGCAAAGCAGCGATTCATCGAGATTCTCCGGGAGCGCTCGAACGGAGCGCGGTCCCGAAGCCTAGCTCATTCTTTCGCGACTGGAATCGAACCCGGCAATTTTAGGTGCCGCGGGGGCCCGCCCCCCGGGCTATCGGGAGGTAGGGAAAATGGCTTCCTGAACGCACCGGCGATGGTTCAGCGGCCGGCAATGCGCTGCACGACGCCGACGTGCGGGCTGTTCGGATGGCGCGCAAGGAAACTGCGCGCCTGGGCGGCCGCCAGCGCGTGGTTGCCCTGCAGATCGAGCGTCTCAATCTGCAGCACGGCGGCTTCTTGACCAAAAAGGCCGCGAGGAAAGCGCGTGCGGTAGCGGCTGAGCGCCACAGACGCGGCGGAGGCATTGCCGGCGGCGACCGCGGAGCGAGCGGCGTCGATCAGGCGCAATTGCTCGCTGAGGTCGCTGGGCGCGTCGGCGCTGGCTGACCCGGGAACATGGGCCGGGTCCTTGCTCGCTCGCTTGCTCGCAACGCCTTCGCGGTGATCGTCGGGAGCCCCCGGAGCAACGGCGGACGTGGACGCGCTCGCCGGCTCTGGCGGCAGCAGTGGCGGTGGCAGCGCGGCGGGGACTTGTGGTGTGGCGAGCGGCGGTGTGACGAGCGGCACGGCGGGACGCTTGGCCGGCTCAGTCTTGCGAGCCAGCCCCGCGAACAGCAGCGCCAGCGCCGCCAAAGCGATGCTCGCGCCGCCTGCTGCTTTCAGGAGCAGAGCGCGACGTCCCACGGCAACCCCGGGCGGCGGCGCGGGAGCGACGCTGGGCAGGCCGAGCGCGAGCCGTACGCGTAAGCGCTGCTCGGCAGACGGAGCTTCGTTGGCCACGGAGTCCAGCAGGCGCTGCTCGAACGCGGTCGGTTGATCGGGGGAAACCAATTTGAGATCGCTCATCGCGTGTTCAGTCCAGATTTCAGCTTGGATTCGAGCTCGGCGGCGGTCGCGCGGAACGCTTCTCGCGCGCGGCGTAGGCGGGATGCGGCGGTTCCCACGGGGATTTCCAGGAGCTGCGCGACTTCGGGCATGGTCATGCCCTCCAGTTCGGACAGCACGAACACCGTGCGCAGATCGAGGACCATGCTGTCCAAGATGCGCCCCATCAAATCGACCGCACGCTGATGGTCGAGCAGCTCTTCGGGGCGGCCCGCGTCCGAGCGGCGAAAATCCATGTCTTCTTCCAGCACCCAGCGACGCTCGGAGCGGTTTTGCGAGCGCGCGACGCGCAGCGCAGTGCCAAACAAGAACGAGCGCTCACTGCCGAGCTTGATGTCGTCGACGCGCTCTGCAGCCACCAGGAAGACGTGTTGCGCGGCGTCGTCCGCGCTGCCCGTGCTCAAACCAAGCCGGCGCAGCAGGCGCCAAATGAAGTCGTGGTGTTCGTTGAACATCCGCTCCAGGCGCGCTTTGGATACCTCGCCGCGCGTGGGCTGCGCCGGATTCGACACCACGACTGGCAGGATACCGCTCATGAGCACGAGCGGTAATGCTCGGGCACGTGATTTCGATCACGGAAAGACAAACCGGGCTCCGATCGCGCTCGAAAGGTAAAGCGCGGGCGTCTGCCAGGGGGGATCCTGCTCGAACCCGAAACTGTCCCGCACCAGGGTCGCCCCCGCAGCAAGATCGGCAACTATGTCGATGGTTTGCGAAGCTCGCGCAAAAAGCGAGAGGGAGCCGCCCAAGGCTCCATAGGGGCGGGTGCGTTGTTGTAGGTCGTTGGTCTTCGAGCCCTTCGCGAAGAGCACGCCGCCGCTCGCGAACCCACACGGCCGCAGCGCGAAGAAACCAGCCGCAAAGCGCCACGGGCACGCCGAGACCGTCGCCAAAGTGAGCGTGAAGCTCGCTTCCGCCCCGCTTTCGCTGTCCAACCCGCGTCGCTCGACGTGACTGAGCGCCACCCGCAACAGCGGCGCGAAGCGAGCCCGTGAGCCGGAAGCGAGGTCCAGGAACAGCGACCCACCCAGCGCAGGCTCCGGCAAGGCACGAATTGCGAGATTGAGCGCGCCGCCGATGGCAAGCTGCAGTTTCGCCGGCTGCGTCGCGGGCAGCGACTCACGCGCTGGCGCTGCCTTCGCCTGCGCGGGAGGCGGCTTGGCGGCAGCGGCGGGTACCGCGAGCGGAACCGGCACCGGGAGTGCCGGGGGCTCCGCGGGCCTGTCCGGCTCGAGCAGCGCTTGCGGATCGAGTGAGACGACAGCGATCAGCGCCAAGCCTTCCAACGCTTCCGCGCACGTGGCGAAGCGGGCGTCGCGCTGGCGCACGTTGCCGTCACGTTCGATCAGGCGCAGCTCTCCGTTCGTCTGGTCCCCGTCCTTGCGCAACGTGATCGACAATGCGCGGTCATGCGCGCCCTCGTCGACGAAGCGCACGCGCGCCGAGCGCCGCTGCACGCTGCGTTGAAAATCCGCCACACTCGGGCAGCCGTCCGGTGCGCGGTAAGAGAGCAACGTGGGGCCGAGGTCCTGCGCGCGCAGCACGCGCGACCCGAGAAGAGTCGCGCTCAGCACGGCGCAAGCGCTCAAACCTCGGCACCAGTGCCCAAGCATCGCCTCGACCAAGCGCCAGAGTAGAGCACTTTTTTGCATCCGTAGCGCTAGGTCACGCAACCAGCTCGGCAATTGACCGATGCCGCACGGGTGCTCGAAATTGTCGGGGCTATCGTGGACGTACAGACAATCGCGTCCGGGCGAGGCATTTGCGAGTGGCGTCGTTTGGAGAAGGCGTATGGCAAGGGTCACTGGCGGAAGAAGAAAGGGGTTGCTAGGGTTCGGCTCGTCGATGGCAGCATCCACAGCGCGGAAGTCCACTGGTATGAAGCGCACGGCATCGGCCGCAAAGAAGCGAAAATCAAGCGCTTCTACCGGTAGATCGCAGCCCACCTTCGTGGTTTGTTTGTCGAATCGCGGTTTCGCGGCGTCGCTCGAAGTGAGGAAGCTTTATCGCGCCGTTCCGGACGCACCCGCGCGCAAGCTCGGCATGCTGCGCGTAGTCGACGAGAGCGGAGAGAGTTACCTTTATCCCGCAGCGAGCTTCGGTCACCTCGCGTTGCCACCACGCCTCGCACGCGCGTTGGCAAGGTAGTTGGACGAGCGATGCAAGTGCTCGTTTCCTCACCGACGCCGAAGGCCATGGCGAGGCGCTCGCCGCTCGCGCGGGGCGCGACCGGCGTGCTTCACGGCTGGCATTTGCTCTCGCTGGACGCGCCCACCGTGGCAGTCACCTGGTGTGCGGCGTTCCTGAGCGTCGTCGGGGTTCCACTCGCGCTTCCGACTGGGCGCTGGCCACTGGTGTTTTTGAGCTTGGCCACCTGGCTCTGCTACGTCGGGGATCGGGTGCAAGACGCGCGTTCCTCGCTCGAAGGAGCACACTTGCGCGTTCGTCATCGCTTTTACGGTAGCTGGTGGCGCACTGGGCGAGCCTCGCTCATCACGTTGGTCAGCTTGGCCACAGTGGCTTGCTCGATCACGGGATTATTCGGCCTCTCCGCTGCCTTGCTCGCCGACTACGTCGCGCTCACGCTGGCGTCGCTGCTGTACTTCGCCTGGGTGCACTCGGGACGCGAGCGCAGCGCGCGCGTGCTGGCCAAGGAGGCCGCGGTAGCGATCATCTTCGCGCTCGGTTGCATTCTGCCAGCGTGGTCCACCGCGTCGAACGCGCTCAGGACTCAGTTGGCGCCCGCAGGGATGCTGTTCGCCGTGCTGTGTTGGCTGAACTGCGTGGCGATCGAGCGTTGGGAGGGGCACGACGTGGTTGCCACGCATGCACACCGGTCGACCCATTGGGCGGCCCGCCACCTGAGCGCGCTGCTGATTGCCGGCGCATTGGCCGCCGTGACGCTCGCAGTCTGGCGGCACACCACGGGTCGTCCCATCGCACTCGCGCCTTACCTCGCCTGCGCGTTCATGCTGCTCGCGGCGCTCGAGCGCTGGCGACTCCGCCTGTCGGTCGACTCGCTGCGTATCTTTGCAGACGTCGCGTTGCTCACGCCCCTGCTGTGGTTTGCGGTCAGAATCTCGGGCTGATGCCACCCGCGCCACCCGCGCCACCCGCGCCACCCGCGCCACCCGCGCCACCCGCGAACTTCGACCGCCTCGCGCGCCTGTATGCGCCGCTGGAATGGCTCAGTTTCGGGCGCGCGCTTTCGCGCCGGCGGCGCTGTTTCTTGACTGATCCGCGCATCGCAAGCGCGCGCCGCGCCCTGGTGCTGGGCGATGGCGACGGGCGTTTCACGGCCGCCCTCGTCGAGCGCTATCCCACGCTCGAAATCACCGCCGTGGACGCCAGCGCCGACATGCTCGAAGTACTCGAACGTCGCGTGCGCGCCAAGACCCCGAGCGCCATGCTCGAGCTGCAATGCGCTGACCTACGAACCTGGCCCGTCACGGGCACAGGCTACGACTTGGTTGTGAGCCACTTCGTCTTCGATTGTCTCACCACTCCAGATCTAGCGGATCTGGTAGCGCGCATCGCGCCCGCGCTCGCTCCGAACGCGCGCTGGCTCGTCTCCGACTTCGCCATCCCCACGCACGCCCTCTGGACTCCCATCGCCAAGCTCCTGCTGCGCTTCCTCTACTTCGCGTTCGGACGGCTCACCGGGCTCGAAGTCACGCGTCTCCCGGACTACCCAAGCGCGCTCGAGTCTGTCCGCTTCGAGCTGGCCAGTGTCGAGACGGGTTGGGGCGGCACGCTGCGTTCCGAGCTCTGGCAGCGATAAGCACCCCGGGACTCCCGAATCTCGAACCTGTCCGAAATCGGCGTTCCCAAATCTCGAAGCTTGTCCGGAAATGTCCCTTGTCCGTTACTAACAGATGGGCCACATTTCCGGACAAGATGGGCGGGCGAAGTAGGGCTCCGTTGGGATCAGACTCTTTGCAGGAAGGGTGCTTGAATACGCTGCGCGCCCTCGGCCAATCGGTGACTGCGCGGCTGATTTCCAAGGGCGGCTCTTCGACGCTGCAGCTCGAGCTGGGTGCGCACGTTGCTCGGCTCAGCTTCGAGGTTCGAACGACCCGCACGCATCTATCGTATCCGCTGGCAGCCGGAATCATCGAAGAGGCAAAGCACACCGAAGTACCTTGGTTATTGTTTGCCCCCTATGTGCCTGGCCCTATCGGACAGCATCTGGTCTCGCAGCAAGTGAGCTATGTCGATTCAGTGGGGAACTGCCACGTCGAAACCCGCGAAATGCTGGTGGCGCACATCGAAGGCAGGAAACCCGTCCGCGAGCCTGGCGTTCGGATGCCGGGAGTCACCAGCCACCAGCTGCTGTTCGCACTGCTCGCCCAGCCTGACCTAGCAGAAGCGCCCGTGAGGAGGATTGCTCTGGCGGCGGGCATCGGTAGGTCCGCGGCGCAGGAGCAACTCGGGCGTCTGAACATGCAGGGCCTGCTTGATTACTATGCTCCAAGCGGCTTGCTTCAGGGACGCGAGCTGCTCGATCGCTGGCTCACGGCCTATGCGGAATCAGTACGGCCATCTTGGCTGATCGCTCGCTGTCGTCCGCAGGTGAGCGACCCGCAAGCGTTGGAAGCGCTGATCGAGGGCGTGTGCGGCAACGGAATTTGGGCATTCGGGGGCGCCGCAGCCGCGAGCCGCATGCTGCGGTTCGAGCGCGGCACAGAAACGGTCCTGCATTTACCTGAAATCCCCCGTGATCTATTGGAACGACTGCAGGTCGTGCCCGCAGCCGATGGACCCTTGACGCTCCTTCGAACCCCGGGCGCACTCGCATATCGAGGAGCTATGCCGCACTTGGCGCATCCATTGTTGGTCTACAGCGAGCTGCTGACCTCCACTGAACCCCAGGCAGCACGCGCAGCAAACGCACTGCGCGAGCAGTTCCTCGCCAAGGTCGCATAGCCGACTGCCGACTGCCGACTGCCGACTGCCGACGTGGTGATTACTTGATCGGCGGAGTCTTCGGCATGCTCGTCTCTTGCTGCACGCACGATGACAGGTCGAAGAGCATGAACTCGAGCGCTTTTTCTTGGGGTGTCAGCACGCTGCTCGTGCAGCCGTCGGGAAAGGGCGTGTCTTGGTCGGAGAAGTCCACGGCGTCGCCGCCACCGCTCTTGCTCACGTGCAAGTCCGTAAACACGACGCGCCCGCAGGCTTCGGGTGCCGGGTCGTCGTCCTCGACGGCAACGGGCGTGTTGATCGTGAAATAGAAGTGGCCCTGGGGCTCGTCGTCTCGATAAATCCAGCTCTGGGAGCGGTTCGGGCTCAGGCTCTGGACCGAGGTCTTTGCCGCATAGATGTCCAGCGCGCCCAAGCTGGTCGAAGCTTGCACGTTCAGCAGCCACTGCGCGAAGGCTTCACCCTTGGGAAATTGGACGGTGTTGATTTTGGTCGCGAGCGGGCTCTGGATGTCGTTCGGGCTCGAGCTGAACTCGGCTGCCTTCTCGATCGGCGCGGACGCATGACTGAGCCAGTTGTAGTGGTTGTGATCGAGGAAGACGCGCCCACCGCGGTCGGCAAAATTCAGCAATTGCGCGACATTTCCCGGGGTTTGTAGGGCGTCGCACTTGTGCCCTTCGCAGGAGAAGATCACGACGTCGTACTGGTTGAGCGTGCCCGAGTCGAACAGCTCACTGGTCGAAGGAAACAGAGCCCCGCCCAAGCGATCCGCGAACACGTTGGCGCCCGTGTGCTTGTCGGCCTGGTCGCCCTCACAGCCGACGAACATGCTGACCCGGCCACCGCCAGCATCCGTCGTGAACTCGGAATCTGCGATGCCGATCTTGCGCAGCAAGCATTCGAGCGCGTCGGAGTGTCCCGTGGAGAGCGCGATTTTCGGAATGTCTCCCTCGAGCCGTGTGCGCGGCAGGCGCGTCAGGTCTCTATTGCTGAGCGGGTTGTCCTGGCAGGGCACGACCGAGATGGTCTGCTTGCGACGCCACTTGCCCAATTGCACGACTAAATCCACCCGACCTGCGGGAACGTCCTCGAGTCGAAACTTGCCATCCGGGCCGCTGAGCGCGACCGCCCTAGCCGGCAGCGGGTCGGTGCACTTTTCACACGCCACACCGGACGCGAGCGCGGGCAACGCGCCGGCGGCGCTGGGCACGTACACCACTGCGTTGTACAGGGGCGAATTGCCCGCTGGATCGTAGACGGTGCCAGTCACGGTGGTCTTTTGACCAGCGGCGCAGATCGTGTTCGGGTCGGGGTCGACCAGCAAGCCGTTTGGAGCGCCCGCTCCGGCGCCCGAACCGCCCACGTCCGCGGCCATGCCGCCGAGCGCCAGACTGGAGCTCCCTCCGGCGTTGGACGCGCCGGCGCTCTGCCCGCCGCCCAGGTAGACGTGCGTGCCCGAGCATGCCGCCGCGATCAACAGCGCCAGCACGGGGGGCGCAGCCAACGGGAGAGCAAAGCGAGGATTCATCGGCGGTATTCGAGGCGCAGTCGAGCGGCAGCGAAGTCCTCATCATGGCGCTTTTCACTGAGCGGGTCGAGATCTGCCCCGCTATGCTGGGGTCGATGCGCCTCCTACATCTGCTCCTCGCGTCGACCTTCCTGTACGGCTCGTGCGTGCCGCGCCGCTCGCACGTCGGGAGCGCCGACGGCGCACCACCCGCGCAGCCGGGCGTCGCGCCGTTGCCGCCCGATGCGCCAGTCGCAATTCACCAGGTATCGGAAGTCGAGCCGGCGCCGATCGAGGTCGCGAGCGAGCCGGTGCCGGGCTTCATGCGCGGTATCAATCTGGGCAACGCGCTCGACGCGCCGCGGGAGGGCGCCTGGGGCGTCACCTTGGAGGAGAAGCACTTCGAGATGGCCAAGGCCGCGGGGCTCGATCACATCCGCCTACCGGTGCGTTTCAACTCGCACGCCAAAAATGAAGCGCCGTACACCATCGAGGAACCGTTCTTCGAGCGCGTCGACTGGGCACTCGATCGCGCAGCGGCGCATGGCTTGTCGATCATCATCGATTTGCATCACTACGAAGAGCTGATGGCAAAACCAGCCCAGCATGCCGATCGCGTAGTTGGCATCTGGAAGCAAGTCGCCGAGCGCTACAAGAAAAGGCCCGCCAGCGTGGCCTTCGAGCTGATCAACGAACCGTGCAAGGAGCTCAAGTCGGCACTGCTCAATCCGATTCAGCAGCGAGCGATCGCCGCCATTCGCGCGACCAACCCGACGCGCCTGATCATCGCCAACAGTTACTTTTGGGCCGGTGCAGACTACCTAAAAGAGCTGGAGCTTCCGCAAGATCCGAACGTGATCGCGTCGTTCCACGACTATCAGCCGATCTTGTTCACGCATCAGGGGATGCCCTTCATGCCTGCTGAATTCCAAACCCGCGGCATCGTGTTCCCCGGCCCGCCCGCAGCCCCTGTCACGGTCGTGGAGGCCGGTCAAAAGTTCGACTGGGTGAACACGTGGATCAATTCCTACAATACCCAAGCGATCGCGACCAACGCCAATGGGCCCAACGCGATCTTCGACTATTTCAAGATCGTCGAGGCGTACATCAAGAGCAGCAAGCGCCGGGTGTACCTGGGTGAGTTCGGCGTCACCGACAATGCCGACCCCAAATCTCGCGAAGAGTGGCTGCGGATCGTGCGAAAGGAAGCCGAGAAGCGAAAGATCGGCTGGGCCCTCTGGGACGACGGCGGGAAGTTCCGCGCCATGAACGTCACCTTGGGCACTTGGGTCAAGCCGATCCACGCCGGCCTGTTCGAATGACGCGCCTCATTTGACGATGATCGTGCTGTCACAGGTGAACAGCACATCGAGCTTGGCGCTGTCGTCGGCTTCGACGGCGGTGCAGGCCTCGGGGCATAGGTAGATATGGTTACTTTCGATGTAGAAAGCGTCGGCCTGGCACGCGGCGGAAGTGAGCACTTGCCCGAATTGGGTCGAGATCGCCATGCCGCCCGGGGTGTAGGCGACGGCCACTTTGCTCAGATCGAGTGTTTGACCGTCCGCGAGCGTCGGCATGGCGAAGTCACAGGCCAGCCGTGAGCTACTCACCACGTCGCTCGCGATCGTCCTGAACACCGTATCGTACGAGGAAAATTCGCAGATTGGAAAGCGCAGCCCGCCCGTGCGCCGGCTCAGCTCTTGATAGCCGACGCCCGCGTTGGCCACCGTATCGCCGCCCCCGGAGCAGGTCGCCATCTGAATCGGCTCGTCCGGCGCGTAAGGCGCGCTCGCGGGCGACTTCTGGCCAATGCCGATGATGCTGTGAAACACGAAGCTCGGATGGTCTGCCGTGCCGAAATTCGCGGGCACCAGTCGAGTCAGCTCGCGCACGAAAGTGTCGACCGACAGCTGCGCGTCGTCGTCGGTCATCTCCAAGAATACCTTCTTGGCGGCGGGACGCAGCCACTCGGACCAGCCCACCGTCGTCAAATGGAACTTCGTATCGGCAGCGGCGTACGTGGCCAAGATGCGATCGAACGAGTCTTCGCTCTCGATCTTGATGCTGTAGTGGAAGAAGCGCTCGGAATTGACGGGCGTTGCACCGGGGCAGCTGGCAAGCCCGCTGAGCGGGCTTGCCACACAAATCGAAGTGCTGGATTCGCCGGAGGGCGCCCGCACTTCCCGGCGATGACGCGAGAGCAAGATCACTCGGTAATCGACGCCACTCTGCGCCAAAATATTGGCAAAGTTGAGGTTGATGTTGCGTTCCACGGCGTCCAGCTCGTCGGCCATGCTGCCGGAATTGTCGAGCACCAAAATGATATCGACGGGCTGCTTGATCAGCGTTGCGGTGACGCTCACCGTGGCGCAGGTAGAGCTCGAGCTCCAGCCGCCAGCAGCGCCGTTGCCGGGGTCGATTGAGGTGCGCCCGCCGCCACTGCCCGCATTCGGCATGTCGACGCTCAGGCCACCTACGCTCCCGGCGCTTCCGGCTGGCCCGGCGCTGGCGGCGGGTGTGGCGCGCGAACCCGGCTGTGCGGCGGGATCCGCGCTGCAGCCCGCCGCGAATGCCAAGAGCGCGGCCGCGCCCGATAGACCGCGATGAACCATGCCAGTAATGCGCGAGGCACCAGAATCGATCACTGCCCACGCCCGGGCCGCGGATTTCGTTCAGGTCCATCGGCTGGGCCGAGAACACCGGACGCGCTCAGAGGTGCGCTGCTGGACCCCGAGCGCCCCTCCGGACCTCAGGTCTCGGCCGCGTGGCACACGACGGCTGCTACGACGGGCGTCGTCCCGAGCAGCCCGTCGCGCCGCGCATAAAGCTGAAAGAAAGCGGCGATCAGCAGCAGCCAACTGAACATGCGCAGAGACCGATAACGCTCCAGCACCATGGGCGGGCCCGCCATCAAAAGCGCGATCAACACGCAAGGAACCCCGTTGAGCAAAAGACCCTTGGCTTCGGGATCTTGGTTGGCTGCGGCCTGCCCGGCGAGCAGCAACATCACACCGGACAGCAGCAAACGCGCGATCGGCCAGGCTAGGCTAGGCGGCACCGCCGGGGGCGCAACCGACGTGGTCGGCGCAGACGAAGAACGATACGTGGGCGAGCCTGGTCGTGGTGGATCCGACGACGGAGGTGGCACGAAGGAAGGCGGTTCGGAGTCCATGGTGTGTCCGCGACGGGGGGGCTCAGCCTAGCACCAACCCCGCAGTCTGCGCCGCAGCCTGAGCGCAAACGCGAGCCGGCATTTTGCGCGGGGTACAGCGCTGTTGAGCAGAACGCGAGCCGTGTATAGTCGTCGTGTCCAAGGGGTCACCGGCATTCATCATGACAATTGTCGCGCGAAGAGCTGCGTTGGTCTGCTGGTGCGGTGCCGCGATCCTGAATTGCTCCGGCCCGGAAAACCTTTTCGACGACTCGAGCTTCGCCGGAGCCGCGGGGACGAGCAACGTCGCAGGCACTAACTCTGGGGCGCCCCCTGGTGGCACGTCCGACGGCGGCACGTCCGACAGCGGCGCATCCGAGGCGGGCACGTCCGAGGGCGGCACATCCGACGGCGGCGCGTCCGACGGTGGCGAGGCGGGCGCGTCCGAAGGAGGGACCTTGAACGGCGGCTCCGCGAGTGGCGGTCCATCGATCGGGGGGGCAGCCATTGCGGGCGCCGGAATCGGCGGCGGCGCGGGCAACGCCGGAGGCGGAAGCGCCAATGCAGGAGGCGGGAGCGCGAACGTCGAAGGCGGGAGCGCCAATGCTGGAGGCGGGAGCGCCAATGCTGGAGGCGGGAGCGCCAATGCTGGAGGCGGAAGCGCGAACGTCGAAGGCGGAAGCGCCAATGCAGGAGGCGGAAGCGCCAATGCGGGGGGCGGGAACGCGAACGTCGAAGGCGGAAGCGCCAATGCAGGAGGCGGAAGCGCTAACGCACGAGGCGGAAGCGCCAATGCAGGTTCGTCGGGCGTGGTTGCGCCGACCATCACTCTGCTCAACCCCACGACCTTGGTGCGCGGCTACAGCGCATTGTTCGTGATGGGCACGGATCTATCGGGCGCGTCGTTGACGATCGGCGGAAAGTCGCAGCTCGTGACCTCGAGCAGCGAGCCGCAGCTGGTCGTGACCCCGATCAACGTCGACAGTCCTTTGGGCTCGCAGCCCGTCGTAGCCAGCAACGCCGCAGGCGCGAGCGCGCCCGCCTATGTCGAGGTCTTGTCGCGCCTGAAGCTCGATTCGGCCAGCGCCGAGTCAGCGACTCGGGTCAAAGTGACCTTCAATCGCGCACTGAATTCCGCGAGCGTCTCGGGCGCGCGCTTCACCATTCCTGGCCTCACCATCGGCAACGCCAGCAACGTCGGGGCGATCGTGACACTCACCACCTCCCAACAGACCAGCAGCGCTTCCTACACGGTCAGCGCGAGCGCGCTCGTGGTCGATCTGTACGGCAGCCCCGTGGCAGCGGAAGGCGTAAGCTTCACCGGCTCGAACTGATCGGTTCGACTCCGGCTGCCACCGTCGTGGACCGTCCGCTCCCAGAGGGAGGGCGTCCACGACGGTGTTCTGCACTTCAGTACTTCAGCCGGAGATGCGCTTCACCAGGTCGACGACCTTGTTCGAGTAGCCCCACTCATTGTCGTACCAGGAGACGACCTTGATGAAGGTCTTGTCGAGCGCGATGCCGGCTTCGGCGTCGAACACGGAGGTGCACACTTCACCCACGAAATCGGTCGAAACGACCTTCTCGTCGGTGTAGCCGAGCACGCCCTTCATCTTGCCTTCGGAGGCGGCCTTCATGGCCTTGCAGATGTCGTCGTAGCTGGCTTCCTTGTTCAGCTCGACGGTGAGGTCGACCACGGACACGTCCGAGGTGGGAACGCGGAAGGCCATGCCGGTCAGCTTGCCATTCAGCTCCGGGATCACCTTGCCCACGGCCTTGGCCGCGCCAGTGGACGACGGGATGATGTTCTCGAGGATGCCGCGACCGCCGCGCCAATCCTTCTTCGAGGGACCGTCGACCGTCTTCTGGGTGGCGGTGGTGGCGTGCACGGTGGTCATCAGGCCGCGCTTGATGCCCCAGTTGTCATTCAACACCTTGGCCACCGGAGCGAGACAGTTGGTCGTGCAGGAAGCGTTCGACACGATCGCTTGACCCGCGTAGCTGTCGTCGTTCACGCCGATCACGAACATCGGTGTGTCGTCTTTGGACGGAGCCGAAAAGACGACCTTCTTGGCGCCAGCAGCCAAGTGTTTCTCGCCGCCCGGCTTGTCCAAGAAGATACCGGTGGCTTCGACGACCGTATCCGCGCCCACGGCGCTCCAGTTGAGCTTCGACGGGTCAGTCTCCGCGCTGCAGCGGATCGGTTTGCCATTGACGACCAGCTTGCCGTCCGTGACTTCGACGCTGCCCTTGAAGCGACCGTGCACGGAGTCGTACTTCAACATGTATGCGAGGTACTCGACCTCGAGCAAATCGTTGATCGCGACGATCTCGACGTCACCACGCCCAATGGCAGCGCGGAAAACCATACGACCGATGCGGCCGAAGCCATTGATACCGACCTTGATCATTTCTTCGTTCCTTTTCTAGACGCCCACAGGAGGCTCGCGAGACGCGCTTCCGTAGCACTCCTCTGGCCGCGCGCCCACAATCGACCGCACTGGGACAGCCGCCTTACGGCCATGGAACGACCGAAAACGCGCTGCGCGGCTTCGCGACGGTTTCGGGCTAGCGACCAAGCCCCGGCTGTTGCGCGTTGGAAAGCGTCGCGACCCCGATTTTACTGTTGACGGAACGCGGCCGAATGCGATTTAGGGCAGCGCGTGGCTGTCCGGGAGCGCTGCCCGCTGTGCGGCGCCCGCGCGCACGAAGTCGATTGCCGCCTGCAAGTCCTCAATTTGCTCGCGGCTGCGCAGGACGGCACGGGCGTACTCCGCACTTTTCCCGGCACGGGCAATGAACTCCGAGTATTCGCCGATCGCGCGTTCAGCGTTTTCGACGAAGACGCGATCGCGCTCGCCCGGGTCGCGCTCCTCGAGCGTCGGCCGTGCCGCTTCGGCCTCGCGCACGGGCGCGGGCGGCTGATTGCGCAAAACCGGTGCGGGCGCCGACGGCGCACGCGCGCCGCCCGTGCCGCTCGCACACGAAAGCACTGCCCACGACCCGAGCCAATAGATAAACTTGTTCATTTGGTATCTCGAGCACCTTTGACCCAGACGCGCGGACCTTCCTTGGCTCGTGCGGGCAAGCGCGATCTCGAGCTATCCTCCGTGAATCATGAGCGGAAACGGCGAGGGCCTGAAGGCGAGCCAAGCGCGGTTGTGGAAGCTGGTCGAAGAGCGCTGTCGGCAGGGCGCCGACGTGAGCGCCATCGATCAACGCATTTGGGATCTGTTCGGTGAAGACTGGGCCATCATGTACACGGACCTGTCCGGCTTCTCCCGCCGCACGTCCGAGTTCGGCATCGTGCATTTTCTGCAGATCATCTACGAGCAACGAAAGCTGCTTTTGCCGATCGTCGAGTCTTTCGACGGCCTCTTGATCAAGGAAGAGGGCGACAGTTTCATGATCATGTTCCGTCGCACCGATCGCGCGGTGGACTGCGCGATCGAGATGCAGCGCGCCTGCCGCAACGTGAATGAGCGCCGCAAAGCGGAAGAGCAAATTCTACTCTGCCTCGGTATCGGCTACGGCCGTATCCTACGCATCGGCGACCAGGACGTGTGGGGCCGCGAGGTGAACAACGCCAGCAAGCTCGGGGAAGACACCGCCAAAGCTTACGAAATCCTGCTGACCGGCGCAGCCAAGGCCGCCCTCGGCGACAAACCCGAGCTCGGTTACGAAGACATCGGCGCAGGCTCCTTCGGCGGCGACACGAACTTCCGCTTGCTCTACAAATAGCGGAGCGCCACGCTCATAGCGGGCAGCAAATAGCGTAGTGATCAGCCGGCCTCACAGGCGGCGTAGCCAGGGGCACTTTTCGACCAGCTCACCCTCTCGCTTTTTGTCGCAGTGCACGCCCACCACGACGCCGCTGGCCTTCAAATCGCGACACACCTGAACGGTCTCGTAGTTCGCGTCTTCCTTGGGGTCGAGCTTCACGTCACAAGCGCCGAGCTTCACCAGATCCCCGCGATAGTTCTCGCGCTCGCGATCGTACGAGAAGTCGATGGCGGCCGCGACCTTCTCGCCCACCTTCAGCCCGCCTGCGCAGGCCGCCAGCACCTTGTCTCCGCGAACCACGCGCCTCACGTCGCCTGGGCAATCGACGAAGCGCATCTCGAACTCGACCAGGGACGGCGCGGCTTTGCCGTGCTGGCCGCCCATGGTGCGAGCGGAAAGGATTTCCACCCGGGTATCGTAGCGCCGCGCCTGGGCGTGACAGGCGCTGAGCAGAGGCACGAGCAGCAGCCCCAATAGGACGCCCGCGGCCAACCTCGTACAGTGCTCGCTCGTCTCGCTCGACCGCTTTGTCATCTCGCGTTCACTCCCGGCTCGACCGTTCAAACCACGCACGCTGCCGTCATCACGACCACGTTCAGCACCGGCACGACGACGCGCGCGATAACGAAGACTTTGCCCTGGTTTCGTTCCTCGACCAGGTACATCCACCAAGTCGAGAGCATGCCCAGCGCGAGCGACACGTAGACGCCGAGCATCAACTTGTCTGCGCGCGTCAGGTAGCTGGTGGCGGGCAGTTCCTGCATCAGTGCGAAGTGGAACAGCACGGCGGCCGCCAACATGGGCGCGCCGGCATTGGAGCGCACGTCCATTTGAGCGGGCGGCACCCACATGCCGAACAAGGCAATCAGCACGATCACGAAGGCGGGCACGAACACCGTGAATGCGGCGCTCGTCGCGTAGCGTTCGAGCGAGAGGGTGAAGGTGTACCGGCCGTAGATCAGATCGTCGTGCTCGAAGCGATCCGGATAAGACTGGCTGGTCGAACGCGCTTCCAGATACGCGACTTGCCAACCGAGTGCACGAAAGCCGCGCGCGAGTTGTGTGCGCTCCTTGTCGACGATGAAGCGCACTTGGTCGATGCCTCGGAAATCGTCTTCGACCATGATCTTGAGCTCCTGCGAATCGAACGGGTACCGGCGCAGGTTGGGCGGCGACTTGAAATCTCCTCGTAGTCGATAGAGCTTGAACGTCGATTTGTCCGCCATCGGCTCGGTCGTCTCCACCTTCCCGTTCGGAAACGAAAGCCGAATCTTGGGCATCGGAACGTCGCTGGTCAGGCTGAGAAAAAAGTCGGCGTTGTAGCGTCCCGTCTTGATGTCATAGTCGTCGATGCTGTTCAGCAGCATGCCGACCTTGATTTTGACTGGCGGCTTCGCATTGGGCACGGCGAACGGGCTCTTGTATGCGCTTTCGCCGGTGTGGGTGGGTACGCCGCCATCGACCGCTTCGGCGACGTCAATCGGGTCGCGCGACGCGCCACCATCGCGCTCGTCGCTCGGCTTGGCAGCGACGGGGGCTGGCGGTTGGTCCGGAAGCGCGCTGACAGCCAGGCCCGCGCTCGAGGCAGGCGCGAGGCGTGCGCCAGGAGCCGCCCCAGGTGCGGGCGCCGCGTACGCCTCGGAAGCGCCCGGGCCGCGCCAAAAACTGGCGTACAGCATCACGGCAACGGCCATGATTAGCGCTGCAACCTGAATCGACAGCGAACGAGCGGACGGACGACGGACCATGCGTGCGGGCACCCTAGCCCGGATTCGCGAGCCTTCGCCACAGCCAAGAGGGCGTCCGCGCGCGAGGTTGGCATTCACCAAGTCCACAGCGTGCCGAGCACCAGCGACAGGTACACTCCGAGCATGAGGTTGTCGGCTCGAGTCAGGGCGCTCGCCATGAAACGAGTCAGGCTCGTGCTCGCGCTGCTGATCAGCGCGCCTCTGGCGTTGGCCGCGTATGCGTTCTTGATCGAACCGGCGCGGCTGGTCGAAAAGCGCATCGACTTGGACATTCCGAACTGGCCCAGCCCGCTCGCCGGGTTGAAGGTGGCGCTATTGTCCGACTTGCACGTGGGCTCACCACACTGGGGTCCGGAGCGAATGCGCGAGCTCATGCAACGAGTGAACGCCGAGCGCGCCGACCTGATCTTGCTGGCCGGGGACTACATGATCCACGACGTGAAGTTCGGAACCCGCGCCGCGGAGCCAGTCGTCGCTAGCGTGCTGGGCGAGCTGCGCGCTCCGCTCGGAGTCGTCGCGGTACTCGGCAACCACGACGGTTGGCACGCCCCCGTGCTGCGACCACTGCTCGAGGCCCGAGGGATCCACGTGCTCGACGACGAAGCTTTCGTCGTTCGAGCTCGCGGCAGCCGCTTCTGCGTCCTGGGGCTGGCAGACGACGAAGTGCGCAAGCGCACGGCCCGCGAAGAGCTCGCCCTGGCTCCGGCGGGTATGCCGCTCCTGGTGCTCGTCCACGAGCCCGACATCTTCTCGGACCTCGACGCTCGCGCTTCGCTCACGCTCGCCGGTCACACCCACGGCGGCCAGGTGCGACTCCCCTGGCTCGGCCCGCCTTATGTGGGCTCACGCTACGGAGCGCGCTACGCCGCGGGTCATATCGTCGAAAACGACCGCCAACTGTTCGTGACCACCGGCATCGGCACGAGCATCTGGCCGATCCGCTTCGGTGTGCCGCCGGAGTACGTGATCTTGACGCTGCGCTGAGCGCTGAGCGTCTCTACCGTTGCGTGGCGCCTTCCGCGCACAGGAACGAGCTGCCAGAAGACGTGGACTGCTGCTCGCAACCCACGCTCGAGACCGGCGCACAATAGACGTTGCACGTGGCGCCCCCATAGTCACACCGGGCATCTTGATAGGCTTGGTACGCCTTCTTGGCCGTGTCCGCGTACTCACTCTTGGCGTTGAGGAACACCGGACAGCCACAGCCGAGCGGCTGGACGAAGGAGCTCGGGCTGCACTGGTTCGTCGCAGCGCTGTCGCACACTCGCGCTTGGTCGACTGCGGCTTGGAACTCTTGTCTGATGGTGGTGCATTCGCTGCTGCCCCAGTTACCGCCGCCCAAGCCCGAGCCCCTTCCTCCGTTGCCCCAGCCCGTGCGGCCCGCGCCGGAACCGTCCCAGCCCGCCGTCTGGCCCTCGCCCGCCGTCTGGCCCTCGCCCGCTGAGCTGGCGAGGCCACCGCTCGCTTCACCCGCCGTGCCGGCACCCGACCCGCCCGCGCCGTCACTGGCCGAAAAGCTGGCACCGCAGGCGACGCAGGTGACCGAGAGCAGGAAGAATGGATGAAACTTGAGCATAAGAGCCTCTGGAAAATTCGGCGCTGGGCGGGCGCCTGCATCAAGTGAAGTAACCTGACCCATCGACCTCCAGTCAGCAAACCGAGAACTGACGCCCACTTCTTCGAAGTGCAGCCAATCTCCAAGCGCGCTGCGATGTCGAGCGTTGTAGGTTTTTGGCGGATACCGTTGAGCAGTTTGGCTATCGCACACTGATGCGCTTCAGCTGGCCCGCGGCGCAAAAATACCGCTGTAGTCGCCGAAAGCAGAGCCAGCGAGGTCGGCTACGATCAGGCGCCGAGCGAGCTCGAAGTCGACCACGAGACAGCACACCGCCATCGTTCCATCGCCGATCTTGCCGCCCTCGCATTGGCCGAGCCCGACCCAGCCCAGCAGCTCGTTCAAGCGGTCCTCGAGCGCATGGCGTTTGTCGAGCTCCGCACGGTTGCCCCTCCCCTCGATCCGATATTCGATCCGAAGCGGCTGGAGCTCGTCCTCGTCGAGCTCGACAAAACCATTGGCGCGCGCAGAAGCCAGCACTGCTTCGAGCACATCGTCCGGGTCATCTGCTTCGGTCAGCGAGTGATCTCGAGTACTGCCGCTCTCGCCCAACTTGCCCCAATGCTCGGTGATCGTGGTGTCGGCGGACCAAGCCTCGTGATAATGCAGCAGCCCGCCCTTCGTTCCCTTGTAGAGCTTGATCATTCTGCCTCTCGTCCCACCCCTCGAGCTCCCGACGCCTGCCTTCCCGTCCCAGCCAGGGCGAGTCTAACCTGGTTTCGCCGGTCGCAGGCTGACCTTCTTGGTCAGCTGCATGATCGAGGTACCGATCAAGACGCGATCGTTCTCCTTCAGGATGGTCTTGTCCCGTACTTGGAAGCCATTGACGAAAGTCCCGTTCGTCGCGGACAAATTCTCGATCACCACGCCTCCTTGCGACACGGTGAGGCGCGCGTGCAATCGCGACACCATCTGTTCCACCAGCACCAAGCCCAGCTGCGAATTGCGGCCAATTTCCAGCGACTCGCCTGGCATCAGACCACGCTCACTGTCCGCATATTTACCGGTGAGGAAGCGCAGCACCCAGTCTCCCGGCCTGGCGATCTTGGGGTTTGTATCGGGTTCCGGCCCCTTGAGCATGACGGGGACCATCGACCGGTAGCCTTGCACTTGCTCGAAGGCTTGCGCCAGCTCCTCGGCGCTCGAGTAGCGATCGACCGGGCTTCGCTGCAACGCTCTCTTGATCAGCTTGACCAGATCGTTCGGCACGGCGGCGCGTCGGTCGCGCACCGGACGGGGCTCTTGGGTCAAGATTTGGCCCAAGAGCGCCAGTGGATTTTGGCCTTCGAACGGCAGCGCGCGCGTGAGCAACTCGTAGCAAATGACGCCCAGCGACCAGATATCCGTGGCAAAGCCAGTCGTCGATGGCTGGCTGATCTGCTCGGGAGACATATAGGCCGTCGCGCCCAGCGGGCCCTCGTTGGCCCGGGTCCGCGCATCGGCTGCGCTCTCGCCCGGGAAGCATTTGGAGATGCCGAGCTCCAGCACCTTGACCACGTTGCGACCGCTGTCCGTGGCGCACAGAAACAGATTGGCTGGCTTCAGATCGCGTAAAATCGTGCCTTGTCGGTGAATCGCCGCCACGCCGATACACGCTTCACGCATGTAGCCGAGTATCTCGGCAATCTCGAGCGGCGCATTGCGCTCCGCCATCAGCGCGCTCAAGTCGAGCCCGCGCATGTACTCCGTCACGAAGAAGGGCAGGCCCATATCGGCCCTTGCCCAAGACTTTTCGGCGCGCCCAGGCACGGCAAAACCGCAGTCGTACAGGCTCACGACGTGCGGTTCGCTGATGCGACCAGCAGCGCACGACTCACGCAGGAAACGTTCAGCCGACGTCTGATCCAGGATCGCCCGATTGGAGAACTTGATCAGCACGGTGCGCCTCAACGACCGTTGCCGGGCCCGCAGCAAGGTCCCTCTGCCGCCGGTGGCGATCAGGCCGAGGATCTCGTATTGACCGGCAAGCTCATCACCGAGCTGCGGAAGGTCCTCGGGGATTTCGTCGCCAGGCATGACAGGGGACGGTATGTCACGTGCCAGACCGCAGGCAATGTTGCTTCGGCAGGCAGCTGTGGGCCGAGCGGCCCGCGCGACAAACGTCGACAATCCGCTAGGCTACGACTTGTCTCGCTCTGAAACTGAAACTCCTTTCAGCGCCTCACCGCAATATTCGAATCGGCGTGCCCACAGCGTGCCCACAGCGTGCCCACAGCGTGCCCACAGCGTGCCTTCTTGTCCCACCGCCGAGCTCGGAGCAGAGGCTAATCCCCGTATGACTCGTCCTGCTCGATCCTGGACAAAACCCAGTCGAAATCGCCGTTCGTGACTTTGACGCGGCAATACTCGCATTGGCCGGTCATGCCGATGCGAAGCGGCGCTCCGCAGTTGGGACAAGTGCTATCGCGGCGTGGTTCGCCGCGGCGGGCGCTACCCCGGATCACGGTCCAGTATTCGGAGTAAGTGCGGGGGCGCTTGCGGTTGCCGCTGAGCAATTTTCCTTCGTCCGAAATGGTGTAGTCGATACTACTGGCGAAGACGCGCAAGGTGATGGCGTCGAAGTGGGCGTCGCTCACGACGTTCGCCAGATCGACGCGCAAGAGGGTCGCGTTTTCGGTTACGTTGCGACAGCGCTCTTGGGTGTAAAGGTCAATCCAGTAGTACATGGATTGAAATAGGTTATCCGACACGAAGGGGCGGATTCGCGCCGGGTCGCGGCCGGACCAAGCCACTTGCAGCTCGCCGAAGATGAGCGCAACGCGACCTTGTAGGGCTTGCCAGCTGCAGGCAGGATCCTTGCGCATGAGCTCTTCCAGCCTGTGCGGCGCGCCAAAACCGACGATCGTGGGCAGCTCGGTGCCGGCTTCCGCGACGTCACTGGTCAGCAGCGGACCGCGCGCTTCGCGCGTGAGATTGCTGAGCTCGGCGATCATCCAATCGAAGCGACCGAAGCCCACATTTTGACGGCAATAGCTGCACTCCGTGCCGCGTACGGCTTCGAGTGGCGCGCCGCAATTCGGGCAATCCAGCGTGTGCGCGCGATTAAGCGGGCGGGAGCGGGCGGTGACGGCGCGAGTGAGCCGCATGCGATCGACGGCATAGAAGCGACGCTTACCGCCTGCGCGCAGCACTTCCACGTAGTTCGATTCGAGCTCCAGCTCCAGCTCGAGCATCGGGCCTTCCGTGCCCGAGAAACGCACATAGCGCATGGCCCCGATCACGACGCCTTGCACGTCGGAGAGCCGCGGGTCGGTCAGCGTCAGCGCCAGATTCGGCGCCAAGTAGCTGGCCAGCGCTTGGCTACCGGTCGCGCGGGCGCGCTGCACGGCTGCATACAGCATGTATGCGAAGTCCTCGAACAGCACCAGCGAGAAGCCTGGGTCGAGCGTCGCGATCGCCTCGAGCTCGCCGCGTCCCACACGTGGGCTTCGTTCGACGCGCGGCACGGCTTGCACGGCCTCGGGTGTGCTGGTCGACCAACCCTTTTGCCCTGCGCCGACCGCGGCCTTGGCGATGAAGAACACGACCACGATGATCAGCAAGGGCACGCCGAGCGCGGGATATTGGATGCACACCAAAAGCAGCTGGAAGATCAGTCCCGAAGCGTCCCCGTCACCGCCGCCACTGCTCGAACGCCCTCCGGAGGAGCGAGTCGAGCCGCCCGAGTACGAATGACCGCCCGCAGGCCGCGACGAGCTGCTGGACACGTGCGTGGAACTACCCGAGTACGAATGACCGCCCGCAGGCCGCGCCCAGACGCCGACCGAGTACGAGAGGGCCAACGAAAAGGCCAACACGACCAGCGCGAGCAATGCGCGTTTCTGCTTGTGCCGAGCGCGCTTCATTGGACTTCGTCCGGAAGTTCGTTCACGTCATTTTCCGAGCGCGGATGGGCGTCCCCGAGCAGGGCGCCGAGCTGGCTGATGGCACGTTGAAATGCGGCCAAGTCGCGGCGCTTCACGGCCTCCGTCAGCTCGCGCTCCGAGGCCAGCCAACGCGGCCCGAACCCCGCCGGATTGACTCCCAGATCGGTCAGCACGACGCAGCGACGCTCGAACATCGAAGCGTACACGAGCAGGCCGTTTCGCCCGGAAGTGCGTGAAATCCCGAGATCGAAAAAGGCCACCCGAGCGCCGCTGTTCACGTTGCCATCGAGCGTCGACGGACGCGATAGCGCGCGCCGCAGCGTGTCGAGGTTGGCAGCCAGCAGCGCGCCCAGCGCGAACGCCACGATGCCATCGAGCGCAATCGCGAAGGGGCTGTACAGCGCAGGCACGAGCAGCAGATACGTCACTACCAGCGTCGCCAGCGCCAAGCCGAAGTGGTAGGCGAGCACGCCATAGCGGCCGGAGCTCTTACGCACCGCGACGACGATCTCGGCGCAGGTATGCGCCTCGGCGCTCGTCACCGAAGCTGCGGTGGAGCGCTTCGCCTCGTCGCTGAAAAAGTCGCGTTCACTCATGAACGCGCGACTTTAGACGCGGGCACGCGCCTTGCCTACAGCAAAGGGTCCGCCAAGCTTGCTATCAGGGTGTCGTCACTCGCTTGAAGAGGGCGATTTGAATTCGTCCGTTCCAGACACGGGTGGGGAAGACTGCTAGGCGCACGTTTCTGTCCTCCAAACACTCGCCAGTCTCGAGGCAGAAGCTTTGCCGGTAGATGGGCGAGGTGATTTTCGGTACGCCGCCGCGATCACCGACGATCCCGCGCGCAATCACGAACGCTTTGCTGAACGGATCGAAATTGGAGAGCGCGGCCAGCAGCCCACCCGGAGTGCGCACGATCGCGATCTGCTCGTCGCCGACCGACACGGCCAGGCCCGTACCTGGTGCAACGTCGTCGATCACGCAGGCGTCGTGCCATTGGAGCTCCTTGTGGACCAAGGTCGCGCGCTTCCGATTCTGGAGCGTCATGGTATCTCGTTTCTCACTTCGGCGATGCTCGGAAGAGACGGCATCGCCGGTCGTTCACTGGACTTCTGCCGGAGCGGGCTCTCCGGGCGCGAGGACCGCAGAAGCCCGCTCGGGCGGGCTGCTGGCTCTCGGCGCGCCGCTCGTCGCGTGATCCTCGAGGAAGCCGATCAGGCGCTCCCGCAACGCGTAATATTCGGGATCTTCCAGCAAGGCTGCGCGATTGCGTGGGCGAGCGAAAGGGATGTCGAGGATCTCACCCACCGTCGCGCGGGGACCATTGGTCATCATGACTACACGGTCGGACAGGAACAGCGCCTCGTCCACGTCGTGCGTCACCATCAGCAAGGTTTTGCGGTTCTCGCGCCACAAGGTCAGGAGCACCTCGTGCAGCTCGAGGCGGGTCAGTGAATCGAGCATCCCGAAGGGCTCATCGAGCAGCAGCATCTTGGGGGACAGGGCGAAGGCGCGCGCCAGCCCAACGCGCTGCCGCATGCCTTGTGACAGCTCCGTGGGTCGCTTGTGGAGTGAATCACGCAGATCGACGAGCTCGAGGTAATGGCCGGCGACGCCAGCGCGTTCGTCCGCGGTCGCCTTGGGCATGACCTGCTCGAGACCCAGAGTGACGTTCTCGAGCACGGTCATCCAAGGAAACAGACAAGGCGTTTGGAACACCACGCCGCGATCGGGTCCGGGCATGGTGATCTCGCGACCGCCGAGAATCACCGTGCCGGCGCTGGCTCGGGTCAGCCCGGCCACGATCGACAATACGGTCGACTTTCCGCAACCCGAGTGTCCGATCAACGACACGAACTCACCCTGCTGGACGGAAAGATTGAAATCCTCGACCACCACCAGCGGGCCAGTGGGGCTTGGAAACGACTTCTCGAGTTGCCAGATGTCGAGGTATTTCTTGAGTGCGCGGACGGGCGTGGTCATGTCCCGCTCTCCACCCTCGAAAGCGCAGCGGAAAGCACGGGCGAAGGCTGTACTTGGCCGCCTCGAGCGGCGCGGCGTTTGGCGGAGCTGGCCAAGAGGTATTCGATGACCCGACTGCGCACGTGCTTGAACTCCGGGTGATGGTTGAGCGCTTTGCGATCCCGCGGGCGTTCGATATCGACCGACACCGCGGGGCCGAGCGTCGCCCGCGGGCCAGCGCTGAGGGGAATGATCCGGTCGGCGAGCAAGATGGCCTCGTCCACGTCGTTCGTGATCATGACCACCGTCTTGCGATCGGCTTGCCAGATACGTTCGATCTCCGTCTGCAGCGTGCCACGGGTGAGTGCGTCGAGCGCGCCGAGCGGCTCGTCCAGGAGCAGTACTTTGGGGTCCATGGCCAAGGCGCGAGCCACGGACACGCGCTGCCGCATGCCGCCCGAGAGCTGACCGGGCTTGCGATCCTTGGCGTGCGTGAGATTCACGAGCTGAACGTAACGGTCGGTGCGAGCGCGCCTAGCCGCGTCGGGCTCGTGAGCAAACACCTGGTCGACCGCCAAATGAATGTTTTCGAACACGGTCAACCAGGGCAAAAGCGAGTAATTTTGAAACACCACACCGCGGTCCGGTCCCGGACCGAGCACGGGTTTGCCGGCCACGCTGACGCTTCCCGAATCTGGCTGGAGCAGCCCTGCCAAGAGCGACATGAGCGTCGTTTTGCCGGAGCCCGAGTAGCCGACGATGGCCACGAATTCGCCCTCGGCGACCTCCAGGTTCACGTCTTCGAGCACGTTCATTCGGCCAGCCGCCGAAGCGAAACCCTTACTGACACCGCGGATCTCGACGAACGCTTTCATCCGGTCTTGAACCTCCGCTCGATGAGTCCCATGACTCGGTCGAGTGCAAAGCCGACGACGCCAATCGTGATGATGCACAGGATGATGTGCTCGTAGATCAACGAGTTGTACTCTTGCCACAGGAAGCCGCCGACGCCCGGCGCCCCCGTCAGCATCTCGGCGGCTACAATCACCAGCCAGGCGATGCCCAGGCTCAGACGAAAGCCGGTGAACATGTACGGCAAAGCCGCCGGCAGCAGCACTCGGAACAAGGTCTTCCGACGCGATAGCTGGAGCACGCGGGCCACGTTCAAGTAATCCTGGGGAATGGACCGCACCCCCAGTGCCGTATTGAGCACGGTCGGCCACATCGAGCACATGGCGATCGTGAAGATGCCGGCGGGCTCGGGCTTCTGGAAGATCACCAGCCCGAGCGGCAACCAAGCGAGTGGCGAGACAGGACGCAAGATCTGAATGATTGGGTCGAATGAGCTCGTAAACCACTTGGATACGCCAAGTAGAAGCCCAAGCGGCGTTCCAATCAGGATCGCGAGCGAGTAGCCCTTCGCGACCCGGATCAGCGAGTACCAAGTGAAGCGCAAGATCCCCTGGTCGAGCTCACCGCGCTTCTCGAAAGGAGCGAGAATGTACGGCCTGCTCACCTCCCAGGTGCGCGATGGCGAGGGTAGCGCGGGCGCCCACGTCGAGCTGGTGAGCGCCCACAATCCCACGACGAAAAAAATGCCGAGCAGCGGCAGCAAGAGCCCCTTGTACAGGCGACCGGAAGCAATCTTCAGCATTTGAGCTCCATCTCTACAGACTCGCCGCGAGTTCGCGCGGCACAGGCTCTTTCATAGCGCCTGAACACTCGACTCAACCCTTGAGATTCTTTACGGCAAACCCGGCGGCGTAGCCTTCCGGATCTTTGGGATCGAAACGCACGCCGTCGAACAGCGTCTCGGGCTCTTCGTTCGCGCCGCCGTGGCTATAGCCGAGCTCTTTCATGGCTTCCTCGTAGATGTCGCCGCGCATCACCTGCTTGGCGACACCCGCGTAGTCCGGCTTGCCCTCGACCATGCCCCAACGGCGGAACTGCGACAGCCACCAGGTCGAGTACTTCGCTTGCGGGTAGTTGCAGTTCCGCTTGCTGAAAATCATGTAGTTCTCGTCCTGCGTTTTGCGACCGTCCCCGTAGTCGTACTCACCCTTCAGGCGTCCGAGGATCGTCTCCGGCGGACAGTTGATATAGGTCGGCAGCGAGACAATCTTGGCCTGCTCGGGGCGGTTTTGCATGTCATCGAGCCAGATGCTTGCTTCGTGCAACGCCTTCAGCACGGCCTTGACCGTTTTCGGGTTCTTCTGCGCGAATTCTTCGGTGAACGCGCAGACTTTCTCCGGATGGTCTTTCCATATCTCCTGCGTGGTGATTGCCGTGTAGCCCACGCCATCCGCGATCGCGCGGGCATTCCAGGGCTCACCGACGCAGAAGCCGTCCATCTTTCCAACCTTCATGTTGGCCATCATCTGTGCTGGCGGGACGGTCACCAGCGCCACGTCCTTCTCGGGATCGACGCCGCCCGAGGCGAGGAAGTAGCGCATCCACATGGCGTGCGTGCCTGGTGGGAAGGTCATGGCGAACGTCATCGGCGTGCCTTTGGCCTTCGCCGCGTCCACGAGTGGCTTCAGCGCCTTGGGATCGGCTGCGACCTTGCCCTTGAGCTGGGCTTGCATGGTGATCGCTTGGCCGTTGCGATTGAGCATCCAGGGAATGATCATCGGCTTCTTGGGCGAGCCCAAAAGACCCATGGTCGAGGCGATCGGCATGCCAATCAACATGTGGGTTGCCTGGATATCGCCGTTGGAAAGCGAGTCGCGAATCGCCGCCCAGCTCGCGCCCTTGATGATCGTGGAATTGATACCGTACTTCTTGAATAGCCCCTTTTCGTGGGCGATCACGATCGGTGAGCAATCCGTCAGCGCGATCATGCCGAAGCGCAAATCGGGGGTTTCGGGCTTGCTCGCGTCACCGATCAACGCCGGCATACCGCTCGCAACCGGGCTGGGACTAGGAGCGGGGCTGGCCTTCGACTTGCTGCAATTCGGGAGCGCTGCCAGCGCCGCCAAAGTAGCGCCCTCGCGGATGAAATCACGTCGTGTTCGTTGATTGGTCATGGTCGGGTCCTGTGCGCGAGCGGCGCGATGGGGGTCAGCAATGAAGAGCGAAGGCGAGCGGACACACGACCGCCTTCGGATCGGGATGCGTTTTTTGACGAGCGAGGCGACTCGCGCGAGAGCGCCGCTCTCGAGTCGATGGCTCAGCGGGTGTGCACGTCGACCAACGTGAAGAAGCGGTTAAGAGTTCGCTGTTCGCGACCGATTTCGTCTCTGCGTTGCCGTCATGGGATCGCCCTACTGCAACCGATATGCCACGCGACAAATGCGCAACGAACTGCAGGGCTCGTAAATCCCGAAACAGCGTAGAAATCGCGTATTCCGATTGTGTCCGACAAATTTGTCAAAATCCGAGCGCGGGACCGACAAAATTGTTCGCCCCCTTTTTAGGTTTTGGCTCGGTTTCGGGGCCATCAGATGACCGGGATTTCGGCTGCTGCGTGCGACAGCACGAAACGAAGCAGGCGCACGAGGACGCCGCGCCGAGCGACGTAATTGTCGCAAACTGGCTAGCTTCGGAGCAGGGCTCTGTCGCTACCGAGCTCTTGCACCTGACGACACGCACCATCCGTTTGCAGGGCGTGAACCGCCGCGACGACACTGCCATCGGCGGCCTCGAGCGCGTCCTCGATCAGCTGTCGCTCGAGGCGCTCGACGGCAGCCTGCAAAGGTAGCTTTGCGCCAGAACGAATCGGGAAATCGAAGCGACTCTCGCGGCAGCTGCGCATGTGCGCGCTGGCGCGAGAGTCGGATCAAAGGCCTCGACAGGACGCCTTAGCGGAGCCTATCGAATCGAGGCGTCACTCCGCGGCAGCTTGCTCCATTGCCTTGTCCAGGGGTCCCTCGCCGGTGCCGAGCAGCGCGTCGAGCTCGGCTTCGCCACGGTCGATCTTGCCCTTGTGCTTGCGGCGCGCGAACCAATCGAGCACGTCGTCGGTCAAGCTGTGGAACACGGGCACGGCCAGGAGCGTGAGTAGCAGTGACAGCGTCTGCCCGCCGACGACGATGCTGGCAGTCGCCTTGTTGAAGCCGGAGCCGATGCCGGACGACAACAAGAGTGGAGCCATGCCCGCCACGAACGCGATCGTGGTCATCAAGATCGGTCGCAAGCGATCGCGATTGGCCTGCATCAGCGAGTCGAAACGGTTACGGCCGTGGCGGCGCAGGTTATTCGTATGATCCACCTGCAGAATGCTGTTCTTCTTCACCACGCCGAACAGCACGAGCATACCGAGCATCGAGAACATGTTGATGCTCTGGTTGAACAGCTTGAGGCTCATGAAGGCGAACGGCACCGTGAGCGGCAACGAAACCAAGATGATGGCCGGGTACAGCCACGACTCGAACTGAGCCGCTAGAATCAGGTACATGAAGACGAAGGCCATGCTGAGCGCCAGAATGAAGCCCGCGGCCGTCTCGGCCTGTGACTTCGAGCGCCCCGTGGGCCGTAACTGATAGCCTGCACCGAGATCGAGCTTCTTGAACTCCTTCTCGATGATGCCGCTCACGTCGTTGTCGCCGAAGCCCGCGGCAGCGTTGGCCAAGATCGTGATCTGGCGTTCCCTCGCGTAGCGGTTGATGCGCGAGGGACCGACCCCGCGCTCCAAATCGACCACCGAGCTCAGCGGCACACTGCCGTACTTGGACGACGGCACGCTCATCAGCGAGAGCGCGTTTTGATCCGTGCGGTACTGCTCGTCTGCGCGAATACGAATTTCGTATTCGTTGCCGCCCTCGGGAAAGGTCGAGGCTTTCACGCCGGCCACCAGCATTTGCAGTGTCTTGGCCACGTTGGCCACGCTGACGCCGAGGTCGGCTGCCCGATCGCGATCGATGGTTACGCGCACTTCGGGTCGACCCGCGATATTGGTGGTGTCGACATCGACCGCCTTGCCACTCTTCTTGAGCGCGGCGGTGATGACGCCCGAGCCCTTCTCCAGCTCCGCGAAGTTGGCCCCCGACAGGATGTACTGCACACCCTGCGTGTTCGAACCGACCGAGAAATCCGGGACCTCGGCGATGTTGATGCGCAGATCCTTGGGCATGTTCGGGATCACCAGCTCGCGCGCGCGGTTCATCACCTCGAATTGCGTCGACTTGCGTTGGCCGGGGTCGACTAGATCGACGTACAGCTGCGCGTAGTTGCGCGTGATCTGATCGTCTTCCGCGACGGTGATCAGAATGTGCGTGACGCCCGACAGCTTGCGCAAGAGTGCGCTCGCGCGCTCGGCGATGAGCAAGGTTTCCTCGGCACTGGTGCCTTCAGGCGCGCGGATCGTGACTTGGAACTTGGCCTTGTCATCGATCGGCAGGAACGAGCCGGGCAGCGATTTGGCGATTGGAACGCACGAGCCCATGACCGCTGCGCAGGCCAGCAAGACCACCCAACGTCGCTTGAGCGAGAAGCTGAGCATGGCCATGTATACGCGCTCGATTGGTCGGTAGAAGAAATCCACCAGGCCGCTCAACCGGCTGCCTTTTCCGTGACCCAGCAGCAGCCGCGCGGACATCATGGGCGTGAGCGAAAAGCTCACGATCAGCGACACGCCGATGGAGAACGCCATGGTGTAGCCGAAGCTCTTCAAGAAGCGCCCCGGGATGCCGCCGATGAACGCCACCGGGATGAACACCGCCATCAATGACAAAGTGGTCGCCAGCACGGCGAAGCCGATTTCCTTGGTGGCCAACACGGCCGCCGGGAACGGCTTCATGCCCTTTTCATCGATGAAGCGAATGATGTTCTCGAGCACGACGATCGCGTCGTCGATCACGATGCCGACCGCGAGCGCGAGCGCGAGCAGCGTGATGTTGTTCAACGTATAGCCTTGAATCCACATCAAGCCGAAGGTGCCGATCACGGAAATCGGGATCGAGAGCGCGGCGATCAAGGTACTGCGAGCATTGCCCAGGAAGAGCAAGACGACGGCCGCGGCCAGCAGCGCGCCCACGATCAGATGTTCGATCACCGAGCTGACGCTGGTACGGATCGACTGCGAATTGTCGCGGATCACCGTCAGCTCCATGCCCTTGGGCAACGACTGACTCAGGCTCTTGATGCGTTTCTGAATATTGTCGACGACTTCGATGGTGTTCGTGCCCGCTTGCTTGACGATCGAGAGAACGACCACCTCTTCGCCGTCGTAGCGGGCCAGGCTCTCGACCGCTTCCTGGTCGTCGACCACCTTGGCCACGTCCGAAAGCCGCAAGATGCGGCCGTCTTTGGCGCGCATCACCAGGCGTCCCACGGCGTCGACCGAGGTGACCCGGCCGTCGATGCGCAGGGTGACGCTTTGCGGGCCCGTCTCCAGGTTGCCGCCCGGCGTCATCAGGTTCTGCTGCTGCAGCGTGTTCATCACGTCGACAGCGGTCAGGCCCGCCGCGCGCAGCGCGAGCGGATCCATGAGCACGTGGATCTGTCGCTCGCGACCGCCGATGATCGTCACCTTGCCCACACCCAAGATGGTCTCGAGTTGCCGCCGCACTTTCTTGTCGGCCACCTCGCTGATGTCGCGCAGGCTCTGACCCTTGCCGCGTACGCCGAGGTAGAGCACGGGCGCCGCGCTGGGCTCCACCTTGGTGATGATCGGTTGCTCGATGCCGCTCGGCAGCTCACGCAGGACCGTGTTCACTTTGTCGCGCACTTCTTGGGCGGCGACGTCCGTGTCCTTGTCCAGCTTGAACATGATCACGACCTGCGAGACGCCTTCGCTCGACACCGAGTTGAGGTCGTCGACGCCCGAGATCTGATTGACCGCGCCTTCGATCTTGTCGGTGACGTCGGTCTCGATCTCTTCGGGCGCAGCGCCCGGCAGCTGCGTGGTGACGACCACCACGGGGATGTCGACGTTCGGGAACTGATCGACGCCGAGGCCGCGGTAGCCGACGGTGCCGAGCACCAAAATCACCAGCATGAGCACCGATGCGAGCACCGGACGCTGAACACAAAGTCTGGCTAGCCATTGCATGGGAGGGCTTCCTTTCGCCTGCGATCGCTAGAGCTCGCGATAAATTCGCTCATTTGACGCGCTGCCCGTTCTTGAGCTCGGGGCTGTAGCTCGCGACCACTTGCTCGCCCGCGGAAAGGCCGTGGCGCACCGACAAGCGTCCATCGACCTCCGGACCCGCCTGCAGCACGCGCTGCTCGAGGGCGCCGCCCTGCACGACTAGGACGTTGAGCTTGCCATTGGCCTCGAATGCCGCTGCTTTCGGAATCGAAGGCAGGCTATCATGGCCGACCGTGAGCTCCACGTCGGCGAACATGCCAGGCAAAAGCTTGTGCTCGGGGTTCTTGACGCTGGCCTCGACCAGCACGTCGCGCGTCTCGCGCACGGCGCCGGAGATGTGCGACACGGTGCCCGAGAACAGCTGGCCTGGGTACGCTGCCACGCGGAAGGCGATGTCTTGTGCGAGCTTTACATCCGGGTAACTCTGCTCGGGCAAGCTGAACTCGAGCCGCAGATCCGCGACCTGAGCCAGCGAGGCAACGCGCGACGAGGGTTGCACGTATTCACCCACCTGCACGTAGCGATCCGTCACGGTGCCGGCGAAGGGCGAGAGGATCCGGCCGTCGCCCACGTTCTTGGCGGCGATGCTCTGGCGCGCCTGGGCCGCCTCGAGGTTGAGCGGAGCGGTCTTGCACTTGGCCGTCACTTGGTCGTACTCGAGCTCGGTCACCGCGCCGCTGGCCTTGAGCCGCTCGTAGCGGTCGCAGTCGGCTCGGCTGATGGACTCCTGGGTCTTCGAGGTCTGCACCGCGACGCGGGCCTCCGCCAGCGCGAGCGCCGCGCTACTCACGTCGACCTGCGCGATCAGCTCACCCTTTTTGACGCGCTGCCCGCGCTCGATCTTCATCGTGATCACGCGCCCGCCGACGTTCGCGGCCAAGTCGGTCTCGCGCTCGCCGCGCAGCGTCCCAGTGAGCCGCAACGTGCGGGGCGCGTCGATGGTCGTCACCTTGTCGGTAACCACCGCGACCGCAGGCGCCGAGGGGGCGGGAGCGGCGTCGGACTTCTTGTTGCAACCCGCCGCGAACGAAAGCGCGAGCGCGGCAGCAAGCGTGAGCTGAGCAAAACGAGGGAAAGAAAGGCGTTGTGTGCTGGACATGGATAGAACTACCAAAGCTGAAGGGTTCAACGCGGCACCGGGTTTTCGGCGGGCGCGGGTGCCGGACTCGGTGCCGGTGCGGAGTTCGGGTCGGTGGCGCGCTGCACGCCGAGGTCCTTGGCCTGGATCGGCGGCAGAGTCGACGGCTCGACGTGCGGGGGCTTGCCGGCCGTCAGGCGCAGCAACACACGCGAGTAGAGTAAATCCGCGTCGGCCTGGATGCGCGAGGCCTGGGCTTGGAACGCGTCGCGTTGCGCCTGGGTCACGTCGAGCTGCGTGAGCGCCCCCGCCTGGTAGCGGGCCATCGCGAGCTCCTCGGCGCGCACGGCGGCTTCGGCCTGCACGCGCGCCGACGAGCTCTTCACGATCCCGGTGCGCACGCGCTCCCAAGCGCTGAAGATGTCGTCTTCGACGCCGCGCCGCGCGCGTTCCGAGCGCACCTTTTGTGCATCCGCGGCGCTGGCTTGAGCCTGCGCGGTCGAATAGGAGCTGTAGTCGAGCCGCCACGAGAGCATGCCTTGCACCGTGTAGGCGCTCGTGCGGCCCGTAAAGCCCGTAGCATTGGTCACGCGCTCCTGGGCGTTCGCAGACAGCGTGGGCAAGAGCGAATAAGCAGCGGCTTTTTTGGCCGATGTTGCGGCTTTGCCGAGCTCGGCCTGAACGCGATCGCTCGGGGTATCGGTGTTCCCGAGCCAGACCTGGAGCGGCGCCTCTGGGTGCAAGTCGTCGGCCGGATACTCGTCGACTGGGGTCGGCGCGATGCCCGACACGGTCTCCAGATTGCGGGCGGCGGTGATGCCGATCAGCTCCGCCTGAGCCCTGTCTTGCTTGCTCTGCTCGACGCTCGCGCGCGCTCGCTCGCGATCGAGCTCGGTGGCGACGCCGTTGGCGTGACGGGTGGTGACGAAAGCCAGATTGTCCTCGGCGATCTTCTGGCTGCGTTCCGCGGCCTGAACCAGCGCGGCGCCCCCGATGTACGCGTAGTAGGCGCGAGCGACCGAGCGCTGGACGTCGTTTTGCGACACCTCCAGCTGCGCGCCGGAAGCCTTGGCCAAGTGCTTGGCCTGGCCCAGGCGTTGGTAGTTCGAGAGATCGACCAGCGGCACGTCGAGCTGGAGAAACAGATCGACCTGATTCTGCGGCGTGATCGTGAGCGCGTTGGGACCGGCAATCCCCGCGGGGATCTCGGCGGCGTATTGGTTGCGCGTATAGATGCCGCGCGCCGAGGCAGACGGCAGCAAGCGACCGAACACCGACTCTTTTTCCCAGTCTCGTTGTTCGACCGTCGCCATCTGCTCGCGAACGTCGTAGCTATTGGTGCGCGCCGCCTCCAGAAAGGTCTCGATCGGCTGCGTGGCACTGGCGAGTCCGCTGGCAGACAGGACCACCCCAGCGGCGGCGATTTGTAAGCTGTAACTCAATAAATGCTGGCGAACAAGGGTTGGGCGTCGGGGGGTCATCGGGTCACTCTCTGCTCTCGTTTCTTCGGACACTTCGTGCTCACGATCAGCGCGCAGCGAAGCGTGCGTTTTTGGGCGGCTGCGCTTCGAGAGCGACGGCGCCGTTCAAGATCAAGTCGGCTAGGCCTCGTACGAACATGCCTTCGGGCATGATGGAACTATCACCGTCTTCGAGCAGGATGCGCCCCAGCACGAAGTGATGCACCGCGCCCAGCAGCGTACGGGCGAGCACCTCCGCGTCCATCTGGCGTAGCTTGCCGCGCTCCATCTGCGACTCGAAATAGCCGCCCAGGGCCTTGATGATTTCCCTGAATTTCGCGCGTTTCTTGTCGGAAATGGGCAGCGCGCAGGGCTGTGGGTTCGACCACGACATCATCAAGATCGGCAGCGCCACGCGACCCTCCTCGACCAGCGTCGTCGCCAGCCGAACGATCGCCTCGCGGACGTCGAGGCCGTCTTGTCCGCGTAGCTCGTCGATCGCCTCCAGCACGCGCCGCGGCGCTTGCTCGCGATCGAAATCCATCGCGGCGCTGAACAGCCCCTCCTTGGATTTGAAACGGTGAAAGAGCACACCTTCGGAGACGCCGGCGCGCTCGGCCACTTCGAGCGTGGTGGCGCGGATGCCGCGTTCCAGAAAAACGTCACGCGCCACTGCGAGCAGGCGCTCGGAATCGATGCTCGGAGGGCGGCCGCGGCCCCGAGGATTACTCGGAGGGGGCACGGGCGTATTTCCTCGGGGACGGGTCACGGGTGAATTAATGAGGCCTAGCTCAATTATTGTCAAGGCCAAGAATGCGGAGAAAGTCCCTACTTTCGAGGCGAATTGCTGAACATTGGTTCAGGTTTATAATGCAACGCCTCAAATATGGCACTCACCGCACCGCGCATCTGCTGCTTGGATCTCGACACTTTCTTCGTGTCGGTCGAGCGGCTGCTCGATCCGCGGCTGCTCGGAAAATCGGTGGTTGTGGGTGGGCTGCCGGGTCAGCGCGGCGTCGTAACCGCGGCCAGCTACGAGGTGCGTGCGCTGGGCGTGCGCTCGGGAATGTCGCTGCAGAACGCCTATGCGCTTGCGCCTGACGCCATCTACCTACCAACGCGCCACGGTGTGTATGGTCCGTACGCGGAGCGCACGCGACGTATCGCCGAGAGCTACACGCCGGCCTCGCAGGTAGCCAGTATCGACGAAATGTTCCTCGATTTTTCCGGCTGTGAGCGGCTGTACTTTGCGAGCGGCGATAGCGACCCCGATCAGACCATTCTGCGCACCGTGCGCCGGATGACGGACGAGATTGCAACACGCGTCGGCTTGCCGTCGAGCGCCGGCATCGCCACTAGCCGCTCGCTCGCCAAAATCGCGAGCGGCCTGGCCAAACCGCGTGGCGTGCTGCTGGTGCCCGCGGGCCAAGAGCTCGCGTTCGTGAGCCCATTGCCCGTGCGTAAATTCCCCGGCATTGGCCCGGTCGCCGAACGAAAGCTGCTGGCCGCGGGCCTGTCCACTTTGGGCGAGCTCGAAGCCGCGCCGTTGCCCGTGCTGCGGCGCATCCTGGGCGGCTTTGCGGAGCCGATCCAGCAGAGTTGCCGCGGGTTCGGCCCGCACGAGCTGGGCCGCGAACGTCCGGCATTCCAAGAGCACGACCCCAGCGATTGCGCCCTCGGCACCCTCTCCAACGAACGCACCTTCCGCGAAGACGTCCGCGATCCCGCCTGCATCGAGGCCATGTTGTGCGCGCTGTGCGAGCGCGTGTGTTGGCGCGCGCGCAAGCGCGGTGTGCTGGCGCGCACCGTCACGCTCAAACTTCGCTACGCGGATTTTCAAACCTTGCAACGCTCGCGCACGCTCACGCCCACCTGCTCCGAGCTCGAGCTCTACCCGGTGATTCGCGAGCTGTTCCAACGCGCACGCACGCGCCGCACCGCCATCCGCCTGCTCGGCATCCGCCTCTCCAACTTGCGTCCGGAGGCCGCCCAGCTGCGCCTGTTCGACCAGGGCGAGCCGCTGCACCGCGCGATGGACAGCGTGCGCAAGCGCTACGGCTACGATGCCCTGCGCATCGCGCTCGGCAACGCGGGCGAGCGCGAGCCGGAGCCGTGACCCGCGGGGAACAGCAACGAAATTCCAGCTGCGATGCTGGCTCACGAGCGCCCACTCTCGAGCTCGCTGACTTGCCGTTCGAGGCACTCCGGACCAGACTGCGTGCAGCGGGAATCATGACGCCCCCCGACCTACTCCAAGACGGCCCCGTGCTGCTGTACGACGGGACGTGCGGCGTGTGCAGCCAGACGGTGCAATGGGTGCTCGCGCACGAGCGTTCGCATTCACTTCGCTTTGCGGCCATCGAGAGCGCGGTCGGCAGCGAGCTACGGGCACTCGCCGGCGTTTCGGCCGACGTCGACTCCCTGCTTTGGACCGAGCTGCGCGACGGGCGCGTGCACGCCGAGCTTCGTTCCTCGGCGGTGTTGCTGGTGCTCGGCTACGTGGGCGGGCCGTGGCGGCTGCTCAGCGCCCTGCGCTTCGTGCCCGCGTTCCTGCGGGACGCGGGCTATCGCGCGTTTGCCAAGTTGCGCTATCGCATCCGCGCTCAGTCATGTCTCGTGCCGACGGCGCAAGAGCGGTCGCGTTTTCTCGGGTCGCGCTGAGTCGACCCGAGCCGAGGAGAAGCCGGCTCAATCGCAGGCGATGCGAACGCTCAGCTGCCTGCCGCCCGCTTTGACCGCGTCGCACGCCTTGCCCACGATGGCGAGGTGACGCGCGTCCTTCAAGACGTAGCCGTCCACGCCGCTGTACTCGAGCGGTTGGCCATCGAGTAACACGTGCGCACTCGCGGCTTCGCCCGGCGCGACGTCGCGTCGTAAGCCCACTTCGCACAAGGGGATGCGATTCAGGAGCTCAGCGAGCTGCGCGGTGAGGCCGACCACACTGTCGCTCGCTTGAAAGGGTTGAGCGGCATCGGCATCGACCCCCCACACCGAATCGATCGGGCGACCCAGGCCGGCATTGGCGAGCTGCTGCAGGTTTTGGCCGGCGATGCCGTTGGAAATCCCCAGCACGTACAGCTCGATTCCGGCGCCAAAGGCGCGCTGGGCGGCGGCGACTGCTTGCGGTTGGCCTTGGTCCGGGTTCGCTTGCAGGCAGCTGTCCGGATTGCCGTCGGTGACCAAGAGGATCGATTGCGGCCCCTGGCTGGGGATGCTTTTCAGCTCGCTCACGACCTGCTCCAACGCATCCCCCGTGGGCGTGTCCCCGTCCGGAGCCAGGCTCCGATAGAGCATGTTCAGCGCAGAATAGTTGCGCGTCTGCGCTGGGACCTCGTTCATGATTGGGCACACACCGCCGACGAAACCGCCGTGGCTGGTGAAGAACGCGATGCCAAAGCGAACGCTGGACTCGAACCGCTTCACGACCCCGTTCGTCGGCTCGAATAGGGCATCCCCGACCAGCGACCAACGCGTGGCCGGGCTGGTATCGTCCGGATAGCGCGAACGCATGCTGAGCGATTGGTCGACTACCAGCGTCAGCGCGGGACGCAGCTCGTCAATCGCGACGGACACGGACTCACAGGCTGGTATCGTCGGCGCGCCAGCTTGGGCGGGAGCACCAGCAACGGCGGGAGCGCCGCCTTGCGCCGAGGCCCCCGCGCCAGCCGCGGGTAGCGGCAGGGGCGGGTGCACTCGGGGCCCCGCGCCGCCCGCTGGCATGCCCTCGAGCAGATCGACCGCGGAACGAGCGCCGCAGGCGGCGAGCAGCGCCGCGCACAGGCCCAAAGCGAGCCATGGCGATCGCAGTAGACGCGTACCTCGGTGCAGCGAACGATGTGTGAGCTCGAGCATGCGCTAGACTTAAAAGACTGCCTATACCCCCGGCCGCGCGCAGGTTAACACGTTCGCACAGCAACTGGAACGAATCGCGCTCACGCGTGTCGCTACGCGCGCGCAGCCTCCGCGCAGCGAACGCAGGATTCGACAAGCGTGCCGTGATCTGCGAGCTTTCCGCGTGCGCTTGATCTCGTTCGACTCGCTCCGATTCTGTGCCCCGCGCTCGGCCCTGCTTTGGCGAGCAATACTTGTATTTTCAGCCTGCAACGCATTCGAGCTCAGCCACGCGGGAGCAATGCCACAGTGAGGTCCTGCGCGTGGCTCCTGTTGCTGTGCTTCGTGCCTAGTTGTCGCGAGCACGGCGCGAGCTCAGGCGGGGACCAAAGCTCGCATGCCCCTATCGCTCGCACACACCAAGCCGACCCCTCCGTGCGCGGCCTGATCGTGGTGCTCGGTTCATCCACGTCGGCCGGCATCGGTCCCAAACAGGCCGACAACGCCTGGGTGCCTCGCTACCAGGCGTACTTGGCCGCGCGCTTCCCGAGCGTCACGCTCGTGAACCTCGCAGTCGGCGGGTACACGACCTTTCACATTCAACCCACGGGCTACGCGCCCCCGCCGAATCGCCCAGCGCCCGTCGCTGGCAAGAACATCACAGCGGCGCTCGCGCTGAGCCCCACGGCCATCATCGTCAATCTGCCGAGCAACGACCAGGCGGGCAATTATTCGCTCGCCGAGCAGCTCGCGAACTACGATCGCATCGCAAACCTGACTACGAGTCAGCACGTGCAGCTCTGGCTCAGCACCACTCAGCCCAGAAATTTCGGCGACGCCGCGCAGCTCGATCACTTGATGCAGGCGCGAGACGAAGTGCTCAAACGATTCGCGCCCCGCGCGCTCGACTTTTGGACGCCATTTGCCGCCCCGAACGGCTTCATCCAAGCCAGCTACGACTCGGGCGACGGCATTCACCTCAACGACGCCGCGCACGCAATCCTCGCCGATATCGTCGAACGAGCCCGAATCCCCGAGCAATTTCCCGACAGCACCCAAGCTGCCCCGCTGCCCGGGCTCAGCTCACCCGGGGGTCAGGACCGCTACCCGGGTGAGGTTACTCGTGGCCCAGCTGGCGACCGAACGGCTCACCGAGCACGGCGCGTTCGGCCAGGGCCAGGGCGCCGGCGACGCCGGAGCGCGTGCCGAGCAGCGGCGGGACGACGTAGCGGTCCATGCCGTCGTCGAGCACGTCGGCTTGCACATAGCCGGCGAGCGAACGCGTGAGGTACTGACGGATGAGCGGGAAGAGCCCCGCTTTTTGCATCACGCCGCCGCCGAGGATCACGCGCTCGGGCGAAAGCACGAGCACCAGACTGGTCAGCGCAGAGGCGATGTAGCGCGCTTCCAGATCCCACGCGGGATGATCGCTCGGCAGCGCTTCGGCCGCTCGACCCCAGCGACGCTCGAGCGCGGGGCCCGAGGCGAGGCCTTCCCAACAGCGCCCGCCGTGATACGGGCAGTGCCCGGCGAAGGCCAGGTCATCGGGCTCGCGCGGGACGAGCAAGTGGCCCATTTCGGGGTGTACCAAGCCATGCGCCAGTCGACCGCCCACGAGCGCACCGCCCCCGATGCCCGTGCCGACGGTGATGTAGATCGCGCTGTCTAGATTTTGTGCGGCGCCCCAGCGCGATTCACCGAGAACCGCGGCGTTGACGTCGGTATCGAAGCCGACGGGCAGCGAGAACGCTCGGCGCAGCGGCCCCACGATGTCTGCGTTGCTCCAGCCGGGCTTGGGTGTGGTCGTGACATGACCGTAGCGCGCTGCCCCGGGGCGCAGCTCGAGCGGACCGAAGCAACCAACGCCCACAGCGGCGAGCTGGGGTTGTGCGCGAAAGAACTCGATGCAACGGGCGAGCGTCTCTTGCGGGGTGGTCGTCGGAATGCGCGCGTGCGCGCTCAGCGCTGCCGGGTCCGTGCCGACCGCGCACACGAACTTCGTTCCGCCCGCTTCGATCGCTCCGTACAAGGCGACCTACCCCGTCTCAGCGCGGCATCTGGATCACGAACAGCGCCAGCAAGACGGCGAGCACCAACAGCGTGATCAGGGTCACCCGCAGCCGGCGCGCAGTCACCGAGCGCGCCACGCTGGGATGTGTGGCTTCGGCGAGTGAAACCAAACCGCGGGCATCGCTGCTGGGCTTGGTGCCAACGGTCGGCGGTTCCGAGCCCGAAAAGGCTTCCGGCGCGGTCTTCGTTTCGTCATCGGCGCCGTTCGGAGGCGGTTCCGACGACTCGGCCGGCGGTTCCGAAGCAAACGACGGCAGGGGTGCATCACTGGGCACCGCGGCCGCTTTCTCGGCTTTGCCCGAGCTGCTCGGCGTGTCTGGCGGCGGGGGCTGCGTTCGCTGGGCGAACATCCGCTCGAATTCCAGCGCCTCCTTGGGGATCTGCCCAATCACGGTTCGCTCGTCGTGAACGGACATGTCGTCGCCGAAGCGCGAGCGCGCGATCATGGTTCGGTCTTCCTCGGGCACGACGGCCGGGGCCATCGAGTGCACGGGCGCAGACACTGGCGCGGCTGGAGCGGGCGCTGCCACCGGGGCAGGCGCGCGCGCGGGAGCGACCGAGTGCGGCATGGTGGCCACGATCGACTCGTCGCGACGCGGCAACGCGTAGCCCGACAGAGGTTTCTGCGACGCGACCTCGGTCTCGGTCATCTGCCTGCCGTCGACCACGATCGCCGTCGAGCAGTGCTTGCAAGTGATGCGAACCAACTTGCCGCGCACCTTCGCGTCGGAGACCGAATACTGCGCCGAGCAGGAATTGCAGACGATAATCAAACCGACGTCTTCTCTTTCTCGGTTTTACGGCGGGTGAGCCGGAACCACCCTAACTATGGTTACCACACGACATCGACTATGTCGTAACCAGTAGCGAGAAACGCCGAACGCAGGCAACAAACCGGCGAACTTTTAGCACTTTACTACGGAATTGCTGGCGAGCGTCGGCGCCTTCCGCACTTGTCGGTGCGTACGTTTGCACCGACCACCACACATCGTCTTCGCCGCGCCGCAGGCCCTTCCCGCCTCACCCGGCGGGGACGCACACTTTGCGATTCTTCGAGCCCCCGCCCGAGGACCGGCAGATGAAAGCCGCATTCGCGTTGGCCTGGCAGAAGGCCGTCGCATCCGTGAAACCTGCGTTGGTAACGTCGACCGCCTCGCAGCTCAAAAAGCAGCTCATCTCGCCGGTGGATTCGAAGGGCGCGCAGACCTGCGGAAAGCCGTTCGGGCATTCGCCCATCACCGCGCAACAGTCGAGGTCCTGAGTGCATTGGTGGGTGCAGTAGCCGTCCGGCACGCGCGTCAAGCACACCGGCTCACCTTGGAGAGTCGTCGGGTCGATGCCCGGGTAGCAGTCCCCGGGGACTTGACAGGCCTGCCCGGTGTTGGTCGGCCTGTCATCGTCGCTCGAACCGCAGGCACTCGCCAGAACACCAGCCAGAGCCAAGGGGCCGAGCAGTCTCGTCAGCAACACTTTCGTCATTCCGCTCGGCCCTTCCCTGGCAATTTCTGGTCAGATCACTTCACGACCACGGCGCAGATCCCGCCCGTGCACGGGATGCCGTTGCAGCAATCGCTGTTCTGGCTGCAGATCTGACCGTACTCGGAGCACACGTTCACGGGCGGAGTGCCCGCGCTACCGCTGCTCCCTCCAGTGCTTTCGCCGCCATTGCTGGCGCCGCCGCTGCCGGAGCCGCCGCTGCCCACTGGGGGCGGAGTCGACGACGTGCAGCTGCCGACGCTGGAGCCGGGCTCACGATGGCACAAGCCGCCCGGGCAGCAATCGCCGTTGATGGTGCAGCTCCCGCCGCTCGGCACACACGCGCCTTCGTCGAGACAACGCAGAGCGCCGTTGCTGTCGGGTACGCAGGGCACGTTGTTGCAGCAGTCGGCTGCTGAAGCGCACACATCGCCACGCTCATGGCAGTCGCCCACGCCGAGGCAGCGCGGCACGCCGAGCGCGTCGAGCTTGCACATCAGCGCCTTCGGCGTCTCGGGCCCACAGCAGTCGGAACGCGCTGAAGAGCTGTTGCACGCGTAGCCCTCGTCGGCCTTGTAGTGGCAAATGTTGCCCTCGGGGTTGCAAGCGCCCCCGCCACCGTTGACCGGGTTCGAGCAGATGCCGATCTTCGCTCCGGCCTCGATCTGACAACGGCCATTGCCCGCACCGGGCAAGCCGCTCGTGGCATCGCCACCGCAGCAGTCGGTGTCCTGCTTGCACAGATCACCGGTGACGTGGCAGCCGCTCGCGGGCTGGCAAATGTCGACACCTGACGGCCCGGGCGCGCACAGCCGACTGCAGCAGTCGCCGCATCCATTGCACAGCATGCCGTCGACCTTGTCGCAGTACGCGTTTCCCTTGGGCGGCGGCTCGCAAACACCCACCGTGTGTCCGTCGGCAATCGTGCAGCTGCCGGTACAGCAGTCGTTGTCGCGCGCGCACGAGTCGCCCGGCTGAGTGCAGAACGACGAGCTCAGTTGGCAGTGCTTGCTGGCGTCACACAGCCCGGAACAGCAGTCGCCGTTTTCTGCGCACTCGTTGCCGCCCGTCTTGCAGCTGTCGTTGAGCGCGGTGCAAGTCCCGCCGTCGCCGCAAGCGCCGCTACAACAGGCGTCGTTTGCCGTACACGCTTGGCCGTCGGAGACACATTGATCGACCGAACATTTACCGTCGACGCAACTCAGCGAACAGCAATCCGTGCTGGCCGAGCAGGAGCCACCCGCATCCGCACAGACGCTGGAATTGGCTACGCAACCGGCGTTGGCGTCACACGCGCCCGAGCAACACTCGCTACCACCCTGACAGGCGTCGCCCACGGCGAGGCAGCTCACTCCGGACCCGTTGCCCGCGCCGCTGGAGCTAGCGCCGCTACCGGCGTTGCCGCTATCGGAGCCGGCCGCGCCTTGACCCTCACCAGCGCTGGCGGCCGTTCCGGCGGAGGCAGCGGCACCGCTGTTATCACTGCCGCTACTTCCGCATCCGGTCCATAAGAGCGTCGCAGTGAAAGTGATGGCCAAGAAGCTGCGTGTGATTCGCATACTGAAGTCTCCGTCGTGGTGAACGTGCCGAGCGGACACGGTGCGGTTGAGCCAGTGAGCGGCGCGAGGAGGGCAAAGATTATCAACCGGGGACGACAATAAAAATGCGGCGCATTTCGCCACTGATTCGAGTGAGGCCAGGCTCCGGCCGGCTTCGAGTTTCGGCTGACACCGGCGCCTGATATCGTCCTTTGTGGTGAAGCGGATACTCTGTGTGTTGATATGCGGCTGGCTGTTCGCGCCGCACGTGGCGGAGGGCAAAAGGAAGCAGAGTGGCTCGGCGCGCCTCGAGCTCAGCAAGGGCCCGGGCGCAGAGCATTGCGTGGACCAACAGAGTCTTTCGCATGCGGTCGAAGCACGTTTGCAACGGCATGCCTTTCGCGCGGACCAGGCCGCAACGCTCTACCTGCAGATCGCGCTTGCCCGGAACGACGCCGGTTGGTCTGCGTTGCTCACCATGCACGATGGCTCCGGTGCATTCCTCGGCCGCCGTACGCTGGTCACAGAGGCGAGCGATTGCTCGGCGCTGGATGATTCGCTGGCGCTGGTCGTCGCCTTGCTCGTCGATTCTCCACCCGCCCCAGTCACCGAAGTTGAAACGGCCACGCCTCTCCCAGCTGCGCCGTCCAATTCGCCAGCGAGGACCGGGGCACCAGCCGTGCCGCCGAGAGCCGAAGCGGAAGCACCGCCAAGTGAGGAAGCGCTCACCATTCGCCTACCTCGGGACACACCGGCACCACGCGAACCATGGCGCTTTCAGCTAGCTGCCGAAGGCGTCGGGGCGATCGGGCTGCTGCCCGGGTTTGCTCCGGGAGTCGAGGTCGGTTTTGGCGCGAAGGCACCCACACTACCGGAGCTCCGACTCTTCGCCGGCTGGTACGCAGAGCGCGAACAACGGCGATCGGAAGAGGACGCTGGCGCCCGCTTCCGCCTCGCGTACCTGGGGCTCGAAGTGTGCCCTGTCGAGCAGCAGCTCGGCATCACGGAATGGTTCGCTTGTGCGGGTCAATCGCTCGGTCGCATGCAGGTGGCTTCCTTTGGTTTCGACGAGAACAGCAGCAGCAACCACCTGACTTATGCACTCTTGGCTCGCGGCGGGGTTCAGCTCGCACTCGCCTCGCATTGGGCCGTACGTCTGGGCATTCGGGCGGAGCTGCCACTCAACCGCGGGGTGTTCACTTATGGGACGCCAGAAGGAGGGCAACAAGGGTTATTCCAGGCGAGCCCCGTTGCAGCCGTGCTCGATCTTGGCTTAGTCGTGCGTCTGTAGAAAACGGGATGATAATCCGTCGGCTTTCGCCCCACTCACCATGAGAGACGCTCGAAACCATTTTCAGAGAACCACGCTGGCGAGGATCTCATGAGCAATGAGCCTCGTCCGTCGGTGCGACAGATATTCGATGAACACGCGCGCTACATTTGGAGAACGCTACGCCATCTCGGGATCCCGGAGGCCGACACTCCCGATCTCTGCCAAGAGGTGTTCGTTACCGTGCACCGCCGGCTATCGAGCTTCGAGGGCCGCTCCTCGCTTCGCACCTGGTTGTACGGGATCTGTCTACGCATTGCGTCAGAGCATCGTCGTCGCCCCCATGTTCGCAGAGAGACCCCGCTTTCGGAGCCGCCGCTCGGGTTCAGCGAGCAGCACGATCTGGGTCCGGATTCAGCTCTGGAGCAGCGCAGCGCAGTGCAGCGCTTGCTCGCGGTCCTCGACGAGGACAAGCGCCAAGTCGTCGTGCTCTACGAGATCGAGGGCTTCTCGATGAAAGAAGTGGCAGAGATCGTCGAGTGCCCGCTGCAAACCGCGTACTCGCGGCTGCACGCGGCACGCGCGCTGATGCTTTCGGCCCTCAATGCGGAAAAGGAGGCTGAAGCATGAGCCAAGCAGACGATCCCGCACGACTTGCCGACGCGCCTGCTTCGTCTCGCTCGCCGCTCGGTGAGCTCTTGGCTTCCGCCTCGAGGGACGTGCCCTCGGAGGAGCAGCTCGCGCGCTTGGCAGCCCAGCTGGGTCCGGTGTTGGACGGAGCTCCGGGCGCTCCGCCTGCCACACCGGGACCATCGACCTTGGTGAAGCTAGCAATCGCCACGGGCACCGTGGCGTTGCTCGTCGGCGCGGGGCTCAGCCTGCGCCGCTCAGCGCACCAGGCGCCCGCTCTACCCGCAGTCACGCCCAGCGCGCCGACGTCCGCCGCCGCTCCGCTGCCCGCGCGACCAGTCTCGGACGTGGCTGCCCCGCCCGCGCCCGCGTTGCAGCCCGCCCCAAGCGCCGACGATGCCTCGTCCACGCGCACGATAGACAAGCCCGGCGCAGAGAGCTCGAAATCACCTGCCACGCCAAGCAAGGCGCCGAACGAGGCCGCCTTGCTCGAGCAAGCGCGGCGTGCGCTGAGCAGCTCTCCCAGCTACGCGTTGCAGCTCGCAAACCAACACCGCGCGCGCTTTCCCAACGGCGTATTGACCCAAGAGCGGGAGGTAATCGCGATCGAAGCCTTGCGACGTCTGCATCGCAACGCCGACGCCGATCAGCGCGCGGCGGGTTTTTCGAAAGCATTCCCAGGCTCCGCTCACCAGCGCATGGTCGACGAAGTAGTCCCCAAGTGATACGGTCGCAAACCCGTGACGAAGCGTCGAACGTGCGCCGTTGTCCTTGGCTTGTTCGCAAGCCTCTCGGCTGGCAGCTGCTCTGAGCATATCGAGGTCGGTCGAGATCGACCCGCCGCAAGCGCGGGCGCAGCTTCGGGCGGCGCGAGCGGCAGCGGCGGGGCACCGCCTCACGTTTGTCAGCAGCGGACCTGCGAAGGCAGGCTCTATGATTGCGGGGATTGCGACGACAACGACGGCGACCAGCTAATAGACTCGGACGACCCCGAGTGCACCGGTCCCTGCGATAACACCGAAAACTCGTATTACGGCGGGATCCCCGGCCAAAACAACGCCCCTTGTCGGCAGGATTGCTATTTCGATCCAGACACCGGTTCGGGCAACGACCAATGCTACTGGAGCCACGAGTGCGACCCGTATTCCGTGGCGCCCGCGTTTCCGCCCAGCGGCGACTCACAGTGTGCCTACCAGCCCGACGCCAACATTCCGGGCAGCAACTCGACTTGTGACGGCTTGAAAGCAACACAAGCGGACCATTGCCTCGCTACGTGCCAACCCATCACGCCCAATGGTTGTGATTGTTTTGGCTGCTGTGAGCTGCCTGCCGACAGCGGCAAATTCGTTTGGCTCGGGTCCACGACACAAAATGTCGGCACCTGTGACGCCGCCCACGTCGACGATCCCGCCGCCTGCCGCCCCTGTACTCAGGTACCGTCGTGCCGCAACCCGTGCGACCCGTGTGAGGTGTGCGTCGGGCGCACGGGCCCCTCGCCCAGCTGCGACATGACGAGCTCGGCTCGTTGCCCGGCCTCCGTCGCTGCCTGCGGACAACCCGGCGAGCCAGCGTGCGAGGCAGGCTACTATTGCATCACGGGTTGCTGCGCGGCGGCACCCCTATGAGCCGACGCTCACAGCATGTGCGCCATGAATGACACGAGCGCCAGCTTGTCCGTATAGGAAGCCTGGTGAACAACCTCGACGTGCTCGATCAACGGTGACACCAACGCCTCGTGCTCGGCAGTGCTCAGCTCGATACCTGCAGCGTCCGTCTCCGAGGGAGGAATCACGGTGTCGTGTGCACCGTGCAGCAGATAGACCGGCAGCCCCAGGGCTTTCAAGTGACCGGCCGCCGAGAGCGACGAAAGCTGCTGGCGTTGGCTTTCGAGCAGGGCGTCCAGGCGTGGCGCCAGCGTTTGCAAGTGTTGTGTCTCGAGCAATTGCCAAAGCTCGTTCGCCTCGGGCGTCGTGCGCAATTTCGCGAGCACACGCGCGCGGGGACGGTCCTCTTGCAGCCAGGCCTTGAACCCCGCGCGCACCGGCTGCAAGTCGACGGCTGGCACGAACTGCTCGAGGTTGCCGTAGATCAGCACCACCAGGCCATACTCATTGGCCGGGCTGTGCACCACTCCAGTCGGGGTTTCGAGCTCGTCGTGGATCAGGAAGCGGAGCACGCGCCGAAGGTCGTGATGCCCGCCAACGCTGGTCACGAACGACAGCCGCCGCGCGGTTTCAGGGGCCTCCGCCGCCACCAACGAAAGCCCCCCAGCAAAGCTGAAACCGAGCAAGCCGACGCGATCCCCCTCGACGTGCACGTGATCCGAGGCCAAGTAGGCGACCGAGCTTCGAATCACGCTCACACTCGCGGGCGTAATTCGATAGTCGGCGAGCTGCGCGAGCTCGGGTGTGAGCACGACCAGTCCACTTTCGGCGAGCGCACGCGCAAAGGGCGTCAAGCGAGCTTCGTCGATGCCGCGATAGTGCACGCCATGGGCGACCACGATGCCGGCGCCTCGTGGTCGATCGGCTCTGAAGTAGAGACGCGCTCGAATCGGTCCCTGCTCACCCTCGATTGTCAGATCTCGACTGACGACCTCGGGCGCGACGGTCGGGCTCGACGCGGCTGCCGGCGCGTGCGCCAGGCGCTCCAGAAATAGCGCGGCGCGCGCCCGGCGTGCCAGCGGCGCGAGGGCGAGCAAAGTGGCGACGCCCAGCAAGAACAACGCGAACCCGAACCAGCCTCGTGAGCGCTTGCGCATCCGCTACGATGACACGCCTCTCGGTCACGAATGCGCGTCTCGACAAACTCTTACAATGAATTACCAGGCTAGCCGCTAACGCGACCATTGGCCGTGCCACTAATCTTGCGCGCCGCGGGGATGCTGATCGGAACGACCGAGTGCGTCACGGGATCGAGGTCGATCACGGTTGGCAACCGCTCACATTCCCAGGTCGTGACGTTTGCGAAGGAGATCCCACCCGCGCGCCAGAAGCCGCCATCTTGATGGATGTGACCGAACAGGTGCAGCGTTGGTGCCACGCGATGCACCGCGGGCAGCAGCTCTTCGCAGCCGATGCGCCGACCGATCGGCGAGCGATCGCCATAGCCGCGAGGCGGCCCGTGAGTGATGAGCACGTCCGTTTCCCGCGGGATACGCGCCCACTTTTCGGCCAGCGCGGCGCCGCGCGGGAGGTTGAACGCCCAATCGTTGTATTCGGGCTGCCAGGGGCTACCCCAGAATTGCAAGCCTCCGATCCGCATGCCCTGGTCCTCCAGATAGGTCACGCCCTCACCCAGCATTTGTTCGCACGTGGCGCGACTATCCGTGAAACACCAGTCGTGATTGCCGGCGATCACCAGCTTGTGCTCGTGCGGCAGGCTGCGGATCCAAGCGGACACCGCCGAAAGCTCCGCCAGCGTGCCTCGGCGCAACAGGTCACCCGCATGGATGAACACGTCCCCATCGGGGATCACTCCGAGATCAGCCTCGAACGTGTGCGTGTCGGCCACGGCTACGATGCGCATGGGTTCATCGAGCTCGGTAGCAGCATGACGCACCCGAGTAAACGCGGGAGCCGCCGCGGAGGCAACCAGTTAGATGCAGGCGATACGGCTTGCGCTGCAGCCGCAATGTCCGCGAATAGATCGCGACGCGCGACCGCAACCTTGCGTGCAGCGCTGACGTGGAAAACGCTCCGAGTAGCCACTTTCCGTCACGAGCGCTAGCGCGGGCGGATTTCGGCCGTCGAGGCTGATGCGAAGAATGCTAGAGCGTGCGGGATGCGACTCAAGCGTTGGCAATGGATTTGCCTGGGAGTGGTGGCCCTGATTCTGGTTGGCAAGCACTTGCTGTTCGATACGGCAGCGGCGCCGGGTGAAGAGTTCGTGATCGACGTGGAGGCGTTACATCGCGCGGCGACTGCCACGGGTCCTTTGCCACAGCGGATCGAGGTCGAGCAGGTCGGTGAGTTTTCGTTCCCGCAAACACTCGCCGTCGCGGGCGACGGCTGGAGCAAGCATCCGATGGTGCTGCTGGCGCACCGGGTGGTCTGGCCGGACCGCTCGCTAGTCATCGATACCGCGATGAGCGCCGCGGCAGCCAAAGTGCTGCCGGGCAGCACGCTCGATAGCGCGGCATTCGCGCGCGTGGAGGCCGCCATGAAGCGGGCGGACACGATCGTTTTCTCGCACGAGCACAGCGATCACGTGGGCGGGCTGGCGAGTGCGCCTGATTTTGCGGCGATCGCCAACAAGGTGCGCATGACGCGTGAGCAGCTAAATAGTCCCAAGCTCGAGCGCTCCGACTTCCGCGCTGGCACGCTCGAGAGCCTGAAACCACTCGACTACACCGGGCTTTACACGTTGGCGCCCGGCGTGGTGTTACAGAAGGCGCCTGGGCACAGCCTGGGTACGCAACTGGTGTACGTGGAACTGGAGAGCGGCGCGCGCTTTCTATTCGTCGGCGACATCGCGTGGACGACCGACAACATCAGCCGACAAATCGGCCGTCCTGGCCTGGCCACCCTGCTGATGAAGGAAGACCGCGCCGCGGTAGCGGCGCAGCTTCGAGCGCTCGCCGCGCTGCCCCGGGACATTCACGTGATCGTGGCGCACGATCCGGTCGCGCTCGAGCGGGACTTGAAGGCTGGCCTGTATCGGCGGGGCTTCAGCACGCCCTAGGCGGCGCGCTCAGGCCTTTTTGGCGTGCGCGGCCGCTGGCCGGAGCTCTGCCTCTTCCGCTTTCACTTTGCGCAGATGGCGATGTTCGGCTTCTTCGACCGAGTGGGAGCACAACAGATCGAGGTCACGCTTGGCCATGCGAGCCAAGGTTTCGTAGTGCTCGTGCAGCGTGCGCAGCTCGCGCTCACTCAGCGATTCGACGTCGATCAAACGGTTGCTGGCGCCCTTCATGGCGGCCACGATTTCGTTCAGCTTGAGGTGCAGCGCGAGCGAATCCTTGTTTTGCGAGCGTTGGATCAAGAACACCATCAAGAAGGTCACGATCGTCGTGCCGGTATTGATCACCAGCTGCCAAGTGTCCGAGTAGCGAAAGAGCGGACCCGTCAGCACCCAAATCAGAACGATGGACACCGAGATGGCGAACGCGCTGGTGCTCCCCGTAAAGTCCGTCACCTTGCGCGCCGCGTTCTCGAGCACTCGCTCGAAGCCGGAGCGCCCCGAATGCTTCGAGGCCTTGCGTTTTGAAGTCATGCCAAGGCTGTAGCAGAAACCAACCTGTCCACGGCTCAACCGCTATTCAGGCACGATTGTGGCATGTTTGCCTGGGTCGCCGAGGAATTCGAAGTGCATCGTGTCTTTCAGCTCGTCGTGGCCGAGCCAGTAGAAGCCGTATCGCTCGAACACGGTGACCCAACATGCAGGCATGGCCATGCGCTGCCACTCGGATTTCTCGCCCCGGCATTTAGGATTGCTGCGCCACGGCTCCACGCAATTGCAGCACGGGTTGTCGTTGGGATCGATGTCGAGCGCGATGCCGTACACGTGGTTGGAAACGTCGCCGCCAACATAGGTATTGGTTTGGCGCGTGCCGGCGATCGCGCGGGGACGATAGGGGGTCCCGGCGCAATCGCGTAAGATCGCCTGCTCGACGCAGCGCAGCGCAGGCAGCACGCGCTCGTGAAGCACGATGGCAAGACCCGCGAACTTCGCGGCGCGCATTTGGCTTCCGAGTGGGCGCGGGTTCCAGGCGCGCGAACCGAAGCCTGAATAGTAGCCGTATTGCTCGGTGCGATAGCGAATCGAGCGCTGCAGGCGCGTCCACCACTCCGACTGCGCTCGTGCAGTCTGCAAGGCATGGTTCTGTAGGTGCGCTTCGACCAGGAAAGCTTGCGCGGACTGCGCGACGCAATCAGCTGGCTCAGGCGCTGGCGAAGCGGCGGCCACGAGCGGAGGGGCATCGCGGGTTGCGGGTCGCGCGGCACTCGCCGACACGAGCGGCACGGAAGCAGCGACCAGTCGCGCGGGCGGCTTTTGCTGGGGCACGATGGACCGGCGACAACTCGCCAAAGTCAGAACCACCAGCAAGAGCGCTCGTCCCTGCCTCCGCATGCCGCCGACGATAGCTGGTTTCGTCGGCGGCCGGAGCACGGCCTGCGTGGGCCGTCAGTGGGATACGGGCTAGGTCAGGATTCGTCGTAGACCGAGCTGTCCTTGGTTTCCTTCACGAACAGCATGCCGATGATGAACGTGGCGGTGGCGATCACGATTGGGTACCAGAGCCCGCTGTAGATGTTGCCCTGAGCGGCGACGATCGAGAACGAGATCGCCGGCAAGAAGCCGCCGAACCAACCATTGCCGATGTGGTACGGGAGGCTCATCGAGGTGTAGCGAATACGCGTGGGGAACATTTCCACGAGCATGGCGGCGATCGGGCCGTAAACCATGGTCACGTAGATGACCATGATCGTGAGCAGCAGCACGAGCATGATCCAGTTCCCAGAGAATGCCTCGATCGGGTCCGCCTTGGCGGGGTAGCCGGCTGCGGTCAGGGCGGCGCGCACTTCCTTCTCGAAGCGGGCTTTCTCCTCCTTCACGTTGGTTGCCTTGCCGTCGTAGCCGACGACGGCCTTTTCCCCGACCTTGACGGTCGCGGGGGTTCCGGTCGGGCCGTCCACCTTGTCGTAGTTGACACCCGCGTTCGCCAAGAACGTGCGCGAGGTATCGCAGGGCGTGGTGAACTTGGCGGTGCCCGTGAGGTTCAACACCAGGTTGCAGTCTTCGGGCGCCGACACGACGGTCACCGGTGACTTTTCGATCGCCGCCTGCAGCTTGGGATTGGCGAACGAGGTGAGCCCGTGGAACAGCGGGAAGTAAGTGAGCGCGGCGATGATGCAACCGGCCATGATGATCGGCTTGCGACCGATGCGGTCCGAGAGCGAGCCGAAGATCACGAAGAACGGCGTGCCCAAGATCAAGGACACCGCGATCAGCACGTTGGCCGTCGGACCGTCCACCTTGAGGAACGTCTGCAAGAAGTACAGCGCGTAAAATTGTCCGGTGTACCAAACGACGGCTTGGCCTGCGGTCAGGCCGAACAGGGCCAAGAGCACGATCTTCAAGTTCTTCCACTGAGCGAAGGATTCCTTCAGTGGTGCCTTGGACACTTTGCCTTCGGCCTTGATCTTGAGGAAGGCGGGGGACTCACCGAGCTTCACGCGGATCCAGACGGATACGCCCAAGAGCACACCAGAGAAACCAAACGGAATGCGCCAGCCGCCCCATTCCTGAGCAAACGCCTTCTCGCCGTCGGGCGTGAATGCGCCGCCGCCGGAGGAGAAGCGCGTGGCCAGAATCACCATCAGCGCCAGCATCAAACCGACCGTAGCGGTGGTTTGAATCCAGCTCGTGTACAGGCCGCGGCGACCGGGAGGCGCGTGCTCGGCCACGTAGGTCGCGGCGCCGCCGTACTCACCACCCAGCGCCAAGCCCTGGAGCAAGCGCAGTGCGATCAAGATGATGGGAGCCATGATGCCCCAGGTCTTGTAACCGGGCAGGAAGGCGAGCGCGAAGGTCGACACGCCCATGATCATGATGGTGACCAAGAAGGTGTACTTGCGACCTACCAAATCGCCGAGCCGACCGAAGACCAGGGCGCCGAACGGGCGCACGGCAAACCCTGCGGCGAACGCGAGCAGCGTGAAGATGTTGCGCGTGGCCTCATCGAGCGGAGCAAAGAACTGTGCGCCAATGATCGCCGTCAGTACGCCGAACAGATAAAAGTCATACCATTCGAAGATTGTGCCGAGCGAAGAAGCGAAAATCACTCGCTTCTCGTCGGCGCTCATCGGGCGCCCGATCTCTGCTGTATTCGCCATCTAGACTACTCCTCTTCCCGTTCCTAAAAGTTCAGTTTGCGGACTGCGCGCCCTTCGGGGAATCCCACTGATTCCCAGGTGCGAGATCGCTATCGGTCGCGAAACCCGGGCACACCAAGCCTTCAGGCCATACCTGATTTTGCGACTGGCTACTACGGGCATGACAAAACACTCGGTGCATTCGGGCCTTGCCGCGTGCACTCGAAGTCAGCGCGCTGATAGCCCCGCTCGGTCGCGAGCGAGAGGGTTGTGGCATCGCGCCAGCGCAGGAAACATTCCCGAGCAATTTTCCAGTAGACCCCGCTGCGCGCAGCTCGGGCGACTCACTGCTGCGTCAGCCGCAATCAATGCAATCAAGATGACGTCAGTGAGACGGCGTATCGCGATGCGCTCTTGCTGGGGCACGATGACCAAACAGCTGTCGACCTTCGACAGCTGTCGGTCAGAACCGCCAGCAAGAGCGACCGTTTCTTCAGTGACTCAGCGGCAGATCAGTAGAAGTAGAGCTGCGTCTGCAGCACGAACTGATCCTGGCCGACCGCTTCGGCTCCATCCACATCCGCCTTGGTTGAGCTGTGCGTGAAGAAGCCTTTGACGTTGATGGTGTGACCGAACGGCCAATACGCGAGACCGCCGCCAATGCGCGTCTGCTTGACGTCGACGCCCATGATGGTGCCGGAGGCTTGCTCGAATTTGACGATCGGGCTGATCGGGACAACGTCCAAGCGATAGCCGGCCTCGCCCATGATCGCCGTCATGCTGTCGGGCATCGCGGGTGTGGTGAAGGTTCCACCCTTCCAGCCACCAACATTCACCTGGGCGGTGATCCCACCCGGTCCAAGTGGCATGTCGAGGAAGCCGTCGACAGCCCAGTGCTTGTAGTCATCTTGGAAGTCATAGGCAGCGCCAATGGACAATACCTTCTTCTTGCCGAGGTACGTACCAGCGTAGAAGAAGCCCGTTTCTGCATCCAGGATGTTGACTTGCACGCGGCCGGCAAGGCGGAACATGTTTTGGCCAGCAACTTGGTCGGCGGTGCCCGCGTTGCGTTTGCCTTGGAAAATACCGAGGCGGTATTCGATGTGGTTGTCGAGCAGCAAGCCACGGAATTGCAGACCGGCATCGCGGCCCGCGGGGTTGACGCCTCCGGTGACGTTCAACAGCGTGTTGTGGACGAACGTGTTCGAGAAGTAGTCCAAGCCGTAGAGCGTGCCGGCGCCTTGCAGAGCGTTGTGCGCGCCCGGCGTGAGCATGTAGCCAACGTCGATCTTGAATGCGTCGTGCAACTTCGCCGTGCCGAAGGCATCCTGCACGATGATGGCGTTGCCACCCTTGGCGCCGGAGCCGTTCGGATTCGCCATGTTTGGCCCCTCGCTCTTGAACAAGTTGGGGGCGTCCGTGTCGAAAAAGTATTCGAAGGTCTTGAACAGCGTGCCACCGACCAGCAGGCGGGTGCGGCGGATGAACAGATTGTTCTGCAAACCCTTGTGGGTATCGTCTCCCACGACCCCGTACGGCGGCGCGTTCGTGCCGGAGCTGATGGCTTCGTATTGCGGCTGCAACAACAAGCCGAGCTTCAGCGTGGCGTTCTTGGATTCGATCTTGAGGGGATCGAACACGGTGGGCGGCGGTTCTTCCGGGGCAGCCGCCGGCGTCACGACCGGAGCCGGCTCCGCGATCGTGGGCGCGGGCACGGGCGCAGGGGCGGCCGGCGGAGCGTCCCCCGGAGCGGGCGCGGGCGCGGGCGCGGGCTCCGTAGCGGCAACCCCTACGCTGGCCTCTGCCTTGGTCGTGTCCGCGGGCTGCGCGAACGCTGCTGTGGTGTAACCGAACGCGCCGAGCAAGCTCAACGCACAAACCTGAATTTTACGTCCCATAATCAAATCCACCTTGCTTTGCGCGCCACTTCGCGCGCAGAAAATTAAGCCCGTTGAACCTTGCCGACGCAGAGTCGTGCGCTTCATCCGCTTCGCAAGTGAAGCTTCCACTTCCGGTCGGCACTCTATTCGTCCCTTGTGCTCGCAGCCAAATTTATGGCCTTTGTGCAGCTTCAGCGTGTGTTTCCGTCAACGTAACCGCAGACTCAACGCGGCGACTCTCTCATGAGGGAAGACGATTGGCAATACGTGTCGGTAATAGTCAAAGAGTCAGAAAGCGCGCATGCAGCACGCATGCAGCGCAGTCGCTTACGCACACTTCGGAAGCAGAAGGTCAGCGTCGAAGAGCGAGCGAAGCTCACTCCCACGGTTGCGTGCGCGTGACCTCGACCACTCACGCCGACGCACGCGAGCGCTGAAAACTTGCTGGTCATTGCCAGCGAGCCGCACGATTTGATCACGACTTTTGCGCGACCGAGACACACAGCGGCGCGCACCGAGTCAGACATATATAACCGGTGTCTCTCCTCACATAATCCCAGAGCGAGAGGCTCGCTTCAGGCACCAGCCGCCGCTGAAGAGCACGTTAATAGTCGGGCACCTTTCGCGCTGTCAAACGACGGTTTGGGCACGTGCGCGTGCGGCTCGGACACGGCTTTGCGGAGCTCAGCGGGCGGGGCTGGGCGCGCTGCCGATCCGCGGGGTGACGCGCGCGCGAGCCGGCGAAAGTGCGAGCCGCGCTACGCACTTTGGGCCGCCCAAAGCGTCAGCAGCGAAAGATTTGGCGCCGGGCAGAAAATGTCTCACTCATTCGCGGCTGTGGCTGCTTTTGGCAACTCCCGGTGCACGAGCTGCTGCGACGACTCGAAACCGAGACTTCGGGGTCAACTAGCGGCGTCGCGCTCGCGTTTCACTTCCGCCACACGTAGGGAGGCGGCGTAGTGACATCGGTCATGGCCGCGCTTTCGGTGGTGTCGTCGACGAAGCCCGAGAACGAACCGCTCGAGCGATTGCTGCCTTGGCCGCGGTATTCGACGTCTCCCAGTAGCGAAGCGGTCCCCGACACCCCTTGCCCAGACTCGAAGAAGCCCAGCGGGTAGAACGTGGTTCGAACTTGGGCAGTGTCGGCGACTGTGAATGCGTTGCCACTATTTTCGCCAATCAGCGAAAGTGCCCCGACCGTGCCTCCGCTGACCGTGCCTTTGACCACCGTGGCATGGTCCTCGATGCGTGCGCTGCCGCTCACCGTGCCCGAGACGATGGCCGCGTACGGACCGACGTAGACCGAGGCGGGCGTGGCATCGGGTGCACAGCCTCCGCCGTTTGCGTGGCGAGTCAGCCCCGCGGCACAGGCGTCTGGTTTGCCGCCCTGAAAACCATCCGGCCAGGCATTGCCGAGCTCCACCAGGTAGGGATAGCGATAGATGGTCGGATAGGCTTGATCCCAGACCACGGTTTGTAGAACCGAAGGCGTCGCCATCACCACCAAGAACAGGGGCTCGCCCGGTTGCACGCAAAACTCGAGCGAGCCATCGCTGCCGCTCTGCAGCTTGCTGTAGCGCGCTTTGGCGATGGCCGAGTCCGTCGCCAGCAAACCCCAGCGAAAGTCCGCGTTGGCACCGGTTTGCGTCAGACCACGAAAGGTCACGCTCACGGTCGTCGCTCCAGTGTCGGGATACAGCCGCACCACGTTGTAGCCCCAACGCTGGGGCGCCCAATAGTAGGGCGACATGAAACGCCGATTGCTCGCATAGCTGGCATCGAGCGGCTCGAGCCGGGTCAGGCGCAGGCGACGCTCGGTTTTCGAGGCGTCGGTCGCGCTGCCGTATTTGGAACGGTAGAGCGCACTCTGGTTATTGGCAGTCGTACTTTGCGGCGCGGGGTCTTGATAGTCCCAGGTCACGTTGTGCATCGCCCATTCCCCGAAAAAGTCGTTCAATTGGCCGATGTTCCAGCCGCGCGCGTTCATGATCGCGGTAAACGGATCCTTGCTCGGTGTGCCCGTCCAAATCGCGTTCACGGCGGCAGGACAGTATTTGTCCTTCAGGAACTCCATGAACTGCCAATTGCAATAGCGGTCGCGCGTGGAGCCCAGGTACAGGTGCGGCGCGTTCGCGAGCATCTCCGAACAATGGACGTCCTTGTCGTGATACTCGGGGACTTGCTGGGCGTGCCAATTGGCGTGGCTCTCGTAGATCCAGCCGCAAGTGTTGGACTGATTGCAGCTCATGCCGCCCTGGACCGATTGCACGCCGTGCGTGAATTCGTGAGCCAAACCCCAATGATCATTGAGTGCGCCCGTGCCGATCCACATGCCCATGCGGCCGGTTCCCCAGGAACCACCGGTGAGCCCCCAATCCGAGTGCACGTGGATACTGGCCTTGGTCTTGGTTGCGGAGCTACACAGGGGCTCGCGCATGTACAGCGGAGCGCCGAAGAACGTCGGCCAGACCGTGTTGTCCAAGTAATCAGCCGCGCTCTGCGCAGTCGCCACGGAGATGTTCTCGTCCGAGTACACCGCGAAGTGAGTGGATTCCGAGATCAGTTTGAAGCCCGCGTGATCCGGGTCGGGTCCACCCGCAGTCCAAGTGCCCGCGGTGCAGGGCACCGGCGTCGTCGCGCAGTTGCTGGCCCAGGTGGTCGTGGTCGTACCGGCGTCACAAGCGCCGTTGCCCGAGCCCGCCGAGCCCGGGGTACCGGCAGCACCGTTCGCGCCGCCGGCCGAGCCCGCACTGCCGCTGCTAGCGGCCGAGCCCGCACTGCCGCTGCCCGACCCCGCGCTGGTGCTGCCAGCCGCGCTCGCGCCGCCCACGTTGAATGCGCCGGCCGTGTCGCCTGGGTCGCCGCTACCAGCCGTGCCTGAATGGCCGCCAGAGCTCGGCGCTCCCGCGGAGCCCGAGGCACCCGGCGTAGCGCTCGAGCAGGCGAGATTGTGAGCGGCGGCGGCGATGATCAGCGCGGGAAACAGCGGGCCGAGCGAGCGAATCATGCTCACTAGTCGTGCTCGGCGGGGCCAAGCAGGCAGCAAAAAATCACTGCCCCAGCGCGTCTGGGCCTGCTGCTTCGAGCGCGGCCAAGTCCGCATCGCTGAGCGCGGCGTCGTAGATTCTGAATTCGTCGTACGTGCCACGCAGGTAGGTGTCTTGTACCCACTGTGAGCGGCCCAGCCAATCGTTCTCGTCCGACAACAGCGCGAGCGGTTGAGTCTTGCCCTTGCCCAGCGATTCGCCGGCCGCATACAGCCGTAGCTCGTGCGCGTTCGAGTCGACCACCACCGCGAGGGCAGACACGCTCAGTACCGGAAACGCGATGTCGCTGTCGACGGAGCCGAATTCGTTGCTGACTGTCGTGAATGAAGTAGCAGGTCCCGTTCCGGGACAACGTTTGGGCGTCGCGAATAGACTGCTCGTGGCATTGCCGACTTGGTCCTCACCCGCATCCGTGCTGCCGAAGTCGAACACTCGCTGCCAACACGGACCGCCGTTCCAAGCCAGCCAGGCGATCAGCGTGGCATCGCTCGAGCCCGACAAGAGGCCGTTCGGCAGATCGATGTAGTCGTCGGTGCCGTCGAGGGTGGCGTGCCCCGCTCCGTCCAAGACGGCACCGCCTTGCAGGCGGCCATCGGCCGAGCCGACCGAATCGACGGCGCGCGTGCCGTCGCCGTCGAAGCTATAGCGATGGATCAGATGGGAAGGCGCGAGCGCAGGCGGGGCGGCCGCGTCCGTGACGATCGGCGCGAGCAGGGTCACGTGAGTTTCGCCGCAAGCAACCAGCCAGGCGGCGAAGGTCAGCGCGATCAGCGATGAGCGATGAACCATGCCGACGCGCTCACTTACCGGCAGAGGCGTGCGCGATGCGCGTGGCAGCGCGGCGCGCCTCGGGGGCCAGCGGCGAGCTCGGATAGCGGCCGAGCAGCTGCTCGAGCAGGCTCTGCGCCAGCTGTGGCTGGCCCACACGCTCGGCGGCCAGGGCAGCTTGGAACAAGCGACGCTCTTCGCCCAGGGTGCCACGCTCCGAATGCCGCGCGTTGCCCCGCGGCAGCGGCTGTGGCTCGCTGCGCACGGGCTCGAGCGGAACGGGTTCGACGGCAGGCGCAAGCGGCGTGTGTTGGGCGACGGGCGAGCCGACGCTCGAGTCGCAGCCCCAACGGTCACCCGCATTCAGGGCCGTCAGGTTGCCATCGTGCTGAACGACGACTACGCCATCGGTGACCTCGACGCAGGTCTGCGCGCCGTGGCTTCGCTTCGCATCCACGCGTACCGAAAACACGGTGCCGTGTACGACCACGCGTGCGTCGGGCGTTTCCACGGAAAAGTGTTGTCCTTCATGCATGTGCGGCACATTGCAGATCAAAAGTCCTTGCTTGAGCTCGACTTGATTGACCCTAGCGAGTCCGGAAAGCGACACACGCGTGGCCGCGCCCAATTGCAGCCCCAAACCCGCGCTGGTCACCAGCTCCGCCGAACCGTCCGCGGCGCTTTCGATCTCGCCCGGCTCGTGCGGCAAGGCTTCGCCCGTGTGCAGAGCGCGCGGAGTGCCCCCCGAACGTTGCAGAGTTTGGCCGACGCTGCCTACGAAGGTGATGGCCAGCGCGGGCTCGGACGAAGCGCGCCGGCCGAGACGGTACACTCCGAACGCCACGCTGGCGGCCACCGCCAACGAAAGCGCTGCGTACCCCGTACGGCGGCGTAGGCGCGAAGCACGCTCCGCCGCCAACCCTCGCACGTAGCGCGAGAGCGACGAAACGACGCGCGCGCGCCGCGCCCCGAGCCGCTCCTGATCCACACTGACCGGTCGCTCGCGAAGTGGCGCGAGCAGCCGCCGGAGCTCACTGGCTTCGTCGCTCACGACGACCTCCCCAGGCGAATGCGCGCACGACGCAGCAGCTCTTTCCGGCCGCGCACCAGCCGTGATTGCGCGGCCGCCACGGATACTCCCATGATCAGCGCGATCTCCGTGAGCTCGTGCCCGTGCACGTCGTGCAGCAACACGGTCTCCGCCTGGACCGCGTCCATCGAGCCCAAAATCGCGTGCAGCTCCTCGAGCTCGGCGCGGGCCTCGAGCTGCCGCTCCAAGTTCCCGGAAGGGACGCTGACCGCGTGCTCGCTGCCCCGCGCGCGATCCTCCCAAACCAGAGCACGTTCGCGGATGCGCGCGCGCAGAGCATCGACCGCGACGTTGGAGGCGATCGCGCTGGCCCAGGTCGATAAACTACAGGCCCCAGCGAATTTGCGTTCCACCAGCGTGCGGATGGTGCGTTCGAAGACGACCTGCACGTGGTCTTCGTGGTCGGCGTTGCTTTGCAAAACGCGGCGCAGCACGCGGTCGACCACCGGATGGAGACGGTCGTACAGCGTCTCGGCCGCCCATTCTTCGCCCGCGACCAGGCCTGCCACGATCTGCTGGTCCGAGGGCTGCTCACCTTCGCGCTGGCCCTGGCCCCCGTCGAGCGCTCGCAGGCGTTTGAGCTGGGACATCGGATCGATCATGTTCTCACGGGGGATCATCGAGGGCCAGGCGTCGTGCCACTCCGGATGAGTGATTGGTCGCCAGAGAAGGCGCTCAGCAGTCAGCGAAAGTCGTAGCGCACTGCAGAAAGCAGCCCCCAGACGAAAGGCGGCAGTTCCTCGCTCTGGCCACCGTTCACGTCGATCACGACCCGGGGGCCCAGAACCCCGGCCTCGGCGCCAACGACCAAGGCCCAATTTTTGGCCCAATAACCGCTGAAATCGAGCCCCAAACGCGGCCCCCAGCGAGTGCGTCGCGCGCTCTCGCTGCGCTCTCCGTCCGTGGCCTGGATGCGCAGCGTCTCGAGCACGAGCTCGCCTCGCGCTTCGAACGCGGCCCGCTGACGCGCAAAGCTCACGCGCAAGCCTCCGCCCAACGAACCGGTTGTCCAGCTCAAATCCGTGCTTTCCGAGCTGCCGACAGTGTAGGCGCCGCTCACGCAGGCGAACACCGGCGTGCCCGAAAGCACAATCCCGAAGCGCCCGAACGGCCCTCCCCGAAGCGGCGCGCCACGCACTTCGGAACCGGCGGTGACCCCCAAGTCCAAACGCAGCCAAGGCGATGGGCGGACCGCGGACTGCGCGCGACCGAGCGCTGCCGGCTGAGCCGTGGCAACGGGCACGGGCGCGGGCTTCGGTTCGCTACGGCTCGGGATCGCAGGCTGCGCCAGCACCAAAGCCGCCACGACCACGCCCGCCGAAGCCCAGCGCTCCTCCTGCGAGTCCCGCTCCTTGAACTCGAGCTCGCTGCTCGCGACGCGGCCGCCCTCGCGCTTGCCCTCGTACAGTTCGATCGTGAGCCTGGCTTGGCCTGCAGAGCCGTAGCGCACCACCGCATACCAACGCGCCGCGCTGTCCGAGCCCGCGTTCGAGCCCGAAAGCACGCATTGCTCGGGCCCCAGCGCGGCGTTGCAGGTCGAAAGGGTACGCGCTACCGCTGCCGCCTCGATGGGCGGAACATCAATCGCGACCGCGAACGCCATTCGCAGCCAAGGCTAGTCCGATCCTCTGCTCAGGGCGCCCCGTAGTCGGGTGGTCGCCGGCTTTTGACGGCGTTGATCGTGGCCTTGAGCTCGTCGCCCTGCTCGCGCAAGCACGCGTAGCAGTCGTCACTCTTCTTTGGGCCACAGCCGTGCTTGCTGCCGAGCTTGAGCAACAGCTGCGCCGAGCGCCGATCTCCATCCTTCAGCGCTTTGGGCAAGAGCGTCTTGTACTGCTCGCAGCTCTCGGCCAGGCGCAGCTCGAGTGCGACGGCCAGCGCGGGCGAGGCCTTCGGTCGCACATCCGCGCTGTACACCAGAGCGCGCGCGAGATCCGTGGTATCGCTGCGCACTGGGGTGCGGGTCCACACCTCGTACAACAGGTCCGCGCCGATCGGCGCGGGCAGCGCGGCCATGCCCGTGAGCGCGTCGGCGCTGGTTCGAGGATCGTCGGTCAGCCGCAGCAGCTCGCTCTGCGTTGCAGGCTCCTTGCCCAACGCGGGGTTGGCTTCGACCTTCACCCGCAGCGCCTTGGAGGACGCACGCAGCCTTTCGTCGTGCGCATCGGCCAGCAGCGCGAGCTCACGAGCGTTCAACGACTCGGGCGGCCGGCTCGCGAGCTTCGAAAGCTGTTCCGCGCTGGCCTCGCTGTGCATCTCCTGGCTCTGCACAGCGGCGGTTCGGGCGCTCGCGACGGAATGCATCAACTTTGCTCCGTGGTGCGCCGCCATCGCGCGCAGCACCCCTACCGCGGCCACGGCGATCAGGGCCGGTGCGAGCAACATCCACAGCGCGGGATGCCCGTCGAGAAAACGCCGCGCGCGTTCGAACTGCCCGACCTGCCAAGGTGCTTCCGACGCGCGGCTCGACCCGGCAGCGAGCGGCTCGGACGCGGGGTCACCAGCTGCCGAAAGCGGTGGTCGACTCGGCAGTGCCATGGGTGGCACGGGGGGCGGCTCGACCTCCGCCGACGAGGTGCCCGCACGGACGAACACGGGCTTGCGCAGGGGCGACTCGGCCGACGATTCGAGGCGCGGCGGTGCCACGCCGAGCAAGGTCTGGTCAGCGCCGCCGCGAGGCGCGGGGTCCCGCGAATCATCGTGCTCGGACATTCACGCGCAGCGTACCACGCATGTCGCATTTCGTGATCGTTCCGCGAGCCTTACGCCATCAGCCGGGGGTGAAAGCATTGACTCGGGCGGGGCGCCCTTTTGCTGGGGTTACTGGCTGTTTTGCGACAATTTTGTGGTGTTCTCCGGCGGAAGCGGCAGACCGTGTCGCTTTGGCCTACGACGCAGCTGCGGATTGCCCCTCCGAGGCGATTTCCGCGCTGCCGTCGAAAGCCGTGGCGGCCACTTCGATGGCCCCGGCGCACCCGGTGCCGCGCGGGCGTTGCGCGTGTCGATCGTGCGAGAGACGGCGGGCTTCCGCGGGACGCTTCAAGCCACTAGCGAGGACGCGACCTGCGCGTCGCCTCGCAAGAATCGAAAAAGCGGCGCACCACGCAACCCCTGACCGATCTGGAGACGGTCCCGACGTTGGCCGACCTCGGCCCGTCTCCCGAGGAGCAATTGGCGCAGCGCCTCGCGCGTGAAGAATTTTCGGCTGTCGCCAAGCGCTTTCGAGCTCGCTTGGCCACGCCAGAAAGGCCGCGCGAATGAGCGCCAGCGACCACCACGGCTCCAACGACGAACGCTTCGAGCGTCTGCTGATCGACTCGGCGCGAGGCGACGAATTGCCGAGCAACGTCGACGCTGCCTGGGATAGATTCGGCGCCGCGCTCAACGCTGCGGGCGGGCTCGCCGTGGGCGCGGCAGGCGCCATCGCCGCGCGCCGCGCGCAGCGCTGGCTGGCCGCCAAATGGCTGATTTGGGGCGCACTGACGGGCAGCGCGCTGACCGCGCTGAGTCTGCGTCCGAGCCACGAGCCGCACGCGCTCCAGAGCGCGGCAGCGCCTGCAGTGATAGCCGTGCCCGCCGTTGCGAACAGCGCACGCGCGGCAGGAATCGAGCTCGAAGCGCGCCACATACCAGGGACCCCGCCAGGAACAACCAAACCCAAGCTTCGTTCGGCTCCAGCACGCACGTTCGCTGCGTCCCCGTCGCATGGCGAGGCACCGGCGCCGCCCCACTCGACGCTCGCTGCCCAAGTCAGCCTGCTCGATACCGCGCGCAGCGCGCTCGCCGCCGGTGCCTATGCGGAAGCGCTCAGCCTGGCCGAGCGCTATCGCACGGAGTTTCCCAATGGGGAGCTTGCACCCGAGGCCGAGGTCGTCGCCATCGAGGCGCTGGTCGAGCGCGCAGAAAGGCAGCCGGCGGCCCTGCGCGCAGCCCGCTTTTTCGCGCGTTATCCGGGTGATCCGCACAGCGCACGCGTGAAATGGCTGGTGCGCTGAGCGGCCTGGTTGACAGCGTGCACGAGCGGGGTGACGTGCTCGGCGTGACCGTTGGCTTTTCGCTACTGCGCGCGACCGCACAGGGCGCACGCGCGGGTGTGCTGCACACGCGCCGGGGCGACATCCCGACGCCGGTGTTCATGCCAGTCGCTACGCGCGCCAGCTTCCGTCACATCTCGCTTGCTGACGCGCGCAGCAGCGGCGCCCAGATCATCCTGTCCAACACATACCACCTGTTGGACGCGCCCGGCCCGGAGGTGTTCGAAAGCTTCGGCGATATCCACCGCTTCATGGGTTGGACGGGCGCGGTGCTGACCGACAGCGGCGGCTATCAGATCTTCTCCTTGCCGGGCGAGCGCAGCATCACGGCGCGCGGCGCGCACTTTCGCTTGCCGAGCGGCCGCAAACACCTGCTGACGCCGGAATCCAGCATCGAAATGCAGCAAGCCATCGGCAGCGAGATCATGATGGCGCTCGATGTGTGCGTCGACTCGACCTCGAACGAGCTGCACACGCGCGAAGCCATGGCCACCACCCACGCTTGGGCGGCGCGCAGCCTGGAAGCACACGCGCGTAGCCCACGAGGGCAAGCGCTGTTTGGCATCGTGCAAGGCGGCGTGCACCCCATGCTGCGCGAAGAGAGCGCCGCAGCCATTACCGCGTTGCCCTTCGACGGCTTCGCCATCGGCGGCCTAGCGGTCGGCGAGACGCGCAGCGAGCGCGAAACGATGACCGCCCTGTGCACGCCGCTCTTGCCCCCGCACAAGCCACGTTACTTGATGGGAGTCGGCACACCGCTCGATCTGGTTGAAGCGGTGCACCGAGGAGTCGACCTGTTCGACTGCATCTTGCCCACGAAAATGGCGCAACAGGGTTGGGCGTACACGTTCCGGGGCGTGCTGGAGGCGATGCGTCCGGCCATGCGGCACGCGCAAGGGCCGCTCGAGCCCGGCTGCACTTGCCTCGCCTGTCAGAGCCAACCGCTCGGCTACATCCATCACCTGCTACGCGTCGGAAATGCACAGGGCGTGCGCTGGCTCGCGATCCACAACATCCATCACACGCAAGCCTTGATGGCGCGCCTGCGCAGCGCCATCCTTGCGGACGGCTGGGATGCGCTTTATCACGAGCTCTGCCTGCAGCTGCCGCAGCGGCTGAAAGAGCCGCTGCTCGGGTAGCTATTCCTTCGCCCGACCGTGCTCGTCCGAAGCCCGGAGCACGGCGCCCAGGGTCGTCGCCTTCGGCGCGGTGCTCTGCATGGCGAAGCCGAAAATAGCCGCGAACACCGCGAGCACCAAGGTCGGCTTGTAAGTGCGACCGAGCACGCCCGCCAGATCGCCCCCTGCGCTTGGCCTTGCGCACCATGAGTCAGCGCGGCTGCGAAGCGTGCGCGGCTAGAACATCCGCCACGCACAGCGTCAGTTTGCGTGCGGTCGGCAGATGCAGAAACTCATTCGGGCCGTGCGCATTCGAGCCTGGGCCGAGTACCCCGGTAATGCAAAACTGAGCCTTCGGAAATTTGTCGCCCAGCATGGCCATGAACGGGATCGAGCCGCCTTCTCCCAAATACATGGCGGGCTTGCCGAAATGCCGCTTCGAGGCGATATCCAGTGCATTTGCCAGCCAAGGCGAAAGCTTCGGCGCGTCCCAGCCATTGCTGCCACCGTCACCCGTGAAGCTCACCTTCGCGCCATAGGGCGGATCCTTCTCGAGCACCGACTTGACCAGTGCGGCGGCCGCCTTGGCGTCGAGCCGCGGCGGCACGCGCAGCGACAATTTCAGGCGCGTGACCGGTCGCAGCACGTTCCCGGCACTGGCGATCGCCGGCAGGCCTTCCGCACCCGTGACGGACAACGCGGGACGCCAAGTGCGATTCAAGATCAGCTCCGCGTTGTCGGCGAGCACGGCGCGCACGCCCGGCTGCAACGGCAGCTTCTGCCAAATCTCGTCCGTCAGTACCTCGGCCACGGCGCGAGCCTGCGCCGCGCGCTCCGCTGGGATCGGCACGTGCAACGCTTCGAGCTTGATCGCGCCGGTGCCTGCGTCTTCCAAACGCTCGAGCAACTGACGCGCAACGCGGAAGCTCGAAGCCACGACGCCCGAGCCGTCGCCCGAGTGCACGCCTTCACTCAGCAGCGACACTTCGAGCGTGCCTACGACCAGCCCGCGCAGCGAAGTCGTCGACCACAGTTGCTCGTAGTTGGCGCAGCCGGAATCGAGGCACACGACCAAGGACAGCTCGCCGATCCGACCCGCCAAATGCTCGATGTATGCCGGCAAATCATAGCTGCCCGACTCTTCGCAAGCCTCGATCAAGATCAGCGCGCGCGCGTGCGGCAGGTTGTCTCGGCGCAGGGCCGCGAGCGCGGTGAGCGAGGCGAAGATCGCGTAACCGTCATCCGCCCCACCACGGCCATACAGCTTGTCGCCCTCGAGCACCGGCTGCCAGGGGCCGAGTCCCTCACGCCAACCAGTCATCTCCGGCTGCTTGTCGAGGTGTCCATAAAGCAGCACCGTGTCCCCCGCGGCACCGCCCGTGCCCGGCACATCGATGAAGATCACCGGCGTGCGTTCGCCGAGCTGGACGACTTCGAGCGTGGCGCCCTCCGGCAGCGCCTCGCGCGCCCAGCCCGCAAGCAGCTCCACCGCGCGATCCATATGCCCGGCTTGCTTCCAGCCCGCGTCGAACGACGGGCTCTTGTTCGGGATCGCGATGTATTTCGTCAACGTGGGCACGATCGAATGCGCGAAGCGCTCCGCGACCCAGCTCGAAGTCTCGTCACTGACTGGCATCTGGCCAGTCTACTCTAAGGCGATTGCGCGGGCGCGCGTCCAGGCGCGCGGCGCGCGCCGAAGCCCGTTTCGACGCCCTTGTCGAACGCGGCTTTCAACTCGCTGGCTTGATTTTGTCGGGCCAGCGAGAGCTCGGCCTGGGCGTTCAGCCGGGCGGTTTCCGAGGCATTCTTCTCGGCCTCGAGCCGCTCCCGCTCTGCTTCCGCTTTTTGGCGAGCGCTGTCGGCTGCCGCCTTGTCTTGCTGGGCCTGCGCGCGCTCGCGCTCGGCCTGGGCACGCGCGCCTTCCGCGACGGCCTGGTCGCTGCGCGCCTGATCGCGCTCGGCCTCCGCTTTCCAGGTGGCCGTCTCGGCATTGGCTTGCGCGTTCTTGGCCGCATGACGTTCGGCCTCCGCCTTGTCGAGCGCGACGTCGAACGCGGCTCGCTCCTGCTGTGCGCGCGTGCGAGCCTCTTTTTCGACGTTCTTGCGCTCTTGCTCGAGGTGCTCGTTGGCAAGCGCCAAGCGCGCGGTCTCGGCCTCGAGCGTCGCGACCACTTCGGTGATCTTGCGCGCCTTGTCCACGGCACCGAGCGCCGGATCGGCGATGATTTTATCGAGCGTGGTGCCCGCGCGATGGAGCTCATCGGACGCCGCACTGGCCTTCTTCAAGGCCGCGCTGGTGGCTTGCTTGGCCTCGCCCATGGTGCGCTTGTGCCATTGATAGCCGACCAGGCCACCGATGCAGGCCGCCAGTGACAAGCCACCCGCCACACTGACCAGCTTGCTACGTAGCTCGCTCGCGTGCTGCCGGCGAGAAAGCTCACTGTCCCACTCGAGCAGCACCGACAGCTCGGCCAAGAACCGACGCGCGCGAGGGCGCTGCAAGGGATCGAGCGCAAGCCAACGGCTGAACGCTTCGCTCAACTGCGCGCGCGCTGCGCCGGTCACCTCGGGCAGCGCGCCGGCCGGCAAAGGCGAGCGCGCACGCTGGGCATGAATCGGCGCGAGCTCTGCGCGCAAAGCAGTCAAAGCAGCGGGGGTCGCCTCGTTCCCCGTCTCGTTTTGAGCGATGTCATGGCCCGCGAATTTCGAGCCGATCAGCGAGAACAGCAGGGTCGCTGCCAGGGCATACACATCCACCTTCTCGGTCAGCGCCGCGTGTTCCTCGCCCAGCATGCCGCCGATCAGCGCCTCGGTTTGCTCGGGCGCCGCGAAGGGGAAGGTCGCCACGAGCGGTCGGTTCGCGTGCTCGCGCGCCGCGCCGCCCAGGTCGAGCAAGACTGGATGATGCTCCGCCACGCCGGCCATGGTCGCCAAGTAGATGTTGTCGGGCTTGATGTCTTGATGCCGGAGACCCAAGCTGTGCATCTCGCACACGCCCCCCGCGATACGCGTGAACACGGCGTGCGCCCGAGCGAGCGATAGGCTACCCCGGCCCTTCAACAGCGCCGCCAAGTCCAAGCCCCTGTAGAGCGGCATGGTGTACCAAAGGTACGGCTCGGCTGCGCCTGCCTCCACGCCATGCTCGTTGAGCTGCACGACGTTCGGATGCGCAATCGCAGCCAAGGCACGCAGCTCATGCTCGGCATACTCCCGAGGGTACCGGCGCAGCCCGACGACCTTCAGCGCGACCTGTTGTCCCGTCTCCTCGTCTTCTGCCGCGAACACCCGCCCGAAAGCACCCTCCCCGAGCAGCGCCCGCAATACGCAACGCCCGCCCACCTTCTCCCCACAGCTCGGCAACTGAGCCGTGTCGAGAGGCCCAGTCGACAGCGGCGCGCGCACCAGTACCGGCCCAGAATCCGGCACATGCTCGGCTTCCGGCCTAAAACCAGGCACTTCTGGCACAGGCCAGGCCTGGATCGTGCGCGTACGCGTGCTGAGGCGAGAGGCAAGCTGCGGTGCGGTCACGTGCTCGATTTTAGTCGATCAGCCAGCGGGCAACAAAACAACTGGCGATCGAAGGCTCGAACTGGGGCAGCGATGCACACTTAGCGATGTGCGACGAAGCTCAGCGCTTGTTGGCAGCGCGGGCGGAGCCCGCTAAATAGGCCCTGATGTGCGCTCTCATCCCGTCCTGGCTGCCCCATGCGCGCCTCCGATGAAGGCCCGCTCGGCGAGCGCGATGGCGACTTCGAGCTCGTGACTCTGCGCAACGGCGCGCGCGCCGTGCGTCACCTGGGTCACGGTGAAGTGATGCATCCAAGCGTGGGCCCCTGGCAGGAGGCACGCGCGCTGTACGTCGAACAGTCCCGCTTGGAGGAAAAGCTACGAGTCGAGGGGCCGCCCTTGCACGTCTGGGACGTCGGGCTCGGCGCAGGCACGAACGCGATCGCGGCACTCACTTGCGCGCGCGAGCTGGGCGCAGGACAACGCCGTGAGCTGCGCGTCGTGAGCTTCGAGATCGATTGTGCGCCGCTACGCCTGGCGCTGTCGGACGCTGCGGGTTTCCCGTTTTTGCAGCCATTTGCCGCCGCGGGCGAAGCGCTGCTGAAGGGCCAGCGCTGGAGCGAGGGGCGGTCGCACTGGCAGCTGCATCTCGGTGACGCGGCAGAGCTGTGGCGCGGCGTTTGGGAACCGGCAGATCTGATCTTTTTCGACCCCTTCTCACCCGCGTCGAATCCAGCGCTGTGGACGCCCGCGGCGTTCGCGGCCTTGCGCGCGCACGCGCGCAGCGACGGCGACGGCTGCACGCTGTTCACCTACAGTGCGGCCACGCCTACGCGCGTATCGCTGCTGCTGGGCGGCTTCTACGTGGGGACGGGGATCGCCACGGGCATGAAAAAGGAGACCACCGTGGCCGCGACCGAGCGCGAGTTGCTGGCACAACCGCTCGATGCGCGCTGGCTTGCGCGCTGGGAGCGCTCGGCGGCCCAGGCACCACACGGCCAGCCGTTGAGCCCGGAGATCGCGCGTGCGGTGCGGGAGCACCGGCAATTCTGAGCCCGCAGGGAAGCGCCGCGTCCGACGCGCGCGCCTTGGCGTCGCTGCGCATGGTTATTTCGGCGCTGATTTTGCTGTCGCCCGAGCTTCACCAAGCCGCGGCGTTGGCCGCGCGGCCCGAGCTGCTCGACTTCGTGCCGGAGGGCGCGCATTGGCTCGCGGCGCTGCATCTGACGCCGAGCTCGGCACAAGCGCTGCGCGTCGTCGCGCTGTCGAGCGGTGCGTTCGCCCTGCTCGGCTACTATTCGCGCACCGCACTTTCGCTGCTCACGCTATCGGCGCTGCCGCTGTATGCGCTCTCGCAATTCAGCGGGGCCGTGCTGCACGACATGCATCTGTTTTGGTTCTCGGGGCTGCTCGCGCTGAGCCCGTGCGGCGACGCCTGGTCGCTCGATAGTTGGGGCCGAACGGAGAGACGCGCGGCGCGCGAGTACGCGCTGCCAGTCGCCCTGTGTCGAGCGTTCCTGGGCGTGATCTATTTCTTTCCAGGTCTGCACAAGCTGCTCGAATCAGGCTGGGAATGGGCCGCCGCGCCGAACATGCTGGCCCAGATGCACGCCAAGTGGTTCGAGCTTTCGGAGCTGCCTGGGCTGCGCATCGATCGCTACCCGTGGCTGTGCGCGCTCGGCGGGCATGCCGTCTTGCTCTTCGAGCTCGGCTTCCTTCCGCTGGTCAGTTGGCGCAAAACGCGCACGCTCGCGGCACTGCTGGGGATAGGCTTTCACTGGGCGACGCAAGCCTTCCTGTTCATTCCATTCCTGAGTCTGTGGGCCTGCTACGTCGTGCTCGCCCCTTGGGATTGGCTAGGCCAACGCTCGCGCAACGGGACGCCAAAACCGACACCGAAACCGGCAGCGAAGCCGGGGCGACGTGCCGGGCGCGCGACGCTGCCCGCGGCGCTTTTTGGCGGGACCGTGCTCACGCTCGCGGTGGTGCAGGGCGTGCGCGGTCAGACCCAAGCCTGGCCGATCGCGTGCTATCCGACCTTTGCCGCAATCATCGGCGACAGCTTGCCCGATCTGCTGATCGAAGCCGAGTCGGCCAGCGCTCAGCCAGTGCGCTTCACCGGCCGTGAGCGCGGGCCGCGCACGCAAGCCGAATGGGGCCGCGTCTTTCGCATCTCGGGCGCGTACGGCAGCCCACCCGATGCGCGCGCCTTGCGCGAGCACGCGCTGGATGCCGCGCGTCGAACGGGGATCGCACTTCTACCTGGGAGCACCGTGCGCGTGTATCGCGCTGACTACGCGACGCAACCCGAGCTTTGGAACCGCGCGCCGCGAAACGCGGTCTTGCTGAGTAGCTTCCGTCTCGAGCCGTAGGCTCGCTCGGACTTCGCCAGGCGCAAGCTGAGCTGGAACCGTTCAGCGCTCGTCATGCAGTCCCACCGGTTTGCCTGCCACCAGCGCCGGGGTCACTCGACCACGACGAACCTTGCGCGCCCCGCGTCAAAGCCGCAAAGCCGTTGCCGCCCCAGGAACCGGTGGCTCCGGTGGCTCCGGTGGCTCCGGGGTGCCCGTTGGAGCCAGTAGCTCCGGCGGGCGGCCCTTTGGAGCTCGTCGCGCCGGTGGCGCCGTTCGAGCCAGTCCCTCCAGTGGGCCCCTGGGCGCCGGTACTTCCGGTGGCACCTCGAGAGCTCGCGCCACCGGGATAAAAAACATCGCAGCCTGTCGAACCGCAGCCACCCGTCCCGCCCTGGCTCCCCACCGCGCCGTACCCGCCGCTGCCAGCGAAGGCGGGTGGAACCAAATTCCCGCTCGTCGGCGCGCCGCCCACCCCAACGTTGCCAGTCCCAGCCTTGCCAGTCCCAGCCTTGCCAGTCCCGGCGTTGCCAGTCCCAGCGCTGCCTTTGCCCGAGCTGCCGCCTTGTCCCGCGTGGGCGCTTCCTGCACCTGCACCGGCGTGCCCGCCCGAGTCAGCCGATTGTCCGCCGCACGCCGCAACGTAGTTGATGGTTGCCGCGCCGACTGACGCGATCAAAAGCTTCCGCGACCCCGCCATTTTCCGCATATCGACAGCCACCTAAGCATGCTTCCCCGCTGACGAAAACGGCAAAGAAGCCAATCGTGCGCTGGACGCAACCCAATCCTATACAGCAGCTTCGTCTGGAATGAAGAACTCGGACAGCTGGGCGTGGATCGGGATGCCGCGCGCCTCGAGTGGCTCGATGACCAGGGTTTGCATCGAGCGGCAGGCGAGCTTGAGGTAGGCGTCCGTTTGCATCCAGCCGAGCACGTCGTCTTCGAGCCGCGGGTCGTGGCGATGCGCATGCAGATCGACCCACTGTGAGTACAGAAAGCGAATCGCCAGGTCAGCAGACACGCCAAGGCGCGCCTTGTCGGCTTCCGAGAAACGCGGACAGGCCCAGTCGAGGAAGGTGAAGCCGAATACGCCGTGCGCGGCTTCGTCCTTCACGATCCGGCCGAGCACTGCCTTCGGCAGCGGGTGTTTGGCGACGTGCCAGGTGGCGCGTAAGAGTGGGATGGAGATCGCCTCGCCGACGCAGAAGAAGCGCACCACCAAGTCCGCGGCTTGCAGCAAGGGGCTCAGTGAAGCATCCGAGCCGACCACCATCGCTTTGGGATCGTGGATGATTTCCGTGCCGCCGCCGAACTCCATGGCCATGCGCGCGCACAGTTCGACGTGCACCATTTCATCGAGTGGGAAGCGCGACGCGACCGCGATCAGGTCGAGCGGGGCGCGCGCCTCGATCAACGCCTGCAACGTCAATGCGCAAGCAGCACCGGTGCGGTGCTCCTGATACGCCGAGCCAGTCCAGGCTTTGCGTGCGGTGAGTCGCTGCTCCGCGCTGACCTGAGACAAATCGAGCGAGCCCCAAGGCATTCCTTCGACCTCGGGCCGCATGCGTCGAAAGCGTTGCTCGGTGGCGCCCCCGAGCAACTCGAGCTCGAACAGCTCAGCGTTCATTGTCCCGCAACACCACCAGAATGGCCTCCGGAACCACTCGTTCCGCCAGAGCCCGACTTGCCTCCGGAAGGCCCCCAACCACTGGCATTGTCGATGCCTCCAGAACCGCCGAGCGGGGGTGGCAACAGATTGCCACTCGTGAAACCCGCGCCTCCGAAAGCGGCTCCTGCACGACCCGCGGAACCGCCGGTACCCGCAGCCGCTGCGCCGCCCGCCACACCGCCCGCGCCGACGCCCGCCGCACCGCCACCCGCCGCGGCGCCCGCGCCGCCTCCGCCGAAATTCGGGGTACCGGCCATGGGCGCGACGAGGTTTCCACTCGTGGGCGCGCCGGCGCTGCCTGCAGCCCCTTTGCCCGCGCCGCCGCCTTGCCCGCTGTGCGCGCTTCCACCCTCGGGCGGCGCGACCAAGTTGCCGGAGGTCTGCGATTCCCCGCCGCACGCCGCAACGTAGTTGATGGTCGCGACGCCCACAGACGCAATCAACAGCTTGCGAGCCGAAGTCGGTTTGCGCATAGCCCTAGTGAAGCACGGCTCGTGCCAGGGCGAAACAGCCAGAAACGCGCTATTTTCAAGGAAAGTCCGCGCGATTTGGCTCAGCCTGTGCCATGGGTTTGGATGGTCACGCGACACGACATGTCCGGCGCAGCCTTCGGCGTCGCGGACGCGCCCCTTCACGATCCTGGGAACGCCCTGCGCGCCGCGTTAACGTCCAGACCATGGACCGCCTAGCCTGGGTGCAGCAACTTCAGACCATCGCCCAAGCCGGACTCACCTACACGCGCGATCCGTACGATCGACAACGCTTCGAGCAATTGCAAGTGTTGGCCGCGGACATCGCCGAAAGCATCACGCCGGCAACGCAGGAACCGTGGCTCGACATCATTCGCGCAGAGAAAGGCTACGCCACGCCCAAAGTGGACGTGCGAGCCGTAGTCGAGCAACACGGCAAGTTGCTGTTCATGCGCGAGTCACATGATAACTTGTGGTCGCTTCCGGGAGGCTGGGCGGACATCGGCGCATCTCCATCGCAAATGGCGGAGCGCGAGGTGCTCGAGGAAACGGGGTACGAAGTCGAAGCCAGCAAATTGCTGGCGGTATACGACAAGGCGCGTCACCAGCATCCGCCCGAGCTTTGGTACTGTTACAAAATATTCGTGCGTTGCGAGCTGCGCGGCGGCGCTCCCACTCGCAGCATCGAAACGCTCGACATCGAATTTTTCGGCGTGAACGAGATCCCGCCCCTGTCGACGCCACGCGTGACGGAGGCCCAGGTGCGACGCATGTTCGAGCACCTCGCCCAGCCTGACTTGCCGACGGATTTCGACTGAGGGCTCGGCGCGTTTCCTGCACGCGTTCTGGCGTCTCGAGCAAGACGCTGAACCAGGAGGCAGGCATGCAAGCCATCGTATTGTCGGAGTACGGCGATCCCAATCGGCTCGAACTTCGGGATCGTCCGGAACCTGAGCCGGGTGCCGGTCAAATCAAGGTACGCGTAGCCAGCGCCGGCCTCAATCCGGTGGATTGGAAGCTGCGCAGCGGCGCACTGCAAAAAGTGATGCCGCTCGAGCTGCCCGCGATCCTGGGGCGCGATGCCGCAGGCGAGGTGGTTCGCGTCGGCGCAGGCGTGACCGCGTTCAAGGAGGGCGACCACGTGCTCGGGCTCGTGAATGGTGGCTATGCGCAATACGTGGTCGCTGCGGAGGAAGCGTGGGCCAAGATCCACGAGGGTCTCACGAGCAAAGACGCGGGTGGGCTGCCGCTCGCGCTACTCACGGGCGATCAATTGGCCGAGGCGACCCTAGGCCCGAGCGCTGGCGCGGGACTGACGGTGTTGGTCACGGGCGCGCTGGGCGGGGTGGGGCGGGTTGCCGCATGGAGCATTCGGCAACGGGGCGCACGGGTACTGGCCGGCGTGCGCTCGAAGCAAGTCGATGAGGCAAAATCGCTCGACGTGGACGGCGTCGTGGCGCTCGACGACGACAACGAGCTGGCCGAGCTCAGCGACCTCGATTGCGTCGCCGACACCGTGGGCGGTGAGACACTGGTCAAGCTGCTGCCCAAGATCAAGCGCAATGGCACGATCGGCAGCGTGCTCGGCGAGCCCAAAGGAGCGCGCGCACGCGGCTTGCTGGTCAGCTCGATCATGTCGCACCCCGACAGCGCACGCCTCACGTTGCTTGCCGGCGCAGTCGCCGCTGGGTCGCTCGCAATCCCGATCGCCAAGCGCTTTCCACTCGCCGAGGCGTCCGCTGCTCACGCGCTAGCCGAGCGCGGCGGCATCGGCAAAGTGCTGCTGATGCCGTTCACGTGAGATTGGCACGCCCCCTGCACTCACGCGCGCAACCCCGTGCAACGACGATGGGAGGATAGACGAAATCATGCCGGAAGAACGAACCAAGCGGCGCGCCGCGAAAGACAAAGCCAAAGGTAAAGCTCCGAGCACCCAAGCGGGCGAGTTCGTCCGTGAGGAGATCGATCACGTACGCGAAGGCAAGCACGGCGCGCGCTCGACCAAACAGGCGATCGCCATCGGGCTCTCGAAAGCGCGCCGAGCCGGCGTGGCTTTGCCGCCCCCGAAAGCGGGCAGCACCTCCAAGCGCACGCGCCAAAGCGCCGCCCGCGACAGCGCGCGAGGTCGCGCCGAGCCCACACGCAAGCCGTCCCCGCGCCGCAGCCGCGCCACGCGCGAAGCGCTCGAGCGCGAACCGCGCGCCGCAGCGACTACCACTGCGCTGTCCCGCCAGGCGCATGCGTCCGCGCGCCGGCGCGGCCCCGCCGCGCGCAAAGCCGCCGCCCGCAAAGCCGCGCAAACTCGCGCTCGCCGAAGCAGCGCCGCCAAGCACAAGCACTGACTCTGCAGCCTGGGCGGCGCGACCGAGGGCAAGGGCCTCGCGTCGCGCCGCCTCGGGTGACTTGGATTGAGCAATCCACCCGCCGGTGCCACACTCGGCGCGTGCCGCGCAAGCCCATCTCGAGCAAAGCCATTGTCCAGGCGCGGCCCGACGGCAAATTCCGTTTTGCCGTCGTAGCTGACACGCACTCAAAGCCGCACCCGGCGACCGAACAGCGCATCCGTGAGCTGGAGCCGGATGCGATTTTGCATGCAGGCGACATCGGTGAGCTCACGGTGTTGGAGCGGCTGGGCGAGCTCGCACCCGTGTTCGCGGTGCGCGGCAACATCGACGTGCAAACCAGCAACGTCCCGGACGTGCTGACACTGGAATTGATGGATGGCGAGCGCATGAAGCTGCGGCTGTTGCTGTTGCATATTGCCGTGTATGGCCCGAAGCTGCGCGCAGAAGTCGCGCGGCTGGCCAGCCGCGAGCGCGCATCGCTGGTGGTGTGCGGGCATTCACACGTGCCTTTCATCGGCCGCGACCGCGGGCTCACCTTGTTCAACCCGGGCTCGATCGGTCCGCGCCGCTTTCAGCTACCGATCCTGCTGGGCACGATCGATATTTCACGCGAGAGCGCGCGTTTGACACACATCGATTGCGAGACGGGCAAAACCTGGTTACCGCCTTGAAATTTGCTATGACACAGCGATGGACCGGCTGGGGCTACTGGCGTTTTTGCGCAAACATCGCTTGTGCGTGCAGGCCTCGGTAGCGGCCGACGGCGGGCCGCAAGCGGCGGTCGTGGGCTATGCGGTGAGCGATCGGCTGGAGCTGGTTTTCGATACCTTGGCGTCGACGCGCAAGGCCCAAAACCTTCGCCGTGATGCACGCATCGCGATCGTGGTCGGTTGGGACAGCGAGCAGACCGTGCAGCTGGAGGGCTTGGCGGATGAACCGGTAGGCCAAGATTTGCTGCGCCTGAAGCAGCTGTACCTGACCGCCTTCAAAGATGGCGCCGAACGCCAGAGTTGGCCTGGCATCCGCTACCTGCGTGTGCGTCCGCGCTGGGCGCGCTTCAGTGATTTTAGCCCTGGCGGCTCGATCATCGAGCTGGACGAGAGCGCGCTGTCCCCCGCAAGCGAGTAGCAGCGCGCACGAAGGCGCGGCCCCTCAAGCGCCAAATAGCGAGCATGCCGCATTCCCCTTTGCAGTATGTTCTATGCTGGGCCAGAGATGCCGCCAACACCCGCTCGTCCGAAGCCGCTGTCCGCGGGCTGGGGCGTGATTTTGGCCGCGTTGAGCCACGCTTGCGCGAGCTCCGTTGCAGGCGCCGACGGCGACCTGGTCTCGCAAGCGCGGTTCCCAGAGCGGTTCGCGCAAATCTGGTGCCAATCAGTCGCGCCCTGCTGCTCGCCCGGAGAAGTCACGTACGACCCAGCGACGTGCAGAGCTCGAGCGCAGGATTTCGCCAGGGCTCTGCTCGAAAGGCGTGTCAGCAGCGAGGTGGCATATAGCGAAGCTTCCGGCACCCATTGCCTGGCTCGGCTCGAGCACGCTCTGGAGAGCTGTGAAGTCGAAGAGGCCAGCAGCGCCTGCGACTTGATCTTCGTCGGACCTTCAGCCGAGGGCACGGCCTGCAGCAACGGCAGTGAATGCGCGAGCGGCTATTGCGCGCTGGGCGAGGTCGCCTTGTCGGGCGTGTGCACCGAAGCCAGCTATCGCGTGCCGAGCCACGGCAAGCTCGGCGAGCCCTGCGTCGGGAGCTGCGGAGCTCCGGGGTCTTTTCAATGCCCCACTTCAATTTTGCCGAGCAGCGAAGGCACGACCACTTACTGCTACGCCGAGGACGGCCTGTATTGCCGCTTCGACCCCGACTCGCTCGACGCGCTCAGCTGTCAGCCCTACGCGGACATCGGCGCCGCCTGCACCGGAGGCGACTCGAGGTGCAGCCCCGGCTCCTTCTGTGTCGCTGGTAGCTGCATCGCCCAGCAAGCCACCGGCCCCTGCCTGGACGCGCCCGAGCTGTGCAACGCCCAAAGCTTTTGCGACACGAATCAGCAATGCCAAGCCAAAAAACCCAACGCAGCCGCTTGCCTCTCCGGCGAGGAATGCACGAGCAACAGCTGTGGCTCGGACGGGCAGTCCGAAGGCGTGTGCGACTCCGGCAACACGCTATTGGCTCACGCTTGCTCCGGGCTGCTTTGATGCATCACGCGTTGCCGTTCCACGCTTTGCCAGCCGTTCCGGGGGTGGGTCACTCGTGACGTCAAAAGTGACCGCCCCCGGGAACCAGGTCCTCCGCGAGACCTTTCCGGAAAAATAACAAAGTTCGTACACACACGTGTGTGTACGTACACACACCAATGCCGTTCACTTGAGAGCTTTCGCGCCGAATTTCGCCGGAAGCGCGCGTTCACGACTAGAAATGGAGTTCGAACTCGAACTCGATTTTTCGCGAGTCAACCCCTCCGAGCGAATGTGAGCGTGACTGATTCTCAGCTCCGACAAAAAGAGCGGGGCGCTTTCCTAAATGATTCCGATCCCTTGAGTGCTAACCGATCGGCATTCGTACACACGCGTACACACACTTTGTTTTTCGCGTTGAGACCGGTTCCCTCCTGCACGCCGTCGGTCAGGAGGAAAAGTTCGATCCCGCGACGCCGGTGCCTCCCTCAGGTCCCGCAAAAAGTGGCCTGGACCCGCTCGTTGACCAGCGGCGGTTCGGCCAAGTACGCGAGCTCCGGTTGCTCCGCGTACGGCCGCGCGAGCACGCGCACGAGCGTCTCGAAGGGCGCGAAATCGCCGTTCACTCCGGCAGTGATCGCTTGCTCGATGCGGTGATTGCGGGGGATGAAGGCGGGGTTCGCCAGCCGCATGGCACGCGCGCGAGCTTCGGGCAGGACGCGATCGAGCGCGAGCCGACGCCGCCAGGGCTCGGCAAAGCCGTGAAACGCCGAGGGGTCCTCGAACAGCGCCGCAAGCCTCGTGTCGGCGCTCGGATCTTCGGCGGCAGCGCACAGCGCACGAAAGAAGACCGTGTAGTCGACCTGGTTCAGCGCGAGCCGCTGCAAGAGATCGTCGATCAGCGGCGTATCAGCGGCATCTTCACTCGACAAGCCGAGCTTGGCTCTCATCACTCGCGAGTGGGCCGCCTCGAACAGAGCGGGAAAGCGCTCCAAGCGCTCGGTCGCCAAACGCGCAGCCTCATCTTCCTTCTCGGCGATCAAGGGCAAGAGCGTCTCGGCGAAACGGGCCAAATTCCAGAGCGCAATCTTCGGCTGATTGCCGAACGCGTAGCGCCCACCGCGATCGATCGAGCTGAACGTCTTGTCCGGATCGTACTCATCGAGAAAGGCGCACGGCCCATAGTCGATGGTTTCGCCAGAAATCGCGGTATTGTCGGTGTTCATCACGCCGTGCACGAAGCCGAGCCCGAGCCAGCGCGCGATCAGTGCGGCTTGCGCTTCGATCACGCGGTCCAAGAGCCGCAAGGCTTCGTTCTCAGCGCTTTGCTCGCCTGGCGCGTGGAGCGGATAATGACGAGCCAGCGTGTAGCTCGTCAGTGCGGCAATCGCCTCGCGGTCGTCACGCGCGGCAAAAAACTCGAAGGTTCCGACGCGGATGTGACTCGCAGCCACGCGCGTGAGCACCGCGCCGGGCAGGCGCTGTTCGCGGATCACCGTTTCACCCGTGGTCACGGCCGCCAGCGCGCGCGTCGTGGGCACACCGAAGGCCGCCATCGCCTCGCTCACGATGTATTCGCGAAGCACGGGGCCGAGCGCCGCGCGACCGTCGCCCTGGCGCGAAAACGGCGTGCGCCCCGCGCCTTTCAACTGAATGTCGCGACGCGCTCCATCCCGACCCACCACCTCGCCCAACAGAATCGCGCGACCATCGCCGAGCTGCCGCGAGAAGCCACCAAATTGGTGCCCGGCGTACGCGAGCGCGATCGACGCCGCACCTTCGGGGAGCGCATTGCCGGCCAAAACTTGGGCGCCGTCCGGCGAATCGAGCTCGGTAGGGTCGAGCCCGAGCTGCTCGGCGAGCGCATGGTTCACTTTGATGATGCGCGGCTCGCCCACTTTCGTCGGCAAGACTCGGGCATAGAAGCGCTCGGGCAGGCGCGAGTAGCTGTTGTCGAAGGCGATCCTGACGGTCATGGTCGGCGCTGACCATGGCACCGGGGGGGATGGTCGCCAAGCGCACAATCTGCCTGGCAAGTCGGCGCGCAGCGGGCGCGAGCAGCGGGCTATTTACGGCTTCGCATCCTCGGGCGGAAATGGTGGCGCATTCGTCACTTCGGCCAGCACGCGTGCCTGATCGAGCAGCCGCTGGCGCTCCGCCCCTTTGGCCAAACTGGCGCGTTTCCAAAGCTTTTGGAGCGCGAGCTGCCTCGGGTCGGGTGCCCAGGGAGGTTCATCTGAAAGCGAGAGCGTGCGCTGCTGCGCCTTGGCCGGAAACGCGCTCGTCCACCAGGCGGGGCGTGCGGGCAGCGCTTGGCGCTCGATGAGCGCTTGCCATTGCTCGTCAGTCAAGCGATCGGACGCTTCGTGGGTAAACTCGTAGTACGAGTACACGGGACCGACGTAGACCGCGCGGTCCTTCTGATTGTCGACTGCGAGCACGATGAAGTTCGCGTCCCCCACTCCCTCTTGCAGCACCCGCTCCGACGTCGGATCGGTGTGCACGTCGGTCACGGTCGGCTCCCAGTGCTCCGGACTCCCGCCGTAGAACAAACGCGCGTACCAGCCGTCGTAGCTGGGGCCTCCGCAGCCGCCCCCGCGTTCGTCGATGGTTTTCTTCAGGTAAGCGCGCTCCGGGACGGTAAACGGCTTCGCTTCCAGCTCTTTGCGCGCCAAGACCTCGAGGTATTTCATCGTGGTCGAGAAGTTGGCGAGGAATTTCGCATAGCCTGAGCCGTTCGTATTGGTATTCAGCGCGGCCAGCCGCTGCCCGGCGCGCTCGGTCAGCAGCGCGAGGCGCGCGAAGAACTCGGGATACGGCTCGACGTAGCCCTCGGGATACTCACACAAGATCCCCGCCGTGTAGGATTGCTTGGCGTAAAGCACCGTGTCGTGGCGAAGCTCAGCCCAGGAAGCGAGCTGCGTCTGCAATTGCTTGCGCAGGAAAGGCGTGCGGCGCATGACCTCGGGAAAATGGCCCTGCGCGGGCACGTCGTCGAGCTTGCGCAGTGAGTCGAGCCAAAGACTTGCCACGTTCTGCTCGAGCTCCGCCGGAGCCAAGTCGTCGATCGTACGGCGGACCGCGAGCAGGTTGGACGAATAGTGGAAGCTCTCCAGCTCCGGCCGCAGTAAGCGCGTCGCCTCGTCACTTCCGAGCGCGGCCATCACGTCCAGACCGGTCGGCATCACGCGCTCCACCTTCTCACCCTTGAACCAGATCGAGTCGTAAACGAGCCGAGAGAGCGCGAAGCTATCGAGCAGAAAGCGTTGTCCGA
>Ga0247779_1000062_pt1 | contig 93232 bp, 77 predicted proteins | sample UWRJL221509R5_FD_179925 | JGI IMG/M metagenome (GOLD analysis project Ga0247779, IMG submission 179925) | Plant litter microbial communities from Arlington Agricultural Research Station in Wisconsin, United States - UWRJ-L221-509R-5 | ecosystem: Environmental > Terrestrial > Plant litter >... | reverse complement strand
GCGTTCGGTCACCTGCTTGACCGCTTCGATCTTGAACTCATCCGTATACCGCTTGCTGCTCATGATTGCCTCCTCGATCACCAAAAATTATGGCTCGAAGATGGCTACGAAAGGCTGGGCGGTTCAGAGTCGAATTCAGCGCTAGCGGCTTAGTGGACGTATGGTTTCCGAAGAAAGAACTTGCGCCTGCAGTAAGCGTGAGTCCAAAGATTGCCTTTGGTCAGCCATCAATACATCTTTCGGGTGTGCCGACTATCGCTATCTATGACGCACTGCAAGCCGAAGATGGGGACTATAAAGCCGTCGCGCGCTGGTTTGATCTACCATTGAAGCTTGTGAACAAGCTGAAACATTCGAAACAAGCCTAAGAACAGTGCATTGAAAATCGCTCTAGACGAGCATATTTCAACCAACCTCGTTGAGGCGCTGCTGGCCTTAAGCGGGGAACGGAAAAATGCTGCGCGTCGAGGTCGTATCCGCGCGACAATACTCCGTTCCCAAGGTTGCTAGTGATGTGCCGTGGCTCGAAAGATTCAAGGCGGACGGCGGTAACGTAGTTGTCAGCGGTGATGCGCGAATGCGAGGCAAGCTGCACGAACAACGCGCATTGCTCGACGCCGGATTCACCGTATTTTTCACTGCGCGACGTTGGAACCAGATCACAGTCTTCGAAAAGACGGCGATGCTCATACGCTGGTGGCCGTACATCTTAGAGAAAGCCGCATCGGACAAAATCGGAAGGTTCTACGAAATTCCGATGAAGTGGAATGCGGCCAAAATGAAGGAGGTCACGCCTCCAAGCCGTCGTAAACCTGGGAGACGAAAAGCGCCGGCCACCGTAAACGTGGCGACGGCTTCTCAGATTCCGGGCGCATCTCGGATATCGTCATTGCCTCCAAGTTTCTCCCTAGGGGATATTGATACTGGAGGCTCTTGAGGGAACTTGCACAATTAGGTAATACGGTATCTCGGAAATGATCGTACGCTGTCGACTAACCTAATGAACTGTCGACGTTAAATTTTCTTCAGGAACACTCGTGGTTTTCGCGATTTGCCCTCCTGTGGCGCGCGCTCAGAGCGCGCTACAGTCGATCATCCTTCTTCTTATAGAAATTCAAACCCGTACTTGAAGATGTCGTCAGCACCGCAATTCCGCGCTCCAAGCGTCCCGCCCGCGCAGGGATCGTTGACTGGCACCCCGATCATGGGAAACTCGACAGCGTCGGATGATCCATCTCCATCAGAGTTCGCACTGTTAGGGTTAGTGCCGACCACATACTCGAATCCGTCGGGCAACCCATCTCCGTCTGTATCCGTCGCTGGATAAGCATAGCCAAGCATTTTATTGGCGCCTGCTGGGCAGGGGGCCGTGTACCCGTTCGCTTCGAAGGTGGTCTTTTCGCTGTCAAGGAAGACAGCGCAATCGCTATCAGCGCTCTTAAACTCACGCCACAGCCTTACTGCGCCAGGTGGAATGCAAGTTGCCTCCGGCGTACATGGTTGATAGATATAGCCCTGAATGGTCCGCAGGCTGTAGTCCTCCCCCGTACAGGTCTGGCCATTGCCTTGGTGGCCGTTGATGCAATGAATGCCATCTGTGCCGAAGAATGCAGCTCCGATTTCTGCTGCATTCGTGACTAGCATGTAGTCCTTGCCGTTGGAGTAATTCTTGTCCATTAGATATAACGGCAAAAGCGCGGGCCATTCGTTGCGCGGACGATATTCTGTGGTCAGGACATAAATTGCGGCACGCGGGGTTGCAGGCGCGGTCTCATTTCCGGCGTCATAAGGAAAGGTGTAACCAGGAACAACTGGCTGCGCGCCAAGGCCGGTAATTGGCTGCACATAATTGTGGGTCTGGTTGATCATCAGCGAAAGCGCGTATTGTGGCGACGTGGTATCTGCAAAATCCTTGGTGGATGCGTCAAACAGCCGGAATAGGGGCGTTACGCGATTGCGGACTACTCCACCATCAACTTTCCCAAGCATCTTTCTAGCGGCTGCAGCGGCGTCTGGAATGCCATACCCAAAATGCGGATCCCACCCCTGGGGTGGAACTGCCTGAGCGCGGTCAGTCGTTTTCGCTAGAACAGCGCGAATTCCGAGCGGCACTCCTGCGGCAGGTTCCGGCACGCCGGGTGAGACCAAGGGATTGATTGACCTAAGGATGCCCACGACTCCGGCAATCTGCGGGGCGGCCATTGATGTACCCGTGCATAAGCCGACCCCATTGCCCCATTGCGAAGGGTATCCATCGCCGCAGTGCGCATAGTCCTCATAGTTAATATGCGGATATGTTGTCGACAGTACAGACTGAGCGGACGCGGCCAGTTCTTGATGCGTAAAATAGTATAAGCCGTTGTGAAGGGTTGTATAGTTCGAGCCACATTCATTACCAAGGGGAAGATTAGTCGCAACCGGGCAATGCACATAATTTATGGGCATACCCGGCGATTCGTCCCAAGGCGCGAGTCCGCTCGTCATCGTTTCGAAGCCGCCTACAGAGACAACGCGCGCATCGCTCGCGGGTATTTGCAGGTCAGTTCGATTGTTTCCCGCCGCGGCCACTAGTGTTACTGCGCGAGCCGTGGCATGTGATATCCCTAGGCATAACGAGATACTCGGTTTCGATTGACAATAATTTGCCACGCTTCCGGAAGCTAGTCCAAAACTGAGGGATGTAACCTGGGCGCCCGCGTCAACTGCATCCGTGATACCTATACTCGACGCGCTGGCATTAAATGCGAGATATACGCTAACCAGCAGAGGGTCGCATGTTGGCCTGCCAACCTTCCAGAGCGCGATACCACAGTGCTTGCAAGTCCCTTGCACTCCCTGGCCACTAGCGCCGTTGGCTCCCACTAATCCGGAAACGTGCGTTCCATGGCCGACGACAAGTGTAGGAGCGACAGGAGCGGTAGCTGCATGGCGGATTTCCCGCAGGCAACGGTTTTTCTTCGTCGACATTCGTTGCGTCAAAGCCCGTGGGCTCCGATGAGCCCGTATAGCTAATATCCTGAGATGCGGCTTTAATAAAGTTACCGCCTGTGAAGCTCGTTCCGGAGAATTGCTGTAGCGCTGGGTGTGCCTGATAGATGCCCATGTCTATTACGGCGATCAGTGCATATCCGCTTGCCAATGACCACGCAGCGTCTATATTGAGCGCATCGCGTCCGTATTGACCGATGCCGTCTAACGGATCTCCCGGCGGATCAGGATCAATGCCGAAGTGGGTAAGCGTTACACCCGAAGGCTGCATAAGTAAGGGTTCGTATGCCACTTCAACGTACGGATCGTCTCCCAAAGCAGTAAGCGCGGTTGCAACATCTTCCCTGGATGAGAATGTGGCTACGATATAGCGCTCAATTTTCGCGCGCGCCGAATTAGGGTTTGTCTGAAGCCACGTAAGGAAGTCGCCGGAAGCGCGGTGCGTCGAGAGATAACTCACTGACTGCGGGCTTTTGACCGCGAAGGCGTGCAGCGGAGGCGAGCCATTCCGCGGTGCGCCAGGGCTGTAAAAGTTCACTATCTGGTCAGGTGTTGGCGCGCCCGGCGCGTTTGTTATTAGGATCTCGATTGTGAGATTGGGCGGTGGAACTTGGGCGCGCGCACCAAAAGTGGCAAGCGCGACGCCGAACAGCGCGAGATTCACTCTCCTCCCTCGCAATGACGAAATAGCCAGCGCCATTAGGATCAGCGTCAAGGCCAATAGTCCAAAAAATCCTGAAGTTGGAACTGGGGTTGGCGGCAGTGAAGGCGGCGTTGTGCCTTCGACCGTAAACGGGACAGTTCCCATAGAAAAAATCTGAGGGCCGGAGAAGTCCTCATAGGCAACATCCACTTGAAGGGTGTAGTCCCCAGCGGGGTAGGCTCCGAACGGAAATGCGCCCGCGCCAACAGGAAATACGCACAGCTCGCTGTCCGTGTAATGCTCGCCAGAGAAGATGATCCGGACTGAATTGCCCTGCTGGCTAATTTGCGGATAGCCGTCCATGACAGAGAGCGTGTCGCAGCCGCCTCCACGGACATTCACGAACAACGCGTCGCCAGGCATGGCATCGGCAGGCGTTACATACGGTGTGTCCCAGTACGCGCTTGCGAACGGCGAAAAAAAGAAAAGCGGCAACACCAGCATCTGCGCGACAACGCGATACTTCTTCATTCCCTCTCCCGGAAGACTGTGTCATTGAGCCCCTTCGCGGGATGATACAGGTGCGTCGCTGCAAGCACCCTGCTGCGATTGAATTTCGCGATACCGGACCGCTTGCGCGAAACTGGGGCTGATACTGGGGTTAAATCGACAGGCGATAAAAAATGTGAAGAAAATCTACAGTTTATCTAATTTGTTGGCGGAGAGAGTGGGATTCGAACCCACGGTGGTATCGCTACCACGCCGGTTTTCAAGACCGGTGCCTTAAACCGCTCGGCCATCTCTCCGTTTGGAGCGTGCCTGCCTGTCGCATTGCCCTGCCGCGGGCGACCGCGCAGTTGATTGCGAGCATTCTGCCGATCCGGAACCAGCCCGCAGTCGGGTCCAGGCAGCGGCAATCGTAAATTTTACAACACGCGCGGCCGGAGTCGTGGACTTTTCGGGTTGTCGGGCTGCATTGTTGGGGCCAGACTGAATCCGGACGAGGAGGGCGGGATGATACGGATTGTGCTGGTCGACGATCATGAGCTGGTGCGCACGGGTTTTCGCATGATTCTTGCGGCGCAGCCGGGCATCGAGGTTGTCGGCGAAGCCGCAGACGGCGAGCAGGGGCTTGCGCTGATCCGACGCGTGCAGCCGGACGTCGCGCTGGTCGACGTGCACATGCCGCAGCTGAGCGGTATCGAGCTCACCGATCGGGTGCGCCGGCACAAGCTGGCGACGCGCATCGTGATTCTCACGGTGGTCGCCGAAGCACCGTTTCCGAAACGTCTGATCGAGGCGGGTGCGAGCGGCTATCTGACCAAGGGCTGCGCAGCCGACGAGCTCGTGCGTGCCGTGCGCCAGGTCGCCGATGGGCGCCGCTATCTGTCGCCCGACGTGGCCGAGGTACTCGCGATGGGAGCGCTCGATGGCAACAGGGCGACTCCGTTCGATGCGTTGTCGACACGCGAACTCGACGTCGCGTTGATGCTCGCGCAGGGTCAGGATATGCAGCACATCGCCGCACAATTGAAGCTCAGCGCGAAGACCGTCGCGACCTACAAGTATCGTCTGTTCGACAAGCTCGGCATCGACAATCCGGTCGCGCTGGCGCATCTCGCGCACATGCACGGGCTGCTCGACAATCGCGCGCGCGCCTTGTCCGAGAGTTGAGTATCGCGTGGAGCGATGGAACTGCGCGCGGCGCGCGCAGTTCCAGACCGTTATCAGTCTTTCTTCGTCTCTGCGGACGACGTGTGCTCCGTATCCGTTGAGCGCGTTGCAGAGTGATCGGACGGTTTGTCGTGCTTCGGCTGCGCATCGGGTTGCGATGCGCCGACATGCGACTGCGGAGTCGGTTGCGCCAACGGCAGTTGCAGCGTGCGACCCCGATCCGCAGCGGGATCCGCCGGTGTTGCGCCAGGAGTAACGACTTTGGCGGCAGCCGGCAGCTCCGGCTTTGTTACGGGCGGGGTTGCTGTCGCCGCTGAGTTTGGATGCGTCACCGCTGCGGGCGTCGGCGTCGCCGCTGGAACAGGCATCGCGGTGTTCGGCATCGTCGGCGCAGCCGTGGCAGCAATGCCGGCGATTGGAGCTGCCGGATTGTTCTGCGGTGCGCTGACGGATGCGGCCACCGGCGACTCGGCCGGCTTTGCTGCTGGCGCCGATGGTTGTGTGGTCGGCGGCACGGTTGCCGTTGACGGAGAAGCAACGGTTGCAGGAGCCGCGCTGGAGACTGCCGGCGTCGCGGCGACGCTCGGCGCAGCAAGCGAGGCACTGCCTGGCACGACCGCCGATGCTGCGTTCGAACTCGCAGTCGCGCTCGGCGTTGCAGACGAAACGGATGCCGACGTCGGTGTCGGCGTCGCTACCGTTGCGGAAGTCGGCGCAGCGCTCGCTGCCGGTGTCGTCGAAGCTCCGGCCGACGAAGTCGCGACATGCGCAGTTTCCGCGGACGTAGCTGCTTTCGCAGGCTGCGCAGAAGTTCCGGATGACACTGCCGTGCGATCTTCGCCATGCGACGGACGATTGAAATTCGCGCTCGCTGCGGCAGTTGTCGAGTCCGTTGCTGTTGCATTCTGTGCCGCAGCGGGCGGGCGGAATTCCGAACGCTCGCGATGTGCGGGCGCGGGCACCGGGCGAGTGTCCGCGCCGGCATCCTCGTCATCGAAATCGTTGTCCGAACCCTCGGCACCATCCGACGAGTGCGAGGCGTTGGCGGCGTCGGAAGCACCGCCATCCTTGCGACGCCGGCGACCGCCGCGGCGACCGCGGCGACGCGAGCGCATTTCATCGCGACCGGCCTCGCCAGCGGCCGTCGCTTCCGGCGCAGTGGCGTTGTCGGAACTCGTGATCGCGACTGTTTCGGACGAGGACAATGAAGCGGTGGCAGCGTTCGGGATCGGTGCGACCGCAGCAGCGGAAGCAGGCGCAACCTGTGCCGGTGTCGGTGCAGGCGCCGCTGGTTTTTGCGTCGCGTCGACGACCGGACGCGACGGTGGCGGCGGCGTATTCGAACGCAGATCCGACCCGGCGGCCTGTTCGCCGCTGCGATTGCCCGGGCCGCGTTCGTCGCGACGATTGCCGCGTCCGGATTTCTGTCCCTGTCCACGTTGTTCGTTGCGATGATCGCCGCGTGACTCACCGTTGCCGGAGCGTCCGTCGCGACGTCCCTGCGGCGACGACGAGTTCGTATCCTGCCGCGGCCGCTGGCCTTGACCGGGTCGATTCGTTCCGCCGGCTGGACGCGCCGAGGCTTGCGGGCGCGCCGGGGTGGCCGGGCGCTGCGGCGAGGGCGTCGAGATAGCGGCTGCGGGTTTCGCGGATTCCGCCGGTGCGTCACCACGGAAAAAGTTGGCGATACGCGCAAGAAAACCGCCGGCTGCAGGCACGGGTGTCGGTGCTGGCGCTGCTACGGGTGCGACGGGCGCGCTCGGGTCCGGACGTTCCGGCGCCGGTGTCGCGCGGACCACGCCGGCGACAGCGGGTTGCTCGGGTTCTTCGCTCGGACGCAGCATCTGCGGCAGCGGCTTCGGTGCGACCGGCGTCGTGCGCTGGTAGCTCGGACGTGCTTCCTCGCCGATGTCCGCGGCACGCAGACGCTGGATTTCGAGGTGCGGCGTTTCCAGTTGCTCGTCGGCGACGACGATGACATTGACGTCGTGGCGCGCTTCGATTTCGGTCAGCTGACGGCGTTTTTCGTTGAGCAGGAAGTTGGCGACCGTCGGCGGCGCCTGCACCAGCACCTGGCCGGTGCTGTCCTTCATCGCGTGTTCTTCGACCAGGCGCAGCGCGGACAACGACAGCGATTCGACGCCGCGGATACGTCCATGACCTTCGCAGCGCGGACAGACGATCTGGGTCGCTTCGCCGAGGCTCGGGCGCAGGCGCTGACGCGACATCTCGAGCAGGCCGAAGCGCGAGATGCGTCCGATCTGCACGCGCGCACGATCGAGCTTGAGCGCGTCCTTGAGTTTTTCCTCGACGTCACGCTGGTGGCGTGGGCTGTCCATGTCGATGAAGTCGATCACGATCAGGCCGCCGGCATCGCGGATGCGCGCCTGGCGCGCGATCTCGACCGCGGCTTCGCAGTTCGTGTTGAACGCGGTTTCCTCGATGTCGCTGCCCTTGGTCGCCTTCGACGAGTTGATGTCGATCGCGGTCAGCGCTTCGGTCTGGTCGATCACGATCGAGCCGCCGGAGGGCAGGCGCACGGTGCGCTCGAATGCGTTCTCGATCTGGCTTTCGATCTGGAAGCGCGAGAACAGCGGCGTGGTGTCCTGATACAGCTTGAGCTTGCGCAGATTGTTCGGCATCACCTGCTGCACGAACTCGCGCGCATCATTGTAGAGCTCCTCGTGATCGATGAGGATCTCGCCGATGTCATTGCGCAGGTAGTCGCGCAGCGCGCGGATGATCAGCTTGGATTCCTGGTAGATCAGGAACGGCGCCTGGCGCGACTGCGCCGCTTCGGAAATCGCCTTCCACAGCTGCAGCAGATAGTCGAGATCCCATTGCAGTTCTTCGGCGTCGCGGCCGAGGCCGGCGGTGCGCACGATCAGGCCCATTTCATCCGGAACCTGCAGGTGATCGAGCGCTTCCTTGATGTTCTGGCGATCTTCGCCCTCGATCCGGCGCGAAACGCCGCCCGCCTTCGGGTTGTTCGGCATCAGCACCATGTAGCGGCCGGCGAGGCTGACGAAGGTGGTCAGCGCGGCGCCCTTGTTGCCGCGTTCTTCCTTGTCGACCTGGACGACCAGTTCCTGGCCTTCCTTGAGCAGCTCGCGGATCGTCGCCTTGTTCGGATTGACGCCCGGCGTGAAGTACTGCTCGGAGATTTCCTTCAGCGGCAGGAAGCCGTGGCGATCGGCGCCGTAGTCGACGAAGCAGGCTTCGAGCGACGGCTCGACGCGCGTGATGCGGCTTTTGTAGATGTTGGCTTTCTTTTGTTCCTTGGACGGGATCTCGATATCGAGGTCGTAGAGGTTCTGTCCGTCCACGATCGCGACGCGCAACTCTTCGCGCTGAGTCGCGTTGATCAACATACGCTTCATTGTGATTTCCTAGTGTCGGCGCTCGACTGTCGTCGGCGCTGCGCGTTGTCGCGCTGCGCGATGCCCGCATTTCGCGGGCCGACGGCGGCAGGTGCGCCTCCGTTTCCTGCCAGCGCTTCCGCACGCCGGCGTTAATGGGGTTGCTGCGCATCCGCGAACCCGCGCCGTCTTTGCGACGGCGAGCAATCCACGACCCGAGCCATTACGATGCACTCTCGTTCCTGGGTGTCGCTCCTACGGAGATACCGACAGCTCAGGGCGCGAAAGGACGCGACGGACAGGTGCGTCATGGTTGTCCACGACTCCCGCGGATGGGGCCGAAGACAACGCGACACGCTCGCCGAGCATAGCAGTTTCAGGAAGTTTTTTTCAATGAAGACACAGACTTCGGCGACATATCGCGATGCCGGCTCGCTTCCGGAATCGGCGCTCGACGGCGGCCGTTGCCTTGCTTCGCGCGGGCGGCGGGAATGCGCGGCGCCATCGGCGGATGGCGATGCCAAGGGGCGGGCGCGCGCTACTCGTTCAGGAAACCACTAGTGAGCCCCGAACCCGAAAAGTCGTCGCCGCGCGTCAAAACCGTCAGCGTCCCCGAAGACCGCGACGGACAGCGCCTGGACAACTTCCTCTCCAGCCAGCTCAAGGGCGTGCCACGCAGTTTGCTCTACCGGATCTGCCGCACCGGCGAAGTGCGCGTGAACGGCGGGCGCGCCAAGCCGGACCATCGGCTGGCGGCTGGCGACGCGGTACGCATCCCGCCTGTCCGTGTGGCCGAACCGGCCGATCACGGCACGCCGGCGTCGGGGCAGCTGAACCGCATCGAGGCGGCGATCATCCACGAGGACCGCGAATTCCTCGTCATCGACAAACCGGCCGGTGTCGCCAGCCACGGCGGCAGCGGAGTCAGTTTCGGTGCGATCGAACTGCTGCGTGCGGCACGCCCTCGCGACACGCTGGAACTGGCGCATCGCCTCGATCGCGACACCAGCGGCATCCTCGTGCTGACGCGCAAGCGTTCGGCGCTGACCGCCTTGCAGACCGAAATCCGCGAAGGGCGTGTCGACAAGCGCTACCTCGCCCTGGTCGAAGGAGCCTTGCCGCAGACGCGCCTGACGGTCGATGCGCCGCTGCGCAAATCGGTGCTGCAGGGTGGCGAGCGCATGGTCCGCGTCGATCCGGACGGCAAGGAATCACGGTCGCGCTTCAGTGAGCTGGAACGCTACGCCGAAGCCAGTCTGGTTGAGGTCGCACTCGAGACCGGACGAACCCACCAGATTCGCGTGCATGGCCAGCACATCGGTCATCCGTTGGCCGGTGACGAGAAGTACGGCGAGCGCGAATTCAATCGAAAGATGCGTGACAAGGGGTTGAAACGGCTATTCCTTCATGCCATGCGCTTTGAATTTTCTGTCGGCGGCCGTGACTACAGTTTCAATGCGGCATTGGCTCCCGAACTAGCCAAGGTCGTCGATATATTGCAACACAGCGGGGCATGAAAATCTTGAAGAGCCGCCTGGACGAAGCTGATATGAAAATAACGCTACCGATATTGCACAAATTTTTCCTCCCCCTCTTTTGAAAACGCCGACGGCGCGGTAGTAACATGGTTCTCCGCGCCGTCAGCAATTACTCAGGGAGTGGTAACGCAGGAAGTATAGCTCTTCGTTTGAGAAACAAATCTCAGCGGACAAGCAGTATTTGACGCGCTCAAATAACTATATGTGGACGCAGTACAGCCGCTTGGTCCGATGGGACCTGCGGCGTATCCCAAATTTGAATCAGCTAAGGCCGTCAGGGCTTGTGTACTGGTGCTTGAATGTGTAACGGTGATTGGGCTGGCGCCGCCGGATGGAGTAATCGTAGCGCTGGTATACACGGTTAGATTGCCATACTGCAGGACTGGTCCGACAGCGTCTGGTTCGAGGCCGGCCCGTGCTATCGCGGTCGCGGCAACTGAACCTACTACAAGCTGGGTGTCCAAGTCGGAAAACCAGCTCGAGCAGAAAGTGTTGCGCACTGAAACTTGCGGGCTGATGGGCATTGCCTTCTCTGAAGGAACTCCTGTCTGCTCCGAAGGGAGCCCAGCAAGTGCTTCTTGAAGATTTGCCAGCTCGTTCACCTCGTCCTGAGAGGGAGATCCAGGTCTGGATTTCTGCTCGATTGCCGCGATCCTGTTATTGATATTTTCACGGTCGAAATCAGCGCCGGCGTCGCCGTACGCCATGCGCGTGATATTGCCGTCGGCGTCAATTTTCTCGTAGACGCCTTCTGCAATTTTAGTGAATCCATCGTTTCGAGTCGACAAATCATTTGCAGCAACATTGCCGATGTATAAAATCGTCATACACGCGGATATCAACAGCGCGTTCTGCTTGATCATTGATGGGCTCCGTTAGTGCGGGTACTCCGCTTGCGCATCTTAGGGAGCCAATTGAGCTCTTTGTGTGATCGAAGTTGTATTTCCGTTTCTCACGAAACGGACGGCTTCTGGAATTTCCAGGAACATTTTTAGGCGACGACAAGCAAATCTTCGGCCCTCGCCGCACAGATGAAGTCATTCAACGACAGCCCGCCCACATCATGGGTCGAATAGCGCACGAGGCAGCGGTTGTAGCTGACCTCCAGATCGGGATGGTGATCTTCACGGTGCGCGATCGAAGCGACTGCGTTGACGAAGGCCATCGTGTGGAAGTAGTCGGCGAAGGTGAACTCGCGGCGGATTTCGCCGCTGTCGGCACTGAGATGCCATTCGGGAAGGAGCTCGAGGCAGGTCGCGACTTCGTGATGCGACAGACCGGCGTCCTTGCCCTTGCGCGGACGGCAATGCTGCGCGAGGAGGGCTGCGATGGTGATTTCAGTCATCTGGGGAATCTCGAAGGAAAGGATTTTCGTCGGCGCGACGAGGGGCAAATTGTAGTCGCTCGTGACGGCCGGCCAATTCAGGACTAAACTAGTCCTGTTTTCCATGGAACGCTACGCGATGATCACGCTGTCCGGCAACGCGCAGGAACATTTCCTCAAACTGATCGAGCAACAAGGCCAGCCGGGACTCGGCATCCGGCTGCAGGCGGTCGACCCCGGGACGCCCAAAGGCGATTGCCAGCTGGAGTTTTCCGAGCCTGCCGATCGCGACGGCACCGAGTGGGAAGTCGAGTGCCAGGGCTTTTCCTTGTTCGTGGATGCGACCAGCGTGCCGTTCCTCGACGGTGCGACGGTCGACTTCGATCGTTCCGCGACTGGCGGCCAGCTCACGATCCGCGCACCGGCGCTGCGCGGCAGCGTGCCCGACGAAAATGCGAGCGTGGTCGAACGCGTGCGCTATGTGATCGAGTCGGAGATCAATCCGCAGCTCGCCTCGCATGGCGGCCGCGTTTCCCTGCGCGAGATCACCGCCGAAGGCATCGTCGTGCTGCAGTTCGGCGGCGGCTGCCACGGTTGCGGCATGGTGGATGCGACCTTGCGCGGTGGTGTCGAGCGCACCTTGAAGGAGCGCATTCCCGAAGTGACCGGCGTCGCCGACGCGACCGATCATGCGACCGGCGAAAATCCGTACATGCGCAAGGGCGCGAGCCCGATGGATGCCGCCGGCAGCGCGGGACGGTAACCGGAAACCGAAAGACGCTGCAGACTATCGCCGCAGCAACGGACGCAGAGACGCTTCGCAGTTCCGAGCGATGGGACTAACTCAATCGCCTTGCACGTGATCGTGCAGATCGGTCAGCTTGCTGCCCGGCAGGCTCGCGAAGTACGCGGACACATTCACGATGTCCTGATCCGACAGCGTCGCGACGAAGCCGCTCATGATCGGATTCTTGCGCTCACCGCTCTTGTACTCGTGCAGCGCGCGCTCGAGGTAGTCGTGGTACTGACCGGCCAGACGCGGATATTGCGGATCGGTGCCGGCGTTGCCGTCGGCGCCATGACAGGCCTGGCAGACGACGGCCTTGGCCTTGCCGGCTTCGATGTCGCCCTTGGCGAACGCCGAGGCGGTGGCGAGGGCGAGTGTGGTGAACATCAGCGAGGCGAAAATACGCTTCATCGGGACGCTATCCTGAACGTGGCGGCCTGACGGATCAGGGCGCGATGCTGGTGAGGTAGGTGGCGATATCGCGGATGTCCTGTTCGGACAGACTCTCGCCTTGCGCGCGCATCGTCGGATGACTGCGCTCGCCTTTCTTGTACTCGGTCAAGGCATTGACCAGGTAGTCGTAATTTTGACCGGCAATCCGCGGCACGTGATAGTTCGGGTACGCGTTCTTCCAGCCGACGATGCCGTGGCAGCCGGCGCAGGTATAAACCTTCGTCTTGCCCGCAGCGGCGTCGCCCTTTTCGGCGGCCATGCAGGGCAGGGTGGTGAACAGCAGGGCGATGGCCAGCAGAGGCGCTCGGGTCATTGTCGATTCCGGGACGGCAGTGGTTGTACACGCGGGCGTCAAAAAGCCGAGCGAGTATAACGTGTCATTCACGATTTCGTGTCGGCGCGGCCGTTCGCGCCCGCCTGCCGCGCATGCCGCAGATGCGCGCGATGCATGCGGTTTGCGCGGCATCGAAGCGTCGCCTGAAAGTTCGCGACAAATTGCCGCAACTTTTTTTCCGCTTCCTGCATCAGATGGGATGCGGCCGGCGTGACTACCGGCTCACGACGTTTCGGGAGAACTCGATCAAGCTGGCATCGGTTCGCAATGGTGTCGAAAGGACACCTGCGAACGGGAGATCACTGCGGACCTCGCCCGCACCTCGACGCTGTGGATTTCGCCCTCTCGCACTGCTGGATTGCTATTGCACATCAATAGTGATGTAGTTTAGTATAACACTAGAACGAATCGCCCAGGCCCAGTTCCCATGCCCGCAATCTCTTCTTCGATGTCCCGCCGTACGGTTCTGCAGCCTGCACGCATGACCCTGCTCGCCGCCGCGATCGCGCTGATTTCAGCCTGCAACGGCGGCGCGCCGGGCAAGGACGCCAGCGCAACCGCGCAGTCCGCGATCCCGGTGGAGGCTGCGTTCGCCTCGCATCAGTCGGTCACGGCCAACTATTCCGGCACCGCGACGCTCGAAGCCGTCGGCGATGCCCAGGTCACCGCGAAGACGACCGGCATCGTGCTGAAGATTCCGGTCGAGGAAGGCATGCGCGTGCAGAAGGGCCAGGTTTTGGCTCTGCTCGATGACGACGCCGCGCGCAACAAGCTCGCTCAGGCCGTCGGCACCCTGAAGAAAACCCAGGCCGCCTATGACAAGTCGGAAAAAGGCCTCGCGCTGAAGATCACGCCGCGTGCCGACTACGACCGCGACATGTTCGATCTGGAAACGCAGAAGGCCGTCGTCGCCGGCGCGCAGCTCGACCTTTCCTATACGCGCATCGTCGCGCCGATCAGCGGTGTGATCGCCAAGCGTTCGATCAAGCTCGGCAACCTGGTGCAGACCAATCAGAACCTGTTCCAGATCGTCGACATGGATCCGCTGCAGGCCGTGTTGAATGTGCCGGAGCGTGATCTCGCGACGCTGAAACCCGGTCAGCCCGTGCAGATGAAAGTCGATGCGCTCAGCGGCAGGGCCTTCACCGGCACCATCGCGCGCATCGCGCCGGTGGTCGATGCTGCGAGCGGAACGTTCCGCGCGACCTGCGAGTTCCGCGATACCTCACAGACTCTGAAGCCGGGCATGTTCGGTCGGATCGAAGTCGCCTATGACCAGCGCCATGACGCGCTGGTCGTGCCGCGAACGGCGCTGGTGGAAGAAGACGGCGAAAGTTCGGTGTTCACGCTGGAGCCGGCGCCGCCGAAAAAGCCTGCTGCCGATGCCGCGAAAGGCAAGTCGGGCGAAGCGGTCGCAGCCGAGCAGAACAAACAGGCGACGCCAGCCTTCGTCGCCAAGCGTCGCATCGTCAAGGTCGGCTATTCCGAAGGCGATCGCATCGAGATCCGCGACGGGCTCAAGGAAGGTGAGCGCGTCATCACGATCGGCCGCAACGCCGTGCGCGATGGCACCGAAGTGCAGATTCTCGGCAACACGCCGCAAGCGCTGGCGGCCGCACCGCTCGCGAGCAAGGCGTCGTGAATCTGCCCGAGCTGGCCACGCGCCGGCGCGTGACGGTCGGCATGTTGACGCTGACCCTGGTCCTGTTCGGCCTGATCGGCTTGTCCGGACTCAAGGTCAACCTGCTGCCGGATCTGTCGTATCCCACGCTGACCGTGCGCACCGAGTATGAAGGTGCTGCGCCGCTCGAAATCGAAAATCTCGTCAGTCAGCCGGTCGAGGAAGCGGTCGGTGTCGTCAAGAATGTGCGCAAGGTGCATTCGGTTTCGCGCACCGGTCAATCCGATGTCGTGCTCGAGTTCGCCTGGGGCACCGACATGGACATGTCGAGCCTGGAAGTGCGCGACAAGCTCGATGCGCTGCAGTTGCCGCTCGAAGCAAAGAAGCCGCTGCTGCTGCGCTTCAATCCGTCGACCGACCCGATCATTCGTCTAGGCCTGACGACCAAGGACGCCAGCGGCGAAGCGCAGCTGAAACAGTTGCGCCGCTTTGCCGACGACGATCTGAAGAAGCGCATCGAACCGGTCGCCGGCGTCGCTGCAGTCAAGGTCGGCGGCGGTCTCGAAGACGAAATCGACGTGTCGATCGATCAGCAGAAGCTGGCCCGGCTCGGCATCGACATCAACGACGTCATCACGCGTCTCAAGAACGAAAACGTGAATGCCTCCGGCGGCCGCATCGAGGAAGGCAGTCAGCGTTTTCTCGTGCGCACGGTCAACCAGTTCAAGACGCTCGACGAGATGCGCGAACTGCTGATCAAGGTCGACGGCAACGTGCCGGTGCGACTGAAGGACATCGCCGAAGTCAGCCAGGGTTTCAAGGAACGCGAAGGCGTCGTGCGCATCGACGGCCGCGAGGCGATCGAGCTTGCGATTTACAAGGAAGGCGACGGCAATACGGTCAACGTCGCGGCCGCAGTCAAGACGCAGATCGAGAAGTTGAAGGACTCGCTGCCGGTGGGTGCGACCCTCAGCACGATCGAGGATCAATCCGTCTTCATCCAGCACGCGCTCAGCGAAGTGAAATTCGACGCGCTGCTCGGCGGCGTGCTCGCGATCCTGATCATCTTTTTCTTCCTCGGTGATTCCTGGAGCACCTTCATCATTTCGCTGTCGCTGCCGGTATCGCTGATCGCGACGTTCTTCTTCATGGGCGAGCTGCATCTGTCCCTCAACGTGATGTCGCTCGGCGGCCTCGCACTCGCGACCGGCATGGTCGTCGACGATTCGATCGTGGTGCTGGAAAACATCGCGCGCTTGCGCGAGAAGGGCGCCTCGATCGTCGAAGCCGCCGTGCGCGGCACCGCCGAAGTCGGCATGGCAGTCACTGCATCGACCTTGACGACGGTGGCGGTGTTCTTCCCGCTGGTATTTGTGCAGGGCGTCGCGGGCCAGCTGTTCCGCGATCAGGCGCTGACGATCACGTTCGCGATGCTGGTGTCGCTGGTGGTCGCGATGACCCTGATCCCGATGCTCGCCTCGCTCAAGGGTCGTTCGCCGCTGGCCTATCGCGACGAGCCGGAAAAAGCATCGCGTCCGCTGCCCGGCAATCGCTGGTTGCGCGGAAGCACGCTCGGTGCGCGCGCCGGCGGCGAATTCGTCGGGCAGACCGTGCCGCGCGCGTTGATCTGGTTCGTCGTGGTCTGCGCACGTTTCATCGGAACCTGGGTCGGCATCGTGCTGCGCTTCGTCGGTCGCATCGTCACCTGGCCGTACGATCGTGCCGCGGCGTTCTATCGCCGCTCGCTGCCGAAGGCACTGGCGCATCCGTGGCGCGTGCTCGGGTTTGCCGCGGCATCGCTGCTGGCGACGCTGATGCTGGTGCCCTCGCTCGGTCTCGATCTGATTCCGCAGCTCGCCCAGGGTCGCTTCGACATGACGGTCACGCTGCCGCCGGGCACGCCGCTTTCGGAAACCGACAAGCTGGTGGCGGAAATCGCGGCGCGGCATGCGCATGATCCCGGCGTCGAGTCGATCTATGGCGTTGCCGGCGCCGGCACGCGCCTGGATGCGAACCCGACCGAGTCGGGCGAGAACATCGCGCGCCTGTCGATCGCCCTTAAGAACGGCGGCAGCAAGGCGATCGAGGCGGCTGAAGTGGAACGCCTGCGCGCGGGCCTCAATCGCGCCGACGCCAGCGTCAAATTCGCGCGGCCGCAACTCTTCAGTTTTTCGGCGCCGCTCGAAGTGGAAATTCGCGGCTACGATCTCGATACCCTCGCGAAGGCGGGTCAGCGACTGACCGAGCTGATGAAAGCCTCGCCGCGCTTCGCCGACATCAAGTCGACGGTCGAAGGCGGCTATCCCGAAATCCAGATCCACTTCGATCAGGATCGCGCCGCTGCGCTCGGCTTCACCACGCGCGACATCGCCGATCGCATCGTGCGCAAGGTCAAGGGCGAAGTCGCCACGCGGTATGATTTTCGTGATCGCAAGATCGACGTGCTGGTGCGCGCACGCGCGTCCGATCGTGGCAGCGTCGACGATATCCGCAATCTCGTCGTCGGCTATGTCTCGTCCGGCGCCGCATCGACCGCGAACAATGCGAATTCCAAGAGCGGTAGCTCGAATACCTCGGCTGCAAGCACATCGGCAACGAGCAGCGCGACGACATCGAATAGCGGTTCGACCGCCAGCGGCTCGACCCTCAACGACACGCCGCAATCGAGCAGCGACACGCCGATCCGCTTGTCGGCCGTCGCCGATGTCGTCGCGGGCGAAGGTCCGAGCGAAATCCACCGCATCACGCAGGAGCGCGTGGCGATCGTTTCATCGAACCTGCACTACGGCGATCTCGCCAGCGCGGTCGCCGAGGTCAAGGACATCGTCGCGACGCATCCGCTCGCGGCCGGCGTCAAGGTGCGCATCGGCGGACAGAGCGAGGAGCTCGATTCCTCGGTGAAGTCCCTGATGTTCGCGCTCGGCCTCGCGATCTTCCTGGTCTATCTGGTGATGGCCTCGCAGTTCGAATCGCTGCTGCATCCGTTCGTGATCATGTTCTCGATTCCGCTCGCCGCGGTCGGCGCGATACTGGCGTTGAAGCTGTCCGGTTCGGCCGTGTCGGTGGTCGTCTTCATCGGCCTGATCATGCTGGTCGGCATCGTGGTCAAGAATGCGATCGTGCTGATCGATCGCGTGAACCAGTTGCGCGAAGTCGGCGTGCCGAAACGCGAAGCGCTCGCGCAAGGTGCGGAATCGCGTCTGCGACCGATCGTGATGACGACGTTGTGCACCCTGATCGGTTTCGCACCGCTCGCGATCGGCGTCGGCGAAGGCGCCGAAGTGCGCGCGCCGATGGCGCTGACCGTGATCGGCGGACTTGCGGTGTCGACCTTGCTGACCCTGATCGTGATTCCGGTCGTGTATGACCTGCTCGATCGGCGCGGCGATGCCTGGTACGCGGCGCGCGGCGCGCGTGCTCGTGCAAGCGCTGCTGATCGCGAAGATCAAAAAGCGGCAATCGCCGGCCACGCTTCTCACAACGGCCCCGCAAGTGGAGCAGCTCCCGCCGGAGAACCCGCGTGAGCATCGCCGAACTCAGCCTGAAACGGCCGGTCACTGCGATCATGTTCTTCGTGTCGATGGTCGCGATCGGCCTGATCGCGGCGGTGCAGCTTCCGCTCGAACAATTTCCGAGCATCGATGCACCGTTCCTGGCGGTACAGATTCCGTATCCGGGTTCGACCCCGACCGAGATCGAGCGCACGATCGCGCGCCCGGTCGAGGAAGCGCTGGCGACGCTGCCCGGCATCAAGCGCATGAACTCGACCTCGGATGCCGAGTCCGCGAACATCTTCATCGAGTTCAAGTGGGGCCAGAGCGTCGCGATCAAGGCGGTGCAGGCGCGCGAGAAAATCGACGCGATCCGCGCCGATCTTCCGTCCGACATGCAGCGCTACTTCGTGCAGAAATTCTCCACCACCGACGATCCGGTGTTGCAGCTGCGCATCGCGAACGAGGGCGGCGATCTGTCCAACTCGTATGAACTGATCGAGCGCGAGATCAAGCGTCCACTCGAACGTATCCCGGGTGTTGCGCGCGTGGATATTTCCGGCGTCGGCAAACCGGAGGTGCAGATCGAGCTTTCATCCGATCGCCTCAGTGCGCACAACATCAATCTCAACGATCTCTACAAGAAACTGCAGCAGGCGAACTTCGCGGTTTCCGCCGGCCAGATCAGCGCCGGCGGCACACGCTTCCGGGTGGAACCGCAGGGGCAATGGAAGAACCTCGACGATATCCGCGCGATCGCGCTCGACACCAAGGGCCTCAAGCTCGGTGACATCGCGACGGTGGGTCTGCGCCCGGCACGGCTCGAATTCGCGCGCCGTCTCGATGGCAAGCCTGCGGTCGGCGTCGACATCTTCCGCGAGCGCAACGCCAATCTCGTCGACGTCGGCACCCAGGTGATGGCCGAGGTCAAGCGCATCCAGTCCTCGCCCGAACTCAGCGGCGTGCGCGTGTATCCGATGCAGAACCAGGCCGAAAGCGTCACCAGCAGCCTGCGCGAACTTGGCCGGGCCGGCCTCGAAGGCACCTTGATGTCGGTGCTCGTCTTGTTCTTCTTCCTGCGCGACTGGCCGTCGACCTTCATGGTCTCGCTGGCGATTCCAATCTGCATGGTGATGACGCTCGGCTGCATGTATTTCTTCGGCATCAGCCTCAACGTGCTGTCGATGATGGGCCTGCTGCTCGCGGTCGGCATGCTGGTCGACAATGCAGTCGTCGTCGTCGAAAGCATCTATCAATACCGCGAGAAATATCCGGACAGACCCTGGTATTCGGCGGTGCAAGGCACCCAGGTCGTCGGCGTCGCGATCGCTGCGGGCACGCTGTCGAGCATCGTGGTGTTTCTGCCGAACATTTTCGGCGAGGCGAACGACATCTCGATTTTCCTCGCCCAGGTCGCGATCGCGATGTCGATCGCGCATCTCTCCTCGTGGCTGGTCGCGGTGAGTCTGGTGCCGATGCTGGCCTCGCGTCTGCCGCCGCCGAAATTTCTCGGACGGGAAACGGTGATCACGCGTCTGCGCGAACGCTACGGGCGCGTGGTCGACTGGACCTTGCGTCATCGTCGCTGGACCACGCTGGGTGTGGTCGTGCTGATGCTCGCGAGCTTCGTGCCGATCATGAACACCAAGATGAACATGTTCGACGACGGCGAGTCGCGCCAGTTGCGCCTGTGGTATCAGCTCAACGCGAACTATCGTCTGCAGGACCTGAAACCGGCGGTGATGCAGATCGAGAAGTTTCTCGACCAGAACCGCGCGCGCTTCGAGATCAAGTCAGTCTACACCTGGTACAGCGAGCAGGGCCTGGCGCAGACGCGCATCCTGCTGACCGATGCGCAGAACGGAACCGTCGGAAGCCTGATCCATCGCCTGATGGGCGGCAAGAACGAGGCGACCCGGCCAATCGCGGACATCAAGGAAGAAATCCGCAAGGAAATGCCCAAGATTGCTGTCGGCAGCGTCGGTTTCGACGGCAACGGCAATGGCGGCGGTGTGAGCAGTGGCGTCGACGTGTCCTTGATCGGCGATTCGATGGACCAGCTGAAGGAACTCTCCGGCGGCGTGCTGCCGATCCTTTCGCATCTGTCGACCCTGCGCGACGTGCGCACCGAGAAGGGCAACGGCGACCGCGAGGTCGCGGCGCAGGTCGATCGCATCCGTGCCAAGCAGTACGGCTTCGACGCGCAGACGGTTTCCGACTACATCCAGATCGCGCTGCGCGGCATGCCGCTGAAGGATTTCCACGCGGACGATCGTCAGTTGCCGGTGTGGCTGCGCTTCCAGGGTGCCGATACGCAGAGTCTGGCGGGTCTGTCCGACTTCAAGCTGCGCGCGCCGGACGATACGCAGATTCCGCTGCTGTCGATGCTGCGCACCGACACGCGCGAGACGCCATCGGCGATCCAGCGCGTCGATCGCATGACCGCGATCAAGATCAACGCGAACCTCGCCGACGGCAAGACCATGCCCGAGGCGCGCGAGGAAATCACCAAGGCGATGAATTCGGTCGCGTTGCCGCCGGGGTATCGCTGGAGTTTCGGCGAGGGCTTCGATCGTGACGAGAACGCCGGTCAGCAGATGCTGTTCAACACGCTGATCGCGCTGGTGCTGGTGTATGTGGTGATGTGTGCGATGTTCGAGTCGCTGATTTTCCCGGCGGCGATCCTGATGACCTTCGTGTTCTCGGTGTTCGGCGTGTTCTGGCTGTTCTGGCTGACCGGCACCACGTTCTCGATCATGGCCGCCATCGGCGTGCTGATCCTGATGGGGGTCGTCGTCAACAACGGCATCGTGATGATCGTGCACATCAACCAGCTGCGCCACGAAGGCCACCTGCGCAGCGAAGCTCTCGTGCTCGGCGCGAAGGAACGCCTGCGGCCGGTATTGATGACGATGGCGACGGCGATCCTCGGCATGCTGCCGTTGACGTTCCCGGGCGCCGAAGCCTGGAGCGACGGCCCGCCGTATTTTCCGATGGCGCGTGCCATCGCCGGCGGCCTGACGTTCTCGACGATCGTGACCCTGCTCGCACTGCCGTGCATCTACTCCCTGCTCGACGATGCTCGACTGTGGACGCGTCGCGTGATCGTCGATGCGCGGCACGGCCAGGTGCGTCGTCCTGCGGGAGCTGCAGCGGGCTCCGTTTGACTGCTTCGAAGCGCGCGCCCCGCGCGTGATCTTGCGCGTGACGAAGGTTTCGACTGGAGCTGCAAACCCATCGCTACGCTGGTCGGCGCCTGAAGAGCGCCTCGCACGGCGGCCCAGTCGGCGTCGCCGTGCGCATTCAGAACTATTCAAGGTTTTTCAGAGCGATTTCGGGACTTGCCGAATCGACAGCGGGCATCGTGCGAAGCGCAGCCATCTCCTGCGCTGACCGATTCACGAACTGATCGATGAAACATTCAATCCCGAAAGCCCCCGCCGCGGCCTTGATGGTCTGCTCGATGTCGATGTCAATGTCGATGTCGACGACGACACTCGCGAGCCCCGTCGCAGAATCCGCCTGGGCCGATGCCTGGTCGGCGTCGCCCGACTCGGCAGGTCGTCCTCTGAAAGGACAAACCCTGCGTCAGATCGCGCGCAGCAGCATCGCGGGATCGAGCGTGCGCATTCGCTTGTCCAACCTCTTCGGCAGGTCGGCGCTGGGTATCGGCGCGGCGCACGTCGCAGTACACGCGAGCGGGTCGTCGATCCGGCCGGAAACCGATCGTGCACTGACATTCGCCGGCAAACCGAGCGTGACCATCGCGACCGGCGCCGACGTGCTCAGCGATCCGCTCGAATTTCCCGTTGGCGCGCTCGAAGAACTCGCGATAAGCCTGTATCTGCCCGCCGGCGCAACCGCGCCAACCTTGCACAGCGACGGCAACGAAAGCACATTCCATGCGCCCGGTGATGCTGCCGCTGCGACGAAATTTCGCGCAGGGCAGGTCGACGCGCACCGATATTTTCTGACCGATATCGAGGTGAGGGCCGACAGCGCGCATGCGATCGTGATCGTCGGCGATTCGATCGTCGATGGATACCATTCGACGCGAGACCGCAACACGCGCTGGCCGGATGCGCTGGCGACGCGGCTGCAAGCCGATCCCGCGTTTGCGTCGATCGCTGTCGTCAACGCCGGCATATCCGGCAATCGCATCATTCATGACGGCCCGGTCGGCCCGAGTGCGCTGGCACGATTCGAGCGCGATGCGCTGAGCAAACCTGGCGTCGACTGGATCCTGCTGCAGGAAGGCATGAACGATATCGGCAGCGCCGATGAACCCGAATCACCCGAAGACCGGGTGTCTGCGGAACAGATCATCGCGGGCATGACGCTGCTCATCGCGCGTGCGCATGCGCGCGGAATCAAGGTCGGCGGTGCGACCTTGCTGCCCTGGGCCGGTGCGGAAACGCCGCTGCGCTATTCGCAAGCGGGCGAGGCAAAGCGGCAGACGATCAACGCGTGGATTCGCAACGCAGGGGCGTTCGATACGCTCGTCGATTTCGAGCGCTCCCTACGCGATCCATCGCGCCCGGATCGGCTTCTGGCTGCTTACGACAGCGGCGATCATCTGCATCCGAACGATGCTGGCTACAAAGCCATGGCGGCTTGCGTAGATTTGCATCTGTTCGCGCACGATCGCTGAGATTGCGCTCGCGCATCGGAGATCGGCTGACCAGCCGGATTTCAAAAGTGTGAAGTGATGCCGGAATTGCGGATTGAATGCGCGCAACGTGTCCGCGCCGTGTTCCCTTGAGGGGTTCGGCACGCGCAGGCGCCTGGCCCGGCTGACGGCCAGGCGTCGGTTTGAACATCGATGTATGGGTTGGCGCTGATCTCAGGGTCGGGAAAGCGCCATCGAACCCCATTCGAAAATCAAACGAGGAGTAACGCTATGCAACAGACCGACGATATCGTTGAAGGCTGGCTGAGTGGCTCGGATGATCACGACAATCCGGCCGGTCCGCTCTACATCCAGGGTGAAGCCGCGACCGAAGCGGCACTGACCAGTCCGCACAAAGGGCAAGCCAACGCAATAACCTGTTCGAGCTGCTCGTTCAGCGTCATCAACGGACGCCATTGCGCTTGCTGCTGAAGCACTCGCAGCTGAAGACAACCTGCAGTCCGATTTCGTGCGGACTGCAGGTTGATTGAGCATGCATTCTTCAGACACCCCAACCACTTCGGGCCGCGACGCGTCCGCTGGCATTGCGGATGAAGCCGGCGCACAGGACGCATTCGCACCGAGTATCGGTCGCTTCACGGCATCCGCACGAACTGCTTTCGCAGCGTTTCTGGCGACACTCGGAAACAAGTTCGATCCGCGTGAAGTCAAGCTGATCGGCGACGCCGCCGACCATGCCCTGCATGCCAATGCGCGCCTGAAACTCAACCGCGTCCTGCTGCTCGAACTGCATGCTGCGAGGCGCGCCGGTGAATTGACCGCCGAAGACGACGCCGCACGCTTCGCCCAGTTCGTCGAACGTTCACTGAGCAATGAGTTCAGCGCTCATCTCGACCGGCGCTACCCCGCGCTGCGACCGCGACTGCAACGCGCGCTCGATCAGCAGCGCGTTGCGATCGAGGCACTGGTTGCGCGCTTCGCCGAAGATCGTCACGAGCTGACGCCTCTGCTCGGCCGCGTTGGCGGACGCCTCACGGCGTTGTCGCTCGGCCAGGGCGATCTGCATGAAGGCGGACAGACGGTCGCGAAACTGTCGCTCGAAGGCGGCGAGGTCATGTACAAGCCGCGCTCCTTGCGCATCGACGCTGCACTCGAGAGGTTTCTCGGACGCGTCTTCGAGGGCGCTTCCGAGCGCATTCGCGTACCGGACATCATCGATCGCGGCGATTACGGCTGGGCTGCATTCGTCACCCAGCGTTATTGCGAGAGCGATGCAGAGCTCAAGGTTTTCTATCGCGGTCTCGGGCATTGGCTGGCCGTATTGCGCCTGCTCGGCGGCACCGATATCCATCTGGAAAATCTCATCGCCGCCGGCCCGACGCCGATCGTCGTCGATGTCGAAAGCCTGTTTGCAGCAATGCCCGACGCGAAACCGTCGGGACTCGGCAATGCGCATGATGTCGCCTCCGCGATGGTGCGCGGTTCGGTGCTGCGCACCGGCATCGTGCCGCTGCGGACGCCGGCGCTCGGCTTCGACGGTGTCGACCTGTCCTCGGCCGGCGCATTGCCGGATCAGCAGCCGAAATTGCAGGCGCCGGTGATCGTCGACGAAGGAACCACCTCGGCACGTCTGCAGATTGTCGGACTCGAGATGACGCCGTCGCTGAATCGCCCCAGCGAACAGTCGAAAGTGGTGCAGTACTGGGATCAGATCGGCGATGGATTTCTCGAGGTCAGCGCGCATCTGCGCCGGCTCGATGCAGACGGCGCATTGGAACCCTGGCTCGATGAGTTCGAAGGCTGTCGGGTCCGTGCCATTCGCCGTTCGACACAGGCCTACGCGGAAATTGCGCGGATGTTGTGGCATCCGGCCTCGCTGCACGACGAGGCCGCAGCGATCGAACGCGCACGCGACCTGTTTGTGCGCAATGCGCTGGTGGTTGCGATCGCGCCGTCGCGCCCGGAAGAGATCATCGGCGAGATCGATGATTTGCGTCATGGCGATGTGCCGGTTTTCGTCGCGCCACTGACTCGCGCGCAGATCACTGCAGCCCTGACCGATTGGCGCGCGATGCGTATCGAGCTGGAGGAAATGACGATACGCGGCGCGCTGGTCGCGACTGAACTCAATCACGGTTTCGACAATCCCGACAAACGCGACGGGCGTCATCACTTCGCACGCCATCCAGACGCGGAGCGTATCGATGAACGTCGTCGCACCCTGGCGGCGGACATGGTCGAACGTCTGCTGCGGCTGGCCGTGCGCGGCAGTGACGGATCGGCGACCTGGATCACCACCGAGATCAGCAGTGAAGGCTGGCTGGTGCAGCCGCTGCAATCCGGGCTCTATTTCGGCCTCGGTGGCGTCGCGGTGGCGCTGGCCGGTTATCTGCACGAGGTTGAATGCGGTCGTGCGATCGCCGTGCCCGAGGTGCCGGATGTGCTCGACGGCGCGCTGCAGGCGCTGCAGTTGCTGGACGCGGCCGAAGCGCCGGCGACGGTCGGCGGCTTCAACGGTTCAGGCGCACAGATCTGGACATGGCTGACCTTGGCCGACCTGTTGCAGCGTCCGGCGCTGATCGCGCATGCGCGTGCCAGCGCCGAGACATTGCGGCAGAAGGGCTTCAGCGCGGATCGCAGTTTCGACATCATCGACGGCAGCAGCGGTGCGATCGTGCCGCTGTTGATGCTCGCCGAGGCGACGGGGGAGTCGCACTGGCTCGCGCTGGCCGCAGAAGCCGGCCGCTATCTGGAGGCGACGGCCATCGTCGACGAGCGCGGCGCGTATTGGCCGCCGGTGTTCACCGAGCAGCCGGTCGGCGGATTCGCCCATGGCGCGCTCGGCGTCGCCTGGTCGCTGACACGACTGACACTGGCCGGCGCCGGCGATGCGGCCGATCGCGTGCGCTGGCTCGCGCTCGCAGATGCTGCGTTTTCGTTCCAGGAGTCGCTATACGACGAGACGCTCGGCAACTGGCTCGACGTGCGGCAATGGAGCCGCGAGGAAACCTTTCACACCTGGTGCAACGGCAGCGTCGGCATCGGCATCGCTGCCGCCGATCTGTACGCGCGTACCGGCGAGGCGCGTCATCTGCGTTCCTTGCGACGTGCGGTCGCCGCTTCGCAGAATCAGTGGGGAATAACCCACACGCTCTGTCACGGCGACTTCTCCTTGCACGAGTTGCTGGCGCGCGCGTCCGCGCTCGATCCTGCCGGCTGCGCCAGCGACCCGGCCGAACCGGCGGTACAAATCATTTCGTCGATCGAGGAGCAGGGCGGCATCGTCGGCGGGCTGGCGCGCGATGCCTTCACACCCGGCCTGATGACCGGACTGGCCGGCGCGATCCACAGCCTCAATCGCCTGCATCGCGACTGCACACTGCCGTCTCCGCTGTTGTTCGAACGCAAACCGCTGGCCGCCTGAAAGGTCTCCTGCGGTTCGTGTTGTGCGTGACGCGCGCTGGTCGTCTGCTCGACACAGCAACAACTCAAGCTTGCTAGGCGAGCGCGGCGAGTGTCCGCTCGACGGCTCGGGCCAGTCGCGAATCGTAATCGTCGCTCGGTACTCGGCCAAGCTCGGTCCAGCGCACCAGCAGATTGGCCAGTTCGTCGTAGGGCGCGACCGCGGCGTGACCGCGCATGCGATTCGACAAGCGTTCGAGCTGCAACTGACGCCGACGTTCGCGCTCGTCCTCCGGCGGCTCCGCACCGGCGAGAAAATCGAGTTCGATCAGCACATCGCGCAAGTCATTCGTGTCTGCTTCGGCGACGGGCGATGAATTGATCGCCGATTCGAAACGGCGCGCCAGTGCCTCTGCGGCGATGTCGGTCGATGGTGCCGCGTCCCAGCGTTCGCGCAAGTGTTCGACGGGCGCGCCGAGCGTTTCGCTACTTCGACAAATCGTGTAGCGCGCCAGCCAGGCTTCGAAACGCACCTGACGCAGCAGACGCTGGCGCCGTGTTTCGGCGTCGCGCAACTGCGCCTGCGCGCTCTGAAAACGTTTCGACAGGGCGTCGTCGCGCACGCGCAACCCGTCCCATGCCGATTCGATGCGTGCGACCGCGCCGCGTTCCACCTTGTCTTCGCTGCCGGCGAGTGTTTCGAGTTCGCTGCACAAGGTTTCGGCCTGGGTGCGTGCGTCCTGGTCACGCGCACTGCGTTCGGAGCGTTCTGCATCGAGCGCGCCGAACACCGCATCGATGGCGGCGCGGAAACTTTTCCATTGCGCCTGATCACGCGCGCGGCGGCCGTTGCCGACGCGTTGCCAGCGCTGCTGCAGATCGCGCGCTGCCGCCACGGCGCCGCGCGGCGGACTCGACAGGGTCAGGGCTTCGGCCTGCGCGATCAGCACGGCTTTCGCGTTCGCGATCTCTTCGTCGCGTCGCGTCACGCGCGCATCGAGCGCGCCGAGACTCGTCTTGAGACGTTCCGCCAGCGCCTTGCGCTCGCGCGGCTCGACGCGGTCGAGACCCCGCAGCGACTCGGCGACGTCGCGACGCAGCGCGATCAGGCCGGGCCAATCCACATCGTCTTCGCCGAGCGCGCCGACGCGTTCGAGCAGGCTTGCGACCTGCTGGGCGTGCGACTGGCGCAGTTCCTGGCGTTTCTTGAAATAGGCCTGGGCCGGCGCCAGCGCGTTGCGGCAGCCGGCGTGGAAGCGGCGCCCGAGTCCGCCGGAGCGGCCGGCGTCGCGACCTTCGGCCGCTTCGAGGCGCGTCCACTCGACTTGCGCATCGCGCACGCGCGAGGCGATCGCATCCGGATGCAGGCCGCTGCCGGCGAGCGCTTCGATCTCCTCGCACAGCTGCACGCGGCGTTGATCATCGGCCCAGTGCTGCCACTGGCTGAGTTTGGCGTAACCGGCTTCGGCCGCGGCCAGGCGCGCAGCGAGCGCGCGCGGCATCGACACGTTGTTGCGCCGACGCAATCCATCGAGCCGTGTTCGTGCCGCATGTGCCTGCGCGGCGGCACCGGCTTCGACGGCGGCCTCGAAGGGTGTCAGCGCGGCTTCGATTTCCTCGAGCAAGGCCCGCTGCTGCTCGCGTTCGAGTTCGCGCTGCGCATTGGCGTTGTCGAGCGACGCGGCGAAACGCGCCTGCGCCAGCAGCGGTGCGGCGAGTTCTTCACCGATCGGTTCCGGCGGTGGGGTCGAGTCGGTCGTGTCGCTATCGACGGCAACGACGGGTCCCGACAATCCATCCGCATCGACGCGCTCGATGGCAACGGATTCGTCTTCCGGCAACGGCGTGTTCGCGCGCGGTGGCGCGCGACTGGCGAGAAGATGTTCCTGCGCAATTCGATAGCGCTGCTGAAGCGAGGCGCCGACGCGCGCTTCGATCTCGCTCCAGCGCGTCGCGATATCGGCTTCGACCGCAGCTGTCTGAGGCTCGCGCAGCAGATGCTCCAGTTGCTCGCACAGCTTGCGCGCGCGCAGTTCCAGCGCGGCGTCGTCGCCGCGATGCAGGCGCAGTGCATCCACGCGTTCGCGTGCAATCCGGCTGACGTGCTTGTCGGTCTTGCGCGCGCGTTCGGCCAGCCGCAGCAGTTGGGCTTCATCGTCGATGCGTTCGGCCGCCGCGATGCGCAGCGCCGGATCGGCATCGGCGAGCGCGCGTTCGAACAGCACGGCGGGGCGTGCGACGCGGTCGAGTGCAGCACGCCGCAGTTCCGGCTCGCGTGCGTTGCGCGCGAGGTGCTCGATCAATTCGTTGTCGTCCTGCGCGCGCAGGAGGCGGATGCGGTCGGCCAGCGCCGGTGCCTTCGCATGCGTGCCGGTGAGCAGTTCGAACCACAGTACGCGCGCCTGCTTGCGCACGCCGGCATCGCCGTCGTCGCGTGCGATGCCCTGCACGATGCCGGGATCGGCCAGGCGACGCATCGCCGTGAGGCGCACACCCGCATCCGCATCCTCGCGCGCGAGGCGGCCGAGGTTGGCGATCAGCTCGTCTTCGTTGTCGTCGGCGACGCCAGCGCGGCGGATCGTGGCGTCCTTCGACAGCCAGCGGGGCTTGCTCAGAAAACCGGGTAGCTTCATGGATGCGAGATGTCGGAGGGTGCGCTCAGAGCAGGGTGCGGATGATATGGAATCCGGCGACGTATTCGCCGATCACGGTGCCGAACGTGACGAACATGAAGTTCAGCAAGGTGCGCGCGATGCGGTTCTTCCACCAGCCGGTCCAGTGCGCGACGTCGTCGCGCAAGGTATCGAAATCGGCGACGCGCGGATGGCGCAGCCACGCCTCGACGCCGGCGCTGAAGGCGGAGGCCGGGATGCCGGGGCGAAACGGTTTCAGCGGCGCCGCGATGAACGCCGCGATCACGCTGAGCGGATGCGCGGCGGCGGCGATTGCGCCGAGCGCGGCGAAGCCGCCGGTGAACAGGGTCCACGCGAGCAGGGCGTCGGTGCCTGCGCGTGCGCCGCGGGTGAAGGCGAATCCGATCGCGCCGGCGATGATCAGGAACACGCCGAGCGCGAACCATTTCGGCCAGCGCGCCGCCGGCGGCAGTTGCGACAGCTTGTCGAGCAGCGGACGCGGAATTTCCTTCTGGCTGACCAGCTCGCGTTCGATCCCGGCCAGGTGGCCGGCGCCGATGACCACGAGCACGCGCTTGACCGCCGCGGTCGAGGCGAGCTCGCGCAGGCGTGCGGTCATGAAACGGTCGCGTTCACCGATCAGGGCGTCGTACAGCGGCGGCGATTCGCGCGCGAATTCGCTGAACATGCTGCCGAGCAGATCGCCCTGCTTGAGTTTTTCGATTTCGTCTTCGGCGACTTCCTCGCGCGTCAGCAGGCTGGCGCCGAGGCCGCCGACGATCGACAGACGGTCGAGGAATCCGACGCTGCGATAGGCGCGCTTCAAGGTGACGCCGATCTCGCGGTCGATCAGCCAGATCGGCAGCTCGCGCGCATCGGCGCCGTCGATCGCGGCCTTCATCTCGGCGCCGGGTTCGATGCCGAACTGATCGGCCAGACGACGTTGAAACGCGGACAAGGCGAGATTGGCCGCGATCAGGCCGACCTTGCCCTGGCGGATCACCTGGAAAAGATCGAGCTTGCGAAAGGCTTCCGGGTCGCGCATCGACTGATAGCGCGGCTCGCACAACTCGACCGCGACTGCATCGAAACTTTCGCGCTCGAGCATCGCACGCACCGCGTCGGCACTGACGCGAGACACATGGGCGGTGCCGAGCAGCACGTATTCGACGTCGCCGCGGCGCACGCGCGCGACCGGTTGCCCGTTGAGCACGTCGGCGACAGGCGGCGTAGCGGGGTTCACTTCGGACACTGCCGGTTCCACGCGAGAGGCGTTCAATCGCGGAAGCGCCGGGTCAGGTCGGCGTAGGCATCGATGCGGCGGTCGCGCAGGAACGGCCAGATCCGACGCACGCTTTCGCTGCGCGCCAGATCGATCTCGGCCAGTAGCAACTCGCGGCGGTCGCTCGACGCCTGCGCAAGGAATTCGCCTTGCGGTCCGGCAACGAAACTCGAACCCCAGAACTGGATGCCGCGTCCGCCATCCGGTGCGGCCTCGAAACCCGTACGGTTGCAGGCGAGCAGCGGAAGGCCGTTCGCCACCGCGTGGCCGCGCTGCACGGTGATCCATGCATCGCGCTGGCGATCCTTCTCGTCCGCGGTATCGTTCGGATCCCATCCGATCGCGGTCGGGTAGAGCAGCAGGTCGGCGCCCAGGGCCATCAGGCGTGCACCTTCCGGGTACCACTGGTCCCAGCACACGAGCAGACCGAGGCGGCCGATCGAGGTGTCGATCGGCTCGAAACCGAGATCGCCGGGGGTGAAATAGAACTTCTCGTAGAACGCCGGGTCGTCCGGGATGTGCATCTTGCGGTACTTGCCGGCGATCGCGCGCGACCGATCGAACACGATCGCGGTATTGTGGTAGAGCCCGGCCGCGCGCCGCTCGAACAGGGATGCCACAACGACGAGCCCGAGTTCCTCCGCCAGCACACCGATGCGTTCGCTGCTCGGACCTGGAATCGGCTCGGCGCGGTCGAATTCCTCGACGCTCTCGTGCTGGCAGAAGTAGGGGCCATTGTGCAGCTCCTGCAGAAGGACCAATTGCGCGCCGGCACCGGCGGCTTCGCGCAACCCCGCTTCGATGGCGCCGAGATTTGCCTCGCGATTGCCGCGGTCGGTCTCCTGCAGCAGGGCGACTTTGAGTGTGTGTGGTGTCATTTCGTCACGAAATCGCGGCGGGCAGTTGCATATTTTAGCGTGGATCGGTAGTTACAGTATCCGTACCCTGACGGCGTATCGTCGGAGATTCAAGCGGTGTCCAGGAAACAGGGATGACTACTCGCGAGACAGCAGCCGGCAGCGCGATGGCTGTCGTGCTGATCGGCGATGACGAGGAACAGTCGATCCGCCGTCTGCTGGCGGATGCGGATGTTGCCACATCGCTGATCTGCTTCGAGGACATCTGGGCGGCGCTGGCGCACCTGCGCGAGGAGGGCGGCGACGTCGTCGTGCTGCATGCAATGCCGGCCTATGCAGACGAACTCGAGGCCGTCGCGCTGCTGCGCGAGCAGTTTTCCGAGCTCGCGATCGTCGCGCTGGTGGAAGAGAACGCCGACGTATTCGACGAGCGCGCGCGCATCGAGACGCGTTACGAGCGCGTGCGTCTGCACGGTCTGCGCGCCGACCTGCTCGCGGTGGAGCTGCGCCATTGCACGGCGCGCGCGAGCCTGGCCCGCGGCATGCGCGAGCGCGAACAGGCGCTGCGCGCGCTGTTCGATCTGAACCCGCATCCGATGTGGGTCTACGATGCCATGTCGCTGAAGTTCCTGGCGGTCAATCAGAACGCGATCCGTTCATACGGCTACAGCGAGGAGGAATTCCTCGCGATGCAGATCACCGACCTGCGCTCCGAGGCGGAAGCGGAGCGGTTGAAGCGGCATATCGCAGAGGGATTGCCGGCGCAGGATGCGAGCAGCATCTGGGCGCATCGCACACGCCGCGGCAACCTCATCGAAGTGGAAGTGATCGCACAGGCCTTGCCGTTGTGGGGTGCCAACGCGCGTCTCGTGCAGGCGCGTGACGTGACCGCCGAGCGGCGCGCGATGCGCGCGGTGGAGGCGAGCGAGCGGCGCTTTCGCAACCTGTTCGAACACAGCACCGGATTCATCTGCATCCACGATCTCGACGGCATCCTGCTCTCGATCAATCCGGCCGCGGCGGCGGCGCTCGGCAGCAATGTGTCGGAGCTGCTCGGTGCGGACATGCGCAATCTCAATGCACCGAGCCAGCGCGGTCACTACGACGAGTATCTCGTGCGTATCGCGCGGCATGGCGAGGATGCCGGCAGTATCGTTGCCGCGAGGCCACGCTGATTCCGGAAACGGCGCTGCAGGACGGCGCCATCGTCGGCATGCACGCGATGCTGCAGGATGTCACTGCGAAGAAGCGCGAGGAGCGGCGCCTGATCCATCTGACCCGCGTCGACGCGCTGACCGGCCTGATGAACCGGGTCGGTTTCCAGGCGCGCCTGGACCATGCGATTGCGCGCGCGCGCGATCAGAAATCACTGCTGGCGGTGTTCTATCTGGATGTCGATCGTTTCAAGCAGGTCAACGATACCTATGGGCACGCGGTCGGCGATGCCTTGATCAAGGCGTTTGCGCGGCGTATCGAAGGCAAGGTGCGTGCGTCCGATGCGGTCGCGCGCATCGGCGGCGACGAGTTCACGATCCTGGTCGAGGCGGCGGGCAATGCGCAGTTCGTGCGGGAGATTGCGCACAAGCTCAACGCCGCGCTCGGACGTCCGTTCGAATTGCAGAACGGAACGCTGACCCTCGCGGTCGCCGCCAGCATCGGCGTCAGTCTGTGGCACGGCGAGGGCGCCGTCACCGCCGACCTGCTGATCGCGCGCGCCGACGCGATGCTCTACGAGGCCAAGCAGGCCGGGCGCGATACGTTTCGGATGACCTTGATCGACGCCGCAGCCTGGCCCGGCGCGGGGCAGTCGAACGCGTGAACGCGGCGCCTCAACGCGCGAGCAGGCCTTGCGGCAACTGCATCGTCAGGCAATGCACACTGCCGTTCTGCCAGATCAGCGGGCGCGCATCGATCGCGACCACTTCGCGACCGGGATGCGCGGCGGCCGCGACCCGCGCAGCAGCCGTGTCGGACGCATCGCCGTAGGCGGGCATCACCACCGCATCGTTGACGATCAGATAGTTCGCATACGACGAGGCGAGACGGCGGCCCTCGTCGACGATCGCGCGCGCCCACGGCAGCGGATGCAGCTTGTAAGGCCGATCATCCAGCGTGCGCAGCCTGGTGATTTCCTCGTGCATGCGCGCGAGTTCGTCGTAATGCGGATCAGCGGGATCGTCGCAGGTCTGGAACACGATCGCGTCGTCGGGCGCGAAGCGCGCCAGCGTGTCGATGTGCGCGTCGGTGTCGTCGCCTTCGAGATAGCCGTGCTCGAGCCAGAGCACGCGCGCAGCGCCGAATGCGCCAAGCAAGCGCTCGCTCATTTCCTCGCGCGACATCTGCGGGTGACGCTGGTGCAGACAGCGCCAGGTGGTCAGCAGGGTACCTTTGCCGTCGGCCTCGATAGCGCCGCCTTCGAGCGCCCAGTCGATGCGGCGATGCTCGGCCTGCACGAAGGCATCGCGTGCGATGAGTCCTTCGATGAGACGATCGTCGCGACCGCCTTCGAACTTGCCACCCCAGCCGGTGAAGCGGAAATCGACCAGGCGGAAATCTGCGTCGGCGGTCAGCGTCAGCGGTCCGGAGTCACGCAGCCAGGTATCGTCGTAGGCGACTTCGACGAAGCGCACGCGTGCGGCAGCAACCCCGGCGTCGCGCAGAAGTTTCGCTGCGCGCGCGTGCACCTCGGCGTCCGCCACACAGATCAGGATCGGCTCGAAACGCGCAATCGCAGCGGCGAGTGCGACATAGGCGGTCTCGATGCGCGCAAGCCGCGGCGACCAGTCGGTGCCTGCATGCGGCCAGGCAACAAGCACCCCGGCCTGCGCTTCCCATTCGGCAGGCAGACGAAATTGCCGGTTCATCGGATCAGGACCCGGGCGTGACGCCGGCGGTATCGAACACGCTGTGGATCACGTGGCTGCGTTCGAAGTACACGGTGTAGCCTTGATAGCGCCAGCGGTGGATCACCGGATGGCGCGCAGTATCGCCGCCGGCGGAAGGCAGCTTTTCCAGCGGAGCGCCGAAACGCCGTTCAACCTGGGCCATGCTCATGCCGCGGGTGGGCGCGCTGGCGCTGGAGCGGTGCGCTTTCCCGGCATGCATGTCGAGATTGTCGGCGTGCGCCTGCGGAAGGCTCAGCATGGCGATGGCCAGGCCCGACACTGTCGCGAGAACGGACTTCATGAACATAGCTCAAACCCCTGTTCCGAAAGGAAGAATCGCCTACGGTTGAATGCTGCCCAGCGCCTTTGTAACAGAACCATGCGAGCGCTTCCATGATGGTCGTTGCAGGATCGCGGAAGCCGACGTGGTTCGCGCGTGAGCCGAAAGCGAAACGATCGCAAAGCAGCGTTCGTGCCCGACGAAAAGCGAAAGGGCCGCAGAGCGGCGTTCGTGCCCGATAAAAGCGAAAGGGCCGCAGAGCGGCCCTTTGCACGAATCCTGCGGTGATCGATCCGCTCAGCGCTGGCGCGCCTTGAAACGCGGGTTGCTCTTGCAGATCACGAACACCTTGCCGCGACGACGTACGACCTTGCAGTCGCGATGGCGCTTCTTTGCGGACTTGAGTGACGACAACACTTTCATGGAACGCCTCGCAACGGTTTCTGGACACGGAAAACGCGGAATTATAAGGGAATTGTGCTCGCGTGCAAATGCTCGTGCACAAAATGACCCAAGGCGACCGCTCCGGCAGCACGGCCACATGAAGAAAGTTACATCGAATGCGGGCGCTTATCGGCGTCCTGTCGCTTGATTCTGCGCCAAATATCCATAGCGTAACGGGATGCCAAGAGTGCTCACGATAGAAGACGATGCGGTCACTGCGCGCGAGATCGTCGCCGAACTGCGCGGTCGCGGCAACGAGGTCGACTGGGTCGACAACGGCCGCGAGGGTCTGCTGCGCGCTGTCGGCGGCGATTACGACGCCATCACGCTCGACCGCATGCTGCCGGAACTGGATGGTCTGGCCCTGGTCACGGCCTTGCGCAAGGCCGGCGTGCAGACGCCGGTATTGATGCTGAGCGCGCTCAGCGACGTCGACGAGCGCGTGCGCGGACTGCGCGCCGGCGGCGACGATTACCTGACCAAACCCTTTGCGCCGGACGAGATGGCGGCTCGGGTCGAAGTGCTGCTGCGACGCCAGCAGCCGGCTGCGCGCGCGACCGCGCTGCAGGTCGGCGATCTGCATCTGGATCTGATCGAGCGCAGTGCGACACGCGGTGACAGCGTGCTCGAGTTGCTGCCGATCGAATTCCGCCTGCTCGAATTCCTCGTGCGCAACTCCGGCCAGGTGCTGACCCGCACGATGATCTTCGAGGCGGTCTGGGGCTACCACTTCGATCCGGGCACGAATGTCATCGACGTGCATATCGGCCGCCTGCGCAAGAAGGTCGACCCGCCCGGCCTCGTGCCGCTGATCAGGACCGTGCGCGGTTCGGGATACCTGCTTGCTGAAGCTGAGTGACCACTGGCGTTCGGCAACCACGCGCCTGATTGCGATCTATGGCGCGTTCTTCTTGCTGTGGAGCGTTTTCCTGATCGGTGCGGTGTACTGGGAAACCAGCCGCTACCTCGAGCAGATCGTCGACGAGATCGTCGTGCAGCGTGTGCAGTATCTGAAATCGATCGACCGCAGCCGCCTGCCGGCTGCAATGGAGGCGACCGGCGCGCTCGACTTGCGCGGCGTGATGTCGCTCGGGCTGTTCGATCAGGCAGGCCACGCTATCGAAGGAAACATCGAGCATCTGCCGACCGACCTTCCGATCGATGGCCTGATCCACGCCTTGCCGAACGGACTGCAACGCAGCGACAAGGAACCGCCGCAACCTGCGCGCGGCATCGCGGTGCATCTTGCCGGCGGCGAGCTGCTCGTACTCGCGCGCGATACGCGGGTAATCGATCAGGTCAGCGTGATCCTGCGTCATGCCCTGCTGTGGGGCCTGACCCTGACCGTGATTCCCGGCATCATCGGCGGCCTGTTTCTGAGCCGCCGTCCGCTGCGCCGGGTGCGCGAGATCGAAGCGGCGATCCAGCCGATCGCACGCGGCGATCTCGGGCGCCGTCTGCCGGTGTCCGGGCGCGGCGACGAAGTCGACATGCTGGCCGCGATCGTCAATCGCATGCTCGGCGAGATCGAGCGCCTGATCGGCGAGGTGAAGGGCGTCTGCGACAATATCGCGCATGATCTGCGCACTCCGCTGACGCGATTGCGCGCGCAGCTGCATCGGCTGCAGCACAAGGGCGATCACTGCGAAGACCGCGCGCCGTTGATCGAGCGCTGCGTCGCCGATGTCGATTCGCTGCTCGACCGTTTTCGTGCGCTGCTGCGAATTTCAGAATTGGAAGATCTGCGCCGGCGCGGCGGTTTCGGCAGCGTCGATCTCGGCGAAACCCTGCGCCAGGTGCACGAGTTGTACACGCCGGTCGCCGAAGACAACGGCATCGTGTTTCGTCTGGAAGGTCCGCCGCAGACGGCGTTGCATGCCGATCCGCATCTGTTGTTCGAAGCCTTCAGCAACCTCGTCGCGAACGCGATCAAATTCACCCCGCACGGCGGCAAGGTCTGCGTGCGCGCGAGTCTGCAACCGCAGGGACCGCGCGTGGAAATCCTCGACAGCGGCCCGGGCATTCCGGACAGCGAACGCGACGCCGTGCTGCAACGCTTCTATCGCAGCGACGGCGTGCGCGAGGCCAGCGAGCAGGGTTACGGGCTCGGCCTCAGTATCGTGTCCGCGATCGTCCGCCTGCACGGATATCGATTGCAGATCGGCGAAAACGAAGGCGGCGGCGCGCGCTTCACCGTGTGTTGCTGGAATGATCCGTTGCCACCGGTTCCCGCAATAATTTGAAAGCCGTCGCGCAGTCGTTGCATTCATTTCGGCGCGTCAGAACGCCGCGGCTGAGCTACCGTCTCGATGCCGCTATTCCGGGCCTTGGTCGCTGCCGCGATGCTGCTGGCAGCAATGGCGACTGAAGCGCGTAAATGCTTATCCGGTAAGCCCGTACACTGTCGCCGATCATGAAGTTTTCTTAATCGCTGCAGCACTTGGCTTGATCCGCGGCGGCGCATACCTTGTTGCGCTGCATCAGCCCCGTCCTGGTATTTCTGCATGATCGGTATCGTCCGCATCGCGCTGCAGCGCCCCTACACGTTCATCGTGCTGGCGTTGCTGATCCTGCTCATCGGTCCGCTCGCTGCGATGCGCACGCCGACCGACATCTTTCCGGAGATCCGCATTCCGATCATCGCGGTCGGCTGGCAGTACACCGGCTTGCCGCCGGACGAGATGGCCGGACGCATCACGACGCTGTACGAGCGCGTGCTGACGACGACGGTCAACGACATCGAGCACATCGAAGCGACCTCGTACACCGGCTTCGGCATCGTCAAGATCTTCTTCCATCCGGGCGTGAACATCGCGACGGCGAATGCGCAGGTGTCGGCGATTTCGCAGACGGTCGTCAAGCAGATGCCGGTCGGAACGACGCCGCCGCTGATCCTCAACTACAACGCCGCGACGGTTCCGATCCTGCAACTGGCGCTGTCCGGAAAAGGGCTTTCGGAACAGAACCTGTCCGATCTCGGCCTCAATATCGTGCGAACGCGCCTGGTGACGGTGGAGGGCGCAGCGATACCGTATCCCTTCGGCGGCAAGACCCGCCAGGTCCAGATCGATCTCGATTCGGCGGCACTGCAGGCACGCGGTCTGACCGGGCAGGACGTCGCCAACGCGCTGGCCGCGCAGAACCTGATCACGCCGGTCGGCACGCAGAAGATCGGCGCGTTCGAATACACGATCCAGCTCAACAACGCGCCTTCGGTGATTTCCGACCTCGGCGACCTGCCGGTGAAAGTGGTCAACGGCGCGACGGTGTACATCCGCGACGTCGCCAACGTGCGCGACGGCAACGCGCCGCAGACCAATATCGTGCACGTCGAAGGCGCGCGCTCGGTGCTGATGTCGGTGCTGAAGAACGGCGCGACCTCCACCCTGGACATCGTCGCGGGCATCAAGGCCAAGCTCGCCGAGATCAAGCCCGGCCTGCCGGAAGCGTTGACGATCAAACCGGTCAACGACCAGTCGATCTTCGTGCGCGCCGCGATCAAGGGCGTCGCCTTCGAAGGCGTCATCGCCGCATTGCTGACCAGCGTGATGGTGCTGCTGTTTCTCGGCAGCTGGCGCTCGACCTTGATTATCGCGACCTCGATACCGCTGTCGGTGCTCGGCGCGATCATCTGTCTCGCTGCGTTCGGTGAGACGCTCAACATCATGACCCTCGGCGGTCTCGCGCTCGCGGTCGGCATCCTGGTCGACGAAGCGACCGTGACGATCGAGAACATCAACTGGCATCTCGAACACGGCAAGGACGTCGAGACCGCGATCATGGACGGCGCCGCGCAGATCGTCGTACCGGCCTTCGTTTCGCTGCTGTGCATCTGCATCGTGTTCGTGCCGATGTTCTTCCTGCAGGGCATCGCGCGTTATCTGTTCGTGCCGATGGCGGAGGCGGTGATCTTCGCGATGGTCTGCTCGTTCCTGCTCTCGCGCACGCTGGTACCGACGATGTCGAAATACCTGTTGCGTGCGCATGCACCGAGCGTCGACGGTCACGGTCATGCGGTCGCTCTGGCGCCGACGCGCAATCCGCTGGTGAACTTCCAGCGCCGCTTCGAACGCGGTTTCGAGAATTTCCGCGAGCGCTACATCGATCTGCTCAAGCTTGCGCTGCTGAATCGGCGCATGTTCGTAAGCGTGTTTCTCGTATTCATCGCGGCATCTTTTCTGCTCGCGCCGTTTCTCGGACGCAACTTCTTCCCCGCCGTCGATGGCGGGCAGATCCTGATGCATGCGCGCGCGCAGGTCGGCACGCGCGTGGAGGAGACGGCGAACCAGTTCGCCCAGGTCGAGAAGGTGATCCGCCAGATCATCGCGCCGCAGGATCTCGATGTGATGGCCGACAACATCGGCACCTACATCAGCACGATCAATACCACGTACAACAATACCGGCCTTGCCGGCGAACAGGACGGCGACATCCAGATCGGGCTGAAGGAAGGCCACAAGCCGACCGCCGACTACGTGAAGAAGATGCGCGAGGAATTGCCGCGGCGCTTCCCCGGCATGACGTTCTCATTCCCGCCGGCCGACATCGTCAGCCAGATCCTCAACTTCGGCTCCCCTGCGCCGATCGACCTGCAGATTCGCGGAAGCAACGTGAACGCGAATTTCGAGTACGCCAACAGCCTGCTGCCGAAGATCCGCGCGATTCCCGGCATCGCCGACGCGCGCATCCAGCAGGCGCGCACGAGTCCGTATTTCAATGTCGATCTCGATCGCACGCGCGCGCAGGAGCTCGGCATCACCACGCGCGACGTGACCAGCAGCCTCGGCGTCAACCTCGCCGGCAGCAGCCAGGTCGCGCCGACGTTCTGGTTGAATCCGCAGAATGGCGTGTCGTATCCGATCGTGATCCAGGTGCCGCAGTACCGCCTCGATTCGCTCAATGCATTGGCGAACTTGCCGATCGGCGGAGCCGGCGGCACCTCGCAGGTGCTCGGCGGCGTCGCCAGTTTCACCCGCACGACCGGCAATGCAATCGTCAGTCAGTACGACATCCAGTCGCTGATCCAGATCAATGCGACGACGCAGGGGCGCGATCTCGGTTCCGTCGCGACGGATGTGCGCCGCGTGATCGCGGAGACGGCGAAGCAAGTGCCGAAGGGTTCGCAGGTGGCGCTGCTCGGCCAGGTCGAAACGATGAAGAACGCGTTCACCGGTTTGTTGTTCGGCCTCGCCGGCGCGATCGTGCTGATCTATCTGCTGATCGTGGTCAACTTCCAGTCGTGGAGCGATCCGTTCGTGATCATCACCGCGCTGCCAGCGGCGATCGCCGGCATCGTCTGGATGCTCTTCATCACCTACACGCCGATCTCGGTGCCGGCCCTGACCGGGGCGATCATGTGCATGGGCGTGGCGACCGCCAACAGCGTGTTGGTGATCAGCTTCGCGCGCGAACGTCTGGACGCGCTCGGCGATGCAACCGCCGCCGCGATCGAGGCCGGCTTCGTGCGTTGCCGTCCGGTCATCATGACGGCGCTGGCGATGATGATCGGCATGGTGCCGATGTCGCTCGGTCTCGGCGAAGGCGGCGAGCAGAATGCGCCGCTCGGCCGCGCCGTCATCGGCGGTCTGATCTTCGCGACCATTTCCACACTCATCTTCGTTCCCGTCGTTTTCAGCATCGTGCACCGCAACTACGGCAAGAAACATCGGCCGCAGCCGGCTGTCGGAGGTCTCCATGTCGCCTGAACTCACTGCCCCGAATGTGTCGCGCACGAAGTTGCGCGCCGCCGGCATCATCGGGATCGTCATCGTTGCCGGCGTGGTTTGCATCGGCCTGATCACGCGCGCCTCCGGCGAGGCGCAGCTGAAAAACTGGACCGACGAGCAGGCAATCCCGACGGTCGCACTGGTCGCGCCGACCGGCGACGGCAAGGGCGGCACGCTCGATCTGCCCGGACGCCTCGAGGCGTATTCGCGCGCGCCGCTGTATGCGCGCGTGAGCGGCTATCTGAAAAGCTGGACGGCCGACATCGGCACGCCGGTCAAGGCGGGCCAGCTGCTGGCGGAAATCGAAACGCCGGATCTCGATCAGCAGTTGCTGCAGGCGAAAGCCGATCTCGCCAGCGCGCAGGCGAATGCGGCGCTGGCTTCGACCACGGCCAAGCGCTGGCAGGCGATGCAGGGCAGCGATTCGGTTTCCAAGCAGGAAGTCGACGAGAAGACCGGCGACTTCAACACCAAGCAGGCGATGGTCAACGCGGCGAAAGCGAACGTGGATCGCGTGCAGGCGCTGAAAGGATTCACGCGCATCGTGGCGCCGTTCGACGGCGTCGTCACCGCGCGTGATACCGACATCGGCGCACTGATCAATGTCGGCGGCGGCGTCGGCCAGGAACTGTTCGTGGTTTCCGACACGCGCAAGTTGCGCGTCTACGTCAATGTTCCGCAGATCTATGTGCCGAGCATTCCCGCCGGCACCAAGGCGACGATCAGCGTGCCGGAACATCCGAGCAAGAAGTACACGGCGACGGTCGAATCATCCGCGCGCTCGGTCAACGTCGCCTCGGGCAGCACCTTGATGCAGCTTGCGGTCGACAACGCGAATGGCGAATTGCTGCCGGGCGGTTTCGCCAACGTGATACTCGATCTTCCACGCAACGCGACCGCGCTCAGCATCCCGGCCAGCGCGCTGATGTTCGACAAGTCGGGCTTGCGCGTCGCCACGGTCGATGCCGACAACAAGATCGTGTTGAAGGACGTCAAGATCAGCCGCGATCTCGGCAAGACGATTGAACTGTCGTCCGGCATCGAGCCGAACGATCGCATCGTCGAGAGCCCGCCGGACGGCGTCGCCAACGGCGATCTCGTGCGCATCGCTGCGGCCAAGCCGACGGCACCTGCGGCAGCGCCGACGCCGGACGGCAAGGGGCAGGGCGCCAATGGCAAGGGCTGATCTGTTGCGTGCGCTGGCCGGCGTCGCCGTCAGCGCGCTCGCCGGCTGTTCCTTCGCGCCGACGCTCAAGGTGCCCGAGGTGCCGGTGGCGCAGAGTTACAAGGAAGAAGCGCCGTGGACGCCGGCCGAGCCGGCCGACCGGATCAAGCGCGATGCGTGGTGGACGCAGTACGGCGACAAGGAACTCGACGACCTGCAGGGCCGCCTGATCGCCGGCAGCGCGGATCTCGCTGCTGCACTCGCGCGCTACCAGCAGGCACAGGCGGTCAGTGATCAATTGCATTCGGGCCTGTTCCCCACGCTCGCCGGCATCGCCAGTTCCGAACGCGATCGCCAGTCGGAGGCGAAGCCTCTGCGCGTACTCGGACCGAATTCGCCGAACAATTACGGCCAATACAATCTCGGCGCCCAGCTCGACTACGAAGTCGACCTGTGGGGTCGCGTACGCAACCAGGTCGCCTCCGGCAACGCGAGTGCTCGGGCTGCGCAGGCCGATCTGGAATCGGCCCGACTCAGCCTTCAGGCGCAGCTCGCCGACAACTACATCGTGCTGCGTGGACTCGATCGGCAGATCGCCCTGCTGCGCGATACCGTCACCGCCTACGAGAAAGCGCTCGACCTGACCCAGGCACGCCACGCCGGCGGCATCGCATCCGGTCTCGACGTCGCGCGTGCTCAGACGCAGATCGAGAGCGCGCGCTCGCAGCTTTCGCAGACGCTGGCGCAACGCGCATTGACCGAACATGCGATTGCTGCGCTGATCGGCGAGTCCGCTTCTTCGTTCGCGCTGGCGCCGCGCACCGACGAACTCAATCTGGTGCGCGCGCCGGTCGGGATGCCGTCGACCCTGCTGCAGCGTCGTCCGGACATCGCCGCCGCGCAGCGCCGTGTGGAAGCGGCGAATGCAAATATCGGCGTCACGCGCGCTGCGTTCTTCCCGGCGATCACGTTGAGTGCCGCGGCCGGTTTCCAGAGCGGCCAGAGCAGCAACTGGCTGAAGGCGCCGAACAGTTACTGGTCGATCGGGCCTTCGCTGCTGCTGACGCTGTTCGATGCGGGCAAGCGCAAGGCCGAGGTCGCACAGGCGCAGGCTGCGCTCGACGAACAGGGCGCAAGCTATCGCGGCGTCGTGCTCACCGCGTTCCAGCAGGTCGAGGACAATCTCGCCTTGCTGCATCACTACGCCGATGCGGATGACGCGGACAAGGCGGCGGTGAAGGCGGCGCAGAGTGCAGTCGATCTTTCGACCAGCCGATATCGCGAGGGCGCGGTGAACTATCTCGATGTCGTCACCGCGCAGACGACGGCGTTGCAGATCCAGAGTGAAAAGCTCGACCTCGACACGCGTCAGCTGCGTGCCAGCGTGGCCTTGATTCGTGCGCTCGGCGGCGGTTGGTCGGCCGATGCTCCGGTTGCCGAGATCGATACCGCTGCGCACGCTCGCCAGGGCGAACTCGCGCGCTGAAGGCCGCTTCTTCGCGCAGATCGTGTTCTTCGCCGGTGCTGAATCTCCGGCGCAAAAAAAAGCTCCGCACGGCCTGTGGGATCGTGCGGAGTCGGCACTACAAAAGCCGGGATGGATGAGACGCTGTTGCCGATGCAGGACGCGAGCGGTTCGTCGCGTCCTGCCTGCTTGCCTCAGTCGAGCGAACGCTGTGTGCGTGTGCCGCTCACTGGATGTCGAATGACTGCAGATCGACCGGCACGGTCACGTTGATCGTGCCGGACATTCCCTGTCCATTCGGGCCGCCGTGAACCGTGCAGTGATAACCGAATGTGCCCGGCGTCGGGAAGGTCGCCACGTAGACCCAGGGGTTGCCGCTGGCAGCGCCGCTGCTGAATGTCGTGCCGTCGTCCGAAACGGCATTGTGGAAACCGAACGAGGGACCGGTGTTGGTGAAGGTGACCGTGTCGCCGGCCGCGATATTCAATGTCGCCGGCGAGAACGTGAGCGTGTTGTTGGGTCCGACCTGCACGTCATGATTGGCGGCCCACGCCGAGGTCGAGCCCAGCAGCAGGGCGGTGGCGATGGCGAGGCTAGTTCTTGCAGTGTTGAAGTTGCGCACGATGACTCTCCTTGAGGATTGAAGGCGGATCGATGACCGGGTTTGCGCCCGATTCGAATGACCGATCGTTCGACCGCGCGCGAACGCGGAGGACAAGCGGATGGGTGACGCGCGCGAACCTTCGAGGTCCTGCTGCGATGAAAAGAAGATGGAGCGGAGCGCGCGCGAATGTGTACGCACTTCGTCGTAGAGGTTCGAGCGACATTGAATCGATGCGCTCATTGCGATTGCAGCCAGCTTGCGATGTCCTGCATCGCATCGTCATCGAGGCTTCGAGCAATGCCGCGCATGATCATGTCGTTGCTCGAATCGACGCGCTTGCCGGCGCGAAAATCCTGCAGTCGCTGCACGAGGTAGTTCGCGTGTTGGCCGCGCAGGGCGGGATAGGCGCGATAACGCGCATCGGCTGAACTCGCAGCGGCACCGTCGGCTTCGACGCCGTGACAACCCTGGCAGGGCGGTATGCCCCGGCTCGGATCACCGGCGCGGAACAACGCAGCGCCACGCGAATCCGCTGCGACGGTCTGCGGCACAGCGGTGCTTGCCGGCAAGCTGGCGAAGTAAGCGGCGAGGTCGCGCAGGTCAGCATCAGCGAGCTTCGCAACCTGCGCCGTCATCGGCGAATCCGCTCGTGCACTGCGCTGGAATTCAACCAGCGACCAGTACAGATAATCGATTTTCTGCGCAGCCAGATTCGGAAACACCGGCACCGGCGCGATGCCGTTCGGCCCATGACAGCCGATGCAGGCGCCGGCCTTGAGCTTTCCAGCGGCGGCGTCGCCGCTCACCGCTTCGATGCGTCGCAGGTCGATGAAGTCGACTGCCGCTGCGGTCAGCGATGCGAGCGCCAGCATGCCGGCGATCATCACTCGGGATGCGACGATCGGCACGGACTTCATAGCTGGATGCTCACGAGCAGCCCGACCAGATTCGTGTTGTAGCTGGTCGGCCCGCCATCGCTGTAGACGCGATGATCGAGCACATAGCCGGCATCGAGTCCGGCGTAGTGCCAGTCGCTGACGCCGCCGCGCTCGTAGTAGTCGAAAATGCGCAGCGACACGCGCTGGGCCAGCGGTATCGTCAGGCCGAGCGTCAACGCGTTGATGCGATAGGCGAGCAGCGGGAACTGATTGCTGCCCAGCGACCCGTCGGAAAAGTAGGCGAGCGCGGCCGGCGTCGCGAAGCGGTAGCGGGTCGTGCCCTGTGCATCCAGGTAGGTGTAGGCGAGGTCGATGCGCACGCGACCCAGCGTATGCGCGAGCGTGATGCCGGCGCTCTGGTTGCGCTGCGTGTCGTCGGTCCACCAGCGGCCATCGTTCGGAAACGTGCTGCCGCCGAGCGTCGGATCAGGCGTTATGCCGAGATCGTTGACGCTTGCCATGCGCAGCTTCGAGCGATCGTAGCCGTAGTAGATGCTCGCGTTGGTCCGCGGCGACGGCTGCCATTCCCACTGCAGGGTCACGCCGAGGGTGTCGTATTTCTGGCGGCCGATCTGTGCGTCGTAGCCGTTCCAGTCACCGCGCAGCGAAGCGCTCAGCGTCATGTCGTCGCGCGCGGCCAGCGTCGCCATCAGGTCGACCTTGTTCTCGTCGCGATCGGCAAGGTCGTACAGGCGCAGCGCATCCACCGTCTGCGCCGGCACGCCGCCTTGCGGTGGCACGAAGCTGGGCAGGCCGATCGAGGTGATGAAGTCGTAGGGATTGGCGTCGTAGCCGTCGCCGCTCTGTTCCAGATGAGTGACGTTCGCGCGCAGGGTCAGCCAGTCGATACTGCGGTTGATCCAGGTCAGCTTGAGGCTGTCGTCATCGGCGCGCTTTCGCTCACGATTGGTCGGTTCGTAGCGATTGAAATCGAAGGTCGCACCGAGCGTGTTGTGCGTGCCGAGCTTCCAGTCGATACCGACGTTCGCATCGATCGTCTGCTGGTCCAGCGGCAGGCTGAGCACGCGCGTGATGGCGGAAGGATCGTTCGGGTCCCACAGGCCGACGCCGCCCTGCGAGGCGCCGTTCGGTCCCGTCACGATGCTGCCTTGCGCGCCGTTCTCGGCGATGTAGCCGTACTGTCCGGTCAGCGGGTTGTAGGCGAGATAGGTGTTGCGATAGTCCTCGCGATTGAACTTGAAGCCGCCGCGCAGGCTGATGTCCGGACTCGGCTGCAGCACGATGCGTGCATCCAGCATCGAGGTGTCGATGCGCATGTCCGCATTCCGGCGTGAAAGCGCCGCCGGCGTATTCCAGTCTGCGCAGTTGTAGAGAAAGGGATTTTGCGGCCCGAGCTGCAGGCTGCCGTTGAGCCCGATACCGAACACGCCCTGGCAATCGATCGGCGCGATCAGACTGTCGTTCTGGCTCATGCGGCCGACCGCGCCGGTCAGCGACAGCTCGCCGTTCATCGGCAGCTTGCGCGTGAAGGTCGCCTGCAGGTTGTGGTAGTCGTTGTCCGGCTCGGTCGACATCTGTCCGGTCATCAGCGGCGCCGACACGGCATTGGTGATGCTCGGCGTCAACCCGAACGGCATCTGGTAGGTGTAGCGGGTGTAGCTGTCGCGATAGAACGAGCCCTGGTAGCCGAAGTCCATGCGCCAGAGCGCGCCGGCGTAGCGCAGTCCGCCGTTGACGTTGACCGTGCTGTCGTCGATCGGCTTGAGGGTTTCGAGCACGCCGCCGTTGTTCGGGTAGGCGAAGTCGAAGAAGAACGGGCCGCCATACGGCCGCGCGCCCTTGCGCTGCTCGTCGGTGACGTTGGCATACGCCGTCCACTGCGGCGTCAGATAGACGTTGTAACCGAGGCCTTGCTTGTCGCGCTTGACCTTGAGCTGACGCTCAGGTGTGGCGTCGGAAACAGCCGCGACTTGTGCCGGCGTGCTGGCGCCGGGCGTGAGCGAACTCGGCAAGGTCAGGTTGTTCGTGCCGACGCCGTTCCAGATCGACTTGGCGTTGTTGCTGAGCACATTCGGCAGGTCGCGGATGAAGGCCTGGATCTTGTAGCTGCCGGCGCGGCCGAACACCGCCTGGTAATACTGATCGTCGTCGCTGAGGCGGCTCGCGCGCACGTTCGCGTAGGTGCCGTCGGCGGGTCGCTGCCAGGTGTAATCGAGCAGGCCGAGAATCAGGCCGCTGTCCCAGTCGACGTAGCGATTCCACAATGCATTCCTGTCGTCACCGGCGGTGGCGAGACCGCCGAGTTGCAGGATGCCGTAGCCTTGCCAGTCGCCGTGTTCGTCGGGCTGTGGCGATTCGCTCGGGCTCAGATATAGGTTGCCGCTCGGGCTGCGATGGGTGCCCGGCTGCAGCCACGAGGTGCCGCGTTCGTCCGGCGTTGCGCTCTGTGTGCCGGCAGTTGGATCGAGCTTGTTGCCGCGCCAGGTGTCGACGCCGACGCCGGTGTCGGCAAATGCGCGCAACGATCCGCACAGCATCGTCGTCGCGGCAAACGCCGGTACCCATTTTTTTTTCGCAGCGCCGCCGACGTCACTGCATTCCGGCGTGCGCAAGGATGACGCGAACGAGAGAGTGACCAGGCGGATCATCGTGCACCTCCCTCGGATCACTCGTGGAATTTCGGTCCCGACGGCGCATTCGAGCCGTGGATGTTGGCGTGGCAGGTGAGGCAGCCGCGGCCCATGATGCGTTCGTCCGGATGCGCGCCGTTGGCGAGCGACTGGGGCGTCTGCAGATCATTCGGATGGCGCTGATTGACGTGGCACTGCTGGCACAGGAATGGGATCGGCGCGACCAGCAGGCTGGCCTGGTTGGAGCCGTGCGGGCTGTGGCAGTTGAGGCAACTCTCGCGCACCGGCGCGTGCTCGAACAGGAACGGCCCGCGTTTCTCGGCGTGGCACTGGTAGCAGGTCTCGTTGACCGAGTTGGTTTTCAGCAGCGGATTGGTCAGTGATCCATGCGGGTTGTGGCAGTCGTCGCAGCTCATCTGGCCTTCCGGCAGCGGCATATGCGAGCGGCGGTTGAACTGCAGGCGGACATCCTTGTGACACTGCGCGCAGGTGTCGTTGATCGAGGCTTTCGCCATCAGGCCTTCGACCGAGAAGTTCGCCATCGGGTTGTGGCAATCGCTGCACGAAAGTCCGTTGCGCTGATGCACCGAGCCGGTCCAGTGATCGCGCGGACCGCCTTGATGACAGGTCAGGCACGTCGCCGTCTGTGTCTCGATCGGCGTGCCGGAATCCTTGGTGTAGCCGATGATCGAACCCTTGGTCAGCGGTGCCTGCGCATGCATCGAACCCGGCCCGTGGCAGGTCTCGCACACCGGAATCGAGGCATCGGCCTTGTTCGCCGCATGCAGGCCGAGCGAATGCAGGGTGTGGGTGAAATGCTCGCTCTCCAGCTGATGGCAGGCAATGCAGGTCTTCTCGCCGACCGCCGTCGCATCGGGCGCGTTCGGGTTGTGCGCGACGCGCGCCTTGGCGAAGCCCGGCGCCGCGAGCAGGGTCGTATTGGTCGCGTGGACGTCGTCGTTGGACAGGTTCGACGAGGGCAGGTCGCGCGCGAGTTCTTCGCGTGTCTGCTGCGCGTGGCCGAACACCGGCGCAACGAGCAACGCTGCGGCGAAGATCAGCAAGAGCGGCGTCGCGCAGAGCCGACGCAGGGCGAATCGCCAAGCCATTGCCCGCTCGTACGCTGCAACCGACGCGCAACTAGCGGCCGGCATGTCCGGATCCCGCTGCGGCTGAATATTGCTTGCAGCCAGCGCCGCTGCGCCCGAGGTCGAGCATGGCCGCGCAGACATCGATCGGCAGACGCGCGGCGTGCTCGCCACGTCCGAGCAGGGCGACCAGTTCCTGATGGTCGAGCCGCGGGCGCAGCTGCAGCAACAGTGCAATCGCTCCGCTCACTTGTGCGGTCGCGAGCGAGCTGCCGCTCGCATAGTCGTAGTGACCGCCGGGTTCGAGCGTCAGGATGTCGCGTCCGGGTGCTGCTAGTGCCGCGCCGTCGCCGCTCGCGTCCTCGCTGCTGGCCACCGCGATCACGCCGGGAACGCTGACCGGAAAGCCGTCCAGACGTCCATTCGCGGGCATCGCGCCGACCACGATGATGCCGTGATCGACGGCGTAGCCGGCCAGCTGTTCGAGCAGCGGATCGCGCGGACCGCCAAGGCTCAGGTTGATGATCTGCGCCTTTGCGCTGATCGCGGCGCCGAGCGCGAGCGCCAGCGTATAGGAATCGCAGCGTGCGGCCTCTGCATCCGCCTGCAATGGCCAGCAGGCGCGATAGGAAAGCAGGTTGGCTTTCGGCGCGATGCCGACGATGCCGACACGGTTGTTCGCGATCGCACCGATGACGCCGGCGACCTCGGTGCCGTGGCGATCACGCGCCGGAAGATCGTTGCCCGCGGCGATGAAGTCGCGCTGTTCGACGACACGCTTCTGCAGATCCGGATGCGCCGCATCGACGCCGGTGTCGATGACCGCGACGCGCACGCCGGCGCCGCTCGACCAACGCTGCGCCTGATCGGCACCGATCGCGGCAAGACCGCGCTGCAGCCCGACATAGGGATCATTGAAGGCCGGCGCGACGGCCGCGTCCGTCGATGTCGTCGCTGGCGCCGATGTGTCGACCTGCGGGTCGCCGAGGGTATCGAAACTTTGCAGGGGTTGCGCGAGACGGACACGCGCATCGCCGCGCAGACGCGTGAGCAGCTCGTCGCGTGTCGCCTGCTCCGGAATCTCGTACAGCATGCAGCGCAGACGCAGCGGACCGATCGTCCACGCGGACACCTCGTGCAGGGCGTAATCGTGCGCGACCTCGCTGGCTGCGGATATCGAACGCGTGCTGCCGCTGTAGCTGGTCAGGCCGCCGTAACCGCGCGGCGTAGATGCTGCTGTCGGGGTGATGTCGGGTTTGTCGGCCAGCGCGACGATGATCATGCGCGCGGCATCGCGGCTCGCTGCCGGAGCCGGCGGCGTGACCGCGCGCACGGCCGGCGCCAGCGCGAGCAGACAGAGCAGCACGACGCCGCGACCGCGATGCCAGATGCGCCCTGCTGCGGTCGTCGACATGATCGTCAGTGAACCGGATCGGTGGCCGCGCCGATCGGCTCGACCAGCAGCACGCCGCGCTGGGCGCGCAACGAGGCGACCGCATCGGCAATCGCGGCGCGGCGAGCGGTTTCGCTGTCGCCCGCGTGCGAGTCGATCGCTAATGCGTAGATCGAGCCGCCCTGGTTGCTTTCCACGATGCGAAGGTTCGCGTCGGCCAGCATCGTCTGCAGCGCGCCGACGGTCAGCGTCGGCGACGGTACGAAGCGGATGCTCGCCGCAGCGGCGTGATCGGCGGCACGACTGAGAGTCTGGTACGGCGCGACCGCGGCGGGCGACGGCGCACGACTCAGCAGCAGGGCGCCGAGCAGCACCAAGGCGACCGATTGCGCGATCACCGCGGCCGTAAGCACGCGCGGGGTGCGCCGCGGCTGTTCGATCCGGCGCGCGCGCTGACGGGGTTCGCGATGCAGCAGCGGACGCTCGGCATCTGCATGCGCGTACGAATCCAGCGTCGCGTCCTCGGCGGCGCTGGCATCGATCCGCGCGAACAGTCGTTGCAGCGGCGCGTGTGCATCGATCTCGCGCGGCACATCCGCCGCCATGCCGGCGTGCAGCCGGCTCTGGAATGCGTATTCGTCGCGGCAGTCGGCGCAACTGCGCAGATGCTCTTCGGCCAGCGCTCGCGCGTCGGCCGACGCGGTGCCGTTGACGAGCCAGGGAATCACGTCCCAGGTCTGGCGGTGCGAAGGCGAGCCCGGATCGCTCATGGGGTTCCTCCTGCGGAGCGCGTACCCGACGGCGTTTCGCCGCCGAGTGCCGGAAGCGTGTTGCGCAAGCGCACGCGCGCATGAAACAGGCGCGCCTTCACCGTGCCGACCGCGACATGCATGATCGCGGCGATTTCCTCGCACGATTGTCCAAAGTAGTAAGCCAGTTCCATCGTCATTCTCTGTTCGCGCGGCAGCAGGTTGAGGCCGCCTTGAACCCAGTCGCGCAATTCGCGCTGATCGCCTTCGCTGATGTCGTCCTGGACATCGCTACCGAGCCCGGAGCCGCCTTCCTCGCTCCGCATTTCCATCGCCTGGGGCTGATCGCGCAGGCTCTTCATCAGGCAGCGATACGAAATTCCGATGATCCAGGTGCCGACCTTGGAATCGCCGCGGAACTCGCTGGCACCGCGCCAGACCGCCCACAGGGTTTCGTTGATGATCTCGTCGACCAGTTCGGCGCGACCGGTGTGGCGCTTCAGGAATCGCGCCAGACGCGGGTGATGGTGCAGATACAGCCGCTCGAACGCGGCGCGGTCGCCGTGCGCCACTGCCTGCAGCCACATCAGATCGCGTGCGTGATCGTCATCGCCGCGGCGTCCACCGCTGCCGATGCCGTTGCGATCATCCCCTGCGTCGTTCAAAGTCCGAGATTCCAGCGTCGGCGCGATCGCCATGTCCGTATGTACCAGAAGCGGGCGGAAAGGTTGTGCCGGGCGGGCAGGGTTTGTCTCGCGCGCCGGCAGCGGTTGCCCGGGCGAAGCCCGATCCGCAGCGGAAACCGTCCACCGAAGATCGACCCCAGCTTCAATGCCGAACCATGACCGGATCACAGCGCAGCGCAGGGGCCCGGGCACGTTCGCCCTGGGGCTGGTCGCCGTCGGCGGCATGCTGGCGGGCGCGGGATTGCGCGCCGAGGACTGGGGCGGCTCGATCGGCTACAGCAGCGACAATCTGTATCACGGCCTCAGCCTGAGTGCCGACAGGCCGGTGTGGCTGGCCGATCTGCACTACGAGATCGGGGCGGACTGGGTGGTCGGTGCGGGCGCGAGCGGGGTGCGCCCGCGTCACGACACGCCGGGATCACAGATCACGCTGTACCTCGATCGCCGCTGGCAATTCGACGAAGACTGGTCGGCCAAGATCGGTGTGGCGCACTACGACTGGCCCGGCAGTTTCTGGCGCGAGGAATTGAGCTACGACGAGATCAATGCGGTGATCGGCTATCGCGGGCGCTGGACGATGAGCATCGCGGCGTCGCCGAACGCGACCGGCACGTACTCGTTCGAGCATTCCAGGACCGGCCTTGCGACCTGGTTCGAGCTTGGGTTCCATCAGCCGATCGCCGGCCGGCTCGGCGCGGATCTCGGCGTCGGCTACGCAGATCGTCGAAACACCGGCGACTACAACTACCGCTATGCCAGCGTCGGCCTGAATTACGGCATCGGCGACGCGCATGTATTCCTGAGCGGCCTGTGGACCAGCAAGGTCGCCGCGGACTACTGGTGGGACGCCCCCGCGCAGACTGCGCAAACGCGCTCGCGCTGGGTGGCGTCGCTCATCTGGGCTTTCTGAGGCATCTCGGCCCCGCGCGCATCCGCCGACTTCAAGCGAGGCGCAGGCTGCGCTCTGATCGCAGCGGTTATTTCTTCGCAGCCTTCTTCGCGTTCTTCTCGGCCTTCTTTTCCTTCATGGACTTTTCCGGCTTCTTCTTGTCGTTCTTCTTCTGGTTGAGACCCTTGCTCATGATGTTCTCCGAGTGAGGCATGCGGCTCATTCTGACGGCGCTGCGGGACGCTCCCGCAGCCGGCGCCGCTGCGCTGCGAATGCTAGCCTTTCTGGCGCGAATCCGGAATATCCGCTGGCCGCGTCGGCGCATCGAAGTCCGCCATCAGCGCGGTCCAGCCGGCATTGCCGAGTCTGCGCAGGGTTTCGATGTTGCGCCGGTAGATCGCATCGGGTTCGCTGATCGCGGCGACCGCAACCTCGACGCTGCTTTCGCGCAGCAGATGCAGGATAGGATAGGGCGAACGATTCGTGCAGTTTTCGACCGCGTCGATGTCGCTGTCGGCGAACTGGTAGCGCGGATGAAAGCTCGCAATCTGCAGCTCGCCATCGAGGTCGAGCTCGCGCAGCAGGGCTTCGGCGCTGTCCAGAAAGTCGTTGTAGTCGAGAAAATCATCGAGCACATGCGGATGGATGAGCAGGCTCGTCTCGATGATCTGTGGATCCGTCTCGCTCAGCAGGCAGGCTTCGCTGCGCAGATCCTCGAGCAGGGCTGCGGTGTCGCGAGCGTGACTCACCTGCAGGCGCACACGCTGCTGCGCAAACGGCGCACGCGCGAACGGACACAGGTTGAGGCCGATCACGGCACGCTCGATCCAGCGTCGCGTCGAGGCGATCGCGACGGCGTCGTCGACGTTCTCGCTTTCGCTCATTGCGGTGCTTCGACGTCGTATCCGTGGCGGCGCAGCGCAGCCAGCCAGCCGTCGTCCTTGATCAGCTCATTCATCGGCACCACGGCGAACGTGCTGGTGTTGCGCGCCAGCGCGGCTTCGGCCGACTTCGCCCATTCCTCGGCGATGCGCGCCTGCGCGGCATCGATGCGCTCGCGCAGGCCCGGCGCGCTCGCGACCGCGCTGATGCACGCCTCGGTCTGGTCGGTGTAGGGAAGATTGCGCAGGCTTTCCAGATCGCCGCTGGCCCAGGCGTTGGCACGTTGCTTCATCGTGGCGAGATCGGTCTCGAGCCGATTCATCGTCGCGCGCAGGCAGGCGATGTCGGCCTCGCGCGGCGCGTTCTTGAATTCGCGAATGGCCTGGCGCGGATCGTCCACTTCGATGCCGACCTTGACCTCGGTCAGCTTGACGTGGTTCTCCTTCGCGATGTCCTTGACCAGGGACATCGCATCGTTCTTGAGGGTGAGGCCGGAGTGATTGATCGCCTTGCTGTAGAGCTCGCGCGCGGCAAAGATCGGGCGCTGCGATTCGATGCCCTTGTCCTCGCCGATGTAGCGTTCCTTCAATACCAGCCAGCGCGCATACAGATCGGCCGGAAGCACGTCTGCGAGCTTCTCGCCGTCCGCATTCTTGCGCACGCCGATCAGCGAAGGCAGCAGGGTCAGGCGATGGAAAAAGCCGATCTCGATGTTCGGCCGCGGTGTCGTCAGCACTTCCTGCGAGGCGGCGATCAGGCTCTGTGCTTCCTGCGAGCGCCAGGTCATGCCGCGCGGCAGCGGCGACCAGGTGCCGAGGATCCACAGCACATGATCATCACGCGACACCTTCCACAAGCCGGGACCGGGTTGGTCGCCTGTCACCAGGACGGTTTCCATCACGGGTGTGTCGGCGCTGGTCGGCGAGGGCGATGACGGCGGCGTCTGCGCGCAGGTCAAACCCGACAGTGCTGCGCAGAGGATGGCGCAGGCGAGGCGCATCGCGAACAATCGAAACATCGCTTTCAATCCGCAAAAAATTCGGCGCAGACTGCACCATCCACGGTGAATAGCGACGGTACCGCCCAATGAAGCGAGAGGTCCTCACGCTTCGACGTCGCTACACCGACAACAACCGATCGCGTTCTAAATCCGCGCAACGCGCACATTGCGCCCCTTGATCTTGCCCGCGCGCAGGCGGCTCAGTGCCTTGTCCGCATCCTCGCGCCGGATCGCGACATAGGCGCGTGTCGCGAACACGTCGATCTTGCCGACCGCATCGGCGGCCAGACCCGCATCGCCGGTCAACGCACCGAGAATATCGCCCGGGCGCATCTTGTCGGTGCGGCCGGCGTCGATGCGCAGCGTCGTCATCGTCGCCTGCAGGCTGGATTTGCCCGCGACGGCTTTCGGCTGCGCCCAGCGCAGCGCCGTGCCGAGACGTTTTTCGAGATCGAGCGCGCGCGGCATTTCGCGCGGCGTGACGAGATTCAGCGCGAGCCCGCCATGCCCGGCGCGGGCGGTGCGGCCGATGCGATGCAGATAGATGTCCGGATCCGGCGGCAACTCGTAGTTGATGACCGCGCCGAGTTCCTTGATGTCGAGCCCGCGCGCGGCGACGTCGCTCGCGACCAGCACACTGCAGCTGCGGTTGGCGAAACGCACCAGCACCTCGTCGCGATCGCGCTGGTCGATGTCGCCGTGCAGGGCGAGCGCGGAAATGCCGGCCTTCGCCAGCGCCTCCACGACATCGCCGGTATCGCGCCGCGTATTGCAGAACACGACGCTCGATTCGGGGCGATATTCCTGCAGCAGCGCGACCAGGGCGGCTGGCTTGCGTGCGAGTTCGACCTCGAAGAACAGCGCTTCAATCGCCGGTTGTTCGGCGGCTGCGGCCACCGTCACCTCGAGCGGATCGCGCAGCACGCTGCGGCCGATCACCCGGATTTCCTCGGGATAGGTCGCCGAGAACAACAGACTCTGACGCTTCGACGGCGTCTTGCCGACGATCTCGCGGATCGGCTCCTCGAAACCCATGTCGAGCATGCGATCGGCTTCGTCGAGCACCAGCGTGCGCACATGCGAAAGACTCAGCGCGTGCTTGCGCAGCATCTCCTGCACGCGCCCGGGTGTGCCGACCACGACATGCGAGTCCTTGCGCAGCGATGCGAGCTGTGGGCCGAGCGCGACGCCGCCGGTAAGGATCAGCACCTTGAGATTGGCGACCGCAGCAGCGAGCCGGCGAATTTCCTTGGCGACCTGATCGGCCAGCTCGCGCGTCGGACACAGCACCAGCGCCTGCACGCGCACCAGCGACGGATCGATCCGCTGCAACAAACCGAGCCCGAAAGCGACGGTCTTGCCGCTGCCGGTCGGCGCTTGCGCGATGAGATCGCGCCCGTCGAGAAGCGCAGGCAGGCTCTGCTCCTGCACCGGTGTCATTTCGGTGTAGGCGAGGGCGTCGAGAGACTGCAGCAGGGCAGGGGCGAGGGGAAGCGTGGAAAAGTTGGGCATGCTGCAATGATCGCATCTCGCGGGATGCGATGCGCGGGATGTTGGCTGTTACGCGCGGCAGTCGCCGGAGACTTCAGGGCCTCGCCTCGGTTATACGCATGCGCTGGAATGCAATTGCGCGCAGACTTTGTTGCCTCTCAAGCCAGCGCAACCTGACGGCGCAATTGCCGGAAGGAAATGAGGCGGCGTGAACTTTCGTCCCACAGCACAAGCCGCACGCAACGCAGGCTTTGCCACAGGGTGAGGCGGCTGACGTCGCGCAGTTCGGGGAAATCGCGCAGCACTTCGGGCAGCCGGTAGTACGGGATCTGGCTGGACAGGTGATGCACGTGGTGCACGCCGATATTCGCGGTGAACCACTTCAGCACGGGCGGCAGATCGTAGTGCGAGCTGCCGTGCAATGCGGCGTGATGCACGTCCCATTCTTCCGGTTTCGCCCAGTAGGTCTGCTCGAACTGGTGTTGCACATAGAAAAGCCAGACGCCGGCCGCGGCGCCGAGCAGCAGCACCGGTACTTCGATCAGCAGGAAGGTCTGCAGCCCGACCAGCCAGATCGCCGCGGCGGCGGCGGCGGTCACTGCGACATTGGTCGACATCGTGCTCCACCACGGCAGCGAACCCTTGCGCGTGAAGCCGAACGGCCAGCGATTCTGCAGCACGAACAGATAGAACGGCCCGATGCCGAACATCACCAGCGGATGCCGATAGATGCGATAGCGCAGGCGCTCCCAGCGCGAGCGCGCGAGGTATTCGGCAACGGTCAGCGTGTCGACGTCGCCGACACCGCGCCGCGCGAGATTGCCGGAGGTCGCATGGTGCAGGGCATGGCAGCGCCGCCAGTGATCGTACGGCGTCAGCGTCAGCACGCTGATCACGCGACCGACCCAATCGTTGGCGTACTTGTTGGAGAAGAACGAGCGATGGCCGCAGTCGTGCTGGATCAGGAACAGACGTACGAGCAGGCCGGCGGTCGGCAGCAACAGCAGCAGATACAGCCAGGTGTGTCCGCTGGACAGCGCGATTACCATCAGCATCCACGCGAGCACGAACGGGATCGCCGTGATCGCAAGTTCAGCGGCGCCGCGCAGCGCGCCTGGTCGCCGATAGCCGGCCAGATGCTGCCCCCAGCCCTTGGCATCGCGTTTTCCGCTGGCTGACTCGTGTGCGCTCGGCATCGACAATTTTTCCTGCTCGCGCGTGCTGCTTCGCGCGCTGTCGCTTCGTCTGGCGACCGGTGATAAACGAAGCCGTGGGAAGCACCCGCGACCGTGGAGCAGCGACGACATCGAATGAAACCCGGCCTGCACGAGAAAGCGGATGCAGACGCAGACAGCATCATCGGCATTCCGTCGCGGCATCGCCTGCGCCGAAGGTAGCACTGCGCGCGACTGCGCGATAGCACTCATTTGGCCGCGCTTTCGTCGGCGGTGTTCGACGGGGTTGGTGCATGCTGTCGCTTCTGCGCAATCGCTGCCGGACGCGGATCGAAACAACGGGCTCGATGGAATGCGTGCCTGCGCGATGCGGCTCATCCCGAACACTTGCGCAGCACGCCGGCTTCGCTCGCAACTTTTGCCTGAAGCCGCTACGTTGCACGCTGGCCGTGATTACGGATTCGCCCATGTTGTTGTCCCTGCCCGTGTGGTTGCGCAGTGCGCTGGCGGCGCTGCTGATTGCCGCGAGCACGCTGCTGCACGTTCTGCCCTTGTTCGCGCTGACCCTGGTCAAGGCTCTGCTGCCGTTGCCGCCGTTGCGGCGCGCGCTCGGTCGGTGGCTGGCGCGGATCGCGGAAAGCTGGATCGGTTTCAACAGCGCCTTGATCGATCGCTTGACGCACACGCGCTTCGTCGTCGACATCGATGCCGATCTGCAGCCGGATGGTCATTACCTGGTGCTGGCCAACCATCAGAGCTGGGTCGATATCCCGGTATTGCAGAAGGTATTCAATCGGCGCATTCCTTTATTGCGATTCTTTCTGAAGAGCCAGCTGTTCTGGATTCCGCTGCTCGGCCTCGCCTGGTGGGCGCTCGATTTTCCTTTCATGAAACGCTATTCGCGCGAAGCGATCGAACGCCGGCCGGAACTCGCAGGGCGCGACGTCGAAGCAACCCGGCGCGCCTGCGCACGCTTTCGCGACATCCCGGTGTCGATCATGAACTTCGTCGAAGGCACGCGTTACACCGACGCCAAGCACGCCGCGCAATCATCGCCTTACCGCTTTCTGCTGCGACCGCGCGCCGGCGGCGTCGCGTTCGTGCTCGATGCGATGGGTGATGCGCTGCGTTCGATCCTCGACATCACGCTGGTGTATCCGAACGGAAGACCGCGCTTCGCCGATCTGTTCGCCGATCGCGTCGGCGAGGTGCGCATCGTCGTTCGCGAACATGCGATTCCGTCCGAATTCGAAGGCGGCGACTACCAGAACGACGCGCAATTCCGCGAACGCTTTCAGGAATGGATGAACGCGTTGTGGTCGCAGAAGGATGCGACGATTGCTCTCCTCGGAGAATCGGACGACCTGCACGCCGCCGCGAGCGATGCGCGCACACAGGACATCAACGGCGACATCGTCGTGCGCGGAAAAAATCCGCCCGCTTCAGGGCCTGCATCCGATTGACATCAACTTGGCCCCCGGCAATCTGCTCGAAATGCGCGATGCGCAGACGAAGGCCTGGACCTAAACACTCGCAGCGTCGAGTGCCGCGCAAACGCTGCCGGCACCCGCTAGAACGCGCGCGGTAACGCTGCGTGCAATTCGTGGCACATGATCGCGAGAAAACCGGCGAGCCCCAGATAAAGCAGGGCATAGGTCGTGCGTGTTTCGGCATCGGCCAGATAGTAGGTCTGTTGCTCAGGCGTCTTGAAGCCACGCAGCGCCTGCATGACCTGGGGCGCGGCAAGAATCGCCATCAGAATGAGCAACGGACTCGGACGCCACAGGAACAGCGCAATCAGCACGGGCACGCCGAGCAGCCACAGTCGCGGCGAAATCACCGCGCTGATACGGCCGCCGTCGAATGGCGATACCGGAATCAGGTTGAACAGGTTGAGAAAGAATCCGGAGTAGGCAAGAGCCAGCAACAGGTCGCTACCGGTGGCGCGCGCCGCCCAGTAGAACCCGAGGGCGCCGAGCGTGCCGATCAGCGGGCCTGCGATGCCGACATAGGCCTCCGTCTCGGCGTCATGCGGCATTTCCTTCAGCTCGATCCAGGCGCCGACGAACGGTATGAAGATTGGTGCACCGACATCCAGACCCCGCTGGCGCGCCGCGATGTAATGACCCATCTCGTGAATCAGCAACAACGCGACGAAACCGATCGCATAGGTCCAGCCGAAAAGCCACGCATAGGCCACGATCGACAGCAGCATGCTGCCGCCGGTCAGTGCGAGCTTGCCGAACTTTGCGCCGCCGAGCAGTAGTAGCAACAGCTTCACGTCGACGCCTTCACGCCTTCCTGGCGCTGAACAACTTGCGCAAGGCAGCGCCGCCGGCGACCACCGCGATGGCAATGATCTTGAAGAATTTCGCGAACAGCACACCCGCCATTGCAAGCAGACCGAGTTTCTTCACGGCGATGCCGCCGATCAGCGCCGCCAGCCCGTACTCGGCGATCTTGTCGGTCGAGGAGTTGAAGTCCGCATAGCGTTTGCCGTCCTTGAACGCGACCGCCGCGAGCAGGCTTTTCGCGATCGGCTTTTCCGCTTCGATGTGCGATTCCGAGGTCACCAGGTCCAGCGAGACGTAACCTTCGCGGCCGAGCAAATAGGTGTTGTAGTTGACGGTGGGATCGGCCCCCGCGGCTGCATCCTTGTCGCGCAATTCGATCGACCAGACCAGGCGCTGCGTTGCCGTGTCATAGGCGGGTTGCTCGATCCAGTGCGTGACTTCCAGCGCGGGAATGCCAAGCTTTGCGCGACGCTCGTTGTCGGCTTCGGTGCCCTGCTTGAGTTGGTCGAGCAATTCGTCGGCTTTCCAATGCCTGGCGTCATCGTCCTTGATGTAGCCGGCCGGTTCGTAGTCGAGCGTCGCCATCCAGTCGCTCTCCTTGTCGAGTGGCACGACCAGTCCGAGGAAGCTTTCGCCGACGCTGTTGCCCATCGCCTCCATCAATGCCGATGCCTGTTGCGGCGCTATGTAGCCGTAGCCCTCCGGCAGGGCCAGGCTGGCCTGACCAAGCAGCTCGATGGTGCGCGGACCGCGCTGCATGGTCTGCTCGGCGGCGCTCCAGGCGCGCTGCGCCGGCGTCTGGGCGGGCGCAGTGGCCGGCGGCGGATCGGCCTGCGCGCGCAGGCTGGAAGTGGGAGCAACGCACAGCACCGCGATCAGCGCGAGGCGCTGCAAGCTTCCGAGATTCATCGATTTCCCCTGTGGATGTCGAACGCGACGCGGCCGGCATCGCCAAGATTAGCGCAAACGCGGCTGATGTCACTGTTACGAATCCTCAGCCGAGAATGTCTACACCGCGTTGCCACAGGCTTGCCCCGAAGCCCACGCCCACTGGAAGTTGTAGCCGCCGAGCCATCCGGTCACGTCGACGACTTCGCCGACGAAATACAGGCCGGGCACGCGCTTGGACTGCATCGTCGCGGAGGACAGTTCGTCGGTGTCGATGCCGCCGAGGGTGACTTCGGCGGTGCGATAGCCTTCGGTGCCGCTCGCGACCAGCGGCCAGTTGCCGAGTTGCGCGGCGATGTCGCGCAGTTCGGCTTCGCGGTACTGGCGCATCGGCTTGCTGGTGAACGCGTATTCGCACAGACGTTGCGCGTAGCGCTTCGGCAGCGCGTCGGCGAGCACGGTCCTGAATTCTGCCGCCGGTCGTTCGGATTGTTGTGCGCGCAACCAGTCGAAGGCGTCGCGGTCGGGCAGCAGATCCAGACGCAATTCGTCGCCCGGATTCCAGTAGGACGATATCTGCAGGATCGCCGGACCGCTGATGCCGCGGTGGGTGATCAGCATCGCGTTGCTGAAGTGCGCGCCGTTGCAGCGCGCCTCGACCGGCAACGCGACGCCGGCGAGATCGGCCATGCGTTCCTGATGTGTGCCGCTCAAGGTCAGCGGGACGAGGCCGGCGCGCGTCGGCAGCACGCGATGACCGAACTGGCGCGCAAGCTCGTAGCCGAATCCGCTCGCGCCCATGCTCGGAATCGACAGGCCTCCGGTGGCGACGACCAGCGCGGGCGCGACGAATGTACCGAGCGTCGTCTGCAGCGTGAAACCGCCGTCGCCGTGTTGCAAGCGCTCGATCGTGCAACTCGTTTCGATGCGCACGCCAGCCGCGGCACATTCGCTCTGCAGCATGCCGACGATCTGCTTCGAGGAGTCGTCGCAGAACAGCTGCCCGAGTTCCTTCTCGTGCCAGGCGATGCGATGGCGGTCGACCAGACCGACGAAATCGGCCGGCGTGTAACGCGCCAGCGCCGACTTGCAGAAATGCATATTGGCAGAAAGGAAATTCTGCGCCGAAGTGCCGAGGTTGGTGAAATTGCAGCGGCCGCCGCCGGACATCAAAATCTTCTTGCCGATGCGATTGGCATGTTCGATCAGCAGCACGCGGCGGCCACGCTGACCGGCCGCGATCGCGCACATGAGTCCAGCCGCGCCGCCGCCGATGATCAGGACATCGAAGGCAGCGCTCGTGCGCGCCGCGGACGCTGCCTCAGCCGGCACCGTCGATGACCTTGAGCGGAATGCGCACGCCGGCCTTGCCGTACCAGCCTGCGCGTTCGTCGCGACAGAAGCTGCCGCCCATGTCGTAGCTGCGGCACACGTCCGGGCGGTTGCGGTAGATCGTGCAGCGCAGGCTGTCGCGGTCGAGCGCGACGCACCAGCCGTCGTCGCCCTTGGCCATCTGCTCGAGCCCGTGTTCGTCCTCGATGGTCAGCCACGACGGCACCGCATCGCCCGGCATCAGCAGCACGGTGAGGCGGCAGCACACTGCCTCGCAGTCCTCGCAGCGCACGCTCGGGTCGATATCGGCGGCGGCGAGATCGAATTCATCGCTCATGCGTGCAAGTATCGCCGACTCGGCCGGGGCGCGTCGTCCCGCGCCGTCGTCCACTGCTCTCGTTCCAGGGTTTCTGCATGCCGCCGCGACTTCCTCTGCTCAACGGCGTTGCCGCCAGCCGCCTGCAATTGCCGCCGGCAGCGTGGACGAACCTGCTCGACGGTCTTTGCGCGCATTTCCCGGCAATCGAACGCGAACAATGGCTGCAGCGTTTCGCGCGTGGTCGCGTGCTCGACGAACGCGGCGAACCGCTCGATGCACAGACGCCGTATCGCGTCGGGCTGTGCGTTTACTACTACCGCGAGGTCGCGGCCGAGCCGCGCATTCCGTTCGTCGAGGAAATATTGCACGCCGACCGCGACCTCGTCGTCGCCGACAAGCCGCATTTCCTGCCGGTGACGCCGACCGGCGAATACGTCGAGGAAACCCTGCTGGCGCGCCTGCTGCGCCGTTTCGACAACGCCGATCTGGTGCCCTTGCATCGGATCGATCGCGCGACCGCGGGCCTCGTGTTGTTCTCGGCGAATCCGGCGACGCGCGCGCGCTACCAGGCACTGTTTCGCGAACAACACATCCTCAAGCGCTATGAAGCGATCGCGCCGGCGTTGCCGGGCGTGAGCTTCCCGCTGCAGCGCGCGACACGGCTGGTGCGCGGCGAGCCGTTCTTCCGCATGTGCGAAGCGGACGGACTCGCGAATTCGCACACGCGAATCGACGTGCTCGATCGCGGCGACCTGCTGTGGCGCTACGCGCTCTACCCGCGCAGCGGACGCAAGCATCAGCTGCGCGTGCACATGGCGGCGCTCGGTGCGCCGATCGTGCACGATCCGTGGTATCCGTCCTTGCGCGCGCAGGAGAGCGCGGACGACTACACGCGACCCTTGCAATTGCTCGCACGCAGCCTGGATTTCATCGATCCGATCGACGGCACGCCGCGGCATTTCGAAAGCCGCCTGCAGTTGGGTGAAGCGCTGCGTTGAACGCGCTCAATGCGCAACAACAGGCTGGCCGCCGACGTACACAGTGCGCGCAAGCCCGCCGCCGATCCAGTAGCACAGCTCGACCAGGCGCTGCGCATTCCAGATCACGAAGTCCGCGCGCTGGCCGACCTTGAGCTGACCGCGGTCATCGAACCCGAGCGCACGCGCGGCATTGACGGTCGCGCCGCACAGCGCTTCCTGCGGCGTCAGACGCAGTTCGATGCAGGCCATGTTCATCGCGAGCCGCAATGAAAGCAGTGGCGAGGTGCCTGGATTGAGATCGCTCGCAACCGCCATCGCGACGCCGTGCTGGCGAAACAGAGCGATCGGCGGTGTCTTGGTTTCACGCAGCGCGTAGAACGCGCCCGGCAGCAGCACGGCGACGGTGCCGGCAGCAGCCATCGCGCGCACGCCATCCTCGTTCGTGTGTTCGAGATGCTCGGCCGAACGCGCGCCGAATTCGGCGGCGAGGGCGGCGCCGCCGAGATCGGACAGCTGATCGGCGTGCAGCTTCACCGCCAGGCCGAGCTCGCGCGCAGCGTCGAACACGCGACGCGTCTGCTGCGGCGAGAACGCGATGCGCTCGCAGAATGCATCGACCATATCGGCGAGGCCGGCACGCGCTGCGGCAGGCAGAATGGCGCTGCAGATCTCGTCGATGTAGGCATCGCTGCGCTCGGCAAACTCCGGCGGTACGGCGTGCGCGGCGAGCAGGGTCGTGCTGACGCCGATGCCGAGCTCGATACCGACACGGCGCGCGACGCGCAGCATCTTGAGTTCGCTGGCCAGATCGAGTCCGTAGCCGGACTTGATCTCGAGCGTCGTCACGCCGTCGTGCAGCAGAGCGCGCGCGCGCGTCAGGGCACTTGCCAGCAGCGTGTCTTCGTCGGCGCCACGCGTCGCACGCACGGTCGACATGATGCCGCCGCCGCTGCGTGCGATGTCCTCGTAGCTGGCGCCTTCCAGGCGCTGTTCGAATTCGGCCGCGCGGTCGCCGCCGAACACCAGGTGCGTGTGGCAGTCGATCAGGCCGGGCGTGACCAGCGCGCCTGTCGCCGATTCGACACGCGCAGCCAGCCGGTCGGGTGCGCCGGCAAGATCGCTCTGCGGACCGGCGAAGGTGATGACGCCGTCCTTCCAGCCGAGCGCCGCGTGCTCGATCAGGCCGTAGCTGAAGCCGTCGGCCAGCGTCGCCAGGCGGCAATCGAGGAGCAGACCGTCCCACTGCGGATTCATGATTTCGACGACTCCGCGTCGTCTGCCGCGCCGGCTTCCGGTGTACGGACGATGTCCTGCTGGTGTTCGAATTCATCGACCAGACGCGCGGCGAAGGCACGGTAGATCGGTGTCGGACAGGGCACGCTCGACAAGCCGCGCGCGAGCAGGCAGACCGCAAGGATCGGGATGATCAGGCTCTGGTTCGCGGTCAATTCCATCGAAATGACCGCGGCAGTCAGCGGAGCCTGCGTCACGCCGGCCAGAAACGCGGCCATGCCGAGCAATACGACGGTGTTGCTGTCGGTGCCGCCGAGCAGGGCAGCGAGCGATTCGCCCATGCCGGCACCGACCGCGAGCGCCGGCGAGAAGATGCCGCCGGGAATCCCGGCCCAGTACGACAAGGTATTTGCCGCGAGTTTGAGCAGGCCGAAGGATGCGCCGGTCGCGTGCGTCGCCTGCACCAGTTCATGCGCCTGCGTGTAGCCGGTTCCGTAGACCGTGCCGCCGCTGAGTATGCCGAGCACAGCGAGCGCGAGGCCGCACATCGCGGCGAAGCGCACCGGGCCGCGCCGGCGCAACTCGCCGAGGCGCGCGAGCGGGCCGCTGTCGGCAGGCAGGATCAGGCGCGCGAACAAGCCGCCGCCGATGCCGCCGCAGACACCGCAGAGCAGCACCGCAAGCCAACCCTGTCCGAGCGGCAGCACCGCATCGACTCTGCCGAAATACGCATAGTTGCCGAGGATTCCGAGCGACACCACGCCGGCGAAGATCACCGCGGTCAGCACGATGCCGCTGAAGCGGTGCTCGTAGGTGCCGGCGAGTTCCTCGATCGCGAACACGACGCCGGCCAGCGGCGTGTTGAATGCCGCGGCGATGCCGGCGCCGCCGCCGGCCAGCACGAAGCGCGAAAGCACCTTGGGGTCGACGAAGCCGAAGCGTCGCCCGAGCGCATGCATCAAGGCAGCGCCGACATGCACGGTCGGACCCTCGCGACCGATCGAGGCGCCACCGAGCAGGGCGAGCAGGGTCAGGATCATCTTGCCGGCGGCGACGCGTATCGACAGCAATCGATCGCGAAAGCTCGCGTCCTCGACCTGCAACGCGGCGATCACTTGCGGAATGCCGCTGCCGCGCGTGGCGCGCAAGGCGCCCTGGGTCAGCCACGCGAGCAAGCCGAAGACCGCCGGCGTCAGCAACAGCGGCAGCCATTGCGACCAGGCCAGGACCTGCCGAAAGCCGGAGAATGCGAGATCGCTCGCTTTCGCGAACGCGATCGCGGCCAGCCCGACCAGAATGCCGCCGCCCCAAAGCGCCGCACGATGGCGCCAGCGTGCCGGCGCGAACAGCTCGTGCGCGCCGAGTGCGTCGAGGTGCGCGCGTGCGCGCTGACGAATCGAATCGGACATGACGCGGGATTATGGCATCGCATCGCGAGGCTGTGCGGCACGACGCGCTGTGTCGGTCTGCGCCGTCGACGCGCGTCGTCCGATATCGCCGGTGATCGAGATGCCAGACGCGATGTCCGGCTGAACCGCGCGCAAAGCAGCGATCGCGCGCGGCCTTGTCGGCAGTGGCAATACGCGCGGCACGCAGCTAGCCTTCGCGCGCCATCAAGGAGCAATCGATGAGTTCTGCAACATTGCGAGCCGAGCACGCCTGGCTGAGCGCCGGCTGGAATGGGCCGACCGAATTCGCGATAGACGGTGCGCAGTTGCGCATCGTCGACACGCAAGATCATGCGCCGAATGCCGAGGCGCTCGGCCGATGGGTCGTGCCGGGACTGCCGAATATCCACTCGCATGCATTCCAGCGCGCGATGGCCGGGCTTGCCGAGAGTCGCAGCATGTCTGCGCTCGCGCGCGAACGCGACGATCAGAAAACGGCGGCGCAAAGTCGCGCGGTCCAGCAGGACAGCTTCTGGACCTGGCGCGAAGTGATGTACGCATTCGCAGGCTGCATCGGTCCCGACGAACTGCGTGCGATAGCGACGCAGCTGTATGTCGAAATGCTCGAAGCCGGCTACACCCAAGTGTGCGAGTTCCACTATCTGCATCATCGTCCCGATGGCAAGCCTTACGACGATCCGGCTGCGATGTCGCTGGCCCTGATCGAAGCCGCGCAGGATGCCGGCATCGGCCTGACCTTGCTGCCGACGTTGTACATGAGCGGCGGTTTCGACGGACGCGCGTTGTCGGAGCGGCAGCGCCGGTTCGGTCACGACGTGGATGCCTATCTTCGTCTGGTCGAACGTCTGCGCGCGTTGCAGTCGCCGATGTTGCGCATCGGCATCGCCCTGCATTCGCTGCGCGCGGTTCCGGTCGAGGCGATGCGCAGCGTGCTGCAGTCGGAGCTCGCGCAGGCCTGCCCGATCCACATCCACATCGCCGAACAGATCGGCGAAGTGCAGGATTGCCTCGCCCTGCGCAACGCGCGTCCGGTCGAGTGGCTGCTCGACAACGCGACGATCGATGCGCGCTGGTGCCTGGTGCATGCGACCCACATGAACGAGAGCGAGACTGCGCGCGTCGCTGCGAGCGGCGCCGTGGCCGGATTGTGTCCGACCACCGAGGCGAATCTCGGCGATGGATTGTTCGCGCTCAAACCATATCTCGATGCGGCCGGCGCGATCGGCATCGGCTCGGACAGCCACATTTCGGTATCGCCGGTTGAGGAATTGCGCTGGCTGGAATACGGCCAGCGACTCGCCTCGCGTCATCGCAATATCGTCGCGACCGCGCGCACGCCGAGCAGCGGCGAGCGCCTGTTCTCGCTCGCACTGGCGGGCGGCGCGCGCGCGGCCGGCGTCACGCTCGGACGCCTCGACGCCGGAAATCAGGAGGCATCGCCGCGCGCGGATCTGCTCGTGCTCGACGAGACCTCGCCGCTGCTGGCCGGTCGCGATGCGACGCATCTGATCGACAGCTGGCTGTTCGCCGGCAATGCGAATCTGGTTCGCGACGTGATGGCCGGCGGGCGCTGGGTCGTGCGCGATTTCCGCCATCGCGATCGCGCGCGCATCGCGGATGCCTATCGCGCGGTGGTCGAACGCCTCGCGCGTGCCGGCTGAGGCACACTCAGGCGCTCGCGCATGAAATCGACGAACACGCGCAGCTTCGGCGCAAGCTGCGCGCGGCTCGGGTAGTACAGATAAAAACCGTCGTAGGGCGGCAGATACGCATCCAGCACGCTGATCAGCCGGCCCTCGGCGATCAGCTCGTGTGCACGTGCTTGCATCGTGTGCACCAGACCGATGCCGTCGAGCGCGGCGCGCAGGGACAGCGCCGCGTCGTTGCTGATCAGGTTGCCGTCCACGCTGATCTCGAACCAGCGTCCGCGCTCGCAGAATTCCCAGCGATAGGTCGCAGCGCCCGCGCCGAAACGAAAGCGCACGCAGTTGTGCGCGCTCAGGTCACGCGGATGCTTCGGCTTCCGGTTGCGCGAGAAATACTCGGGCGAGCCGACCACGAGCGAGCGCTGCGGACCGCCGAGCGGCATGGCGATCATGTTCTGCTGCATCTTCTCGCCGAGACGAATTCCGGCATCGAGCCCGGTCGACACCAGATCGTTGAGCGAACTGTCGACGAGGATGTCGAGGTGGACATCCGGATACGCAGTCAGGAATTCGGAGAGGAAGGGTTCCAGCAGGATCGGCAGGATCACCTGCGGCACCGTGATGCGCAGCGTACCGGCGGGGCGTTCGCGCTGCTGGCGCAGATCGATGACCGCGCTGTCGATGTCGAGCAGTGCAGGCTCCACGCGCGCGAGCAGGGCCGCTCCACTTTCGGTGAGGCCGACATTGCGCGTGGTGCGATTGAGCAGACGCACGCCGAGCCGGGTTTCGAGCGCGCGCATCGTCTGCGACAGCGCCGACGGCGACACCGCGAGCTCGCGCGCTGCACGCGTGAAGCTGCCGAGGTCGGCAATCCGCGCGAACGCGAGCAGGGCCGGCAGCTGGTCCTGCGTGATTGTGAAGGGCAGCTTCATGGTGACTGTCGATCGTGGGGGTTTTTCGATGCTGCCGCAAGGCGCAGCATGTGGGGCTGACTCGCGCTGTCCGTTGTGAGGAAGCGCGCGCAAGGCCGTCAATTCCGTTGGCGGCGTGAAGCGGCTCAGTCGACCCGCTTCGCAGCTTTCGATCACTGCACAAGGAATCAGCCATGAAAACCCGCACGCTCGGCCAGAACCTCGAAGTCTCCGCACTCGGTCTCGGCTGCATGGGCCTTTCGCACGCGTATTCGACCAGCCGTCCCGGCCATGACGACGGCGTTGCGCTGATCCAGCGCGCGCTCGACCTCGGCACGACCCTGCTCGACACGGCCGACATCTACGGTCCCGAAACGAACGAGCGGCTGGTCGCTGCCGCGATCGCCGGCCGACGCGACCGCGTGGTGCTGGCGACGAAGTATGGTTTCACCTACGACAACGGCGGCGTCACCCTCGCCGGCACGGGCCGCATCGATGCGCGCCCCGAGTATGTGCAGCAGGCCTGCGAGGCTTCGCTGCGGCGTCTCGGCGTCGAGCACATCGATCTGTACTACCTGCATCGGGTGGATCCGGATACGCCGATCGAGGACAGCGTCGGCGCGATGTCGCGTCTGGTCGAACAGGGCAAGGTGCGCTGCCTCGGTTTGTCGGAGGCGTCGGCCGCGACGATCCGGCGCGCGCACGCGGTGCATCCGCTCGCGGCGATCCAGAGCGAATACTCGCTGTGGAGCCGCGATCCGGAGGACGCGATCCTGCCGCTGTGCCGCGAGCTCGGCATCGGCTTCGTGCCGTTCAGTCCGCTCGGCCGCGGTTTTCTGACCGGCAAGTTCAAGAGCATGGACGATCTTGCCGAAGACGATTTCCGGCGCACCTCGCCGCGTTTCCAGGGTGAAAATTTCGCCAGGAATCTGGCCCTGGTCGACAAGATCGAAACACTCGCGCGCCAGAAGAGCGTGACCTCGTCGCAGCTCGCGCTCGCCTGGCTGCTGGCGCAGGGCGAGCACATCGTGCCGATTCCGGGCACCACGAACACGGCGCGTCTTGAACAGAACATCGCCGCCGTCGATATCCATCTCAGCGACACCGAACTGGCTGCGATCGAAGCGATCGCGCCGCCCGGCGTCGCCGCCGGCCCGCGTTATCCGGAAGCCGCAATGCGTCAGGTCAATCGTTGAGCGTCGTACCGTCATTCCACTCGCAAGGAAGTCTGCAATGAAGCAACGCAAATTGGGAAACGATCTTGAAGTCGCCGCCATCGGACTCGGCTGCATGGGCCTGTCGGATTTCTATTCGACCAGCCGCGGCAGCGACGCCGAAGGCATCGCGCTGATCCGGCGTGCCGTCGACCTCGGCGTGACTCTGCTCGACACCGCCAACATCTACGGCCCGTTCACCAACGAGGTGCTGGTCGGCAAGGCGCTGCACGGACTGCGCGATCGCGTCGTGCTCGCGACCAAGTTCGGCGTCGTGCGCAAGGAGAACGGAGAACGTGTCGGCATCGATGGACGGCCGCAGTCCGTGCGTGAGAACTGCGATGCATCGCTGCAGCGCCTCGGCGTCGAATATATCGATCTGTACTACCAGCATCGCGTCGATCCGAACGTGCCGATCGAGGACACGGTCGGCGCGATGGCCGATCTGGTGCGCCAAGGCAAGGTGCGTCATCTCGGTCTTTCTGAAGCGTCCGCCGCGACGATCCGGCGTGCGCATGCGGTGCATCTGATCAGCGCGATTCAGAGCGAATACTCGTTGTGGAGCCGCGATCCGGAAGACGAGGTGCTGCCGTTGTGCCGCGAGCTCGGTATCGGATTCGTGCCGTACAGTCCGCTCGGTCGCGGTTTTCTCGCCGGCAAGTTCCGCACGATCGATGATCTGGCTGCGGACGACTGGCGGCGTACCTCACCTCGTTTTCAGGGCGCGAACTTCGGCAAGAATCTCGAGCTGGTGAACAAGATCGAAGACCTCGCCGCCACCAAAGGCTGCACGCCCTCGCAGCTCGCGCTTGCATGGCTGCTCGCCCAGGGCGAGGACATCGTGCCGATTCCGGGCACGACGAGCATCGAACGTCTGCAGCAGAACGTCGATGCGGCTGCGCTGAGTCTGAGCAAGGACGAACTCGCGGCGATCGATGCGATCGTTCCGCACGGTGTCGCAGCGGGCACGCGTTATCCGGAGGCGGGCTTGCGCGAAGTCAATCGCTGAGCGGTGTGTCCGTGCGCGGGGACGTGCGCTGCGCTGGTGTGTCGATCATCGGCGAGCGGGCAGCGTGCCGATGATCCCGCGCATCGAAGGCACTCAACACGGATCCGCTTCCGAGGCCAGTATCAGCGCATCGGGTTCCCGGTGCGTGATGGGTGCCGGCGCCAGCGGCGCGGGAATCATCCGGCCGAGACTCTTGACCAGATGCTTGATCGAATACGGCTTGCGCAGGATTTCGCAGGACGAAAACGCGGGGTCGACCACCTCGTAACCGGACGCGAACAGAAACGGAATGTCGCGGCGGGCGAGCTCCGCCGCGACGGCATAGACGCGCTCGCCGGCGATGTTGATGTCGAGCACCGCGGCGGCGAGTAGTTCCGACCGGGCGATGTCGAGGCCGTCGGCGACACGCGTCGCGACGGCGACGGCGTATCCCATTCGTGTCAGTACCTCGTTCAACAGCATGGCGAGTGCGATCGAGTCCTCCATCACCAGGATGCGCGGCGTCGCCTGACGTTCGTTCAATGCATGCTCTCCACGTCAGCCTCGCGCCCAGGAAGGGTTTTTCGTTCGATGCAGTGCCCGCCCCGTGGCATGCCGGCGCTGTCCCCGGGCGTCGGCAGCGGCATAGTGTCAGTGCAGCATCGGCGCGACAACTGCGAAATCCCCGTCATTCGGCTGCACCTCGATGCCGAGCAGATGCATCAGCAGCGGATACACGTCGACATTGTCGAACTCCGGCACGACCACGGCTTGCCGAAAAGCCGGGCCGTGTGCGACGAATAGCGCGCGCATATCCGGATCGTCATTGTCGTAGCCGTGTTCGCCGGCGGAGAAGTGACCATTGCCGTTTTCGTATTCGTGCGAGGTGATCGTGCCGGCGCGGTCGGCGAGGCAGAGCAGGGAAGGGATGCGTGGATGCGACCCGTAGTGCAGGCGCGCCGGCACCTCGGATTTTTTCCAGCACTGCATATGCGGATGCGGCGCGAGCAGAGCGCCCTCGATCTCGGCGCGTTTGCCGGCATGCGGTTCGATGCCGGCGAGGATGCCGTAGTTGATCACGTCGGCGTCGGCCAGCGGCACCACGTCGTCGAGATAGCTGCGCCGGTCACGCGCGGTCTGCACCATCCCGTGATCGGAGACGATCACCAGGTTCGTGCGAGCGAAGCGCTGGCGTTGCTTCAGACCATCGACCAGCCGCGCGACGGCATGATCCACATCGCGCAAGGCGGCATCGACCTCGGCTGAATCCGGTCCGTTCTCGTGACCGGCATGGTCGACCTGCTCGAAGTACAGGGTGAAGAACGAGACGCGTTGCGCGGCCGGCAGGTCGATCCAGCGCAGCACCTGGTCGACGCGCTGATCCGGCGTCGAGGTCGCATCGAAGGGCAGCCATTCGCTCGGTCGCACGCCGCCGATCGCGACATCGGAGCCGGGCCAGAACATCGTTGCCGCGTGCAGGCCCTGCTTTTCGACGCTGACCCAGACCGGTTCGCCGCCCCACCATGCCGGATCGGCAATCGTCGTCGCGTCCTTGTAGACGAAGCGCTTGCCGCTCGCAGGATCGACCATGCGGTTGTTGACGATGCCGTGGTGATCCGGATAAAGGCCAGTCACCAGCGTGTAGTGATTAGGGAACGTCAGCGTCGGGAAGGCCGGCTTCAGTGCCTGCGCGCGCACGCCATCGGAGGCGAGCGCACTCAAGGTCGGGGTGAGGTGACGATCGATGTAGTCGGCGCGAAAGCCGTCGATCGAAATCAGGATGACCGGATCGGGTGAGGCAGAAGGCTTGCGCGCAGGCGGCGTCGATGTGCAGGCGGCGAGACAGCACAGGCAGAGCAGGATCGACAGAATACGCGCTGGCATCGCCGGCAATCCGAGGACAAATGCCTATCCTCGCCGAAAGCGGTGACAGTTCGCTGCGCCCGCTGGAATCTTTACATGCCGATTACGCGCGTCGCGCCGGCGTCGTTCCGATGTGGCCGTCGATCTGTGCAATGGTCGACTGCGCCACGTAGCGACCGCCGCGTACCGCATCGAAATTGCGATAGCCTTCCAGCAGTCCGCCGTAGACGTGCAGCGTGACCGCAGGCCGCTGCGCCGAGAGATTCGCGCAGCGATGCGCATGCCCGCCGGTGCCGAGAAACGCGCAGGACTGGCCTTCTTCGAGCAAGGTGGTGCCGACGAAACGGGGCTGGGCATCGCCGCGATCGGCGCTGACCAGTTCGTAATCCTCGACCCCGAGTGCGCCCTGCAACACCATCTCGATGCCCCAGAGTCCCGCGTGATCGTGGATCGGCGTGGAATAGCCGCCCGGCCACACCATCAGCAGGCCGGTGTAGCGGCCATCGCGTTCGCGTTCGTACTGCCAGCGCGTGAATTCGCGCGGATGCTGGTCGCACAGTGCACGCAGCGTGCGGCGATCCTTCGGCGAGTACCACACCGCATCACGCAAGCCGCGATGCAGACGATCGAGCTCGAACTCGCCCGAGCCCAGTTGTGACGCCATATAGGCGCGGACGCTGCGGGTGACGTCGAGATCGATTGGCAACATGTGATGCACCCCGGCGGACCCTGCTGACGACGGACTGCACCATATCGCTCGTTAAGCTGGTGCTAAGGATTTCGGGCGCGTCGCGCGCCTGTGTGCGACGGTCTGTGATCGAACCTGAGGTCCTCTCATCAACCGCTTGATAAGCCTGTCGATGCGCGCGCCACGCGGCCAACAATGTTTTTTCATGAACTCATGCGACGACCGGGTTGGGGCGATGGGCATCGCGCTTCGCGCGACCGATTTGTATGTGCAGGCATTGGAGGGCATCCGTTCGGATACGCCAAATCGCAAATGTACAGTGATGTAAAAGTTTGTTTCTGCCGCCGCCGCGTTTACACAAATTCAACCCCGCCCCCTCGACCATGATCGGGCAGGCGTCACGTGGGTGATTCGTAGATGACGGCAGAGGAACAGGAGCGGCGCGCCAACGAGCGGCGCCGGCAGGAAGCGGCTCGCATCATTCTGGAAAACCATACGAAGAAGCGTTCCAGGGACACCGACGCGCTGTTGCTGTTTCAGGACTTGCGTCGTCAGCTGATCGCGCAGCGCGGATCTGCGCGCAAACCTCAGGGCGCCTGACGCCGGCGATGCTTCGGCGCGTCGCAACTGCGAAAGCACTGGAGTGCGGTCGTTGCGCCAGCAGAGGCTGCTGTCGCCACCGATGTTCATTGCGGAGTCGTCCGCGCTCTGCCGGCATCGACCTCGCACGCACGACACGCGGAAGACACGATCGCAATCCGGCAAACCATCGGCCTTTGACCGCGAGCAAGCCTTGCGAGTAGGCTGCGCGCTTCCGCGATGCGCATCATCTTCGAACTCGATCCCGACGACATCGAGCGCTTCCAGGCGGCGATTGCGCGCGCGCGCAGCACACCGCCATGCGCCGACGAAATCGAAGTGATCGACGCCGCCAAGTACGCGCTCGACCATCTCGCCACCGGCACCGCGCCGAGTTTCGTGCGCAAGCGGCTGGTCGAGGTGCAACGGCTGATCGCGATGCTCGAAGACGAAGCCTGGGCGCTGCCCGACCCCGAACGAGCCGACGTGGTCGAGACGCTGGCCTATTTCAGCGATCCGGAAGATCTGATTCCGGACGACATCGAAGTCATCGGCCTGCTCGACGATGCGATCATGCTGGAGTTGTTGCTGCGGCGCCTGACCCGCGTGCGCAAGGCATATGCGGAGTTCTGCGCGTTCCGTGCCGAGCTCGCGCAGACGGCAGGTGACGAAGGGCGGCGCCGTCACGCGCGCGAACTGGCCGAACGACGCCTCTTCCTGCAGGCGCGGATGCGCCGCCGCCGCACGCGACCGCCGCGCGCCGCCGTGCTGCCGGCGGTGGTCGAGGGCTAGTCGACCACGCACTCACCCGCACGTCGGGCGACGATCACGAAACTGCTGAATGGCGTGCTGCCCCATAGCGGCTGCACGTCGACGACGAATCCGTTTTCGCGCAAGGGGGTTTCGATGTCCTCGCGCCGCGGAAAGTGCACGGCACGACTGCGCATCCAGCGCGACGCGTGCAGGAAGAATTCCTCGATCACGGTGATGCGGAATCGCCAGCCCGAAACGCGCAGCGCGTTGCGGATGATCAGGGCGGCGCCGGGCGCCACGCGCGCGGCGGCTTCGTGCAGCAGGCGCTGCTGCGCGTCGGCCGGCAGATAGTGCAGCACATCGAGCAGCGCCACGTGGCCGCAGAATGCGGGCAGGCCCCGCGCGTCGCCTTCGTCGAAGGCGAGGCGCGCGTGGCAGGCGCGCTCGGCTTCGCGCGCTGCCGAGATCTTGGCGGCATCGAAGTCGAGCCCGCGATAGTCGCTGCGGAAGCCGCGTTCGCGCAGATAGAAACCGAGCAGGCCGAGGCCGCAACCGACATCGAGCAGCGGCTGCGTCGCATCGGCCAGCACGGTCGCGACCGCCGCGTAGGCCGGATCGAAGCGCAGCTTGTTGCGCGCATAGTCGCGGTGCCATGGACGCCTAAAGCGCGCAGCGATGCGCGTCGCGAGTGCGCGATGTTCACGCGGTTCGATCATGCTCGTGCGGTCCCCGTTGCGTGCTCGCGCAGGGACGAAGGATAGCCGGCGGCCGGATCATTCGCGCAGAGCGCTGCCGTGGTCGCCGCTTTCGGTTCGGCTGTCGATCGAGGTTTCGGCCTGGCGAGGCTGTGCTAGCCTCGCGGCTCGTGTCCGGAACCGATGGCGGACGGCGCTCCGCGAAGGATCGACTGATGCAGTTTCTAGCCACGCTGCGGGAACTCGATACGGCGCAGCGCAAGGTCGTGTTCGCCAGTTTCATGGGCTGGACATTGGATGCGTTCGACTATTTCCTGCTGGTCTTCGTCATTCCGGAGATCGCGCAGGATTTCCATGTCGGGCACACCGAGGTCGCGTTCTCGCTGACCCTGACCCTCGCCATGCGCCCGGTCGGTGCCTGGCTGTTCGGCTGGCTCGCCGAACGCTACGGGCGCCGCCCGGTGCTGATGGTCGACATCATCCTGTTCGCGGTGCTCGAAGCCGCATCGGCGCTCGCGCCGTCGTTGACCGTCCTGCTGATCGTGCGCGCGCTGTTCGGCATCGCGATGGGCGGCGAGTGGGGCATCGGCGCTTCGCTGGCGATGGAGTCGATACCGGCCAAGGCGCGCGGCGCGGTGTCCGGCTTGCTGCAGGAAGGCTATGCGTTCGGGTATCTGATCGGCGGCCTGTGCTATCTGCTGTTGTTCGACCACATCGGCTGGCGCGGCATGTTCGCGATCGGCGTGCTGCCCGCGCTGCTGGTGTTGTACATCCGCCGTCACGCGCCGGAATCGCCGGTATGGACCGCGGCGCGCGCCGACACCACGCAGGCGCAGCCGGGCTTTTTCGCGACCATGCGCGGGCGCTGGGGGCTGTTCGCGTATCTGGTCGTGTTGATGATGTGCTTCAACATGTTCAGCCACGGCTCGCAGGACATCTATCCGACGTTCCTGAAAGTGCAGCATCACTTCGACACGCAGACGGTGGCATGGCTGACGATCAGCCTGAATCTCGGAGCGATCGTCGGCGGCCTGTTCTTCGGCGCATGGTCGGAGAACGTCGGACGCCGCCGCGCGATCATCACCGCCGCGCTGCTGGCGCTGCCGATGGTTCCGTTGTGGGCGTATGGCGGATCGGTGGTCCTGCTCGGCATTGGCGTGTTCCTGCTGCAGGTGATGGTGCAGGGCGCCTGGGGCGTGGTGCCGGTGCATCTGAACGAGCTCGCGCCGGATGCGGTGCGCGCGACCCTGCCGGGCTTCGCCTATCAGGGCGGCAACCTGCTCGCATCGTTCACCGCGCCGCTGCTGACCTGGCTCGCCACGCAGCGCGGCGGCGACTATGCGTTCGCGATGTCGATCTTCATCGCGGCGGTCGCGCTGTTGCTCGCCCTCGTCATCGCGTTCGGTCCGGAAGCGCGCGGCACCCGCTTCGGCCGCCAGGACGGCAATGTTTCCGCATGACGGAACCTGCATAAGCTGCTAGGCTCGCGCGCTTTTCCTGGCGGAGTCAGTGGGTGAAAGTCGAAGCGAACAAGGTGGTCTCGTTCCACTACAGCGTCAGTGACGGCGGTGAAACGCCGGTCGATTCCTCGCGTGAACGCGGTGAGCCGCTGTCCGTCCTGATCGGCGCGCAGAACATCATTCCAGGTCTCGAGGACGCGCTGATCGGGCGCGACGTCGGCGATCATTTCGAGGTCGATGTCGCGCCGGATCGCGCCTACGGCGAGCGCCGCGCGGATTTCATGCAGCGCGTGCCGAAGAAGTATTTCCAGAACGCCGACAGCCTGCAGCCGGGCATGAGCACGGTATTGCAGACCAAGGAAGGCGGTCCGCGCATGGTCGTGGTGCTCAAGATCGGATCGAGCGTGATCGATGTCGATCTGAATCACCCGCTCGCGGGCAAGACGCTGAAGTTCGATGTCGAGATCACCGACATCCGCGATGCCTCGGAAGAAGAGCTCGCGCATCGCCACGTGCACGGCTCGGGCGGACACGAGCACTGAGCGATGCGGGCGCCGGTGACGGCACGCAGGCTCGACTCGCAGCATTCAAAAATTCGGCCGATGCATCGTGGTTGCCGGGGGAGGTCGGCTACCGCATTGCGATGGGGAGAGAGGCATCGAAAACGATGCATCGGCCAGTCACGTCGTGCCTGTGGTCGTTGCGCGCCAGGGAGTGGGCAAGGCGGAACGATGCGGACGTTGGTGCCGGTCAGGATTCCGGATCCGGACATCGGCGGGGCTTGCGGGTAGTTCCTTCCTTCGTGTGAGTCGTTGGTTTCGACGGCCGCTACCTTGCCGCACGGAAGTGCACGCAGCGTGCAGGGAGTGTGGAAAAAGCAAGGAAGCAACGTTATCGCAGCGTTGGCTACCTGGCTGATTGCATCCGGCGATGTCTCGCGCGCGCCGACGCGCTACGCTTGGCCTTCACCCCGGGGGAATCGAGATGCGAACGGTATTCAGATGGCTGCTGCGCCTGATCGTGCTGGTCGTCGTGCTGGCGGGCGCGTTGTTCGTGCATGTGTGGTACTTCAAGCCGTATTCGATCGACTGGTACTACGGCCGCGTGTTCGGCCAGTTCGCGCTGCAGAGTCCGGAGATGCTCAGCAGCATGCGCATCCTGCCGGCGTGGGCGGATTTCTACAGCAGCAAGCTCGACGACGCCTCGCCCTCGCACGAGGCCGCAATGGCCGAGCAGGTCAGGAACGATGTCGACGTGCTGCATCGCTACGACCGCAACGCGCTCGATGCCGAGGGCCGGCTTTCCTACGACACGCTCGACTATTTCCTCTCGATGCAGGTCGAGGGCGATCGTTTTCGCGATCATGATTTTCCGGTCAACCAGCTGTCCGGCATCCAGTCGAGCCTGCCGAGCTTCATGGCCGATACGCACCAGGTCAACGATCGCCATGATGCGGATACCTACATCGAGCGCCTCGACCTGTTCCCGACCAAGTTCGCGCAGGTGCTCGAAGGCCTGAAGCTGCGCGAGGCGAAGGGCGTGATTCCGCCGCGCTTCACCGTCGAAGGCGTGCTCAAGCAGATGGATGGCTTCATCGGCGTGCCGGCGAAGCAGAACATGCTGTACACGACTTTCAAGGAAAAGCTCGACAAGATCGCTGCGGAGAAACTCGCGCCGGCCGATCGCGACGCGCTGCTCGCGCGTGTCGCCGCGTCGATCGATGCCAGCGTCTATCCGGCCTATCGCACGCTGATCGACTACTTCACCACGCTGCAGCCGAAGGCGCAGCGCAACGAAGGTGCCTGGAGTCTGCCCGACGGCGATGCCTACTACGCGTGGTGCGTGCGCATGCATACCACGACCGAGATGACGCCCGAGCAGGTCCACACGCTCGGCCTTGCCGAGGTTGCGCGCATCAGCACCGAAATGGATGCGATCCTGCGCGACAAGGGTCTGACCGAAGGCGGCATCGGCGCGCGCGTGCAGCAGCTCGCACATGAGCCCGATTCGACCTACCCGAACACGCCGGAAGGCAAGGCCGCGATGCTGCAGCGCTATCAGGCGATCCTCGACGAAGTGAATGCCGGTCTCGGCGATGCGTTCCATGTGCGCCCGAAACTCGGCGTGCAGGTGAAGGCGGTGCCGGCGTTCTCCGAAAAGACCGCGCCCGGCGCGTACTACGATCCGGGTTCGTTCGACGGCACGCGTCCGGGCACGTTCTTCGCGAACATGCGCGATCCCGCCGAGACGCCGAAATTCGCGATGCGCACGCTCGCTTATCACGAAGGCATTCCCGGCCATCATTTCCAGATCTCGATCGCGCAGGAACTGAAAGACGTGCCGTTCTTTCGCCGTGTGCTGCCGTTCACCGCGTACGTCGAGGGCTGGGCGCTGTACTCGGAACGGCTCGCATGGGAACTCGGTTTCGAGAAGGATCCGCTCGACAACCTCGGCCGCCTGCGCGACGAGATGATGCGCGCGGTGCGCCTCGTCGTCGATTCCGGCATCCACTACAAGCACTGGACGCGCGAGCAGGCGATCACCTACATGATGGACAACACCGGCATGGCCGAGACCGACGTCACCGCCGAGATCGAGCGCTATTTCGTCGACCCGGGCCAGGCGCTCGCCTACAAGGCCGGCATGTTGAAGATCCTCGAACTGCGCGAGAAGGCGAAGCAGGCGCTGGGTCCGAAGTTCGTGCTGAGCGAATTCCACGACCAGATGCTGACCCACGGCGCGCTGCCGCTGGCCCTGCTCGAACGCGTGATTGATGACTGGATAAAGCAGAAGCAGGGCAGCTGACTTCCGTAGCCCTGTCATCGACCTCGGTACCGGATCGCGCACCGCGCGAACCGGCCGTGGTATCGCGGCAGGCAGCGCCGCCGCGACGCGATGCCGCGCCCGCCGGCACTGCACGCGCAACCGCGATATCGCGCGATTGCTACCATAGGCGTTTCAATAGTGCCGAGGATGCCGCCATGTCGCTGCAGGACACGATCGCCTTGATCGAAAACTACTACGCCGCCTTCAATCGCGGCGACTGGGAAGCGATGCTCGCCTGTCTCGGCGAAGACGTCGTGCACGACCTCAACCAGGGCTCGCGCGAGAAGGGTCGCAATGCGTTCCGCGCGTTTCTCGGACGCATGGATCACAGCTACTCCGAGCAGCTGCGCGACATCGTGGTGAGTGCGACGCCGGACGGCACGCGGGCTGCCGCCGAATACGTCGTGCATGGCGTCTACAAGGTCAGCGACGAAGGCCTGCCTCCGGCGAGCGGACAGAAATACGTCCTCCCCGGCGGCGCGTTCTTCGACATCAAGGGCGGCCGCATCCTGCGCGTGACGAACTACTACAACCTGCAGGACTGGATCGCCCAGGTCGGCGGCTGATCATTCGCTCATTCGAAGCGAACTCCGCCGGCAGCATCGGCGTGAACGCAATGCCGCCTGTCGAATCTGCAGGTCGCATCGCCGTCATCGGCGGTGGTCCGGCCGGACTGATGGCGGCCGAAGCCGCGCGCGCAGCGGGCGCCGAGGTCGATGTCTACGACAGGATGGGATCGGTCGGGCGCAAGTTTCTCGTCGCCGGCAAGGGCGGCCTCAACCTCACGCATTCCGATCCGTTTGAAACCTTCGCCAGCCGCTACGGAGCGCGCCGCGCCGAGGTGATGCGCTGGCTCGAAGCGTTCGACGCCGATGCGCTGCGCGCGTGGGCGCTCGAACTCGGCATCGATACCTTCGTCGGTACATCGGGGCGGGTTTTTCCGCGCGATCTGAAAGCCGCGCCCTTGCTGCGCGCATGGTTGCGGCGATTGCGCGCGAGCGGTGTGCGCTTCCACATGCAGCATCGCTGGCTCGGCTGGGAGCGCGACGGCAGCAGCCTGCTTTTTTCGCACGACGATGACGACGTACGCGTGCCGGCCGACGCGGTCGTGCTCGCCCTCGGCGGCGCGAGCTGGCCGGTGCTCGGCTCGGATGGCAGCTGGCTGGTGCCGCTCGAGCAGCGCGGCGTCGGTGTCGCTGCGCTGGAACCGTCCAACTGCGGCTTCGAGGTGGAATGGACGGCGCACTTCGCGACGCGATTTGCAGGCCATCCGGTCAAGCCGGTCGTGATCGAATGGCGCGACCGCCACGGCCAGACGCAGCGCCGCCAGGGCGAATTCGTCGTCACTGCCGATGGCGTCGAAGGCAGCCTGATCTACGCGCTCAGCGCCGATTTGCGCGATGCAATTTCGGCGCACGGCGCGACCGAAATCCATCTCGATCTGCTACCCGGCCGCGACGCTGCGCGCCTCACGCGTGATCTGGCGCAGCCGCGCAACGGCCGCTCGATCAGCGAACATCTGCGCCGCCGCGCGGGCATCGACGGCGTCAAGGCCGGCCTGTTGCATGAGGTGTTGCCGAAGCCCGCGCTGCAGGACATCGAACGCGTGGTAGCGAGCCTGAAGGCCTTGCCGCTGCGACTGCTGCGCCCGCGTCCGCTGGCCGAAGCGATCAGCACGGCCGGTGGCGTGCGCTTCGATGCAGTCGATGAGTCGCTGATGCTGCAGGCCGTGCCCGGCGTGTTCGTCGCCGGCGAGATGATCGACTGGGAAGCGCCGACCGGCGGCTATCTGTTGACGGCATGCTTCGCCAGCGGACGCATCGCCGGCGCTGGTGCAGCGGCGTGGCTGCACCAGCGCGCGCGACCGACCACGTAGCGGGCGCGGCGCCTTCGCGTTTCAGCGCATCAATCCGCGCGACCGTCTAATGGTCGCGTCGGCGGCGGCGTCGCCCATAAATCCTTCGCCAGGCGGACGCCGTCCTCGTGTTCCGCATACAGCCCGCGTACGCGTTTGACTTCGCTGTAGCCGAGGCGGCGATAGAACGCGCGCGCTTCGTCGTTGCGCGCGCGCGCTTCCAGATAAATGAAACCGATGCCGGCGGTGAGCGCGCAGGCCTCCAGCCACGCCATCAGCGCGGTACCGATGCCGTTGCGCCGGCATGCCGGATTGATCGCGAGCAGCAGCAGGTGTGCCTCGTCGTCCTTGTATTGCATCAGGGCGAAGCCGACCAGCTTGCCCTGGATGCGCGCGACCGCGACGTTGGTGACCGGATCGCGGATTGCTTTGAGGATGCGCGGCGGCGTCCAGCGCCAGCCGAGGCCGTGCTCGATCAGGTCGCGCGACATCAGCGCGATATGCGCGGCGTCGTCGGCGACGGCCAGACCGATGTCGTGGTGCGAGATCATCCCGGCGCCATCATGACGCGACTGCCGGCCAGCGCAAGCACCGCTGCGTGTGCGCGCTCAGAACGCCGGCGGCGCGTCGCTCTTGGCGAGGCCGGAATGGCGCACATCCTTGCCGCGCACCAGGTACAGCACGAACTCGCACAGGTTCTTGCAACGGTCGCCGATGCGTTCGAGCGAACGCGCGCACCAGAGGCGGTCGAGCTCGGTCGGAATCTGCGCGGGATCGTGCTGCATGCGCGCGACCAGCACGGCGAACAGGCTGCGATAGGTTTCGTCGAGATGGCGGTCGCGCCGCATCACTTCGAGCGCGAGATGTTCGTCCAGGCGCGCGAACGCATCCAGTGCGCCGCGCAGCATGCCGCGCGCGTGGCCGCCGAGTTCGGCGAGCGAGGCGGTGACGTCCGCGCCGCCTTCCTCGCCGACGAGCTTCTCGCCCATTTTCGCGATGCGCTTGGCCTCGTCGCCGATGCGTTCGAGGTCGGCGAGCATCTTCATCACGGCGAGCACGAGGCGCAGATCCGAGGCAGCCGGCTGCCGGCGCGCGAGGATGTAGGCGCACTGCTCGTCGATCGCGAGCTCGGCCGCATTGACGCGCTGCTCGCGCTCGCGGATCTCCGCGCTCGCCGCCGCATCGCGGCCGACCAGCACGTGCAGCGCGGCAGCAATCTGTTCCTCGACGAGGCCGCCCATCGCCAACACCTGGCGACGTACGTCCTCGATCTCGCTGTTGAACTGGCGAGAGATGTGCTGGGAAAGATGAAGGCGGTCCATGGCTCGGAAATTGAAAATCGGAAAGGAAGAATCGAAAAGGGTTATCGGCGAGTGATCGCCGCAGGACCGGATCGCCGACAACTCAGAATCGGCGATCGACGATCGGCATCATCATCGCAGAAGGTTGCAATGCGTCGCGACTGTTCGAAGCGATTCGCGCGAGTTCGCGACGTCAGCCATAGCGCCCGGTGATGAAATCCTCGGTCTGGCGTTCGCGCGGATTGGTGAATACGGCGTCGGTCTCGCCGAACTCGATCAGCCGGCCCTGATGCAGGAACGCGGTGAAATCCGACACGCGTGCCGCCTGCTGCATATTGTGCGTGACCAGCAGCAGGGTGTAGCGCTGCGCGAGTTCGTGCAGCAGTTCCTCGAAGCGCAGGGTCGCGGCCGGGTCGAGCGCGGAGGCTGGTTCGTCGAGCATCAGGATTTCCGGCTCGACCGCGATCGCGCGCGCGATGACCAGACGCTGCTGCTGGCCGAGCGAAAGCGAAAACGCGCTGTCGTCGAGGCGTGCGACGACCTCGTCCCACAGCGCTGCGGCCTTCAACGCGGCCTCGATGCGTTCGTCGAGTTCGCGCCGACGCCGGATGCCGAGCAGGCGCAGTCCGTAGGCGACGTTGTCGTGGATCGACAGCGGAAACGGATTCGGCCGCTGGAACACCATGCCGACGCGCCGGCGCAGATCGTGGACCAGGGTGTCCTTCGCGTAGGCATCGGTGGCGCCGATGAAGACGCGGCCTTCGACGCGCGCATCGGCAATCTCGTCGTTGAGCCGGTTGAGACAGCGCAGCAGACTCGATTTGCCGCAGCCGCTGGGTCCGATCAACGCGGTGATGCGCTGCTTCGGTATCGTCAGATCGAGGTCCGACAATGCGACGCGATGCCCGTAATGCAGACACAGACCCTGCGTGCGCAAAGCAACAGCAGCGCGCTCGGAGGTGTGACCGGAAGGCTCGGCTTCGCGCGGAAATTCGGGGGCGGCGTTCAACATCGGATCTCAGGTTTCCAGGGCGCGATAGCGTTCGCGCAGACGATTGCGCAGCAGGATCGCGGAAAGGTTCAACAGCAGCACCACGCCGACCAGCAGGCCTGCGCAAGCATACGCGCGTGGCACGCCGCGGATCGTGTCCGGACTGGCGAGCGCGGCGTCGTAGATCGAAAAGCCCAGATGCATGAACTGGCGCGACGGATGCAGATACGGAAAAGCGCCGTCGATCGGCAGCGTCGGCGCGAGCTTGACCACGCCGACCAGCATCAGCGGAGCGACCGCGCCGGCCGCGCGCGCCACCGCGAGAATCAGTCCGGTCAGCAAGGCGGGCCGCGCCGCCGGCAACAGCAGGCGCCACAGCGTTTCATCGTGCGTCGCGCCGAGCGCGAGCGAGCCTTCGCGCAGGCTCGCCGGAATCCGCGCGAGGCCTTCCTCGACACTGACCACGACCACCGGCAGGGTCAGCAAGGCCAGGGTCAAGGCAGCCCAGAGCAGACCGCCGCTGCCGAAGGTCGGCACCGGCAGGCGCTCGCTGTAGAACAACCGATCGATGCCGGCGCCGAGGCCGTGCACGAACAGGCCGAGACCGAGCACGCCGTAGACGATCGAAGGAACGCCGGCGAGCTGGTTGATCGCGGTGCGCACGAAGCGCACGCCGAAGCCGCGGCGTCGATGCAGATAGATCGCCGTGGCGACGCCGAACGGCATCACGATCAGGCTCATCAGCAGGACCAGGGTCAAGGTGCCGAGCAGGGCCGGCAGCACACCGCCGACGAGATTGGACGCAGCCGGTGCGGTCGCGAGGAAACGCACGAGATGCTGCACGAACACCGCGCAGCGCTGGCCGAATCCGAGCGCGTTCGGACGCAGCACTTCCAGCACGCTCGCCGGTGCGGCAGCTTCGGCGAGCAGGCTGGTTTCCTGCGCGGCATCGCCGCGCGCGAACAGGCGGCGCCCGTCGGTCAGGGCGATCAGGATCGCGTCCGCCGGCTGTGTGCGCGCAGCAATCTGGTCGAGCCGGATGCGCTGGTAGGCGCTGCCCATGTGGGCGGATTCGCTGGTGCGGATCGCCAGCGCTGGGTCGATCGCGGATGCGGAATCCTCGCGCACGATTTCGCCGAGCAGGCTGCGGCCATCGTGCAATTGCAGCTCGCTGATCGCCGACGGCCAGAACGGCGCGAGGCCGGCAGCGGCGAGCAGACCGAACAGGCACAGGATCGCGCCGAGGCAGGCAGCCGTGATGCCCGCAATCAGCCAGGTGCCGGCGGCACCGAATCGCGCCTGGATCATGCTGCGTATGCCGCCGCATGCAGACGCCGGCGCAGGCGCTCGCGCACCGCGTCGGCCAGCGCGCTCACGCACAGCGTCAATACCAGCAACAACAGCGCCGCGAGCAGGAGGCTGCGGTAGGCGCCGCTGGCCGGTTCCGCTTCCGGCATGCCGAGGGCGAGGTCGGCGCTGATCGAACGCAGTCCGGCGAGTGGATCGAAACCGGCGATCGGCGTGTTGCCGCTCGCCATCAGCACGATCATGGTTTCGCCGAGACAGCGCGAGAAGCCGAGCAGCGCGGCAGCGACGAGGCCGGAGCCCGCCGCCGGCAGCAGCACCGTGGTCAAGGCCTGCCAGCGCGTCGCGCCGAGCGCGAAGGCAGCATCGGTGTGAGCGCGCGGAACCAGGAACAACGCATCTTCGGAAACCGAGAACACCAGCGGTACCGCGGCCATGCCGAGCGCAAGACCGACCAGCGCGGCATTCCACGGGCTCGCCGGAGCGATCATCACGCCGCTGTGTCGAGCGCCGATGACGACGACCACGGCGATCGCGGCGAGCACGCTCGGCAGCAGCCACAACGGCAGCCAGCCTTCACGCCGCACGCGCTTGCCGAAGGCCATTCCGGCGGCGAGCAGCACGCACGGCACGACGACGATCAAGGCCAGCACCGTCGCGACATGGATCTTCAGCCACGGCGCAATCGTCACCGCGGCGATCAGGCCGAGCACGACGGTCGGTATCGCTTCGAGGATTTCGAGTGCGGGCTTGAGCCAGGCGCGCAGGCGCGGCGCGCAGAAGTGCGCACTGAACATCGCGGTCGCGATGCCGAGCGGCAGCGCGACCAGCATCGCGCAGGTGCCAGCGCGCAGTGTGCCCGCGAGCAGGATCTCGAAACGCTGCCAGGTTTGTGCCGGCAATGGCACACCCGGATGCAGGCCGATCAGCAGGAACAGCGGAATCGCGAGCAGACCGAGCAGCACGATGGCCGTGCACAGACTCACCACCGCCGTGGTGACGCGCCCCTTGCGCAGCCGCGCGCGCGTGGCCGCGCGCACGAAGTCGGGACTCAACACTGAAGCGTAAGTGGCTGGATTGGCGGACATTCACGCACGCTAGGCGGACAGGGTGACAGTGTTGTTACAGCGCCTTGCGGGCAGTGTGCACGACGTCGCATTGCCGCGCAGACACGCAAGGTGACGACGCCGAGGCACAGCGCCCAGCCCGTGCACGCAAAACCGGCAGACGCCGCTGCGGAGCGCACTGTCATCGATCTGCCACCGCCGCGCAATACGCGCTTCAACGTCAGGCGCCAGCCTGCGTCAAACCCTCATCCCCGTCCTGCGATGCGCGTTGCGATCGTCACCGAGACCTGGCCACCGGAGATCAACGGCGTCGCCTTGACCGTGCAGGCGCTGGCGCGTGGTCTCGCCGGTCTCGGTCACGGCGTCGATCTGGTGCGACCACGCCAGGATGCCGACCCAGACAATGCCAGCGATGCCTACGAGCATCTGTTGCTGCTGGGCGCCTCGCTGCCGCGCTATCCCGGTTTGCGCTTCGGATTGCCGGCGCATCGCACCCTGCACAAACGCTGGAGCGAGCAACGCCCCGACGTGCTCTACATCGCCACCGAAGGTCCGCTCGGTCTGACCGCGCTCGGCGCGGCGCGGCGCCTCGGGATTCCGGCCTGCACCGGATTCCACACCCGCTTCGACGATTTCGCGCGCCACTACGGGCTCGGCTGGCTGACCCCGATCGTGTTCGCCTATTTGCGCCGCTTCCACAACCGCGCCTCGGCAACCCTGGTGCCGACCGGCGAACTCGCCGACTTCCTCGGCGCCAACGGCTTCGACAATGTGCGCCTGCTGCGTCGCGCCGTCGATACCGATCTGTTCGATCCGACGCGTCGCGACGAGAAGCTGCGCGTCGAGTGGGGACTCGCGCCCGACGATCTCGGCGTGATCCACGTCGGCCGCATCGCGCCGGAAAAAAATCTCGATCTCGCCGTGCGTGCGTTCCGCGCGATCCAGCAGAGCCATCCGCGCGCACGCCTGATCATCGTCGGCGACGGTCCGTCGCGCGCCGGTCTTGCCGAGCAGCATCCGGACATCATCTTCAGCGGCATTCGTCGCAACGAGGAACTCGGCAGCCACTATGCCGGCGGCGATCTGTTCCTGTTTCCGAGCGTGACCGAAACCTTCGGCAACGTCACCCTGGAAGCGCTCGCCAGCGGCGTGCCGGTGGTCGCGTTCGACTACGGCGCGGCGCACGAACACATCCATGACGTCGACGCCGGCATGCGCGTGCCGCTCGGCGATGGCGATGCATTCGTCGCCGCGGCGGTGCGAATGGCCGCGCGGATCGCAGCGCATCCGGACATCGCGACGTCGCCGCTGCGCACGGCGGCGCGCGCGAGCGTGGCGGCGCTGAGTCCCGCCACGGTCGCGACCCATTTCGCCGCCTTGCTCGGCGAACTTTCGCAGCGGAGGGCAGCATGACCACCTGGCAACGGCTCGAAGTCGGCAGCGGCGAGCGGCGCTTGTGCGTCGCGATGAATCGCTGGGGTGCATGGCGCGCGTTGACGCGCTTTTTCAGCGTCATCAGCCGCCTCGGCGACGGCGTGTTCTGGTACGCCCTGATGGCGCTGCTGGCGACGTTCGGCGGGCTGCGCGGATTGCACGCGGCGCTGCACATGGCCGTGGTCGGCATCGTCGCGGCGACGCTGTATCGCCACCTGAAGCGTTGGACGCGCAGGCCGCGTCCGTTCCGCACCCACGCCGACATCACGGCGTATCTCGCGCCGCTCGACGAATTCAGTTTTCCATCCGGTCACACCCTGCACGCGGTCAGCTTCAGTCTGATCGCGCTGGCTTACTTCCCGTTGCTGGCGCCGCCGGTGCTCGCGTTCACCGTGCTGGTCGCGATGTCGCGCGTCGTGCTCGGCCTGCATTATCCGAGCGACGTGCTGGCCGCGACGGTGATGGGTTGTGCGCTGGCGGGCGCCTCGTTGTGGGTCGTGCCGGCGAGCTGGCTGGTTTGACGGCGGCGCGGAACCCGCAATCTTTGCTCAGCGAAGCGAGTGTCCTGCTGCGGTTTTCTTCCATCGAAGGACTAAGCAAAGCGGGCGCGTCACGATCGGACGCACGCGCGCCGATGTGTCAGAGCGTTTCCACGCTCGCACGCAAAACCGGCGGGCGCAGCTGCGCCATCCAGTCATTCGCGTTCGACACCTGGGCATCGCGCTTGAAGTCGTCGAGTGCGGCGAGATCGAGTTCGGCAATCGCCCAGTCGGCACCGGCAGCGGCCTGCCTCGCGACCCCATCGGAAGGAAAGCCGCGATCGATCGGCGTGTAGATTGCGGCGCGCCCACTGTTGACGTCGAGCGCCGGACTCCACGCCGCTTCGCCTGCGGTGACCGAGCAGGCGACGAAGACCTGATTTTCGAGCGCGCGCGCCTGGCAGCCGACGCGGACGCGGTTCGCACCGGCATCGGTGTCGGTGCAGCTCGGCACCAGGATCACGCGTGCGCCGGCCTCGACTTGCGCACGCGCGTACAGCGGAAACTCGATGTCGTAGCAGATATCGATGCCGATGCGGCCGAACGCAGTGTCGAAAACCTTCAATGTATCGCCGGGCACGATCACGCGCGCGGCCTTCTCGAAGCCGGTCAGGGTGAGCTTGTCCTGAAAACCAACGGCGCCATCGGGCGCTGCAAAGTACGCGCGATTGCGATAGCGCCCGGCGCCGATATCGAGCAGAAAACTGCCGGCGGCGAGATAGATCGCATGTTTCTTCGCGAGCTCGCGTGCCAGCGCGACATAGGCGTCGTGATGCGCCTGCAGCCCGGCCAGCGAACGCACGAAGTCACCGCTCACCTCCGCGCCGAGACCGGCGGCGGCTTCCAGCGCCAGATATTCCGGCAGCACCACGAATTGCGCGCCGGCCGATACCGCGGCGGCGACGCGCACCGAAACACGATCGGCGAACGCCGCGAAATCATGCGGTTCACCGATGCCGTATGCAGCCGTTGCAATCTTCAGTTTCACGTCGGATCCAGAGCGCGCAGCCAGAAGCGCAGACGATGGCAGGTGCCGATATCGTGGCCGATCTCCTGCCATTCAAGCTGACAGAACATGTCGTCCTGACGCTGGTAGCCGCGCTTGTTCCAGAACACGTCGTTCGGACGGAAGCCGGCGGGCTTGCGCGCGTCCTCGCCGTCGCGTTCGACCGAGCAGAACGCGGTGAGATTGAATCGCCCGAGCGCGCGCGCATAGCCTTCGCGTTCGTCGAAGAAACGATGGCCGAGCCCGTGCCCGCGATACTCGCCGAGCAACACCGACTCGCCGAAATAGAACACATCGGCGAGCGCGATGCCGCGATCGAGAAACGGCTGCTGGAACGCGGCGGTTTCGTCGCTCAGCGGAATCGCGGTCGATGCGCCGACCATGCGTTCGCCATCGAATGCGAGCACGAACAGGCTCTCGGGTGACTCGGCATAGGTCGCCAGATATTTCTTCTCGTACTCGCGATCGCCGGCGTACAGATACGGCCAATCGCGAAACACCGCGATGCGCAACTGCGCGACCGCGTCGAGATACGGCGCGACCTGCGCGCCGGTGTAGGTACGGATATCGATCATGCGGCCTACGTTAGCGATTCGAGCTGGCCGGCGCAAAGCGACGCTTCGGATCAGCGCAAGTGATCGCGCGAAAGGCTTCGCGCAACGGCGCTGGCTGTTGCACGCCGCAAACGCCGACGCTTCAGACGCGACCGCTGACCGGCAGCGACGCGCCGGTGATCGCGCTCGCGCGCTCGGACAACAGGAACACGATCACGTCGGCGATCTGTTCGGGTTTGACCCAGCGCGCGAAGTCGGCCTTCGGCATGTCGGCGCGATTCGGCGGTGTGTCGATGATGCTCGGCAGCACCGCATTGACCGTGATGCCGTCGTCCTTCAATTCCTCGGCCAGCGCTTCGGTCAGTCGTGCGACACCGGCCTTGGATGCGGCGTAGGCGCCCATGCCCGCGCCGGCCTTGGCGGCGGCACCGGCGCCGATGTTGACGATGCGTCCGCTGCGGTTCTTGCGCAGATGCGGAACGGCAGCCTTGCTCGCCGCGGCCGCGCTGCGCAGGTTGACCGTGTAGAGCAGATCCCAGGTATCGAGGCTGCCGTCGGCCAGCGTTTCCCAACGAAATGCGCCGGCGATGTTGACGAGCGCATCGAGCCCGCCGAGCGCCGCGGCCACCTGGTCGATTGCGCCGAGCGCAGTTTCGCTGTGGCCGAGATCGACACCGCCGAACAACTTCGCCGTTCCGAGATCGCTGCCGGCATGCGGTTTTTCCGAGCGGTCGATGGCCGCGACCTCGGCGCCTGCCGCGAGCGCGGCGCGCACGACGGCGGCACCGAGTGAGCCGAACGCACCGGTGATCGCGATGCGTTTTGCCTTGAGTTCGTTGGACATGGAGGTTCCTTGTGATGCGTCGAGGAACGGAATGGTGCCATGTCGGTGTGCACAGATGGGATTCGCTCTCGCGCGCGCCGCCGGGCGCGGCGGGCTCGCGCGCTCTCGAAATCGCTTTTGCCGTCGCAGGCCTGCGCGTCGCAGTGCCGCTCAGGAAGGCAGCTTCACCACTCCGCGTTCGACCAGATACTCGACGATCGCGCTCGCCGCCGTTTCCGGATCGCTCTGCATCGTGTCGATGTGCAGCTCGGCACGCTCGGGCACTTCGTAGGGCGAATCGATGCCGGTGAAATTCTTCAATTCTCCCTTTCTGGCCTTCTTGTAAAGTCCCTTCGGATCGCGCTGCTCGACCACGCTGAGCGGCGTGTCGACGAAGATTTCGACGAACTCGCCGTCCTCGACCATGTGGCGTGCGAGGTCGCGTTCGGAGCGGAACGGCGAGATGAACGCGGTGATCACGATCAGGCCGGCGTCGACCATGAGCCGAGCGACTTCGCCGATGCGGCGGATGTTCTCGACGCGATCGGCGGCGGTGAAGCCGAGATCCTTGCTGAGGCCGTGGCGCACGTTGTCGCCGTCGAGCAAATAGGTGCGCGCGCCGAGCGCATGCAGCTGGCGCTCGACGATGTTCGCGATGGTCGACTTGCCGCTGCCGGAAAGGCCGGTCAGCCACAGCACGCAGGGCGCGTGGCCGTTCTGGCGCCGGCGCGCGGATTTGTCGACCTCGACCGCCTGCCAGTGAATGTTCTGCGAGCGCCGCAACGCGAAGTGCAGCATGCCGGCGCCGACGGTCTGGTTGGTCAAACGGTCGATCACGATGAAACTGCCCATGTCGCGATTCTGCGCATACGCATCGAACGCGACGGCGCAATCCAGCGTCAGCGTGCACACCCCGGTCTCGTTGAGCTGCAGGGTTTTCGCCGCGAGATGTTCGAGCGTGTTGACGTCGACCAGGTATTTCGGCGCACCGATCGATGCGCCGACCAGGCTCGCGCCGAGCTTGACCAGGTACGAGCGCCCCGGCAGCAGGGGCTGCTCGTCCATCCAGACCAGATGGACTTCGAACTGGTCGGCGAGCCCGGCCGGATCGGCCGCCGCGCAGATCACGTCGCCGCGACTGATGTCGATTTCATCACTCAGGGTCAGCGTGACGGACTGACCGTTGCCGGCCTCGGCGAGATCGCCGTCGAGGGTGACGATGCGGGCGACCGTCGACTGACGACCGGAAGGCAGGACGCGCACCGCATCGCCGGGACGCACGCGTCCGCCGAGAATGCGTCCGCTGAAGCCGCGAAAATCGAGGTTCGGCCGGTTCACCCATTGCACCGGCAGGCGCAGCGGGCCGCTGTCGTTCGCGCTGTCGATGTGTACTTGTTCCAGGTGCTGCAACAGGCTCGGGCCGCTGTACCACGGCGTCTGCGCGCTGGCTTCGAGGATGTTGTCGCCGCGCAGCGCCGAGAGCGGAATCGCGACGATTTCCGCGATGTCGAGCCTGGCCGCGAACGCGCGGTAATCACGTTCGATCGCATCGAACACCTCGCGCGAATAATCGACGCAGTCGAGCTTGTTCACCGCCAGCACCACGCGGCGGATGCCGACCAGGCTTGCGAGATAGCTGTGCCGGCGCGTCTGCGTCAGCACGCCCTTGCGTGCATCGACCAGGATCACCGCGACGTCCGCGGTGGACGCGCCGGTGATCATGTTGCGCGTGTATTGCTCGTGGCCGGGCGTGTCGGCGACGATGAACTTGCGCCGTTCGGTGGCGAAGAAGCGATACGCCACATCGATCGTGATGCCTTGCTCGCGTTCCGCGCTGAGGCCGTCGACGAGCAGGGCGAAATCGAGCGCATCGCCCTGCGTGCCGAAGCGTTTCGAATCCGCATCCAGCGCACCGAGCTGATCGTCGAGCAGCGCCTTCGATTCGTACAGCAGGCGTCCGATCAGGGTGCTCTTGCCGTCGTCCACGCTGCCGCAGGTGATGAAGCGCAGCAGGCTCTTGTTGCGGTGCAGTTCGAGATAGCGCTCGATGTCGGTTTCGATCAGCAGGCTCTGCGCGTTCATCAGAAATACCCTTCGGTCTTCTTCTTCTCCATCGAGCCGTTGCTGTCCTGATCGATCAGACGGCCCTGGCGTTCGGTCGTGCGTGCCAGCAGCATCTCCTGGATGATCGCTGGCAGCGTGTCCGCGGTCGATTCGACCGCAGCGGTCAGCGGATAGCAGCCGAGCGTGCGGAAACGCACGCTGCGCAGCTGCGCCGCCTCGCCCTCGCGCAGCACGAAACGTTCGTCGTCGACCATCAGCAGCTGACCGTCGCGTTCGACCACTGGCCGCTGCGCCGCGAAGTAGAGCGGGACGATGGTGATCGCTTCCTGGCGGATGTATTGCCAGACATCGAGCTCGGTCCAGTTCGACAGCGGGAACACGCGAATGCTCTCGCCGGGATTGCGCCGCGCGTTGTACAGGCGCCAGAGTTCCGGACGCTGGTTCTTCGGATCCCAGCGATGGTGCGCGCTGCGAAACGAGAACACGCGTTCCTTCGCGCGCGATTTTTCCTCGTCACGCCGCGCGCCGCCGAAGGCGACATCGAAGCCGTGCTGATCGAGCGCCTGCTTGAGTCCCTGGGTCTTCCACACATCGGTGTGCAGGGCGGAGCCGTGCGTGAACGGGTTGATGCCGAGGCGCACAGCTTCGGGATTGCGATGGACCAGCAATTCCATTCCGGCGTCGTGCGCCATGCGCTCGCGCATCGCGTACATCGCGCGGAATTTCCAGGTCGTGTCCACGTGCAGCAAGGGAAACGGCGGACGCGAAGGGAAGAACGCCTTGCGCGCCAGATGCAGCATCACCGCGCTGTCCTTGCCGATCGAATACAGCATCACCGGCCGCTCGGCCTCGGCGACCGCTTCGCGCAGGATATCGATGCTCTCGGCTTCGAGACGTTGCAGATGGGTCAGGGCAGGCATCGGTACGGCGCAGGCTCCATGGCTCCGGCGCGGCAGGCCGGTTGCCTATTCTGTGGTTGCAGGCGGGCGAAATGCGAATCCGACCGGCGCAAGCGGCTGCCGCCGCGGTCGGCGAAGATAGCGCGTCCGGCCAAAACCTGCGCGCGCGCGCCGGCATACGATCATCGCCGATGCGCATGTCGAGCAGGCTTGCGGTCGAGCCGCTACCATGTGCACACCGCGTCGCGCCGAACGGCTGCGCGGTGGCAAGCCACGCTACGCCCGAGTGGTGAAATCGGTAGACACAAGGGACTTGAACATTTGAGCCCTGCGCGGGAAACCGCACAGGTGAAGCCCGTCAAAGTCGGTGAACGCCCTGGATGCGATGCATCCGCGCCAACGCCGAGCCAAGCCGCCGATCACCCGATCGCGGAAGGTGTAGAGAGCAGACGGCGGGCACCTACGGCCGCAAGGCTACGGTGAAGGCGTGCTCCAGACCACGAACAGCGCCCGCGCTGGCGGCGAAAGCCGAAGTGGCAAGAAAATCCCTCGGCCTCACGGCCATGCCGGTTCGATTCCGGCCTCGGGCACCATGTTGAAAAATCCAGGGCGTTCGGTTGGCCCATGCAATCGGCTATACCTCGGGCGGTTCACGTACACCGTCCTGCCGGCGCGACCCGAGCAGTTCTATCGAATCCCGAGCGCAGCGGTCAATGGTCAATCCGGTCCTTCCCCCGTAGAGTGAGTCCAACGATTCCTGGAAACTCTCCCCAACGGAGGGTTCCATGCGCAAGTCCAAGTTCAGTGAGAGTCAGATCGCGGAGATCTTGAGGGAGGCGGAAGCAGGGC